>Ga0265292_1000094_pt1 | contig 188121 bp, 179 predicted proteins | sample Munlanlewell296A_FD_189080 | JGI IMG/M metagenome (GOLD analysis project Ga0265292, IMG submission 189080) | Leachate microbial communities from a municipal landfill in Southern Ontario, Canada - Leachate well 296A | ecosystem: Engineered > Solid waste > Landfill > Unclassified | place... | reverse complement strand
AGATATCGACCGATGATAATTATACAAAAATTTTTGAAAAAATTCGCGGTTGTACATGTTAATAACTTATATTTATTTTAAATCTGTTCGTCCCATATACTGGGACTGAACATTATATCAGGGGGAAATATGAAAAAAATCGCTGTATATCCGGGAAGTTTTGACCCTGCAACTTACGGACATCTTGACATCATCACAAGGTCGGCAGAAATTTTTGACAAACTGATAGTAGCGGTTATTTCAAACCCGAACAAAAAACCGCTTTTTTCTATATCGGAAAGAGTAAAAATCTTAAAAAACACTGTAAAAGAAAAAAATGTTGAAATTCTGTCATTTGAAGGACTGCTCGTTAATTTTATGAAGAAAAAAAATGCGAAAATAATCGTAAGGGGTTTAAGGGCTGTAAGCGATTTTGAATATGAGTTTCAGATGGCATTGACAAACAGAAAACTTCATCCGGAAATAGAAACGGTGTTTTTAACGCCCGCTGAAAAATGGACTTATATTTCCTCAACGCTTGTAAAAGAAATCGCCTCTCTCAAAGGATCTGTAAAATGTTTTGTACCTCCGATGGTTGAAGTTATGTTAAAAAATCCCAAAGGGACTCCCTTCGGTCGCTTTGTCAAAAAAAACTGCTTGACAAAATAGTTTTTTTTATTTATACTGTAAATCTATGGCTGTAAAACATATGGCGCTGAAGAAAAAATTGGGCGACCTCCTGGTTGAGGTAGGGATTATTACGCCCCAGCAACTTCAGGATGCGATGGAGGAACAGAAAAGAAAGGGCGGAAAACTCGGACTGATATTGATGTCTTTGGGCTACATTACCGAGGACGTTCTTCTTGCTTTCTTAGGAAAACAGTGCGGCGTTTCATATGTTTCACTTTCAGAATACGGTGAAATTACGGAGGATATCATAAAATCTGTCCCGGAATCGGTGGTGCGGCACCAGACGCTTCTGCCTATCGCAATAGAAGGTAATGTTCTTACAATCGCAATGGCTGACCCGTTGAATGTTTTTGCTACCGACGATTTACGGCTTATGACCGGTAACGAAATAAATGTCGTCATTGCCTCCGAGAGCGAAATAAAAGCGGCGATAGAAAAATATTACGGCTCAAAAGCATCAATGGAAACCATCGTCAAGGATATGGAGGTAGGCGGTGCCGAGGCGAGCGTTGATGTCGTAAAAGAAGTTGATACCGGAAAAGATATCGTCTCGCTTGAAGCAGCAGGTGAAGATGCACCGATAGTAAAAATAGTTAATCTACTTTTGGGCGGAGCAGTCAAAGCCAAAGCATCTGATATTCACATAGAACCATATGAAAAATCACTGCGGGTGAGATACCGCATTGACGGTGTTTTGCACGAGGTCTCCGCACCGCCCAAAAAAACCCAGAACGCAATTGTGTCCCGTATAAAAATTATGGCAAATCTTGATATCGCCGAAAGACGCTTGCCTCAGGATGGCCGTATAAAAATAAAGGTGCTGAATAAAGAGGTGGACTTGCGCGTGTCTATTCTTCCGACGGCATTCGGCGAAAAAATCGTTATGCGTTTACTGGATGCCTCATCTTTGAAACTTGAACTGACCCAATTGGGATTTGAGCCGGAAGCACTTGCTATCTACCATAAAAATATACAGATCCCGTACGGAATTATTTTAATGACCGGCCCTACCGGAAGCGGTAAATCAACCACACTTTATTCTACGCTTGCGACATTAAACCAGCCGGATGTCAACATCTCAACAATTGAGGACCCGGTGGAATATGTCCTTGAGGGAATAAATCAGGTTCATGCCAGGGCGGATATCGGACTTACATTTGCCGCGGGATTAAAATCATTTCTTCGTCAGGACCCCGATATAATTATGGTCGGTGAAATCAGAGATACTGAAACGGCGGAAATCGCCATCAACGCCGCACTGACAGGCCATCTTGTATTTTCAACGCTTCACACAAACGATGCGCCTGGTGCTGTTACCCGTTTAAACAATATGGGAATAGAACCATTTTTAACAACTTCAACCGTTATTATGGTTGTCGCTCAGCGGTTAGTCAGAGTAATCTGCCGCAACTGTAAAGAAGAATATGAAGTTCCCGCTGAGGTCTTATTGTCGTCGGGCTTTTCCAAAAAAGAAGTAGGCGACTCAAAAAAAATAAAACTTTACAAAGGAAAGGGATGCGACCAGTGTTCCGGTACCGGATACCGCGGGCGGCTTGCCTGTTATGAGGTTATGGAGGTCAACGATAAACTAAAAGAACTTATTCTTGACAGGGCATCAACCCACATTATAAAACAGGCGGCAATTGATAACGGAATGATTACATTGAGAAAAGCGGCGTTAAAAAAAGTTCTTGCAGGGGTTACAACCGTAGAGGAAATGATGAGAATAACATTTGCGGATACGGAATAAGGAGACAGGTTAAAGGTTTAAGGTTTAAGGTTAAAATTTTAATTTATACCTTTAATTTATACCTTAATTTATATGTTAAGCATGGATGAACTGTTAAAATTGGTAATGCAGAAAAATGCGTCGGATTTGCATTTGACTGTCGGCGCTGCCCCGACGCTTCGGGTTGACGGTGAAATGTCTCCGACCCATTTTGAGAAACTGACTCCCGATGTCTGCCAGCGGCTTATTTATTCGCTTTTAACCGACAAACAGAAAGAAAAATTTGAAACCAACAACGAACTTGATTTATCGTTCGGAATAAAAGGCGTAGGCAGAATAAGAATGAATGTCTTCAGGCAGCGAAATGCCGTTGCTGCGGCACTGCGTTTAATTCCCGAAAAAATTCTTACTTTTGAAGAACTGGGACTTCCGGCGGTTATCTATGATATCACCCGCCTGCAGAAAGGACTTGTTCTTGTCACGGGTCCGACGGGTTGCGGAAAATCAACCACGCTTGCATCAATAATAAATTTCCTGAATGAACACCGGCAGGGACACATTATGACGATTGAGGACCCTATTGAATATGTCCATCAGCACAAAAAATGTCTTATTAACCAGAGAGAAGTCGGAAGCGATACAAACTCTTTTCCCAACGCACTTAAATATGTTTTGCGGCAAGACCCCGACATAATTCTCATCGGTGAAATGCGGGATTTGGAAACGGTATCGGCGGCGCTGACTATTGCCGAAACGGGACACCTTGTTTTCGCCACACTTCACACTACTGATGCCCCTTCGTCAATAAACAGAATTGTGGATTCATTCCCGCCGCACCAGCAGGCGCAGGTGAGAAGCCAGTTATCCTTCACGCTTCAGGCGGTCTTCACCCAGCAACTTTTATTAAAGGCCGGCGGTGTCGGAAGAATCCTCGCATGCGAGGTGCTTATAGTCACACCTGCAATAAAAAATCTTATACGGGATATGAAAACGGAACAGATTTACATCAATATGCAAACCGGCGCAAAATATGGTATGCAGACGATGAACACCTCGCTTTTTGATCTGGTGACCAGAAAGCAGATAACATATCAGGAAGCGATGGAGATAACCTCCGATGCGGACGACCTGAAACGGCTTCTGCAAAAAAGCAACGTCGGCTAACAGAAACTGCAGGTTAAAGGTATAAATTAAAGGTTTAAATTATGGATAAGAAAAATTATCAGATACTGAAAAGGTTTAAAATTTTAACCTTATACCTTATACCTTTAACCTTTCTTTTTACCGGATGCGGTTTTGATTATTACTTTAACAGAGCAGTAAGAGAAAAAAATCCCGTAAAAAAAGTAAAACTATTTTCCAAAGCACTTCAAAACTGGAAAGAATCTGACGGTAAAATCAACAAATTAAACGCATATGTAAACAGGGGTTCATCTTACGGTATACTCAACATTTATGATTTTGCAATCGCAGACTTTAATGAAGCATTAAAATACAATGCGCATGACCCGGAACTTTATTACAACCGCGCAATAGTATATCATAATCTCGGTAAAATAAAAAATGCGCTGGCAGATATTGATGCCGCTATAAAATTTAATCCGTCTTTTAAGGAAGCTTATATACTACGAAGCAGTATATACCAAAAAACCGGAAATAAAAAAAAATCTGAAAATGACCGAACCGTCGCGGAAAAACTTACGGCTACCGATGTTTGCTACAATCAGGGACAGAAATTTTTTGAAATAAGAAATTATGATAAGGCAATAGAATTTTTTACTGACTCGTTAAAATCGAACCCGAAGAAACCGGAAATCTATAATATGCGCGGACTATCATATATCTATAAAGGAAAAACAAAGCAGGCAATAAAAGATTTCAGCAAAGCGATAATAATTGATCCTGCTTTCATAGATGCCTACAATAACAGAGGTACCGTTTACGCCTCAAATAAAATGATAAAAGAGGCGACGGCAGATTTTAAAAAAGTTATGCAACTTAAAAAAAGCGAGCCGCAGGCATATTACAACATCGGATTGTTATCTAACAACAACAGCGATTTTGACTCAGCAATAAGTTATTTTGATACAGCGGAAAATCTTTCTAAAAAGTCGCCGAATCCGGATTTATTCTATCAACGCGGGTTATCATATTTTAACAAAAAAAATTATAAAAAAGCCGTAGTGGATTTTTCAAAAGCAATAAACCTTATGCCTGATAACGCGGACGCATACAGGTTCCGCGGACTTTCTTACGAAAAACTCGGGGCTATGAAAAAATCAAATGCGGATCTGATATATGCGGTTAAACTGAATCCCAATTTTTCCAAATAATTTTAAGGAGTAATTATGCCGTTATTCAAGTATAAAGCGAGAACACCCGCTGGTGATGTGGTGCAAAACACAATAGATGCGCCGGACCAGGTGACGGCAAGCAACAAACTCAGAGGACAGAGACTAATTCTCCTTGAAATTTCTCTTGCACAGAAAAATCCGCTTGAGGCATTAAGCAAATACAATCCTTTCAAACCAAGCGTAAAGGCAAAAGACCTCGTGCTGTTTTCGAGGCAGTTGTCCACGCTTGTTTCAGCGGGTGTGCCGATTGTTCAGGGACTTACAATTCTAACCGAGCAGATTGAAAATCCGGCATTCAAAACGGTTGTGAACAATATTTCTGAAGATATAAAAGCGGGAATATCTATAGCCGATGCTATGAAGAAAGAACCGGATGCATTTTCAGACCTATATGTTGCAATGATAAAGGCGGGCGAGGTCGGCGGTATTTTGGATGTAATTCTGGAAAGATTATCGGCATATCTTGAGGCGGCGGATGAACTGAAAGGAAAAGTAAAGGGTGCCTTGATGTATCCGTCAATCGTTGCGTTTATTGCTGTCTGCGTTACTGTATTTTTGCTTGTCGTTGTAATACCGACATTTGAGGAAATATTTACAAGTTTCGGAGCCGACCTGCCGTTACCCACAAAAGTACTTATTGCTATATCCAAGTTTCTGCAAAGTTATGTTATATTTTTGATTCTCGGCGTTATAGGAGCGGCAGTCGCCGTAATTAAATTTTATAAGACCGAAAAAGGTAAGTTTATGATAGACGAATATTCTTTGAAAGTGCCTATGTTCGGGGAGATGTTAAGAAAAGTTGCAGTGGCAAAATTCACAAGAACGCTCGGGACACTGGTTAAATCGGGTGTTCCCATATTACAGGCGTTAGACACCGTAGCACAGACAGCAGGAAACAAAATTGTTGAAAGAGCAATTCTTACGGCAAAAGAATCAATCAGGGAAGGAGAAAAAATAGCGACACCGCTTAAAAAATCCGGCGTTTTTCCGCCGATGGTTATACAGATGATTTCAGTTGGCGAAGAAACCGGAAATCTTGACACTATGCTTACCAAAATCGCCGACTTTTACGACCAGGAGGTTGATGTCGCCGTAAAAGGACTTACATCAATGATAGAGCCGATCGTTATCTGTGTTATGGGTATTGTTATCGGCGCGATTGTTATCGCAATGTTTATGCCTATGTTCTCTATGGGCGCACTGGCAGGAAAAGCGGGATAATGTGTAAAAAATCACAAGGGGCAGCAACGGGCATAAAAATTTTGCGATTACCGACGAGTTTTTATCTGTGTAATCTGCACCTCATCTGTGCAATCTTTTTTTCACAAAAAAAGTACTTGACAAAATTTTAATTATACTGTATAATATTAACTGGTAGGAGGCGGCGATTGTCTCCGCCGGAACGCTGTAAAAAAAGGAGGTGAAAACAAATGAAAACAAAAAAAGGTTTTACTCTTATTGAACTTATGATCGTGGTCGCAATTATCGGTATATTGGCAGCAATCGCAATTCCTAAATTCGCTGACCTCATCAAGAAGTCAAAAGAGGGCGCTACAAAGGGTTCACTCGGTGCACTCCGTTCCGCACTCACCATTTATTATGGCGAGCAGGAAGGGGAGTATCCGAAACCAGCAGTCGCTGAAAATGCTCTTACAACTACTTTTAACACTCCAACAGGTCCATTTTTGACAAAGTATCTGGATAAGATGCCGACAGTCAAACTTGGTATAACTGGAGTAAACGATAATAGCAACTGCGTATACTCGCAGGAATATGGTACTATTACCGGCATTGACGGCAGGTGGTGGTACAGGGGAGCAACTATAGGCGAAATGAAGGTTTATGCAGCTAACCTATATGACTCCAAAAGCACCTACATCACATCTTGGTAATGGCTTATGTCTTAAAAAACCCTTCAAACTAAAATTTGAGGGGTTTTTTTATTATCAAGCGAGCGATGATAACACAGGGTTTAATATCCTTTATTATTATGCGGAAATTTTTTATTTTACTGCTTTTATTTTTAACCTTTTTTAACTCCTTAAATTATATAAAACACATCAAGGAAAGTCCTCTGAACAAAGTTGTGGATTTTTATGTATATTATAAAACAACCAAAGATTTTTTCAGTTATGAGATATCACCGTATTTTGCCGTTCTGCCGAAAGTTAAAAGCGAAGGACAGTATTTTATCTATCCTCCTACGTTTCTTATTTTTTTCGCACCTCTCACGGTACTACCGATAAACATAGCGGAAAAACTCTGGATTATATTAAATATCTCCATATTTTTTTTAGCGGGTTACTGGTTCACAACAAAAATTCTCAACATAAAAAAAACTTCACAAAAACTTATATTATTTCTGATGCTTTACAATTTCAATCCTTTTTTTCTCTGTATATTCATCGGACAGATTGATATATTGATATTATTTTTTTTGTATCTTTCTTTTTATTTTATTGTCAAAAACAGGGAAAATTTTATCGGTATTATCGTCGGCATTTTGACGCTTATAAAACTTACGCCTATTATATTTTCGTTGTATTTTTTGATAAAACTGAACTTAAGGGCGGTGAGATGGCTTATTTTCACTATTTCCATTTTTGTAATAATCTCGCTTTTGGTTTTCCCTGCCGAAATTTACTCGGAGTTTTTTGCCGCTATATCAACGGTGAGCCAAAATTCCGACAGATATATAATGCCTCTAAATAAAAGCATTTTCGGATTGTTGGGGAGAATATTTTTGGACAATAGATTGTTTAACGCCGTAATTATAGATTCTCCGGCATTGTTTTATCTCTTTTATTTTTTCGTCTTCCTTGCCCTTTTAACGATAATTTTTTTACGACGGACAAAACTTAACAATTTAGAAATTTTTTCGCTTGTAATAATACTGTCCGCAATAATACTTCCGAATGCACTCGTATATTCACTGGTTTTTGTCTTTCCTGCAATTTTGATTTTTTACGGCAAGATTAAAACATCGCGGGGGCTTTTTCTTTTTTGTCTGATATTTCTTTCAATAACATTTCACTATTCACTTTATTCTATTGTTCCTTTCGGTTTTGCCGCCGATTTTGTTCCCCTGTTGGGAAATTTAATTCTGTTTAATGCAATCGCATTTAATATTTCTTGACATTTAAAAAAAAATAAATACAATAAAAATATGGATTGTTTTATCAAAAAAAATCGCAAATATGAAGGATTTACTCTTATAGAACTGATGATTGTTGTTGCTATACTGGGAACCCTTGCGGCAATCGCAGTCCCAAGGTTTGCGGAACTGATGAGAAAGGCAAAAGAGGGATCCACAAAAGGAAATCTCGGGGTTCTGCGGTCCTGTGTAAAAACATATTATGCTAAAAACGAAGGAGTGTATCCTGATACTATGACGGGTGGAATTGTACCGGAATATCTTGAAGAACTTCCGCCGGCAAGAATAGGGGCGTATAATCATCCCGAAAGAAGCTGGGAAACACCAACAGAAAATGATGCCAGTTTGACAGACGGCTGGGTTTATCCGGATTCCCTGTCAGACGATTTCGGAAAACTATGGGTTAACTGCACACATTCAGACACAAAAGGAATTATTATAAGTTCATGGTAGAAATATTTATTTTTATTTTCGGACTGTTTTTCGGCTCTTTCGCAAATGTCGTTATCCGGCGGCTGCCCTACGGGAATTCAATTGTGAAACCCGCATCGCACTGTCCGAAATGCCTGATTCCTATAAAATGGAAAGACAATCTGCCTGTAATAAGTTTTCTAATTTTACGAGGATTATGCCGCAATTGCAAAACAAAAATTTCTTTTGAATATCCCGTTGTTGAACTTCTGACGGGAATATATTTTTTGACGGCTTATTTTTACTTCTGGCTGACATCCATTTTTTTTATCTCACTTTTTCTGGGACTTTCACTTATAATAATATCCTTCATTGACCTGCATTTGAGGATAATTCCGGATATTTTGACAATAACGCTTTTGATTTTTGGGCTCGCTTCAAGTTTTTTTAACCCCGTAGTTTCTTTCAGTTTTCTCAACTCATTATCAGGCGCATTGTTCGGCGGAGTATTTCTTTTTCTTGTTGCATTTTTGGGAGCGAAAATTTATAAGAAAGAGGTTATGGGAGGGGGGGACATTCGGCTTCTTGCGGCGGGCGGAAGTTTTCTGGGAGTTCAGAATATTTTTCTGGCACTTCTTATTGCCTGTTTTATCGGCGGAATTACGGGATTATTTTTAATTTTAATAGGGAAGAAAAAAAAATCCGACTTCATACCGTTCGGACCTTTCATATCAATATCAATTCTTATTGTGTTTTTTATCAGACCGCATAATCTTTTTTCAATTACTTAACTTACCTCCCATCCATAAAACGATTAAATAATCATTACCGTCGTTCTGTGGAGGAAGATTAGGATGATTAGGATTAGGCGGATTACTATCATTATTTGGAATAAACGAAAAACCTTCTTTATCCGGCGGGTATTTCGTTTTCCACTCCGGTTTCCACATATCCCATATACTCGGATTAAAAGTTGAAGCGCTAAGTGATACACCATTATCTATCCCGCGAGGGCCCATACAAATAATTGCAGGAAGTAAATCCGTAAAGTTTGCTAAGTTTCTAAAAAGATACCTGTGTTTCCATGGGTCATTCGGGCATTTACTTATGTAAGGTCCTGATGCTTTGGAATTGGGTATGCCGTTGTATGCGTTCAGGTTCCTTATCAGATAATCTTCCCACGGAACCATTGTGTTTGCTACCGGAGCGGCTAGATTGCCTGTTCCTCCGGTAACCGCGTTGCCTAAACATCCAGTAGCCCAGGCTTTCTCTTTAGTGTTCAGTGGTGGAAAACATCCGACATCAATATAAAATTCTTTAAGTGATATTGCCAGTGCCTTCATTTGTCCTTTTGCCTGTTCAATTCTTATTTTCTGCAAAATACCGCCCATCTTGGCAATAGAAACTGCGAGTAAAATACCTATTATCGCGACAACAATCATCAACTCAATAAGCGTAAAACCTTTTTTATTTTTATCTCTCATAACTCGTCTCCGAAATAAGTATACTCTGTATTATTATCGCTCGCTCGGAAGTTCAAACGAGATTGCCCTTCTCTCTCTATATAATAACCCAAATTCTATAAATTGTCAAGACAAAATTTCAGCCAGCTTTATAAAATCATTTATTGAAATCGTTTCTGCACGGCATAATGGAGATATTCCCACCTGTAATATTTTTTCTTCAAGATTTTTTTTGTCAATTTGAAGTTCTAAAAAAAGCGAGTTTAATAGTGTTTTTCGTCTGTGTAAAAAAGCCGATTTTACAATTTTGAAGAAATTTTTTTCATCATTTTTTTTTATGAGCGGATTTATTAGCCGTTTCAGTTTCACAACTGTTGATGTAACTTTTGGTTTCGGATGAAAACATGTTCCCGGAACATTAAACATTTTTTCAACCGAACAAAAAATCTGACAGGCAACGGTTAAAACGCCGTAATCGGGCGAATTCGGCTGCGATTTTAGTCGGTCGGCAACCTCTTTCTGAATCATAAAAACGGCTGTGTCCCAGTTATTCAGATGCAGAATTTTTTCAATGATTGCAGACGAAATATAATAAGGCAAATTGGCAACAAATTTCAAATTTAGTTTTCTGGGAGGATTATATTTTAGAAAATCCGTATTTATGATTTTTATATTTTTTTGATTTCTATATTTTTCAATAAGTTCTTCGGAAAGGTTTTTGTCAATCTCAACTGCAATTATTTTTTTTGATTTTTGTGAAAGTTCTTCCGTCAGTATTCCATAACCTGGACCTATTTCAATAACGGTATCTGAAGCTGAAATGTCGGCGGATTTTATGATTTTTTTTGCAATGTTTTTATCAACAAGGAAGTTCTGTCCGAGGCGGGTTCTCATTTTTCCACTATTTTTTATCCAGGAGCGTCTCAAAACGACCACAGGGAGTCCCCGTGGGAATATTTGCTTGCGAGCATCCGTTACTCTAACTCCGCATTCCAGTAAACAGTATCAATAAACTTCTGCCAGGATGCTTTCATTTTCATTCCCGTCTTAAAACAAAGTGAAACTGGACCCTTCCAGTCAGGTTTTCCGGGTATAACTTGAAGTTTCATACCTGCTTCCTGCGGAGTTCTCGCTGCTTTTTTAAGGTTGCAAGGGATACAGGAAATCACGACATTTAACCAATCGGTTGCACCGCCGCGGCTTACCGGAATTACATGTTCAAGATTAAGATCGCTTGTCGTTTTTTTCTTCCCGCAATAGCAGCATTTATATTTGTAATGTTCGTAAATGTTTTTCCTAGTGAACTTTATGTCCATAGGAGGAAGTTCGTCGTAAAATCTTAAAAGTATTACTTCCGGAATTGCTATCTTAAAAGAGGGGGTGTGGACAAAACCGGACGGGTGTCCGGCGATATGCTGCGAAACATCTTTCCAGTCGGAAAACGAATATGTTTTGTATTCCTCATCAACGACGCTGGCGTGGTCAATGTACAAAAGAGAAAACGCTTTTTGCCAGGTCGTTATGTGAATAGCGTAAAATTTTTTATTTAATACAAGAACATCTGACATACTTTATATTTTACTTATTTTTTTGACTTTGTCAATAGGCAGGCAAGTTTTATCGCTTCAATCATCGGCTGCGGATTTGCTTTATTTTTACCGGCAATGTCATATGCAGTTCCGTGACCAGGCGAGGTGCGGATAAACGGAAGCCCGACGGTGACATTTACTATTTTATCCGGATTTAATAATTTCAAAGGAAGCATCGCCTGGTCGTGATACATACAGACGATTAAATCAGATTTCATATCTAAAAATGCAACCTCGGGATTTACCGGCCCCGTCACATCGTAACCTCTTTTTTTAAGAATTTTTATTGCCGGAATTATTTTTTTCTTTTCTTCGTCGCCTACCAATCCGTTGTCGCCGCAGTGGGGGTTCAGTCCGCAGACAATTATTTTCGGTTTTTTTATTTTGAAATATTTTTTAATAAACTCGCAGACAGAACTAATGCTTTTTACTATTTTTTCTTTACTTATATTTTCTGACACATCTTTCAACGGAATATGTCTTGTCAAAAGAAGAACCTTTCTATCAACGGAGACCATTAACATTTCTACATTTTTTGAAGCGGTTTTTTTTGCCAAAAATTCGGTATGCCCGCCTGATTTTCCGAATGCGGATTTTGATACCGGAGCGGTTACAATTGCATCAACTTTTTTATTATCAAGCGAACGAGTGAAATGAGAACTTGTTTTCATTTCCGAGCGAGCGCTGATAACACAGGGTTTATACCCTTTATTCTTTACAAGTTTTAATGCCCTGATTAAAAAACTTATGGCGGCTTTATCGCTTTTGCGGGAAGGTTTTCCTGATATAAAATTTTTTTCCGCCAAAGGCTGACCTACCCGGGATGTGCCGATGACAATTGGCTTACAGATTTTAATAACCGATTTATCCGATATGGCTTTTTTTACAATTTCGGGGCCTATGCCTGTCGGGTCACCGAGGGTTATCGCTATGGCGGGCTTGCTCATTTTTTACTCTTTTCTCTACGAAGCGAGCAAAATTTATTTCTTACTTTACTTCAGCAGATATATTTGATTTATCGCGAAGATTTTTTATGTATTTTTCATACTCTTCCTGTCTTTTTTCCGCCAAAAGATATTTTTCAAGATTTAACTTAACATCCTCAAAACTGCGTTTCTGTTTTGCCTGTTTTGCGTCAACTTTTAAAATGTGATAACCGAACTCGGTCTCAAAATAGTCGGAAATTTCACCGACCGGCGTCTTAAAAGCAGTGTCCTCAAAATTTTTAACCATCATTCCTTTTACGATGAAACCCATGTCGCCGCCGTTTTTCTGGCTTCCGGGGTCTTCCGAGTACTGCTGGGCAAGTTTTGCAAAATCTTCGCCTTTCTTAAGTTTCTGTTGAACTTCTTTTATTTTGTTCAGTGCCTGTGATTTTTCTTTCGTTGAAGCATTTTTTTCAACCCGTATTAAAATATGCCTGACGGAAACTTTTTCCGGTTCGTCAATTTTATCCCTGTTTTTTTCGTAATAACTTTTTAATTCATCTGCGGAAGACGGTATAACTTTTCTGACGACTTCATCTTCAATAAGTTTGTTAACCATAATATCTTCGCGGATTTTATCGCGGAATTTTGACAGAGTTAGATTTTGCCTTTTCAACTCGGAGTTAAACTCGGCATCCGCTTCAACGGCAGTTAACATTTTCCCGTTCTTTCTTTTGAATCTGTCTTTTACCGTTTCTATGCCGTCATCAACTTCTCTTTTACTTACTTTCACATCTTTTTTCTTCGCTTCCTGCAAAAGCAGTTTCTGGTCAATCATCTGGTCAAGAAGTTCTTTTCTTATTTCCGCGATTTTTTTGTCCATATCTTCCTGTGACATCGCTTCGCCGTAAGTTTTTTTTATCTGTTCAATAACGGGATTTACTGCCTCCTCGTAATCCGACTGTAAAATTACATCGTCGTTAACTTTTGCAATTGCCTTATTGACGACAGCAGCGTAAAGACAGTGAGTAAGCGAATAAGTAATTACAAGAGCAACTAAAATCAAATGCCAATTATTTTTTTTCATTTTTTCTCCTGTGCCGCTTTTTCTACCGGCCTTGTTAGAAGTTCATAGTTCACATTCGCTTTATATTTTTTTGAAATTTCATCCAGCCATTTGTCCAACTTTTCTTTTTGAAGAACCTGTTTGATTTCCGTTTCAACATCTTCAATTTTTTGCGGTTTAAGTTGTTTTCTGTCGGTAAGTTTTATGATATGATACCCTAACGGCGTTTTTGTAATACCGGAAATGTCGCCGACTTTTTTAAGATTAAATGCCGCTTCTTCAAACTCTTTAACATACTGTCTTCTTCCGAAAAAACCGAGGTCGCCGCCTTTGATGGCAGTCATTTTATCAATTGAATTTTCTTTCGCAAGTTTTGCAAAATCCTCGCCTTTTTTTATCTTTTCCGTAATTTTTTTTGCATCTTCATCCGTAGAAAGAAGTATATGGCTTACTTTTATTTCAGTTGGTTTTTCAAATTCTTCTTTGTGTTTTTCGTAATACTCCTTGACCTCGCTATCGCCCAACACGACTTTTTCTTTCAAAAGTTCGTTCATTATTATTTCGTTTTTGAGTTTTTCATAATTATCTTTAAGTCGTTTTTCTATTTCCGATAACTGTTTTACAACCTGCGGTCTGCTTTGAATACCCTGACTTTTCGCTGCAACAAGCACGGTCTTTTCTTTCAACATCGCATCTAAATATTGTTTGCGTCCTATATCGGTGGACAGATATTCCTGCAAGGTGTAAGGAGCATTTTCAACCGCTTTTTCAAACTCTTCAACAGTGATTTTTTCGCTGCCGACCTGTGCCAGAATCTTTCCGGATTTTTTTGAACAACCAAGAAAGGCAGTAGATAGCAGGTAGCAGATAGCAGGTAGCAGTATAAACTTTTTCCAATCTCCAATCTCCAATCTCCAATCTCCGAACTGTTTCATATTTTTGCCTCCAATTTGGAAATTGTACATAATTATTGAAAAGAATGCAAGAGGTTTTTTACAAAGATAAGATTTTTTTCCGCGGGAGGGGCGATGTCCAAAAACACTTCTAATAAATCATTTTTTATAAACCTGAACTTTTTATTTTTCAGAACATTTATTATTTTTGACGGTTCAACTGATGTGTCGGAAGAAAATTTTATTTGCACCGAAGAAGGTGTAAAAGTAATTTTCAGTATCCCTAGTTTCATTGCAATAAGACGAATTTTTCCTATCTCAAAAAGATTTTCAACTTCTTCCGGAATTTTTCCGAAACGATCCTCCATTTCATTTTTAATTTCAGAAAGATCTTTTGGGACAATCGCCGTCAAAATTCTTTTATAGAAGGAAATTCTTGAATTCTCATCATTGATATAATTATCGCCGATAACGGCATCAACCGAAATATCAATTTCCGGATTTATCAAGTCCTGCGTTTTTATGCCCTTAATTTCATTTGAGTGTTTTTCCAAAAGCCGAAGATACATATCAAATCCTATTGAATCAACATAGCCGTGCTGCCGTTTTCCCAAAATCTCTCCGGCGCCTCTTATCTGCAAATCCTTTAACGCAAGACGAAACCCCGAACCTAATTTTGCAAACTCTTTTATAGCGGAAAGCCGTTTCTCCGAAATTTCCGTAAGATTTTCTTTTCTGTAAAAAAGATAGCAGTACGCTTTTGTTTTTGAACGACCCACACGGCCGCGCAATTGATAAAGTTGTCCGAGACCAAAATTTTCGGCATCGGAAACAATAATGGTGTTGACATTGGGTATATCCAGTCCTGCCTCAATAATCGTTGTGGAAATAAGGCAATCAAACTCCGTTTTTAGGAATCCCATCATTTTTTCTTCAATCTCTGACGGTGTCATTCTACCGTGAAGATATTCAAACTTTACAAGGGGGAGAATTTTTTTAAGATGTGTTAGACAACTTTCTATTGTTCCGATTTTATTGTGAACAAAAAATACCTGGCCGCCGCGGGAAATTTCATACATAATTGCATCAGATATCGTTTTTTCGTCATATTCTAAAAGCGTCGTTTCAACCGACTGACGACCCAAAGGAGGCGTCGAAATTGTGGACATATTTTTAATGCCTGCAAGCGCCATTGAAAGTGTGCGGGGTATGGGTGTGGCGGTAAGATAAAGACAGTCAACATTTTTTTTAATTGATTTTATTTTTTCTTTGTCGGCAACTCCGAAGCGGTGCTCTTCGTCAATTATTAGAAGTCCGAGATTGTTAAATGAAATATCTTTGCTTAATAAACGGTGCGTCCCGATAACGACATCTATTTTTCCTTCTTTTAATTTTTCTATAATTTTCTTCTGCTCTTTCTTCGTTTTGAATCTTGAGAGCGTTGCGATTTTTACGGGCCAGTCGGCAAACCGTTCAAAAAATGTCTGTTCGTGCTGCCGGACAAGAACTGTCGTGGGTGCAAGAATACATACCTGTCTTCCCGACAAAACCGATTTTAACGCCGCCCTCATCGCAACCTCTGTTTTCCCGAAACCGGTATCGCCGAAAATACATCTTTCCATCGGGACATACCCTGTCATATCCTTTTTTATATCTTCAATGGCTTTTTTCTGGTCGGACGTTTCTTCATAAATAAATTCTTCTTCAAACTGTTTTTCATAATTTGAATCCGCAATAAACGGCTGTCTCTGTACGTCAAACCTTTCCGAATAAATCTGTAAAAGTTGCTGCGCCATTTTTTTTGCAGCATCGGAGGCAACAGCCTTTATTCTTTCCCAAGAAGTGCTGTCCAACGGATTTATTTTCGGCGGTTTTTTACCGATTGAGAAATATTTCTGGATGCGGTTGAAATCACCGACCGGAACAAAAAGTTTGTCGTTGTCGGCATACAAAATTGAAATATATTCCGCGGTAATTCCGCCGGCAGTTATCTTTTTAAGACCGTCGTAAATCCCGATTCCATATCTTTCGTGAACTACAAAATCTTCTTTTTTTATATCGGACAGCGTTTCAATAGGAACACCGGTGTCCTTAAAAAATTTCGGCGGGCGAAGACGCACTTTATATCTTGAAAAAATCTCGTTGGTAGTAACAAAAACAATTTTTTCGTCATTTAATATAAAACCTGATGTGAGCGAGCCGGTAAAAATAGATTTTTCATAACCCGCACCTAAAATCTCCGACAAATGTTTTCTTTCGCCGTCGTTATTCGCAACTATAAAAATCTGAAAATCGCTGCTACGCCATTGTTCATATTTTTCGATGAATTGTTCAATATTGCCGTTGAAATTGAAAGAGGGTAAATGTGAGATAATATCGCTTTCTGAAAAAATACCGAAGGAGCCGTTCTGAAAATAATCAAAAACGGTCGCTTCATCTTTTTCTGCCGAAGGTATTATTTCAATCTCACTCAGTTCTGTTATTGAACGCTGACTTGCGACATCCATATTTTTTATTGTTTCAATAGTATTCACATCAAAAACAAGCCGGCACGGTAAATTGGATGCGTTACTCCATACGTCTAAAATCTCGCCCCTGACGGCAAATTCGCCGGCATCAGTTACAATGTCGGCCCTTTCATAACCGTTTTCTATTAACTGCGAAACAAAAAGTTCGCGGTCAACAGTATCATTTTTTTTAATTTTTATAACGGATTTCTCAAAATTCTTTCGGGCAATATTTTTTTTGGAAAGCGCAGCGGTTGAAGCGCAAAGTATTACGCTTTTATTTTTTACAATTTGTGAAATCGTTTTGAGACGGGAAGCGGTATCGGTTTCGTGAAAAACCAAAATCTGATGAACGGGAAATTTAAGAATTTTTGAAACGGTTGCTATGCTGAAGGATACATCAAGAGCATCTTCGTCGGTGCTCATCGGAATGATGACATTTTTATATAAATAATTATTTTTTGCGGCGGAATATGCCAAAGCGCCGGAAAGATTAAGTGAGTTTAACATTTTATTAGACGAGCGACGCATTCAATATGCGCCGTTTGCGGAAACATATCTACCGGTTGAATTTCAACGAGTTTATATTTCGGGGAAAGTATTTTTATATCCCTTGAAAGTGTTGCCGGATTGCAGGATGTATATATTATTTTCTGCGGCTGGATTTTCAACAGAGAATTTAAGACAATTTGCGAACAGCCGGCGCGAGGGGGATCCAAAATAACTATGTCTGAAAAATCTATTTTTCTTAAAATGTAATCGGCGTTGCCCCGTATAAAAAACACATTTTTGATATTGTTGATTTTTGCGTTTTTTATTGCATCTGAAACCGACGACGACACCTCCTCAATGCCGGTAATTTTCCTGCAAAAAGGTGCAAGATAAATTGATATCCCGCCGGCGCCCGAATAGACATCAGTGATATTCTCATCCCCTTTAATCTGACAGAAACTTTTTATCACTTCATAAAGTTTTCCCGTTTGAGGCGTGTTGACCTGAAAAAATGAAGACGGGGAAATCTCAAAAACAGTTCCGCCGGTTTTTTCTTTTATCATGTCTCTGCCGAAAAGTTTGAAATTTTTATTACCTAAAATCACATTTGTTTTTTCATAATTGATATTTTGATAAACCGATACGACTTCCGGAAACTTTTTTGTTATTTTTCCAACGATTTCTCTCATATATGGAATAAAATTTGTTTTTGAAACAAATATAACCATAAACTCGCCAAACGCAAACGATTGCCTCAAAATTATATGCCTTAAAATTCCTGCTCTTCTGTCTTCATTATAGGGTTGAATTTTGTATTCGTTTATTAACTTTCTTAATGCTAAAATTATTTCGTTTGCCTTTTCCGTTTGTAAAAAACAGTTTTTAATATCAACAATATGGTGGGATTGCGGATGGAAAAATCCCGTAATTACATTGCCCGTTTTTCCGCCAACCGGCATTTGAACTTTATTTCTATATCTGAAAGGGTTGACTGCAGGAATTATTTTATTAACTTTTATATCAAAAAAATCCTGAACTATCGCAGTTTTTAATTCAAGTTGGTTCTTATAATCCGTCATTTGAAGATTACAGCCGCCGCAATAGAGACGGTGAGAAACTGTAGCCGCAGAGCAAATCTCTGCTGAAAAGTGATAATGACACGGCGGAATTATACGATGAGGGGATGGATATATTACGGAAATTATTTTTGCTCGGGCATAGTTTTTTTTTGTTTCGGTTATTTCAATAAGCAGTTTGTCGCCCGGAACGGAATACGGCACCATAACAACAATATTTCCGTACTTACCGATACCGTCGCCACCCGTTATGATTTTATCAATTTTAATTTCTATTTTCTGACCGACTTTAATCATTTGTGAATTTTTTTAATATTTTTATGCTTCTTGCCGCCCGTTTTTTAACAACGATTCTCGTTTTTATTTTTCCTTCTTTTTCCAGTTTGTTTATATGATACATAGCAGTATTGGTTGAGAAATTAAATTTTTGTGCAATTTCTCTAAAAGTAGGCGGATTGCCTCTATTTTTAATTGCTCTATTTATAAATCTCAAAATCCGGTCTCTGATTTTCATCATCATCGTCGGTAATATATGACAAATGTAATATGACAATTGTCATACGAATTACACTACATTTAACATAGTTTTTCCATCGCCTCTTTGCCTGTTATTCCAAGTTTTATGCCCATTTTTTCCGCACCGGATGTCATTGCGACCACCTTACCGGCAAGCAATTCATCAACATTTTTAATGCCTTTTACAACACAGGCACAATCACCCATTTTTTCGGCGGCGTCAATGTTCAGATACCCGCACATCACAAAACCTTTCTTGCCGATAGCCATAACAAGTACGGCGTTATTAAGGGGAATTTCAATTCCCATCGCCGTTTTCTCACCAATTTTAATCTCCACTTGTTTCATAAAATCCTCTTAACCGCTCAAAAGATTTGTAATTATCTTTACCATAACTTCTTTTTCTTTGGGGTTACTTTCGGCAATCAACAGAGCCAAAACCGCAAGAGCATTATCATTGATTTTTTTCTCACCGCTGCTTTTATACAAATAATTGTTTTTGTCCAGAAAATAAACAAAAAGAAATGAAGCGATTCGCTTATTACCGTCGGTAAACGGATGGTCTTTTATTGTTAAATACAGTAGATGTGCCGCTTTTTCCTCAATACTTCCGTACAATTCTTTACCGCCGAATGTCTGATATAGATTTTTTACGATACTTTCAAAATTTTTATTAACCTCCTGACCGAAAAGTTCACTGGCTTGTTTTTTGTCAACAAGTTCTCTCTTTATCTGAAAAATAATATTTTGACAATTCTCGTATTCTAAAACAAACGCAGGAATTTTTCCTTTTATAAGAGTCAATTTGTGGGTATCGTATTGTTCTAAAATAGAAATTGATTTTGCATAGTCCGACAATAAATTCAGAATCTCCTGCGTCTTACTTTCTAAAAGTTTGTGTCTGGCTTTACTCTGTAAAAAAGCAATTGTGCCTTGCAATTCTTTTAACTGTTCCGATTGTTTCAGCAATCTTTTTTCATTTACAGTATAGCCGCCGATAATGTGGTCTTTAAGAATTTTTGTAGCCCAAATACGAAATTGCGTCGCTCTTTGCGAGTTAACTCTGTAACCTATTGAAATTATAGCGTCAAGATTATAAAATTGTGTGCTATATGTTTTACCATCTTCGGCAGTATGTTCCAAAATGGAACATACTGAATTTTCTTCTAATTCTTTGCTTTTAAACACATTATTTAAGTGTTTAGTAATGGCTGGCCTTTGAGTACCAAAAAGAACAGCAATTTGTTTCTGCGTAAGCCAAACGGTTTCTTTTTCCAACTTTACTTCAAGTTGAATCTGTTTATTTTTGGTTTTATAAATAACAATACTGCCTTTATCAAAATTATTTTTCATATTATCATTTACTTTTTTCCGATAGACATAACCAGCACAGCATTATTAAGAGGAATTTCAATTCCCATCGCCGTTTTCTCGCCAATTTTAATTTCTGTGTTTTTCATAAATTAATCTCTGTTTTTTGTAATAATTTATATTTAATTTCATCAAACAATAAATCATCTAACAATTTCAACACTTTGCAGCCCAAAGCAATTTCATCTTTAATAATAATTTTAATATCCTTCTTACTATTATTAAAATCCAATTTTTTATGAATTAAATCATTTCTTTTGATTTTATACTTTTTCAAGTAATCTAATAATTTTTTCTCCTTATCTACTTTATTTGCACACAATTGATAACTAGCTATTAAAACACCTAAAGGAACATTTTCTATGCTTTCACACCATTTTTTATCAATTAAATTGTTACGCATACCACGAGTCTTAATTAAAAAACATAACTTATCTTGAACTTCATTTTGTTGAATTGCAAACTTACCCAAATCAGGAGCAATTTTATCACGATTAATTTCTTCCTTTAACATTTCTAAATTTATTTTATAATATTTATTTTTTAATTTTTCCATAGATAGCATATTTTTATTTAGTCATCTCTTTTTGTCTCAATGTTTTTATTGACCAAACAATAAGTCTAACAACCAAATAAATTGGATAAATACCTAAAAGCAAAAACAAACCTATATTTTGTATAATACCAAAAAACGACTTAAGAAATAATACTTTTTTATATTTTATGGCATTATGTTGTTCGGTAAATGTGTTGGGATTATATCCTTCACTTTTAACATATGTATCAATATCACTTTCAGGGGCATTAAGCGAAATCATTTTTTTTACATTTTTACCAACTACTAATATGTCCCTGCGTGCTGGTTCACTAAGATTAACTTTATCCTTATATGTGGAATAATATTTTTTTACTATTATCTCAGATAATGTATAATCATCAATACTTTTACAATTTGGAAATTTTTCTTTTATAAGTATGGCAAATCTCTGCCAATCTATTTTATTTTCTGGTATAGGTATCTCAACAATCCCTCGTTTTTTGGCTTCAAAAAGTATTTCAACCGGTTTAGGTAGTATGCCCATGCCTGCAAACAAATCTTTAGGAGGTTTATGTTGAATTACTTTAGTAGAGTAAACGGTTGTAAAATGGTCTCCTATTAATAACAATGTAGTACCTAATACCAGTATACTTATAATAATCAATACTTCTCTTGCAACTAGTTTACTTAATTTTACATTCATAATATTCCTCCTGTAGTTTTTTCATACTAACTTTTTTTTCAATATCTCATTGACCAGTTTCGGATTGGCTTGGCCGCGGGATTTTTTCATAACGCTGCCGACGAGGGCGCCGATTGCCTGCTGCTTGCCTGACTTATATTCAGCAACTGCTTTTTGATTTTCAGCAATCGCTTCATCAACTAATTTTTCTATTTCTTTTTCGTCTGAAATTTGGACAAGTCCTTGCTCTTTAATTATCTCGGAAGCGATTTTTCCGGTATTGTACATTTGCTCAAAAACGGTTTTCGCTATCTTGCCAGAAATTGTACCGTCCGATATAAGTTTTATCATTCCTGCGAGATTTTCAGATGAAACCGGCGAGGAAGTTATATCTTTATTTTCAGCATTTAATTTCCCCAATAATTCCGTCGTAATCCAGTTGGAAATTAATTTCGGTTCATTTACTATATTGACAACATCTTCAAAATAATCCGCAAGCGATTTTTCGGATGTCAGAACGCCTGCATCATAATCTGAAAATCCGAATTTTTCTATGAATCTTTTTTTGCGGACTTCCGGCAATTCAACTAAACTTTTTTTAATTTCTTCCAGAAACTTTTCATCAATTTCAACAGGCGCCAAATCCGGCTCGGGGAAATATCTGTAATCGTGTGCCTGCTCCTTTGAACGCATTGAAACCGTTGTGCCTAATTTTTCGTCCCAAAGCCGAGTATCCTGAACAATTTTTTCGTTTGAATTTAACGCTTCTTTTTGACGTTCAATTTCATAATTTAATGCATCCCTGATGGCCTTAAATGAATTCATATTTTTTAGTTCAACTTTTACTCCTAATTTTTTTTCACCAACAAGTCGTAAAGAAATATTTGCATCGCATCGCAACGAACCTTTTTCCATATCACAATCGGAAATTCCGATATATCTTAAAATGGCTTTCAGATTTGTCAGATATTGATACGCCTCATCCGGAGAAGAAATATCCGGTTCGGAAACAATTTCCAGAAGCGGAATACCGGTTCTGTTGTAATCAACGAGTGAATAATCCAATTCCTGCGAGCCGATTGCGTGAAGAAGTTTTCCCGCATCCTCTTCAAGATGGATTCTTGTAATTCCGATTTTTTTCGGTATGCCGTCAATCTCTATTTCCAAAAATCCTTTTTCGCACAGCGGAAGTTCATATTGGGATATCTGATAATTTTTCGGCAAATCAGGATAAAAATAATTTTTCCGTGCGAAGATTGAATGTTTTGCGATTTTACAGTTTGTTGCAAGTCCTGTCAAAACCGCAAATTCAACGGCTTTTTTATTAAGCACGGGAAGGGCGCCGGGTTGACCGGTGCAAACGGGGCAGATATTAGAATTCGGAACGCTGCCGAATTCGGTTGAACATCCGCAGAATAATTTTGATTGCGTTTTCAGATGAACATGAACTTCAAGTCCGATGACTGTCTCGTAATTCACAAAATTTTCTCCAAAAGTTTTATATCCGTAGGATATTTTAAGTATTTTTTTGCTTCGTTAATTTTCACCCAACGAGTCATTAAAATCTCATGGTCATGTATTCCGATTTTTTTGAGTGGTGACATCAGAAACCATACAACCTTTTTACTGATAAATTTGTTTTGGTGTATGAAATTATATTGTGTTTTGCCGAGTGGTCTGATTATTTCGCAACTATAACCGGTTTCTTCCGACACTTCGCGCAAGGCGGTATTTTCTATTTTTTCAGATTTTTCTATGTGCCCTTTTGGAAATGTCCAGACGATTTCTCCGGATAGATTTTTTACTTTTACAAGTAAAAGTTTTTTGTCTTTTATTATTACACCGCCTGCTGAAAACTCATTCATATTTTTTAATTATACAAAATTATTGGGATTAAATCAATTGACATTTTGTTTTCGTTTTTGTAAAATCAATTTATGTTAAGATTTAACGAAGCAAAAAAGATTTTATTTAAAAATATAGACCGGTTGCCAACGGTAAAAAGCCGGTTGAGCGAAAATATCTTAAATACCGTCCTCGCTGAAAATATAATCTCTCAAGAAAACATACCCAATTACGATAATTCCGCAATGGACGGCTATGCCGTTAAATCTGCTGATATAAAAAAACCTGCATTATTAAAAGTTATCGGAAAAGTAAAAGCAGGCGATACTTTTTCCAAAAAACTGAAAACCGGTGAAGCAGTAAAAATAATGACGGGCGCATCAATCCCCAAAGGTGCCGATGCGGTTGTGATGGTTGAGAATACAAATGAAGAAAGGTTAAAGATTAAAGGTCAAAAGTTAAAATTTGTGAAAATTCTTAAACCAGTAAAAAAATATGAAAATATAAGAAAAGCGGGAGAGGATATAAAAAAGGGGGAGATGATTCTTAAAAATGGGACGGTTCTCAACCCTGCTCAAATTGGATTACTTGCATCAATTGGAAAAACAGAAATTAATACGATAAAAATACCAAAAATAGCAATTATTACAACCGGTAATGAGATTGTCTCCGCATCGGTAAAAAAACTTCCGAACGGCAAAGTCAGAAACTCAAATTTGTGGACGCTCACAACACTTATAAAAAGAGACGATGCAATACCCGTTCAATTTGGAATAGTCCCGGATAACTTATTAAAAATAAAAAGTGCTGTTAAAAAAGCAATTACAATTTCTGATGCTGTAATAATTTCAGCAGGAATTTCAGTCGGAGAATACGATTTTGTGGAAACTGCACTGAAACAACTCGGTGCAAAATTTATAATTTTTCGAGTTGCAATAAAACCCGGAAAACCGTTTGCGTTCAGCAAAATCAGAAGCGTCCCCATTTTTTCGCTTCCGGGAAATCCTGTTTCAACTATGCTTACTTACGAAGAACTTGTTAGACCTGCTATATTAAAAATGATGGGGAAACAAGCGACAGTATTGCCTAATTTGAAAGCAATGCTGCAGCATGATATTTGTAAAAAACACGGAAGAAAAGAATTTTTACGGGGCGTTTTTTCAAAAAAAAATAATAAATTTTTTGTAAAATCGGTAGGGGCACAAGGGTCGGGAATATTAAAATCAATGTCAAAAGCAAACTGTTTTATTGTGCTTGACGAAAAAACTTCACTCGTAAAAAAGGATTCATTGGTAAATATTGAACTTTTAAATCGGGAGGATGGTTATGGATGTGATTGAGAAACTTATTGCGGGGCACAGAGAGACGAAGGAAGAAATAGACATTCTGGATAAACTTGTTAAAATGTCAAACAGTGATGCTTTTGCTTGGGATGATGTTTTCAAAATTTCCAATTTTTTTGAGAAGGAAGTCAAGGAACATTTCCGGCTTGAAGAAATAGTTCTATTTCCGGTAATGAAAAATGTTCTGCCGTTATCTGAACAGAATATTTTAACCGAAATAAAAGACGAACATAAACCCATTCTGGTAAAACTTGATGATTTCAAAAAAATGGCGGAAAGACACACAAAGATCTCTTCCAAAAACTCAAGGGAAGATTTTGTCAATTCTTCAAAAGCAATTATTGATTCTATTATTCCTCACGCTAGAAAAGAGGATATAAAACTTTTCCCGCTCGTTAGAAAATATTTCCTGGCGGAAAACTACAAACAACTTGAAGGAATGTATTTCAAATACTTAAAGGTATAAATGTCAACGGTATCTATTGTAAAATGTGCATCATATAATAATGTTGAACCAAAAGTTCGAGAAGCGATAAAACTTCTTGGCGGAACGGAAAAATTTTTCAAAAGCGGGCAGAGAGTTTTAATAAAACCGAACATACTTTCTGCGAAGTCGCCGGAAAAAGCGGTAACAACACATCCCGAAGTTATACGGGCAATAATACGACTTGTCAAATCGGCAGGGGCAATTCCTTCCGTCGGTGAAAGTCCGGGCGGCGTTATCGGCGGCGCAGAAAAATTCTGGGAAAAAAGCGGTATAAAACAAATTTGCGAGGAAGAAAAATGCCAGATGCTTTTTTTTGAAAGAACCGGCACTGTCTGTGTTGCTTCAAAAAATCCGAAAAATAAAACACTGAATACACTTGAAATCGCAAAGCCCTGCCTTGAATACGACTGCGTTATAACCGTGCCGAAATTCAAAACCCACAATCTTGTTTTCTTTACCGGAGCCGTCAAAAATCTTTACGGATGTATTCCGGGTTTAAGAAAATCAATGTATCACAAATTTGCACCCCATCCGGATGAATTCTCGGAAATTATCGTTGATGTTTTGGCAATTGTAAAACCGAAACTTTCAATAATGGACGCAGTGGTCGGAATGGAAGGCGCTGGACCGGCATCGGGAAAACCGAGAAATATCGGACTGATTATGGCTTCCGATGATGCCGTTGCAATTGATACGGTAATGTGCGAAATTGCCGGCTTTGATCCAAAAAAAGTTTATTACTTAAATTCTGCGGCGGAATTAAAACTCGGCACAAATGAAATTGAAAAAATAAAAATTGTCGGTGAAAAACTTGAAAATGTAAAACTAAAAAATTTCAAAATCCCGACGAATTTTTACCTGCATTTTGTACCGAAACGATTTGCTAAATTTCTCGGAAAATTCATATCCGCGCTGCCCGTTATGGACAGAAAGAAATGTACAAAATGTATGACTTGTATAAAATCGTGTCCTGTTAAGGCGATAGAACTTAAAGGAATTCCTGTCGCGGACAAATCAAAATGTATATTGTGTCTTTGCTGCATTGAACTTTGCCCGGAAGATGCGGTTGAAATAAGATATTCCGCACTTATAAGATTTTTATTGTTTATACGAAAAATCAAACGGATGGAATTTTTATGATAATATCATTGTTAAATCTTGAAAAAAATAAAACCGCAAAGGTTGTAAAAATTGAAGGCGGAGCGGCGTTTCAAAAAAAACTTGAATCACTGGGATTACGTCTCGGCGTAAAAATAAAAAAGTTGAGTTCATCCGTATTCGGCGGGCCGGTCGTAATTAGGGTAGGACGAACGCACATAGCAATCGGCAAGGGTATGGCAAATAAAATTACTGTAGAAATTGAGAATTAAATATGAAAAAGATTTTACTTATCGGAAATCCCAATGTCGGAAAAAGCGCAATTTTTTCTCACTTAACCGGAATTGATATTATTACCGCAAACTATCCCGGAACAACCGTTGAGTTCACAAAGGGTTACTTAAAATTTGAAAATGAAAAATACGAGGTTATTGATGTGCCGGGAAATTATACTCTGGATGCCGCATCCAAAGCGGAAGAAGTCGCTATAGATTTGATCAAAGAAGGCGACATACTCGTAAATGTAATTGACTCAACCAATTTGGAAAGAAATCTTAACTTAACGCTCCAACTCCTGCATCTTACGGAAAAAATACCGATGATAATTGTGTTGAATTTCTGGGACGAAACAAAGCATACCGGAATTTCTATTGACGAAAAAAAACTTGAAGAAATTTTGGGAGTTCCCGTTATTCCGACCTGCGCTGTAACCGGCGAGGGACTCTGCCAAATTGTCTCAAACTTAAACAATGCCAAAATAAGTAATTTTTCCTACGATCAAAATGAAAAATGGCATATCATCGGAAATATCATTGAATCAGTGCAAAAGGTTTTTCACAGACATCACACATTTCTTGAACGACTAAGCGACATTACCATAAAACCGTTAACAGGAATCCCCGCGGCAATTATTATTATTGCTTTGACTTTTTTTATTATCAGATTCATCGGTGAAGGACTTATAAATTATCTGCTTGACCCATTATTTAACAACTTTTACCATCCTGCAATTATCAACCTGACTAAAAACATTAAACCGGAATTTTTTTCTAAATTGCTTATCGGCACAACGCCGGAAGTGATGAAGTCATTCGGGGTTTTGACTACCGGAATTTATGTCCCGTTTATCGTAGTACTTCCCTATATTTTTTCATTTTACATTGTGCTGGGTTTTATGGAGGACTTCGGCTATCTACCTCGGCTGGCGGTCTTACTGGACAATATTTTTCACCATCTGGGACTTCACGGTTACTCGGCAATTCCTATTATTTTAGGGTTGGGATGCAAGGTGCCTGCAATTCTATCCACAAGAATACTTGAATCCAAACGGGAAAAAATTATCACCACCGTTTTGATACTTATCAGTGCACCGTGTATGCCCCAAACCGCAATGATTTTATCTCTGGGAATTGCTTACGGAATTAAAGTTGTTACTTTAATTTTTTTAATTATAATTTTAATTGCCGTCATAACATCTTTTATGCTTAACAAAATAATGAAAGGCGAGGCGCCGGAACTTTTTACTGAAATACCGCCCTACCGGATCCCAAGTTTTTCGGTTCTGTCAAAAAAATTATGGATGCGGCTGAAAGATTTTTCAAAGGATGCCGTGCCTCTTATTATTTTCGGCATATTTCTGATAAACATTTTAGATATCTTAAATATCACAAATTTCTTAACTGCTAAAATCGGGAAACCCTTTGTTTACTTTTTAGGACTCCCTAAGGAAATTATTTCGGTTATTATTCTCGGATTTTTAAGGAAAGATGTTTCAATTGCGATGCTGGCACCTTTTGCATTATCGGCAAAACAATTTATCGTTGCAAGCATATTTATGGTCCTTTATCTGCCCTGCATTGCCTCGTTTTTTATTTTGATAAAAGAAATGGGTTTAAAGTTGGCTTTAACGATTGTATTTACCGTTTTTACCGTCGCATTTTTTTCGGCATCATTTTTGAATTTTATTTTCACAGTTTTCTGATGGCGAAAAAATCCTTGACAAATTTTAATTTTTATGTTACACTTTTCAATAGACCGTATAAATCCGTTAATTAGGAACGGGTGTTTCTACGTACCGACCATAATCGGTTCTGCTACGGGAAGATATATTTAATTGTAAATTAATCTTCCCGTATTTTTTTTGAAAACCTATTCAACTACTTTCGCAACTACGCAACTACGAAAGTAGTTTGGGAATCGTCGTCGGAAAACTGCATTTTTGAATCTGTATATTTTCTATATTTTTCACATTTTTACCGGAGAAGTAAAGCCACTAATAGACCTGCTTGCCGTCAGGCAGGCACGAATTCACATTCACCCCGTTAGATAATTTTATATCTAACGGGGCAGGTTAAAAAACAATAAATTAGATAATTATTAGTTTAAATTCATGTTAATTCGCGGTTAATTAAAACCGGAGGTTATTTTATGGAAAACGCACAAAGCATCAGGAAAAAAATTCTTATTAACAAAAAGTTTCAGTTCAAGTACGCCGCAATGATTGTCGGCACGCTTTTTGTTATGGTTGCGTTGGTTGAGTGGGATATTTTTTACACGATGAAAACTATTCTTCCGAAGGTTTTTTTTATGGAAGAGATACGGCAGGACCTGACCGCTTTCCACCTTTTACTTGCGGTAAAATCGCTTGTGTTTATGGTGCTTGTTGCTTTCATATCAGTATATTTCTCTCACAGGATTGCGGGACCGATTTATCGTCTTGAAAAAGACCTTCTGACTATGATTAACGAAGGTGATTTAACCAAACAGTTTCGCCTCAGGGAAAAGGATGAACTGAAAGAACTGGCAGAAGCGCTGAATACTATGACGGCAAACTTAAGAACCAAACTTTTATCAGATGAACAATTCCGTGAAGAAGCACGGATTAAAATATCCGAGATATTAAAAATACTTAAAGAAAAAGAAACTATCTCTGCGGAAGAAAAAAATATTATTATTGCAAAAGCTGAAGAAATTTCAAACGCTTCAAATGTTTCGTCGGTAAGTTTCAAAATATGACATGTGACGGAGACTTTAAAATATAACATTATGAAATCAAAAGGGGTGACGCTGACGGAACTTATGGTGGTTCTCGCGTTACTCGGCTTAATTTTTGTTCCCTCGGCAATTATATTCAAAAAATCGCTCGGAGCATGGTGGGACGGAAAGACACGGATTGACATTCAGCAGGATGCAAGAAATACAATCTATTCTTTGACAAAAGATATCAAGGGCGATATGAGATGTTCAATAGGTGCGGTGAATAAAAATTATTCTTTTGAGGAACCGGCAGGATACAGCGATGTTATAAATAATTGGGCGGCAATGGACCCTGACCAAGCAAGAAAATCCGACGACGTCGTTTCAGGGCTCTGGGCAATGGCTTTTACGGTTGAGGGACCATACAAAGAATACTGGAGCGATAATTTCAACTTAACGGTAAATCCGCCGAACAATAATTATATTCTTACATACTGGATAAAACCCGACGAGCACACTACAAAAAATCAGAACACATGGGTGAAGGTTCTGGACGCCGGAACGGAAAATATGCGGGGAGGTCCTACATTAAAAGGAAGCGAGGTTAACAACGCGTGGAACTTTGTCGTAATATCTTCAGAGGTTATCACAATTGCGACCGGGTCATATTACATAAAAATGAAAACAACGGGAGGTAATACAATCGCAAAATATGATGCCGTCTCGCTTGCGCTTAAAAAAAATGTTCTACTGGAAGACGGCTCTGCGGTAAATTCAACAGGTCCGTTTTATCTTGAATCAAATGAAGGCGGAATTTTTTACAAATACAGATACAGGATTGATTTAAGCGACCCGACAAATGCGAAACTTATAAGAGAAAAAAATTCCGGGAACTGGGCGGCGGAGGGTCTTAATCCCGTCTGTGAAAACATTTACACTTTAACGATTACAAATATAAACCAGCAGTATTTTGATGTGAACCTGATTGTGAAAAAGGAAACAAAAGACAAGAAAGAACACACTTATTCAATGACAACGCGGATTTACCCGACGGTACCGTAAAGTCGCTCGGCAGTAAATTAAGGTGAGAAGATGAAAAAGAAAAACGGTTACACACTTGTTGAAATAATGATAGCGATGGTGGTATTGGTTCTTGGTTTAATTCCGCTCGTAAAACTTATCGGAGATTCGCTTGTCGCGACCAGCGACCTCGGTTCCAGAAGCGTTGCCAACGAACTTGCACAGGATTTGATGGAAGAGATAAAGCAGCGAAAATGGGATGAAGGTGCTGTAGCAGATGGTTCTACGCCGGCTGGAAGTCGTTCACCCTTTCCTTTTACTCAAGATGCAACTGAAAATTGGACCAACAAAACCTCTTTTGATGATATTGATGATTATAATTTAGGTTCAACCGGAAACGATTGGGGCTGGACTGAAACCCCGCCACGAGACGCTAGTAATGCTCCACTCCCGCAATACAGCAAATTTACAAGAAGCGTTAGGGTGAGATATATGGCATATACCACTCTGACACCAACAACCGGTAGGTTTGACGAAGTAGCAGGTCCTACTGATCATAAACAAATAACGGTAACTGTCAGTTGGAGTTCCGGCGGAGGGAAAGGCAGGTCGGTTGTTCATTCAACAATAATGTCAAACATAGCGAGAAGATAGTCACCTATACGGGACTTCTCCCACAGGGCTTCCTGCGGTCGCTTCGGTCGCTCTGCAATTTGCTCCTGGATAAAATGGTAAATAAAAAGTGAAAAATAAAAACTTGCTACTCTCTAAAAAACGCGGCGTAACCCTCGTAGAACTGATGGTTGTCGTGGCTCTAATGGCGATAATTTTCATTCCGCTGGTTCAGATTTTTAAGTCGTTCACAAACGCATGGTGGGCAGGCAAAGCAAGAATGACCGTTCAGGCGGAAGCACGCGATGCTATGTACTGGTTCACAAAAGATATGAAAAGTGCTTACAGGCATACAATCGGAAACCTCGTAAGAAACGGCGGGTTTGATTCTCCGGATAATATATCATCGGTACCGACCAACTGGGAGGAAACGGCCGGCGGACTTCCCGCAGGTATCGTAAAAATCAGTTCTCCTTCAACAAGGGGATTTTGCATCGGCGTCAATCAAGGAGCAGGGATTGATTATTCCTCAACATTTATATTCCGACTTAAAAAAGATGTGCGTTACATATTATCAGGGAAAATAGCAAATACGCAAAACGGTGCTAATTGGTCTGATGGTAGAATTAGTGTGGAAAACGAAATAGGGACAATTTTTGCATCAACCGATACCGTACTTTCTGTACATACAACCAGTTGGGAAATACTCACGGCAAATGGAAATGGTGACGGGACTTTTACAGTATCCTCGGATGTCGACTGCGTCATACGATTAACTAACCCTGGTTTTGCCGGTACAGTCGCTTATTTTGAAAATATCTCCGTTGCGCCGAAAATGGCCGTTTTGGTGGGAACTGCCTTAACGGGTGAATGGCAGGTCGCGACGGTAGAAGGTTATCCTTTCGTCTCCGAAATGCAAACGGAAACCGGCTACACAAAATATCTCGCGAGATACAAAATAGAGGTTACTACAGATTCGGCAAATGTAATAATAAACCGTATCTGGCGGCAGAGAGCGAAATCTGCTGATATGGCGTCTTTTACAAACGACAGCAATTGGGAGTCAATTGATTACAATCATATTGCGGAATATTGCGATGAACTAAAAATCGGTTATGATGTTCCGACGGCACTTTTGGCACAAAACGGAACGGATACGGGAATAAGTATGGAATTAGTGTTTAGAAGAGCGGCGGGCGGGTCTGTTATGCAGCCGTATAGTATGAAAACATATATCTATCCGCAAAGCCCGTGAGGGGCAGAGAATTAGAGAATTAGAGAATTAGAAATTGGAGAATAGAAAAATGAAAAGTAAAAACTTAAAAACGACTTCCGGCTTTACTTTGATTGAACTTATGATAGTCGTTGCAATCATCGGGCTTTTAATTGCGGTAATTGTTCCGAAATTTGCAAGCATGAAACAAAAAGCAGCGGAAGGTGCAACCCGCGGGGCATTGGGAACAATCCGCGCAAATGTTGAGGTCTACAGAGGAGAAAACATAAATACTCCGCCCGGGTTTCTTTCTGCTGCCGCTCTTAATTCTGCATCGCCTAACATCCATTCCGATGTATTAAATTTCTGGAAAGGCAACGCAACGCAATTTCCTCAAAATGAAAACGAAACGCGAGCGCCTCAACCAGTTATACAAAAATCACGGGATTTGTATAATTACAGCGCCGCAGGAGTATTTATTGACGACAATGTAGGCACAAAAATTCTGTCAATTCCATCCGCAAACAGAAGGGGCTGGCTTTACAGAAACAACGAAGGCGGCGTTTTTGTTAATTCAGTTTTACTTGATGATAGAGGAGAACCTTTTTCAGTTTGGTAACGGAGGCAATTAAAAATATGAAAAAACTTGTCCTGAACTTGTTTCAGGATAAAAAAGGTTCCGCACTTGTTTTCGTGATGGTTGCACTACTTTTTCTTGCGGGAGTAGGACTTACTTTCGTTTTCTGGCTTTCATCCGAATCAAGACAGGCGGGAAGAAGACAGGCGGTGACAAGGGACTATTACGTTGCGGAGGCGGGAACGGAAAAAGCATTACATTATGTAAAACATGAAGACACGGATACTCTTACAGGAGTTGTAGATTTGTATCAATGGACAAGAGGTACGGTAACTACATATACATATGTAGTAGATGGCGTATCCACATCCGTTACCATTACAAATGTAGGAGAATAATAATGAGAAAAATTTTAATTTTAGTTGCGGGAATTGTTGCCATTTTATTTGCCGTTTTAATTTTTTCAAGGCCGAAACTTGATGAAAATGAAGCATTTAAAATTTTGGAAACGGCACGGGCGAACTACGGGCGCGATAATCTCGGCGGGGCTTTGGAGAATTTCCGACTCTTGTTAAAAAAATATCCGTCTTCAAAATTCGCGGAGGAATCGCAGAGATTTGTAATTTACATTTATGAAAAAAGGCAGGATTACACCGGCGCATTAAACGAATACAGAAAATATCTGAAAAAATTCAGGAACACCCCGTTCACCGCCGAGTTCTCCTACAAAACCGGATTTGTGCTTTACAAGTTTCTGTCAAAACCCAATCCTGCGCGAATTGCCCTGATGCGTGTAATAAAAGAATACCCCGAAAGCGATTACTCGTCAAAATCAAAGGAACTCCTTGCTGAAATTTTCAAGGCAACGGGAAAAGACGAGGAAACGGTTAAACTTTCCGAAACTTACGGTACCGCCACTGGAGAAAAAAATTCCGTAGGTCTCAACATTTCAAATATGGAGGCGTTTTGGCGATTAGGAAAACATGACGAGGCATATAAATTTGCAAAACAAATTCCCCAAAAAAGCCAGCAAATAAAGGAAAGCACGATTTACTGGCAACTTCTGGTGAAATTTGAACCGGGTAAAGAAAATTATTCCGGTCTGTCAAACGCATATCAACGGCTGGGATTCCCCGAACAGGCGAAAATTTATAAAACAAAAGCGGAAGAAAAAAGGTTAAAGGTTAAAGGTATAAATTAAAATAAAAAGTGAAAATAAAAATCGGAGTAATTTTTGTAATTTTTATTTTTGTCGGCGGATTTTTTTTGTATAAAAACTCGTCCGAACAAAAATCGCTTAAATATCTTGAGAAAGGCAACAAATTTCTTAAAACCGGAAAATATATTGAAGCGATTTTAGAATACCAGAAAGCCGTTCCGCTTAAACCGTCAAAAAAAATTTCCGCTGAACTCCACTATAACATAGCAACGGGATGCCTCGCACTGGCACAGTATTCATCGGCGATAATGGAGTATAAAAAGGTTGTACTGGAATACAAAGACAGCCCTTTTTCCGACGATGCACAGTTCATTACGGCTATGATTTTTGACGAACGATTAGGCAATAAAAAACGGGCAAAACAGGAGTTTAAGTTTTACCTTGACAATTTTCCGAAAGCAAAATACTCCTTTGAGGCAAGACGCAAACTTTTAGAAAAATAAAAAAGTACTTGACAAAATGCGAAAAATACTTTATACTTATAACAGGATGAAAAAGATATTTGTATTATTATTTTCTGCAGCAGTTTTTTTCGCCTTAACTGGAAGATGCGAGGCGTTTTTTACATCCGATGAAATCCTACAAATCGCAAAAATAAATCAGCAAAGCCAACTTGCAATTTCCGATATTCTTAAAAAAGCAACCTCCGACAAAACGACGATTTCACGAACTCCTTTAGTACTTGAAAATCTTTCAACACCAAAAACTTTAATAGTAAAACAGATTCTGGGCACAAGACAGTGGGAACCGGTAAGTTATGCACTAACAGTGCAATGCCTGAGGGCAACGGATTTCACGGTGGTCTTCTGCCCGTGTCATCATCATATATCAGAGTTGCGGCTATAATTTTTTGATAGAAGCAGATTTTTTGCAGTTGCTTGTTTCATATAACATTTGTTATATGTTTCCGACGAAGCAACTGCATGAAATCTGTTTTTTTATTTTCAAGCGAGCGAGCGCTGAAAACAAAGGGTTTCATACCCTTTATTTGATGCAAACCCGGAGGAAATTATGAAATTCTCAAAAAGATTTTGGCTTCTGATTTTCCTTACTCACTTACTCACTTACTCACTTACTCACTTACTTCACTCCGCACCATGGTGGGAAGTTTATTTTACAGCGGGGGATGGTGTTATAGGAAGCGCGAGTGCATTAGAACAAAAAATCGGGAATTTTATGTCAACGACATCGTCTATGTGCTATGTTGCGAACTATTCGTGGAGCGATACGGCGACTAATGAAGTGGTTTTAAAAATTAACAGTTTGTATACTTCTGGTACTGTTGATGTAAAAGTTGTAGGGGACAATGCTCAGGGGACGGCTGTGAATGAGCCTATTCACCCGAATATAACTTCTACAATTCCTATGAATGACCGCACAACAGCGGGATCATCAGAGTACATGCATGATAAGGTTATTATACGAGACCCTAACAATGCTGCAAATGCGGCATTGATGATGGGTTCGGGTAATTATAATGAAGGCGGCTGGGAAAGTCAGAATAACACTTTTCTTTTTCTTTACAATCAGGCACTCACGCTGAATTATCTCGCGGAATTTAATGAGATGTTCAAGGGGACATTTGCCGGCGGAACCAAGACAACCCGCGTTTATGCAATGCCCAACGGCACGGAGGTACGGAGTTTTTTTGGTTCCGAAGACCAGCCGTGGGCCGCCACCGCTACAACTGCCAATGGTTTAATTTCCCTTCTTAATGCTTCTACTGAAAGCATATTTTTTGAAATAACCGATTTGTATGGTTATTCAGGCATACAGAATCCAATGGAAGCATCCTGTGTTAATCGCGCGGCGGCAGGTGTTATAGCAGAAGGTGTCTACCAGAGTATTGACACCGCATCCTCTTATGATTTAACTGACTGGAATGCGGCGGCGAATGCGAATGCAAATAATACAGGTCCTTTTATTCGTGAATCGGCTGTCACCGCTTTTACTAAACATCATCATAAATATTTTGTCATTGATATGGATTGGGCTGGGGTTGGCTCTGTGAATGCTTCGCAATCATCTGCTGAAACTAATCCGGGCAGTGACGAAAATTTTATTCTTATAAATGATTTTCGCCTCGCCCGTGAATTTATGAAAGAATTCGGAAGAAATTACGCACTAACTACTCCTGTAGGCGCAGCGGACAATGCCGGTGTGACTGAAATTCACAATTGGGTGTCGTCAAATGTACCGACAGGACTTTCCGTTACGCCGGCGGCACTTTCATTTGCCGTTTCATGGACATTCTCTGCAGCCCCAAGCGATTTTTCACGATATTATATCTTTATTTCAACAAATAATACAATTGCAACTGCTAAAGAACAGACGACTGATGCACAGGGCGGACATAAAAACGCTATTTTAAGACCTGAAATGCAGAAAAAAGGCAGAACAACAACATCCACAACTCTAACAACATATAATGAAGGGGATACTCTTGTCACAGCAACAAGTTACTACATCGGAGTTGTTTCCGTTGACAAATTCGGAAACGAATCCGCAGCACTTACAGGCGGACCTTATCAACTCTCAGGTGCACCCAATAATCCGCCGAACAATCCCGCTTCACTTCAGCAATATAAATCAGACGGCATTACTGTAATAGCAGTAGGTGCACAGACAACTGAGACAACTGTTGTCTTAAAAGGAACGGTTTCAGATCCGGATGTCAATAATGTAAAATTACAAGTTGAAGTAAGGGCTACGGGAACGGCATTTTCAAATGTATCAACACACGAAAGCGGACTTGTCGCATCAGGCGGAACAGCATCGGTAACTGTCAGCGGGTTAACAAGCGGAACAACATATCACTGGCAGGCAAGAACAATGGATTCGGTCGGCGCACCAAGCGCTGCCTGGGTTATTTTCAACGGTGCTGACGGCAACCATTTTGTTGTTCAGACAGCGGCACCGGCAGCAACAATCAATGATATAAAAATAAGTGAAGTGGGAGTGAACTATGCCGGTGTTACAGCAAATGATTATATTGAACTTTACAATACCACAGGAGACACAATAACTCTTACCGGCACATCTATTCAGAGATGCACTACAAACCCAGGAACTATAACAAGAATAAACTTGACAGGCACAATAAAGCCATATGGATTCTATCTCGCGGCAGATGACAACTCAACGGGAACATTACTCGCCAGAGCAGATAATATATTAAACAATTTAGTTGTTAATAATGACAACCTTATCGCCTTTGTAAGCAATCAGACAAATATAACCGGAAGTGCTGATGTTGATATTATAGACCGGCTCGGCATAGGAGCCAACACAGGACCTGAGGGAACTGCTTTCAGTAATATACCCAATGGACAGACTGCGGAGAGAAAAGCAAAAGCCGGTTCAACGGCGATAACAATGGCAGCGGGCGGAGTTGATGAATTACTCGGCAACGCTTATGATACCAATGATAACTCTAATGATTTTGTTCTTCAGACATCACCTGTTCCGCAAAGTTATAGCAACAATGATTATGAGCCGCCGACAGCACCTCCTGATACCGCGGCGCCTGGGAAGGTCGGGCTTCTGACACCGGCGAATAATGCAGTCAATATAGCAACTACAACTGCGTTAACTGTGAATACTTCAACGGATACTTCCGCACCCGTATCATATTATATACAACTCGCTTTGGACTCCGCATTTACAAGCGGGGTACAATTCAGGGACTGGAATACAAGCACTTCATGGACGGGACCTGCGCCGACCTTGGCGAACGATACGACATATTACTGGAAAGTGAAGGCAAAGGACTCCGCTACAATTCCAAATGAGACGGCTTATAAAGGTCATACACTTGATGTGAACGGCTACGGAAAATTTGTGACAGCAGCAGCCGTTGTAAACAATCCGCCGACGGCGCCGACTGGATTAGGTCCTGTCGGTTTAGTAAGCGGTCTGTGGACAAACAGCAATGTCCCTTCACTTGAATTCACGCTTGACGACCCGGATATCAATAATGTCAAATATCGCCTTGTGATTGATGACAGTGCGGATTTTCTCTCACCAGTGGTTGATTACACATCGGCATTAGCTGTTGAGGGAGCAAAAACATTTACGGTAGGTCAGGCGGCAGGAGGCGGTTCTTACACCGTCGGAGCCGCTGGACAAACGCTGGCAGATTCGGCGGGCTATTACTGGCGGGTTATGTGCATTGACGAGCCGGGCTTGACAAGTTCATATTCGGTCGCAAACGGCGGTGCGATTGCTTTTAAGGTTGACACGAGCGTCGGCGCGCCGACTTCGCTTGATGCCGGCTATAATGGGACATCTTCAACGCTTACATGGACGGCATCTGATGCTTCGCCTTCCGGATTAGACACATATAATGTCTATCGTGCAACTTATTCGGCATTTACAGTAGGCGGACCAAATGTTACAAAACTGAACGGCGCCAAGTTCACAACGGCACTTTGGGACGATACAACCGTTCTGGCAGACAAAACATATTATTACGGTGCTACGGCGGTTGACATTGCCACGAACATATCCGCACTTTCAAATCCTCTTAAGTCCGTTTATACGGGAATATTGCAGTCCGGCGGAACTAATCATATCGTAATAAGTGAAATACAGGTAGCGGGTGGAACGACCACGGATGAATTCGTAGAACTTTACAATCCGACAAATAGCGATATTGCGATGAGCGGCTGGCGACTGAGAAAAAAGAACTCAGCAGGTGCAGAAGCCAACCTTGTAGCAACACTATCGGGAACGATACCGGCACACGGATTCTTTTTAATAGGTTGCAATGGTTATGACGGAGCCATCTCAACAAATACCCAATATTCAACAGCTGATAACATTCCGGCGGATGGGTGTGTAATTCTTTATTCGGATGCAGGTACAACCGTTGTTGATAAAGTCGGTTTCGGCGTCAATGCCGATTCTGAAACGGTTGCTTTTAATGTAAATCCCGCAGCGAACAGGTCAATTGAAAGAAAGGCAAATGCGGCATCAACCGCAGACACTATGGCTGGCGGCGGCGCGGACGAACTTCAAGGCAACGGTTATGATACAAACAACAATCTTAATGACTTTGTCTACAGAACCGCAGCTGACCCGCAAAATTCCGCAAGCGCAACGGAGCCGGCACCGGCAGGCGATACTGCAGCGCCGGGGAATGTCGGGCTTGTAACACCTGCAAACAATGCTGTAAATGTTTCAACAACTGCAACGCTTACCGTGAATACATCAACCGACACATCAACACCGATAAATTACTGGATACAAATCGCTCTTGATGCCGGCTTTACGACTGGATTAAAAGAAACCGGATGGCAGACATCAACATCCACTTCACCGGTATTGGCAAACAGCATTACATATTACTGGAGAGTTAAGGCGAAAGATAATCTTGGAAATACGACAACTTACAAAGGGCATACGCTTGATGCTGATGGCTACGGGACATTCACGACTGCGGCAGGCGCGGTTGTCAATAGTTCTCCGACGGCGCCGACAAATGGTTCGCCTAATGATGCTGTTAACTGGACCAACGACCCGACGCCGGCATTCAGTTGGACATTCAACGACCCGGATGCAGGAGACAGCCAGTCGGCATACCAACTTATTGGTTCGGGACCCGGAAGTTACGATACCGGAAAAACCGCATCAACCAGTTCTTTTCATACACCCGGTTCATCTTTAGCAGACGGCAGTTGGAGTTGGCAAGTTAAGGTCTGGGATGTAGCGGATTCTTCAAGTCCGTGGAGCGCTTCATGGACGGTAAAAATTGATGTAACTGTGCCGACGACAATAGCAGACCTGACGGCATCGCTTTCGGGAGGCAGCATACAACTTAACTGGTCGGCGCCGACGGATACATCGGGCGTAAAAAATTACAAAATCTGGCGTTCTACACAATCCTTAGGTGCAAATCCCGTTTTCATTGCAAATGACGACTCAGTAGCGGGATATCTTGACTCATCGCCTATCTACGGCACAACCAACTATTATTATGTATCAACGGTTGATAACGCAACCAACGAGTCCGCTAAATCAAATATCGCATCCTGTTATATCGGGCCCGCGGGACACATTGTAATAAGCGAAATTCAGATAGACGGCACGGCCGCAACGGATGAGTTTGTAGAACTTTACAATCCGACGGACTCTGATGTCGTGATGAGCGGCTGGCGACTTAGAAAAAAGAACTCAACAGGTACAGAAGCCACGCTTGTAGCAACACTATCGGGAACGATACCAGCACACGGATTCTTTTTGATAGGTTGCAATGGTTATGACGGAGCCGTTTCTACCAATACACAGTACTCAACAGTTGATAATATTCCGGCAGACGGATGTGTAATTCTATATTCTGATGCAGGAGTGACGATTGTTGATAAAGTTGGAACGGGTGCATCAGTTGATTATGAAACAGCGGCTTATGGCACAAATCCCGCGGCAAACAGGTCAATTGAAAGGAAGACAAATACAGATTCAACAGCGGCTACAATGGGTAGCGGCGGTGTAGATGAATTAGAGGGCAACGGTTACGACACTGATAACAACCTCAACGATTTCATTTATAGAACTACATCGGACCCGCAGAACACAAATTCGCAACGGGAACCGGCAATTGCGAACATCACGCTTTCACTTTACGATGTCAACCCAGATACCGCGATTGTCACCCAGTCATTCACATATACGGTAACTTACAAAAATGTCGTTTCCGGCGATGTTCCGCCGGACACCAAACAGGTTGTCATTGACGGCACTGTATATCCTATGAACCTCACGGGTTCGTCTTATGTAGGCGGTACTTATACCGGCAATTTCAGTTATTCAACCACACTTTCAACGGGAATGCATAATTATTATTTCTATTTTGTGAAAGGACCGGATTCCGGCAGGGCACCTCTAACCTCGCCGGAAGTTTTCAACGGACCCGCGGTAGGACCTGAACTGGAAAAAATGACGGCTTACGGCGGGACGGGGCTGACGACAAACCCGACCGACTATGCAAGCGTTTCAGTCACATCATCCAAAACGCTCTGGGCATGGCTGTCACCCGGAAGCAACGGTTGGTCGGTCTACGGTGCAAGCATTACTTACTGGACATCAACAACGATTGCAACGCAAACAAAAACAATGACATATAACGGCACGGACACCAATTACAATGTGGATAAATTTTATGTAGTGCTTACTTCCGGAACCGATTACAAAGCAGGCGAGTGGTTCTATTATTATGTTCGGGCAGGGGATGCAAACACGCCGGCGCCGACATTCAAATTCACCGATGATGCAGGAGATACAAACTCCGACGGATGGGTTTCAGCCGCAGATACAAATAACAATACGGTTGATTCTGCCCACCGTTTCCACATAGGTTTTCAGTCGCCCACCGACGGAATATATTCACCGATGATGGTCAAGAGAACGGAACCGTGTATAACATCCGACCTTCCCGACAGGTTTGAAAATGATTTTTCTTGGGCAGGAGGCTGGAAAAACGGAGATGAGGTGGATGACGGCGGCCCTAATAATCTAATATGGAATAATGAGGATGTCGCTATCGGCGTTTCATTCTCGCCGCCGGGAGCAGCGGCAAACTGCACGTTTTATTACACAACCAACGGCAATGTCCCGACAACAAGCGACAACTCTTTTTCAGGCGGTACATCGCTATCAAACAACAGTAACTGGTGGAAATCTGATGAATCGGGAATGCGGGATATCAGGGCGTTTTTTCCATCCGATTTGAATGCTGCGGGATGCACCATCTGGATTTTAGCGGCAGGTTATGACGGCAATCCGGCAAATAACGGAACCAGCGGTGAGCCGTATTCTCGGTATTTTAAGTATTATGTCGGTGCAACACCGGGAACGCCGAGCGGCGATAAAGACGATGCAATTGTTATGGGAAGAGGCAACAGAGACGGCAGATACCCGACAACCGATTTTGACAATTATTCTCCGTTGAGGCATTCGCAAAATGAAAATATTTCATCAACAGTCGGTTCACAAAGATATCTTGCACCCAGAACACTGATAGACAGAACAACCGATGAACTTGTGCTTAACGCAAGTTTTCTAACCACTGCGGGGCATGACGGAATTACCGATATATTTTATTCAGACCAGGTGCAATTTTATCTGAGAACCGCTTTTATGGATGTAGCGGACGACACCGCTAATAATTGGCCGGGCAATCAGGCGTTTATCGTGTGGCTTGCAACAACAACCGATTGGTCAACAGCGCCTAAGGCAGCATTGACAAACGGCGGAACTGCCGGCGATGACAACCAGCCGCCGCATCTTCTCAAATATCACTGGCTCATCGGCGAAAATACCGGACTTGAGGGCTATGGGCTTCCGGACTTTGCTTCAAATCCTTCCGACTGCACAAAGGGCGCTCCTGAAGGTGCAACGGTCCAATATATTTTCAAGGTGAGGGACAACCAGTCGTCAGGTGCGTTCAAATGGATTTACAAAGACCCGACGACAAATAAACAGCGGATAACGGATACAGCATCAACGGCACAGGCAACCGGAAACCAGTTCACTTACAGAGTACTTCAGGATGATTACACCAGGCCCGTTGCATATATGCCTGAAAACATACCGGGCGTCGTTTCCGTAACACATACGACTCCTTTCGGAGTTGTTCCTGCCACATACACCGCTCCTTCGTGGCCTACGGCGCCGCTCGGCTCAATTGCAACTACCTGCGGAAGCACGGTTGAGACGGTAAAGGTCTATATCGGATTATTTGATACCGACGACGGCAGATTTACAACTGCTATATTCGGAAGCACGGCATACATTGACAACCCGAATTATGTCCACAGGACATTCAAAGACCCGAATATAACCAATACAAATTATTACGGGAATGATGTTCTTGCTATCAATACGACAAACTATACTGAAAACTCCGGAATAAAAGGCGGAAGGACAGATAATTCCGACAGTTATGCGGAAGGACTTGAGGGCTACAACTCGGAAGGAAAACGGGTCACTCACGATGTTTTGCTTTATTATGCGTGGCAAAATAGGGCAACATGGATTGATGCCGATGGCTCATATGATACAACATATGGGACTGTTGACCCAGGTCCAGGTGATGACGATTCAAATCATAGCCAGTATATCAGAATTGAAAATGTTGACGGGGCAACCGACAGTAATTATGTAACACAGCAAAGCAGTGCGGCAGTCGACGGTCATATTGCAGGCAGGGTTTCAATGGCACCTTATAATGTTGAGAGTGACGGAAACGGGATATGGGTTGCTGAAATTCCGGCGCCTTCGGACAGCGATATTATGGTTTCAACCTGTGTGTATCTGTATTATAGAATCTGGGCATCTAACGGCGACAACGACCCGCAGGCGTATTATCTTGAAACACACGGCGGTATAGATACTACAAATACAACTCAATATCCTACTTATGCGGGTTCGCATGGTAACAGTATTGCCCGCGGCGATTTAATTGAAAACCCATATGGGAAGGAATTCATTGATACCTCAGACGATGCAAACCATCCCTGCGGCAGGGTTCACGACAGGGATTACGGATGGGTTGATATAACAAGATACGGCGGAAGAATCACATCGCCAAGACGGGTTATGATAAAATCAAAGGTCACGGTGGGCGGCGTAACACGAACCATTACTACTTATATGAAGGTTGACCCGACAACCGGAAGACCCACAAACATTATATCAACACAGGTGGGAGCGGAATAAGGGCAGAGATTAGAGATTAGAGATTAGAGAATTAAAATTGCAGGTACGGTTTTAACCGTGCAGTAAACCGACTTGTAGACGGCACTTAATTGCCGTCTACTTTTTTTCGTTTTTCCTGCCGGAACGGCGCTGCGGAGCCCCGATGCCTATCGGGGTAAAAAAAATAAAAAAATAAAAATAATACTTGACAAAAACAATAAAATTATTTATACTTATTACATTATGAATTTACCGCCGCAAATTGCTCAACTTGTAGAAAAACTGAAAAATATAAAAATGCCTTTCTCCAAACCGAAAGAGGTTGTCGGGATTGACATCGGAAATTACTCGGTAAAAATTGTCCAGATGAAACGCGCCGCGGGCGGCGACAAATGGTCGCTTGAAAAGTTCGGCACGGCTATTGCCACAAATCCCGACCAGGCGGAAACAACTCCCATTGAAAAAAAACAATTAGCCGTTAATGCTATTAAAAAAGTTATCAACGAGCAAAAAATCACCGCAAAAGATGCTATAACCTCCGTCAGCGGCAATTCCGTTATCGTCCGATATGTAAAATTTCCGAAACTCACCCAGGAGCAACTTGGAAAAACCATCCAGTTTGAAGCGGAACCGTTTATTCCTTTTCCGATACAGGATGTAAATATAAGTTTTCAGATTTTGGGAGATGTGACGGAAGACGGCGCCCAGAAAATGGAGACAATTTTAGTCGCCGCAAAAAAAGAAATCATTCAAAACAAAATAGACATTCTGACAGAGGTGGGATTAAGACCGGTAGTCGTGGACGTTGATTCTTTCGCACTTGAAAATTCTATAACGGTCAATGCGTCGGAGGAAGAAATTAAAAATGTTTATCTGGTAATAAATATCGGGGTCGCAACGACAAACATATCCATCATTGAAAACGGGACATCCCGGGTTGTCCGCGATGTTTTTATCGCATCGTCGTCTTTCACAAAAGCAATTCAGAGAAATCTTCAGATTGACTGGAAACAATCGGAGGAAAAAAAATTAAAATTCGCAATTCTTGTTACACCGGAAGAAAAAGAAAAGGCGCTATCCGACGGTAACGACGAAGCATTACAACTTTCAACAATTTTGATATCACCTGCAAGGGAACTGGTCGCCGAGTGTCAGCGGTCAATAGATTTTTATCAGACGCAGTCAACGGGGGAAAAAACAATAAACAAGGTTTATCTGGGCGGAGGCGGCGGATTGATGAAAGGGCTGGATAAGTATATTGAATCGCAGGTTCACATTCCCGTTGAGATATATAATCCTTTTTCAAAAATAGCAAACCCTGAAATACTTGCGGCCGGCGATGGCACAAAATTTTCGCAGTATGCCGTTGCAGTAGGATTAGCGACGAGAAAAAGGGGCGATGTGAAGTAAAACAGGTTAAAGGTATAAATTAAAGGTTAAAATATGGAATTGAAAATTAAAAATAATAAAAAAATGGAGACGAGATTTAAAATTTTAACCTTAAACCTTTAACCTTTAACCTTACTTTACTATGACCAAAATAAATCTTATTCCGAAAGAAGCAATAGTAAAAGAGGAACATCCGGAATTCGCGTTTCTTGCCATCGGAGCGGTTGCCATTATTGTTGTTATTTTGGGTTATGGTTATACATCAAAATTAGCCAAGAGGGCGGCACTTAAAAAAGAAATCACAACCGTGGAAAAAGAACTTGCGCAACTTCAGACGGTAATTGACCAGATTGCCCGTATTAAATCACAACGGGATGCCGTCAACGCTAAAAAAACGGCGCTTGAGGGACTTATAAAAACACGGCTTCTTTATCCGCTCCTTATGGAGGATATAGTAAAAACATTGCCTAACGGAATGTGGCTTATGAATCTGAATACGAAAAACGGAGATGCCATCACATCGTTAGCATTCGGCGCGGTGGCATATGATAATTATATTATAGCGGACTTGTTGCAGGCACTAGAGGATTCTAAATTATTTCAAAAACCCGAGATAAGCGGAATCGCATCAACCGTAGGCGGAAAAGGCATTCAACAAAAGCAGTTTTCTATAACGGTTGATTATATAAATCAGGTGTGGAAATGAGAAAATTAACAAATCAGGAAATGGGCGCTATCGCGATTCTGTTTGCAGCGGGATTGTGGGCATATTGGAAATATCTGTATAATCCGATTAAAGGTGAAATTGCCCGGCTGGAGCAGGATTTATCACAGAAACAGTCGCAACTTGAAACAACCCGCCAGGCGGCGCAGGAACTTGAAGTTCTGGAGGCGGAATTCAAGGTTATAGAACTTGAAGCGAAAGAGATGGAGAGAAAACTTCCTAAATCAAAGGACCTGCCGAAACTTATAAGAGATATTACAAAAACTTTGGAAAAGCATAAAATAACGGTCCAGAATTTTACGCCGTCAAAAGAATCTCCGAAAACATATTTTTCCGAAATTCCCATATCTTTACAGGTAACCGGTAACTATCACAACCTTGCCAATTTTCTTGCCGATATCGGACAGTACGAACGGGTCATCAATACATACGATGTTACTTTAACTCCAAGGCCGGCTTCCAAAGAATCACCCGATACGATTGCGGCATCATTGAAACTTATTACATATATGGGAAGATAAAAACAATGAAAAATTCAAAATTCAAAATTAAAAATTACGGTTTATTTTTGCTGTTCATTTTACATTTTTCATTTTACATTTTTAATTGCCTTTTCCTCGGGTGCGGGAAAAAAGAATCTAAACAATCAACAAAGCTCGTTGCACCGCGACCCAAACCTAAAATGCCGGAATATGTTCCTCCCGCGACGCCGCCGAAATACACATACAAAGGCGGACTGTACCGCGACCCTTTAATACCGGGCGGAGGTTCATCCTCTTATTCATCTTCAAGCATGACGGGTGAGGGCGGTGAAACAATGACCAACGAAAAAATGGCGACACTTCAACTCAAAGGAATTTTCAGGGACGCAAAGACGGGCAATATCGCGATTGTCGCAGAATCATCCGGCGGTTCTTATATTCTTAAAAATGGAAAACTTTACGACAGAAAAAATAAAATTGTAAAAGGCGTGGCGGGAGTTATCGGTAAAAATTCCGCAACACTTTTCAGCAACGATACGAAAATTGAATTAAAATTAAAAAAAGCCGGAGAGGAGAGAAAATAGTCGCTTGCAAGCAAATTTCTTTGAGACGCTCGTCTGCCACTCGCTCTGCAATTTGCTCCTGGAAAGAAGAGGTCGCAAATTGAGGCTCTTCAGAAATTTCTTGCTTCGCTCCACGATTAAGAGGAGAAAAAATGAAAATTAAAAATTGTTGGCAGTTGGTTTTACTTACTCACTTACTCACTTACTCACTTACTCACTTATCCGCCGCTTCCCAGTTAAAAGACATTTCAGTCAAATCGGAGGCAAACAAAGATACAATATCCATAGTTGTTTCATCAATAACAAAAATTAATATCTTTCGAGTAGAGAAACCGAACCGGCTTGTTATTGATTTAAACGACTGTGAAACGGCTAAAAAAGATTTCCCGCAAAAAACACAGTTTATATCAAACATAAGAACGGCTCAATATAAAGATGCTCCTGTTAAAAAAGCGCGGATTGTTATTGATTTACGCAAAGCCGTCTGGTTTTCGGCAAAATTAACAAACAGTAAAATACTGGTGGAACTTACGGAAAAAAAGCAGGAAACAAGAAGCAAAAAACAAGAAATAAAAAAATCTACGGAAACCGTATCTGTCACACCTGTAAAGATATCAACACCTACTGCAAAACCAACTGCCAGAAAACCTAAACCGGTTGTAAAATCAACAACTACTGTGCAAGTACCAATTCAAAAACCATCTCCGAGTAAACCACCGGCAAAAGTTGAAGAACTAAAAATTGAAGCATCTACAAAAACCGTTGTTGCTCCTCTGCCGATACCGATAAAAACTCCGGAAGTTGTAAAATCTACAGAAACGAAAAAGTCGGAAGTAAAAACCGGACCAAAACCGAACATTCCGGACAAAAAACATTTAGCAACTGTGAAAGAAATAAAGGAAAATGAAAAACCGGAAGTAAAAACTTCTGCAAAACAAAAAAAACCGGAAACAGCAGCGACAAAAGAGAAACAGGAAGCGGCAAAAACCGGAACGTTGCCTAAAGACCCGGTAACGCTTGACTTCACAGATGCGGATATAAAGGATGTTTTACAGATATTAGCGGTAAAAACCGGAATGAATATAATTTATTCCGATGATGTAACCGGAACTCTCTCTTTGCATCTGGAAAATGTTCCTTTTGACGAAGCGATGGCTTTAATTCTTCAGATGAAAGGACTGGTTCTACAGCAGGTTGCATCAAATGTTTTGCGGGTTATGACACCGGCGAACCTTACAAAAGAACGGGCGGATTCGGTGCAGGTAACCCAGATTTTCCGTCTCAGTTATTCAAAAGCGTCCGATATGAGTTCTAAAATAACATCCATTATGTTGGCGGAAAGCCAGAAGGTTACCATTCAGACCGACGAAAGAACAAACAGTATTATCGTAACATCAACTCCTGAAGGACTTCTGGCGGCGGCGACGCTGATAAATAAACTTGATATAAAACCGGAGCAGGTTTTGATTGAGGCAAAAATTGTTGAAATTAGCGTAGGTGATACGAAGGATATCGGAATTGATTGGTCATTAAAACGGAATGTTATGGGACATACAGACAGCAAGATAAGTGAAGAGGCCAACTCTCTCACTCAGTCGCAATCAACAATAGGTTCTTTTAAGTTTGGATATTTGCGAAGCGATATTGAATTAATAGCACGGCTGGCGGCGGCGCAGTCAAAAGGAAATGCAAAAATTCTTTCACAGCCGAGGATTGCAACACTCAACAATATGGAGGCAAAAATTGTAGTTGGTGGACAAGTACCTTATAGTCAGACAACCATAGGTTCTGGTGGTGTATCCACGCAATCAACTGCATTTATGACGGTTGGGATACAATTAACGGTAACGCCGACGATAAATGCCGATGGAAGAATTACAATGAAAATAGAACCCACGGTTTCTAATGTAACAAGAATTACAGCCCTCGGACCGGAAACCAGAACGAAAACAGCATCAACAACGGTGTTAGTTAAAGCTGGCGAAACAATTGTAATCGGCGGTTTAATAACTCAAGATGAAAGAAAAGATGCTTCTCAAATACCGCTCCTCGGTGATTTACCCGTACTCGGACATTTTTTTAAAAGTTATCACCACGATAAACAAAAAACGGAACTTATGATATTCGTAACGCCTTACATAATGAAAGATTAATTTCAGGAGGAACAATGAAGCAGGTAAAAGGTAAAAGGTTAAAGGTTAAAAATTATTGGTTAATTTTCCTCCTCGCTTTCTCGCTTTCTTACTTTCTCACTTCTGCTAATGCAGAAACAACCTTTGAGCCGTATGTGGGCTACAACATTTTTCAGAAAATAGGTCCCGTCAATAATCTTATCGATTCTTACACTGTTTGGCCGACTAATACACTTTCTTATGCCGGTCAATTCTCTGAAATAAAAAGCGGCTGGGATTACGGGGGAAAATTTGGAATTGGTATTTCCGAAAAACTTCTATTCATAATGAAAGGTTCATATACAATGGCTGCAACAGGATTAAGATACTCAGATATTTATAAAGAAAGCATTAGCGAAGGTAATTTACATTACCAACTGGGTTTTCCTGACAACTTTAAAATACGATTTTTAACAGGACAGGTGGGATTAGAAGTCGTTCCATACAATGTAAAAAGAGTAAAAATCGGACTTAGTGCTTCAGGTGGTCCTGGGATTTGTAATTTTTCAATTGAAGGAACAAATATATATTTTGATGACGTTTATGGCAGCTCTTTTACTTCTACTTATAATCTACCTTATAGCAAAACTGCAACTACTTATGAATTTGCTCTGAATGTAGAATTTAACCCATTCTCTTTATCTGATAAACGTGATTTTAGTTTATCGGAAGGAGCAGAGACAGAACCTTTTCCTATAAAATCAACATCAATAGAGTTCGCTATTGGCACCAAATTGGCAAAGATTGGTTCTATGAAATCTAAAAGGAACATAGATACAAATGGCGACGGTATTTACGATATAACTAAAGATACAACTTTGAAAGATAGATTTATAACTGTCGGTAATGACTTAAATGTAGATCTAAGCAGTATTTTTATCAATCTCGGCATAAAATTAAGGTGGTAGAATGTCGCTCGGGAACAAGGTGGTAAATGTCAAACGGCGAAGATGTCATTATCCATATAAAACAGGGTGATACCTACAAAAAAGCGGGCAGTATAGAACCGGCTATATCCGAATATCAGAAAGCATTGAAAATTGATGCGGCAAATTTCCAAGCACTACTTAAACTTGGGATAGCCTACGAAATAAAAGGCGATAAGGAATCAGAACAGGCGTTTTTTGTACTTTCCCAGAATGTCTACGAAAAAGCGGCGGTTTTAGAGCCGAACAATCCAGAAATTCACAATTCAATAATTTCGCTCGCAGTTAAACAGGGGCGGATTGACGAACTCGTAAAACTCTACAAAGAAAAACTTGCCAAAAATCCTAATAACACCGTGCTGATGGAAGCGGTAAGAAAACTTGCTACGATTTCAATGGTAAGCATTCCGCCGACGGTTAAAGGAGGGACGGATAAGGGCGGGTGCGCAAAAATTTTTCTTGATTATATTTTCCCTTTTAGCGGCATAATTCCGTTTCTTTTGGGAACGATGATCCCGTCTTTGAGAATTCTGCAACCGCTCGGTATAATAATTGTAGTTGCCTACCTCATTTATAAATTCTCAACAGCAAAAAAATCCGACAAACATAAAAAGTGGTAATAAAATATCTAATCTCGCTGATTCTTCTGATTTCACCTGTGATGCGTGCATCGTGGGATTTATGGGCGCAGACGGTAATTCATCTGCTGGTGCTTGCTGCAATTTTGATTCTGATTTCAAGAAAAGAAATTTCTCTACCTCTCTACCTCTCTACCTCTCTACCTCTCTTTTTATTCCTGTTTTTCTGCTTTATTTCAATTTTTTCTTCGGCGAATTTCTACGAGTCAAGAAACGAATTTTTTAATATCTTAAACTATGTTGTGATTTTTTATTTTGCAAAAAATGCCGACAAAAAATATATCGTGATACCGGTTTTGATAACCGGCGTAGTTCTTTCTATTTATGGATTTTATCAAAAATTTTCCGGCGGAGGCAATGTACCTTCATTTATGAATAACCCGAATGTTTTTGCGGGATATTTGGTCGGAATTATAGTTATTGCCATTACGGAGCGCCATTCGGTTGCACAAAACAAAATAAAAATTATTCTGTCGTCCGTTTTTTTTATCGCCATTTTGTTCACCGGTTCATTAGCGGGTTTGCTGTCGGCGGTTTCAGGACTTTTGTTTTTCACATATATAAAAAAAATACCCGTTCGGAAAAAATATCTTATTTTTATCTGTGTAATTATTGCTTTTTTGCTGATTGTTAAACTTTTTGAAAAAGAATCTTTCAATCGTGTTATCTGGTGGTTGTCCGCAGGAAAAATGATTTTGGCAAAACCTCTATCCGGTGTCGGACCGGGGGCATTTGCAGATGCTTATACTAAATATAAATTGACCGGACTAAATTCAATTTATGCCCATAACTATTTTTTGCAAATGACATCCGAAATCGGAATTTTCGGATTCGCAGCTTTTGTTTGGTTTCTTATAAAAATCTTTAATTTCAAAAAAACCTCTGAAAACATTCCGTTTTTTGCAGCAAGTTTTGCGATGCTTGTACACGGCATTTTTGACTACACATTAATAATTCCTGCAAACGCTATTTTATTTTGGATAATGCTCGGCTATTGTTCAAAAGAAGAAAAATTTACTCAAATTTGTCCGACACAAAATCAAAAAGTAATTCTCAGATGGATTTCCGTTTTTTTAATTTCGGCAATAATTTATTCACAGGTTATGATATTTTTAGCAAGCAGGGATTCGGCAAGAGGAAAATACTCGCTTGAAGAAAAAAAATATGACGATGCCAAAATGCATTTTACGAAAGCGATTAAATGCGATGATAAAAACCCTCAAACATATTTTTTTCTTTCAAGTGTTTATCAGCAGTATTATAAAATGACCGACTATAAATCATATCTATATGAGGCAGAGTTAGAACTCCTAAAAGCAGCGAAACTTCAGAAATATAATCCGCAGATTTATTTTGATTTATACAACATTTACTATCTCCGCGGCGATATGCAAAATGCGGCTCTATGGATGAAAAAATCTTTAGATGCGGCTCCGAAATCCGCTTATTACAAAAAATGTTACGAAACACTGTTAAAGGAAATTTATGAAAATACTCACCATAAATAAACCGTTCGCTACTCGCTATCACGCCGCGGCGGGACTACTCGCTATTTTTCTTTTGGCGCCTTTTTTCAACGGCTCAAAAGATCCGGCTGCAATTTTCATTTTTGAGACGGTAATTTTTATTTTATTTTTTATAATTTCTAACTTCCGCAAAACCGACATTGATGTGCCAAATTTTATATTTTTTATACTTGTTATTTTTTCAACACTGAATACAGTTTATCTTGATTCTTCAATAAACACCTTCATACTTTTGATTTCATATATTATATTTTTTTACTGCATAATTTCTGTTTATAACGAACAATTCAAAAAATATTTTTATGCGGGTTTAATTTCCGTTTCCTTTATTTTATCTCTGGTAATTATTATCCAGACATTTTTAGGAATTACACCCAAGGCGACAATGCCCAATCCGAATATGGCAGCGGGATATATCACAGCGGGGATGTCGCTTGTCCTTTCACTTTTAATTTTGGAAAGACCTAAATTTAAAATAATGATGCTCTATTGCTTTCTGTTTTTATTTTTCTGGATTGCAATTGCTATGACGCACTCACGGGGAGGACTTTTTTCTCTTATTTGCGGGATTGCCGCTGTTCTGTATTTTAAGTTCAAAAAACGGGGAATAATAATTTTTACCATCGGGCTTTTGGTTCTATTTATATCAATTCCAAAAAAAACATTAACAAGTATTGCCAAGACGGACGGAGGAGATAGTTACGCATTAAAAAGACCTGCTATCTGGAAGACGGCAATCGGCATAATAAAAGAAAAACCTGTTTTCGGAACAGGACCGGGTAATTTTGAGTTGTTGTTTTATAAATATAATTTTCCTGTTGATAATTTAATCTCAAGATATTCAAAGAATACGCGGTTCGCACATAACGAATTTTTACAAATTGCGGCGGAGGGCGGGCTTTTTACATTGTTTGCATTTTTATTTATTCTTGCGGTTGTTTTCAAAAACGGAATTAAAAGTTCGCCTGTTTCAACGGTGGTTTTATCGTCTATATTGGGTCATTCAATTGTGGATTTCAATCTGCATTTACCCGCATTAGTTTTTGTTGCAATAATTTTATCTTCCGATATTCTTTATAAAAATCGCGGACAAGATTTAAAACCGGACAAAAAATATATCCGGATATTTTTAGCGATAATTTTGATTTTTAACACGGTTAATTTTTTCATTAATCCGTTTAATGCGGAAAAATACAAAAGAATCGCGGATAAGTTTATCAAAACAAATCCGGAAAAAGCACTTGAATTTTACCGAAAAGCGGCTGCACGCTCGCCGAATAATTTTGAATACCGGAGAATAGCGGGTGAATTATTTTACGACGACGGCGTCATTCTTGAAGCAATAAAAAATCTTAAAAAATCCATTGAGTTAAATCCGAAAAATCCGTTTGCTTTTACATCACTGTCAAATATCTATTACGAATTATCTGAATTTAATAAAGCAGAGTATTATCTCCTTAACTCACTTGATATTGAACCGAATTACCTAACGGCAAAATATCTGTTGGCAAAGATAAACGAAAAACAAAATAAAATTGAAATGGCTTTGAAAGAATATAACGACATTATTTCAATTTACAAATTTTTTAGCGGAGAATCTATGTCGTCGGGCTATGAAAAAACATTGCTTTCGGTAAATATATCTTCCGTCTATAATTCACTCGGTTTTTTGCAGATGAATATCGGCAAACTTAACGATGCGATATCTAATTATAATCTCTCAATAAAAACAAACCCCGAAAATGCCCAAGCATATTCTAATCTCGCATCCGTTTATTTTACCTTCGGAAAAAATTATTCCGAAGCATTAAGATACGGCAAACTCGCGGTATTTTATGCGGATGAACAGGAAAAACCACACCACTTAAAAAACCTTATTCTGATTTATAAAAAATTGGGCAATCAAACTGAAATAACAAAACTTGAAAAAATAATAAAAAAACAAAAAAATGTTAAAGAGAGATAAAATCTGGATTTTCGCACTATTGTTTATAATAATTTTTCAGTATTCTGAAATTATTTTTTACAAAAATATATTTTTCATACGGGACCTGACATATATTTTCCATCCGTGGAAAACTACGGTATTTGAGTCCCTGTTAAACGGAAAAATGCCTTTGTGGAACCCGTATTCGTACTGCGGAATGCCTTTAATGGCAAATTTTCAGACGGCGGTTTTCTATCCGTTTTCTATATTTTTTTATATTTTGGGATTTATACCCGGACTAAAACTTTTTATTATTATACATACTTTTCTTGCGGCATTGTTTTTGTTTTTATATCTCCGTTCAAAAAAAATAAATGCCATTGCATCTTTTACAGGTGGTTCACTTTTTGCGTTCGGCGGTTATCTCATCACTAAAATTGAATTTTTAAGTATTCTCGGAACGGCAATCTGGCTTCCTTTAATACTTATTCTTTTTTCCGGCACGCAGAGCGTTTTTATTTGCGCTTTGGCAGTCGCAATTTCACTATTTGCCGGTTATCCGCCGGTTTTATTCTTTATTATTATATTCCTTTTTGTGGAATCACTGGTTCAAAACAAATTTAAAAAATTGGCATTTATACTTTTTTTCAGTATCCTCATTTCGGCAATTCAAATTTTACCGTCCATAGAACTTGTATTTAACTCTATAAGAAAAAGCGGTCTAATGGAAACCGATGCATCTGTATGGTCAACACATTTTTCCGACTGGTTATCACTGATATCGCCTATATTCTTGAAAAAAGAAGCCACCGGTCTTTTTACCGGAGAAAAATACTTTTGGTTAAAGTCATTTTGGATTGGGTTTGCCGCATTTTCTGCTGCTGTGGCATCGTTTTTTTTCAGAAAAAAAATAATTGCCGGCAAAAAAACTACTTTATATGTGTTCTTAATTTTATTTTCGCTATTTTTTTCTCTTGGCAAACTGACTCCTTTTTATAATTTTGTCTACAACTACATACCCGGCTTCAATTTGATAAGAAGCCCGTCTCATATACTTTATATCCCGTTTTTTATCTTTATTATTCTGACAGTAGAAGGACTTATTAAACTAAAAAAAATGGCGATAGTTATGTCAATTTTAATCATATGCGAACTTATGTTTTATATTTATAAGGTACACCCGACGATAACTCACGATTTTTATTCTGAACGCGGGCTTGTAACGGATTTTCTTATGAAGGATAAGACATATTTCAGATTTTTTTCTACTCCAAAAACGACGTTAAGCGCAAAGATAGCGGTACCGGACTACGGTGATATCGGATGGTATATATTAAGAGACCGCCTGCCAAATCTGGTCTCTATGTCTTACCACATTTTTGATGCGGGAGGATTAGGCGAACCGCTCGAAATAAATGAGCATGCGGAATTAATTTATAAAATCCGGAATAAAAAAGATGTTGATGATGCCGACGATTTACTTTCCCAAATGAATATAAAATATATTTTGAGCGATTACCCTCTTAATTCAAAAAACTGGCAACTGGCGCACAAAAGTCATCTTTTCATATATAAAAATAAAAAGTTCCGGGAGCGGAGTTATGTTACTGATAAAACCGGCAAAATATATGATGCAAAAATTATTTCTTATTTACCTGAAAAAATAAAAATAGAAACGAAAAATTCGGGGACACTCATACTTTCAGATACTTTTTATCCGGGTTGGCGGGCTTATGTTAACGGGCATAGGACGGATATAAAAAAAATAGACGGGTTTTTCCGCTCAGTCAAACTTCAAGATGCGAATAATTACAACGTATTTTTTTTGTACAACCCGATTTTGTTCGGATTAGGGTTGTTGATTTCTCTGCTTTCAGTTTGTATAATGTCTCTTTGTGATATACATTCTTTTACCCGCTTTCAATGAATCATCCGGAATTGAAACTATCCTGCACAACATTTCACATCAACTGGAAGGATTGCAATATCTTTTAGTAGTCGTTAACGACGGCTCTACCGACGATACTTTCAGTATACTAAAAAAATTCCAGATAAAAATAAATCTAAAAATTATAAATCACGAAAAAAATCTTGGGTTAGGGTCTGCAATGAAAACAGGTATAACTTACATTTCATCCGTTATAAATGACGACGATATACTGATAACTATGGACGCTGACAACACACATCCGGTTGAACTATTCCCTAAACTTATAAAAAATACCGGAGGAAACGGCAGCGATATTGTTATTGCCTCAAGATATGCAATGGGAGGATGTGAGGTGGGCTTAACCAATCTCAGAAAAATTTTAAGCGGCGGAGCATCGGCATTATTGAAATTGTTTTTTCCTATACAAAATGTAAATGATTATACGAGCGGTTATCGTGCATATTCCGGAAAAATAATAAAAAAATCAAACGAATTTTACGCAGATACTCTGGTATCGGAATCCGGTTTCACTTGTATGGCCGAGATATTAATTAAACTTTCACATATCGGCGCAAAAATCACGGAAGAAGGCATGATTTTACGCTATGACTTGAAACGGGGGAAAAGTAAAATAAAAATTTTAAGGACAATTCTTGAGTATTTTCGCTTAATACTGAAATTGAAATTTCTCAAAAAATGAAAAAACGTATATTACTATTTTTTGGTTGTGTTATTATTTTTTTCAGCAATGTAATTTTTACCGATAAAATATTTTTTTTCAGAGATATGCTTAATCTATTTCATCCTTACCGTCTTTTTGCGGCTGAAAATATTCAAAACGGCATAATTCCCCTATGGAATCCCTATGCGTTTTTCGGGCAACCGTTTCTGGCAAATCCCGAAACGTCGCTTTTCTATCCTTTTACGATACTTTTTTATATTTTCAGATTTTCCGTCGCTTACAAACTTTTTATTGTTTTACATTTTTTTCTTGCAGCCACACTTTTTTATATAGCCGCAAGATTTTTGAAAGCAAAAAATTCATATTCAATAATAGCATCCGTCGCATGGGCATTCGGCGGCTATCTTGTCGCCAGAATTGAGTTCTTAAGCATTCTCGGCGCTGCAATATGGCTGCCGTTGAGTATGATTTTTTTAATGCGGAATAAAAAAGTGCTTTTGGGACTTGTGTTTGCCATTCAAATATTTTCAGGACATCCTCAGGTATTTTTTTATACAATTGTTTTTTCGCTCTTTTTTCTTAATAAAAAAAGAATAACCACGCTGACATTTTCTTTAATTATTGCATCCTTTTTGTCGGCAGTTCAACTTCTGCCATTTGCAGAATTTGTAAAAAATTCAAACAGGGCGGAAGGACTTACATATGAAGAAGCGTCCAGCGTTTCCATAACACCGTCGGAAATTGTTAGAAATCTTTTTCCGAAAAAAGATATTGACATAACAGGGAACTACTGGTTGAAGTCATTTTACATCGGAATTATTCCTTTAATTTTTGTTTTTGTTTATTTTATAACCTCTGACAAAAAATTATTTTTACCGTTAATAATAATTGTGGTTATTGCACTCGGAAGGAATACTCCTGTCTATTTGTTTCTCTACAATTTTTTTCTGCCTTTTTCAAAAATAAGATACCCCGCAGCGATAATGTTTTTATTCGCATTCGTTCTATGCCTGATGGTTTCAAAGTTAAATATCGTCAAACTTAATAAATTAATGCCTCTATTTTTTATTTTAACGATAACCGATTTATATTACAACTCGCTTAAATTAAATCCGAAAATGTCATCAAAATTTTTAAACGTAAAAACAGAAAACATCGCAAAATTGCAGGATATCTCAGATAGTAAAAAATATCTCGTGCTTCCTAACGCATATTCGCCGAAACAGAGTTATTTTGATTTTATAAATTCACTCCCGACAAATATAAACTTACCGCATCATATTTATAATGCCTCGGGTTATGATCCTTTAACAACAGGAAAAATAGAAAATTTTATTGAAAAATTAACAAAAAATCCTAAAGCATCTGAACTTGCAAAATATGATATAAAATACCTGATAACCGACGGAAATGTTGACTCAAACTGGAAAAAAATAACCGAAAATCTTTTTGAAAATAAAATTACACTTCCCGGAAATGTAATTGTTAACCCGCAGAATTTTCAACCCCAATACATTATTTTTTTAACCGGTCTATGGCTAACTATTTTTAGCGTAGCATCATTACTACTAATTTTATGAAATTAAAAATTTGCATGCTTATAGCAAGATTTTATCCTATAACCGGAGGGACAGAATTACAGGCGCAAAGATTGTCGGAAACACTTATAAATTCAGGACATGAGGTATTCGTTCTTACGGCACGACTTAAAGGTCTAAAAAAATACGAAATGTATGGAAATTTGCCGGTATTCAGAACCTGCACTTTCGGGACGGGTTTTGTCTCGTCGGTGTTTTTCTGCATATCCTCGTTTATATTTCTTTTAATAAATTCGGATAAATACGATATACTGCATCTGCATCTTGCATCATCTCACGTATTTCCGGCGATTCTAATTAAAAAATTACTCGGTAAAAAAATAATTCTCAAATTCGGCGGGGCAAGGGCAACAGGAGATATCAGAACATCTCTTTCAAAACCGTGGGGAAAATTAAAACTTAAAATTATTAAAAAATATTTTGATGTGTTTGTTGTACCCAGTAACGAAATATATACAGAATTGACCATTTTTGGTTTTCCTGCACAGAAAATTGTCAAAATATGTAACGGTGTAAATACCGATTATTTTAAGCAGGTAACTGAAACGGATAAATTGAATTTAAGAAAAAATCTTAACTTACCGGAAAAAGGTCTTATTGCTATTTATACCGGTCGCATTGAGAAAGGGAAGGGAATTGAATTTTTAATCAAACAGTGGAGTACCGTTAAAAATGTAGAACTCTTAATTTTGGGTTCCGGTCTGCTTGAAAGTGAATTAAAAAAATCTGAGATAGAGAAAAACATCCGCTTTCTTGGATTCAAAGATAACATTAAAGAGTATCTGCAAGCAAGCGACATTTTTATTCTGCCGTCTTTCGGGGAGGGACTTTCAAATGCGCTGCTCGAAGCGATGTCATGCGGACTTGTTGCTATTGCCAATAAAATACCTGCAAATGAAGAAGTCATAACTAATAATGCAAATGGTATTATTATAGATATATTAAACACACGGGAATTACCATTAATTCTATACAAATTAATACAAAACAAAGAGCTGCTATACAAATTAGGTAATAATGCCCGAGAAACAGTAAAAAATTATTTTTCTATAACCCGCATAGCCGACCTGTACGTAACTCTCTACAAAAAAATTTTATCAAATTAAAAAAGTACTTGACAAAAACAGAAAAATTGTTTATACTGTATTTGGAACGTTTAATACATATTAAACAATATGAAAAACAATTCTTTCAATCAAGAGTTTATCAGAATAACGGGCGAATTGGGCGCCGGGCTGGGACTCAACAGAAGTATCGGGCAGATTTACGGGCTTCTTTATATGAGCGATGAACCGCTGTCGCTTGATACTATTACCGCAACGCTTAAAATGAGTAAAGGCAGCGTCAGTTTGAATATAAGAGAATTAGAGAAATGGGATGCAGTAAAAAAAATATGGGTTAACGGAACACGAAAAGACTTTTACGAGGCCAATTCTGATTTTATAAATATCATCTATAAAAGGACAAAAATGCGTACTGAAAAAATCTTAAACAATTTTAATTCTGCAATTGAAGGTTTTGAGAAAAAAAATTCACTGTCGGAAATTCAAAAACAAAGATTGTCTCAAATTAAAGAAATGCAAAATCTTTTCAGAAAAATTGCCCAAAATTTACCGGATAACATTTCAATGCCGAAAATTAAAAAAATAATTTCAATATTAACCGTCTTAAAATCGGTGTTACCAAAAAAGGATAAAATCTTTTGAGCATAAATATCAAAATCGCTAAAGCATATTGGTGTGAACCCGGTAAAACTGGACTAAAAATGATAAGCATCTTTAATATAACCGTGTCGGGTATACTACTTAAAATAGAAGAGGCGGAAAAAATTTATACCTTGATAAAAAATAAAGTGCAAAATACTTTAAAATTTGGTATAATTAAAAAAATATGATTATAACAAAAACACCTCACAGAATATCCTTTTTCGGCGGCGGAACCGATTATCCTTCGTGGTATCTAAAACACGACGGGAAAGTACTCGGTGCCGCGATAGATAAATACTGTTACTTGGTAGTGCGTGAATTACCGCCTTTTTTTGAACACAAGCATCGTATAGTATATTCTCAGATGGAAAACCCAAAAACCATTAATGAAATAAAACATCCGTCTGTTAGGGAAATATTAAAATATTTTGATTATAAAAAGGGAATATCCATACATCACGATGCTGATATCCCTGCAAGATCCGGTATGGGTTCAAGTTCCGCTTTCACCGTCGGTTTGTTAAAAGCAATGCTTGCACTTGAAGGAAAAATTATTTCAAAGAGCGAATTATTCAAACTTGCCATCTATATTGAACAAGATATTATAAAGGAAAATGTAGGCTCGCAGGACCAGGTTTTTGCTGCACAAGGCGGATTCAATAAACTTGACTTTTTACATAACGGTGAAATCGTGGTTTCGCCGGTTATTATGACAAAAGAAGACATATCTAAATTTGAAAAAAAATTCATGCTTTTTTTCACAGGAATATCCCGCAATGCGTCGGACATAGCGGAAGAACAAATAAAAAATACGGATAAAAATGAAAAAGAACTTCACAAAATGAACAAACTTGTTGATGACGGATATAATATCGTGACATCTCGCAAACCTGACTTTAGGTTGTTCGGGAAATTACTCAATGAAACATGGAAATTAAAACGAAGTTTATCAACTAAAATAAGCAATGATTCTATAGATGAAATATACAAAACGGCATTAAAAAACGGAGCAGTGGGCGGCAAATTACTTGGCGCGGGCGGCGGCGGCTTTATGCTTTTTTATGCTGAACCCGAAAACCAACCGAAGTTAAAAAAGACACTGAAAAAACTTCTCAACATACCGTTTGAGTTTGATTTTTCCGGGAGTGAAATAATTTTTTACAAACCATATTCGGAAAATATCTTGGGTAAAAATATATGAAATACGAACTTCTTTATTCAACATTTTCAAAAGAAGAACGACAGGTGATGCTCAAAGTTATTGAGAGTGATTTGTTCACTATGGGCAAACATGTTAAAGAGTTTGAAGAACGGTTCGCGAAATACTTCGGTATGAAATACGCCGTTATGGTCAATTCCGGTTCCTCGGCAAATTTGATAGCAACGGCTTCGCTATTTTACAAAAAAGAAAATCCTTTAGAAAGAGGAGACGAGGTAATAGTCCCGAACATTTCCTGGAGCACAACGTTTTATCCGCTTCATCAATACGGATTAAAAATGAAATTTGTTGATGTTGATTTACAAACTTTGAATATGGATGTAAAGGAATTAAAAAAAGCAATAACTAAAAAAACTAAGATGGTGGTTGCAGTAAGCATACTCGGTAATCCCTGCCAATTTGATGAAATAACAAAGTTATGCAAAGAAAATAACATAATACTTTTTGAAGACAACTGTGAATCAATGGGCGCAAAATTTAACGGCAAATATACCGGTACTTTCGGACTTATAAATACATTCAGCACATTTTTTTCTCATCATATTTCAACTATGGAAGGCGGTCTGATTTTAACGAACAACAAAGAATTATATTGTCTGGCAAAATCTTTAAGGACACACGGTTGGACGAGAGGGTTGCCGGATGACTGCGGATTATATAAAAAAAAATACGATGATTTTTTTGAAGCATACAGGTTTATTCTGCCGGGATACAATGTCCGTCCAGGCGAAATCCAAGGAACGATAGGAAAAGTTCAACTGAAAAAATTGGATAATTTCTTAAAAATCCGCAGGGCAAATGCAAAATATTTCCAAAAACTTTTTAAAAACGATGAAAGATTTATCATACAGAAAGAGACGGGTGAAAGTTCATGGTTTTGCTTTACTATGATACTGAATCCCAAAAGCGGCATATCACGGGATAAAGTACTGCAAAAATTAAAAAAAGCAAACATTGAATACAGGATTATAACCGGCGGGTGTATGCTCAGGCACGATGTAGTAAAATATTTTGATTATACTTATACAAAATCAACAAATGCCGATATTGCACATTACAACGGGTTTTTCGTCGGCAATTATCCTTTTGATATAAAAGATAAGATTGACTACCTTCATAAAACGTTGAAGAATATATAGAGGAAAATTATGAAATATAAGATCCTTGTAACAGGCGGGGCGGGTTATATCGGTTCTGTTTTGGTTCCGAAACTATTGGCACTCGGCAACAAAGTAACAGTTATTGATAATTTTATGTATCGCCAAAATTCATTGGCAGATGTTTGTTCAGATGACAATTTTGAAATTGTACGGGGTGATGTCAGAAATGAATTACTTATCAAGTCGCTTTTGAAAACTGTGGATATAATTATACCGCTGGCAGCACTTGTCGGCGCGACGCTGTGCAATAACGACAAAATAGGGGCAAAAACTATAAACACGGATGCCGTAAAAATTATAGCGGACAATACAAGCAAAAATCAAAAAATAATAATCCCGACTACAAACAGCGGATACGGTATCGGGCAAAAAGACAAATTCTGCACGGAAAAAACGCCGATTAACCCGATATCACTTTACGGAATAACAAAAATGGCGGCGGAAAAAATTGTTTTGGAACGAGGCAACTCTATAAGTTTTCGTTTGGCAACTGTGTTCGGAATGTCGCCGAGAATGCGTCTGGATTTGATGGTAAATGATTTTGTCTACCGTGCGGTTAACGACAGATTTATCGTTTTATTTGAGGGGCATTTCAAAAGAAATTTTATTCATATAAGGGATGTTGTGCGGGCATTCGTCCACGCAATTGAAAATTTTGAAAAAATGAAAGACGAGCCGTATAACGTCGGACTGTCGGATGCAAATCTTTCAAAACTTGAACTTTGTGAAAAAATAAAAAAACATCTTCCCGATTTTGTTTATTTAGAAGCGCCCGTCGGCGAAGATACCGACAAAAGGGATTATATCGTCTCAAACGAAAAAATAGAAAAAACCGGATTCAAACCAAAAATTTCACTTGATACGGGCATAAGAGAACTTATGAAGGGCTATAAAATAATAAATAATAATAAGTATGGTAATATCTTATGAAAAAAAGAACTATTAAAAAAACACTTATCACGGGGATAGCCGGGTCAGGCGGAAGTTATCTTGCGGATTATATTGTTGAAAATCATCCGGCGGTTGAACTTCACGGTATTTCAAGATGGCACAGCACATCGTCAAATAAAAATCTGGACAATTCAATAAACAAAATTACTCTGCATGAATGCGACCTGACCGATTTAAGTTCCGTGATTCTAACATTAAAAAAAATCAAACCGGATACAATTTTCCATCTTGCATCCTACGCAAATGTCAGGGCATCGTTTATTACACCGCTTTCAGTTCTCAATAACAACATCGCCGGCACCGCAAACCTTTTTGAAGCGGTAAGAATAGTCGGGATAGACCCTATAATTCAACTGTGCAGCACCTCCGAGGTTTATGGACAGGTTGACCCGAAAAATGTACCTATTAAAGAGGACTGTCCTCTCAACCCGTCAAGTCCATATGCCGTTTCAAAAGTTACACAGGATTTGCTGGGCTATACTTATTTCAGAAATTACAAAATGAAAATCATACGTACAAGAATGTTTGCATACTTAAACCCAAGGAGAACCGATTTGTTTGCTACTGCTTTTTCAATGCAGGTAGCAAGAATAGAAGCCGGACTTCAAAAAGAACTTTTGCATGGAAATCTTGATTCCGTAAGGACAATTATAGATGTCCGCGATGCGATGGAATCATACTGGATTGCAACAAAAAAGTGTGAGTTCGGAGAAGCATACAATATCGGCGGATCCACTATCATAAAAGTCGGCGAGTTTCTTGAAGAATTAAAAAAACTCTCAATTTGTAAAATACCTTCAAAACCGGATCCAAAATTATTTAGACCGTCTGATGTAACACTGCAAATACCGGACGTATCAAAATTCACAAAACAAACCGGCTGGCATCCGAAATACAGTTTCAAGGAAAGCGTTAAACTTCTGCTTGATTACTGCAGAAAAGAAGTAAAAAATCAACGAAGTTGACGGAGTTAACAGAATTATTTATGAGGTCATCTACTTTCGGTATAATTCTAAATATCGCACAATCTCTCAAAAAAGATATAATAATTGAAATTTTTCGCCGGATGTGCCGGGTAAAATATTTTGAGTCGGGAGCAATCTCAGCGGTAAAAGAAAAATTCCTAAATAAATTTTTATATCTCTCGTCGGGACAGGAATCCATTCCGGCATCAATGTCGCTTTTATTATCCGATTTTACGATTTTCGCACAACACAGATGTCATGCGGCTTATCTTTCGTTCGGAGGCGACCCGTTAAAACTCCGGGATGAATTGCTGGGTTTGACGACGGGGACAAGCAGGGGCAGGGCAGGTTCAAACTGTATTCAGTGCCATCAAAATAATATTGAAATGTACGGGCATCACGGACTGATAGGAGAAAATGTTCCGTTAGGTGTAGGCGCGGCGCTCGGAAACGGAAAACCGGTCGTGTGTTTTTTCGGGGACGGAGCGGCAGAAGAAGATTATGTTTTTGCCGCGATGGGATTTGCGGTAACACATAAACTGCCGGTATTGTTCGTTTGCGAGGACAATAATTTATCCATTCTTACCACTGTTGAAGTAAGAAGGTCATGGAGCATAACCGAAGTGGCGAAGGCATTAGGAATGCCGGGGATTGATATTACCGACGACCCTTGGACGGTTTACAAAAAAACACAAGAATTAAAAAACAATCTTCCCGCTTTTATAAACATCTACACCTGCAGAAAATACTGGCATAACAGTATAGGCACCGACGGGCCGCCGGACTGGGACAGGTTTCAAATTGTAAAAGACGACCTGAAAGATCTTGGGCTTTCAAACCGGGCTGAAAAAACCGAAAACGAAACAAAAACATCAATGGAAAAATTATGGGACAAAAAACTGTTGCGGAAACTATTAAAGAAATAACAAGAAAACACCTGACGGAAAACAACGGTATGCTGCTCGGAGAATCAATAACCGCCGTCGGATGGGTTAATAACACCGTTCCCGACTGTAAGGGAATCATTGATCTCCCGATGACCGATGTTGCAGGCGCAGGTATTGCGGTAGGAGCAGCACTGGTCGGAAGACGCCCTATATTTGTAATTAGATTTCAGGATTTTCTTATACTTAACGGAAGTCCTCTTATTTTTTTTGCTGCAAAAACAAAAGAACTGCACGGCAAAAGCGCACCGGTTTTCGTTAGAGCAATAGCGGCGGAAAATTTCGGGCCGGTTCATTCCGGAGTTCTGCACAGTATTTTTATGCATTTTCCGGGTTTTCGTGTTTGTTCACCGATGACTCCGGAAGAATATAAAATCGCATGGGAAGATTTTATGAAACACGATGACCCGTTTATTTGCAGCGAACACAGAGTAAGTTATCAAAACGCAGAGGAACTATATGATACGGTAAAAAAAGATGCCGCCATAACTCTTTATGCAATATCTTCTACAAGATTTGAAACTGTGAAAGCTGCAAAAATGCTGGAAGACGACGGACTAAAATGCAACGTAATACATCTGATGTGGCTGAAACCGTTTGAAATTACTGAGCGGATTGCCAAACCTTTGAACCGGACAAAACTCGGACTGGTTGTTGACTCAGGACATGAAATCGCCGGGGCTTCGCAGTCAATAGCATATCAATTAAACTATGTAACGGGACACAGGGTAAAGGCACTGGGATTGCTTGACAAAACTAAATGTCTGTGCGAACCACTGCAAAATGCCGCACCCGATGCAAAAAGAATTTACAACACGGTAAAAAAGATGTTAAAATAAAAATTGAGCACAGCGAAATGGAGGGACAGATGAAACGAGCGGTAATTATAACAGGACCTAATTTTCAGGACGAAGAATTTATTTACCCATTTTACCGTCTGCAGGAAGCCGGATTTACGGTTGATGTAGCGGTAAAGGGTAAGGCGGCGATAAAAGGAAAATACGGGTTGCCTGTTAATCCTACCGTTGATGTAACGGAACTTAAGGAATCGGATTATGATTTAGTCGTTCTGCCCGGCGGACATGAAGCGCCTGACAGGGTAAGACAGATCAAGGAAGTTCTGGATTTTGTAAAAGCAATGTATGAGAAAAAAAAAATAATTTCTACAATCTGCCACGGACCATGGATTCTTATTTCAGCGGGAATAGTTAAAGGAAAAAAAATTTCCGGCTATATAGGAATTAAAGACGACATAATTAACGCAGGTGCGGAATATGTTGACGCACCCGTAGTTGTCGACGGCAACATAATTTCGTCTCCTCACTACAAATATAACGGCGACTGGATGAGGGAAACGTTAAAAAAATTTCCAGCCGGATAAAAAATCAAAATGGATAGAAACGATAAAATATATTTAGCGGGTCATAAAGGACTTATCGGTTCCGCTATACTCCGCCGCCTTATAAAAGACGGTTATCTAAATATCATAACAAAAGAGCACTCCGAACTGGACTTATGCGATCAATATCAGGTAAAAGCATTTTTTGAGAAGGAAAAACCGGTTTACGTGATTCTCGCGGCGGCAAAAGTCGGCGGCGTTTATGCAAATAATACCTATCGAGCCGATTTTATTTATGAGAACATAATGATACAGAGCAATGTAATCCACCATTCTTTTCTGAATGAAGTTAACAAACTTCTTTTTTTGAGTTCCGCCGACGCTTACCCGAAAAATTTTCAAGATTCCGCTAAAGAAGAAGATTTATTAACCGGTCCTCTGGAGACGACTTGTGAACCTTTCGCCATAGCAAAAATTGCGGGCGTGAAAATGTGCGAATCATATAACCGCCAGTACGGAACGGATTTCATAGTTGTTATCCCGCCGAATGTTTATGGACCTCATCAGCACTACGACATACTAAATGCGCAGGTCCTTCCATCTTTGATAAAAAAATTTCATGAGGCAAAAACATCCGGTTTAAACGAAGTCACCATCTGGGGCACGGGAAGTCCGGTCAGAGATTTTCTATTCGTAGATGATCTCGCGGATGCCTGCATTTTTTTAATAAACAATTGCACCGGCGGAGATTATTTTAACGCAGGCACAGGCAAGGCAACTTCAATTCTGGAATTAACTGAAACGGTAAAAAAAGTCGTAGGTTACAAAGGAAAAATTATTTTTGACAAGACAAAACCTGACGGTGTCGCCAGAAAACTTTTAAATATATCAAAAATAAAAAGCTTTGGATGGTCGGCAAAAACGGGACTTGCCGGAGGACTAAAAATTTCCTATAACTCTTATCTTACCGAGATGGAAAAAAAAGAGGTGCGTATTTCCAAAATATGCAACATAAAGATATGCGAAAAAGATATTGCCGCAATAAATAAATTAAAATCGCCGGACAAAAACATCTCGGTCAATATCCAACCGGATAATTACAAAAACAAGGTGGTTATAAAACCGTGGGGATACGAGTTCCTTGTATTTGAAAACGAAAAAACTTCCGCGTGGCTCTTATACATAAAAAAAGGCAATTCAACATCCATGCACTGCCACCCTCAAAAAAAAACATCCCTTATTATTTTATCCGGTAGGGCAATGAGCAACACGTTTTCCTCAAGAAATTACCTGAAAGGCGGGGATGCCATCATAATAGAGAACGGCGTATTTCATTTTACTAAGGTTTTATCCGACGATGGACTTTTTATACTTGAAATAGAATCGCCGCCGATAAAAACAGACCTGCTTCGGTTAGAGGACAAATACGGCAGGCAGGCGGCCGGATACGAAGGCGTAACAGAAATGCAGACGCAGAATCTTGAAAATTACGGATATTTTAATTTTGAAGAGTCAAACTGCTATGAAAAATATACTCACAACGGCGGCAGATTTATAGTTTCATTTGAGGTTTTTCCAAACAATCATGATTTCCAAAAATATTTTAATATAAAAGAGAACTGCCTTTACACGTCCTGCAACGGCAATCTCATGGATAAAGAAAACAACATTTTGTTGAATACCGCAGACACTCAGAAATCGGACACCTTGCCAAGCATAAAAGAAATACATATCTCGGAAAAAACTGTTTTATTAAAAACAATATCAAAAGATAAATACAACATATGACAGACCTTAAAAAAATTGCCATTGTAATGTCAGAAAAAGACAATATTGCAATAGCAAAAAAAAATATAAAGAAAGGAACAACGCTAAAATATTTAATTGATACTATAAAAATTTCCGGTCTTATTCCGCAGGGACACAGATTTGCCTTAAAGAACATAAAAACCGGAGAAGAGGTTAGACAGTACGGTTATATCTTCGGAATATCAAAAGGGATAAAAAAAGGACAAATAATCGGCAGAGAAAATATCCGGGAATATACGATAAATTATGAAAAAGCAATAGAGGAAATCTTTAAAAATAAAATAATATTTGCTGAAAATTCTGCTAAAAAAAATATATCCGGTAAAACATTTTTGGGTTATAAGCGGACGGACGGACGCATCGGAACGCGTAATTTTTTTGCCATAGTGCCCACATCATTGTGTGCAAGTGATACGGCTGCAAAAATTGCGGACGCTATGGATAATGACAAATCGCTGAAAAAAAAATATAGAAATATAGACGGTTTTGTAGCGGCGACGCATACTGAGGGCTGCGGATGTAACGACGGTGACATTATAGACAGATTGCTTCTTACATTAAAGAACACAATCATTCACCCGAATGTCGGGGGAGCGATTGTAATTGATTTGGGATGTGAAAAAACAAACAGAAAAGTGGTACAAAAATATTTAGGCAACTTAAAAAAATATGAAAAACCGGTTGATTTCGTAAGCATTCAGGATTCCGGCGGCACCGGAAAAACAATACTAAAAAGTAAAGAAATAATACTCAAAAGATTAAAAGAAGTCAATAATATCAAAAGAAAAAAAGTTCCGATAAAACATCTCGTAGTCGGAACTGAATGCGGGGCTTCCGACTCGTTTTCCGGAATTACGGCAAATCCTCTGATAGGAAAAACCGTTGATAAAATAATAGGTGCAGGTGGTTCAGCAATTCTTTCTGAAATTCCAGAAATGATGGGTGCAGAAATAAATTTAATAAAAAGAATGACATCAAAAGAGGTAGCAAAAAAATTTATTAACGGTCTGGCTTACTACAAAAATCTGGCAAAAAAACTCAATATATCTATGGAAGGTAATTTCGTGCCCGGTAACGAAAAGGGCGGTTTGGTAAATCCTACCCTTAAAAGTTTGGGTGCGATATTAAAAGGCGGGGAAACCAAAATCGTGGATTTTTTAGATTATGCAAAACTTATTAAAAAAAAAGGTTTAAACATAATGAACGGACCGGGCAATGATTTAGAATCAATGACCGGCATAGCGGCTTCCGGCGCCAATATGATCCTTTTCTCAACGGGCATGGGTGCCACCGAAGGCAATTTAATAGTTCCGGTAATAAAAATTTCAACGAGAACGGAAACCTACAAAAAAATGAAAGACGACATTGATTTTAACGCGGGCCAATTACTGGACAAAAATATTTCGCAGGAAGATTTAAGCAACGAATTGCTTGACATGGTAACAGATGTTGCCTCCGGTAAAAAAACCCGCGCGGAATTTTGGAAAAAAAGGTCGTTTCAAATATGGACAGCCGGAAAATTATCTTTGTGAGCGAAGCGAATGAAAAAATATAAAGCTGTTTTTTTTGACTTTGACGGTGTTATAGGTAAAACTATGGAAGACAACTACCGTGCATGGAAATACGCGTTTTCCAGATATAACATACCGGTAGATAAAACAGAATATTTTCTGCTGGAAGGAATGAGCGCAAAAAAAATTGCGGAACATTTTCTAAAAAATAATCACAAAAATAACGTTATGATAGAGGAATTAGTAAAATCAAAAGAAGAACATTACGCAAAGAATAATTCGTTCAAATTATATTCCGGAGTAAAACGGCTTATTCCGTTCTTGAAAAAAAAAGGCTGTCTTTTGGGACTGGTAACCGGCGGAAGTTATGGGAGAATTTCAAATTCGCTAAAAACGGAATTATTAAAATGTTTCGATGTCGTTATAACCGGCGATAAAATTAAAAAATGCAAGCCTGAACCGGACCCGTATTTAACCGCCGCAAAAAAACTTTTTATAAAACCTTCCCAGTGTTTAGCGGTTGAAAACGCTCCGCTGGGCATTGAGTCGGCAAAAAGGGCGGGGATAGACTGTGTGGCAGTTTGTTCAACGCTTGATAAAAAATACCTTAAAAAAGCAGATGCAATAATTGATAAATTAACGGAATTAAAAAAAATAATGGACGGAGAAAGATAATGTATCTGGATAATAAACTGGTTTTTTTGGCAGGGGCAACGGGTTCCGTAGGGGCGGCAATTACGGAATACATTTTGTCAAATTATCCGAAAACAAAAATACGGGCAGTTTACAGACATATAAAACCTTTTATTAATCATAATAGAATTGAATATGTCAACGGTGATTTGCGGATATCTGATGATTGCAGGAGAATGGTTAAGGGTTGCGACTGTGCAATTATGGCGGCATCCCATTCCGGCGGCTCAAAAATTATGACTTCAGAACCGTGGAGATTCATAAACGATAATATTATAATGAACTCACAAATGCTTGAGGCATTTTATTTTGAAAACGTAAAACGGGTTATCTACATCGGCACGGCAACCGTTTATCAGGAATTTGAGGGTTACATCAGAGAAGATGAAATTGATATGAATAAAAACCCGCACTCCGCATATTTCGGAGTTGCATGGATATCAAGATTTATTGAGAAACTCTGTCAGTTCTGGCACGATAAGACAGGAATGGAAACTATCATTGTAAGGGCAGCAAATATTTTCGGACCCTACGCAAATTTTAGTCCTGAAAGGTCTTATTTTATTCCTGCAATTATCAAAAAAGCGACTGATAAAATGGATCCTTTTGAGGTGTGGGGAAGCCCCGACGTGACAAGGGATGTTATCTACTGCGAAGATTTTGCAAAAGCAATTCTGATGATGCTTGATAATAAAAATATAAAATTTGAAATTTTCAATATAGGTTCCGGATTAAAAACTACCGTCGGCGAAGTAGTGAACTGGGCATTAAAATACGCGGGGCATAAACCGTCAAAAATTAATTATGACTTAAGCAAACCGACCACTATTAAATTCCGGGCATTGGATATTTCCAAAATAAGAAAGATTATCGGATGGCAGCCGCAAAATACCATAGAAGCAGGAATTAAAAAAACAGTTGAATGGTACATCAAAAACAAAGATAACTGGAAAAAATGAAAAAGAAAATTCTTGTCTGCGGAAGCACGGGTTTTATCGGCAGAAACATTGCTGAATCATTATCTGAAAATGACGATTTGGAAATTTATGGAACTTATTGTAAATCCGAACCGCTAAATAATAAAAAAATTAAAATGATTAAAACAGATCTTACCGATAAAAATGATGTAAATAATGTAATAAAAGGAATGGATATTATTATTCAAGCAGCCGCTACAACGTCCGGAGCAAACGATATAATTAACAAACCATATTATCATGTTACCGACAATACCGTTATAAACGCTCTTATTTTTCGGGCAGCGTTTGATCACAAAGTATCAAACGTTATATTTTTCAGTTGTACAACTATGTACCAGTCAAACGATACACCCGTTAAAGAAACGGATTTTGATGCAAACAATGAAATTTACCCGAGTTATTTTGGCGGAGCTTGGATGAAAATATATAATGAAAAAATGTGTGAATTTTATTCCAGAATAGGAGAAACAAATTTTACAGTTATAAGACACTCAAATATTTACGGGTCGCACGATAAATTTGATTTGGAAAAATCGCATGTTTTTGGTGCGACAATTACAAAAGTTATGACTGCAAAGGAAGGTGAAAAAATTATTATTTGGGGCGAAGGAAATGAAGAGCGGGATTTGTTGTATGTTTCTGACCTTGTTGATTTTGTAAAACTTGCAATTGAGAAACAAAAAAATAAATTTGAATTGTTTAATGTTGGCTATGGAAGTTCTATTTCTATAAGCAATCTTGTCAAAAAAATTATTAAATACTCGGGTAAAAATGTTTCTATAGAATATGATTTGACAAAACCGACAATTAAAACAAAACTGTGTCTTGATACGACAAAAGCGAAAAAATTACTCGGCTGGACACCTAAAATATCATTAGATGACGGAATAATGAAAACGATAAACTGGTACAAAAATCATAATAAAATTTTATGAAAAACCATAAAAATCTAACTATTAATAAATATATTCACTGGAAAGTATTGGAAAGCAATGATGTTTTTATCGCAAAACAAGACCGCTTCAAAATTTCTGTTCAACGCATAAAATTACCCGACGGTAAAATTATAGATGATTACTACCGGATACAAATGCCGGAATCGGTTGTCATAGTAGCACGAACCAATAAGAACAAAATAGTTATGTGCAAGCAATATAGACACGGTTTTGCAAGGGTCAGCATGGTATTGCCGGCAGGAATGATTGAATCCGGTGAAAAACCTATTCAAACCGCAAAACGGGAATTGTTGGAAGAAACCGGCTATGCGTCTGAAAAATGGAAAAACCTTGGCAGATTAATTTCTCACATAAATTACGGTTGCAGTAAAGTCAATTTTTTTTTCGCGGATAATGCAAAACAAATAAAAAAACCGGAATCTGGCGATCTTGAAGAAATGGAAATAATTTTGATGACTGAAAAGGAAATAGTAAACGCTGTAAAAAAGAAAGATATTATTTCAATGGGAACTATTACGGCACTGACGCTGGTAAAGATAGAACTATGTTAAAAATCGGATTTATTTTCCCGAGCAGTGAATATTTACACGATCCTTTCAGGGGTGACCCGCATACCCACTTTCAGATTTTAACTGTTATAGAACATCATTTCGGAAACGGCGTTGACCTTTCCATTATAGATTTACGCGGAATAAAAAAAGAGTTTGCTATTTATCATATTCCCGAATGCGATGTATATCTTCACTCCGTCTACACACTGGATTACGACGAACAGTTATCTATCGTAAAAAATTTACGGGAGCGTTACCCAAAAGCGAAACACATAGCCGGAGGACCACACGCCGCCGTATTTCAGGAGGAGTGTCTAAAAACATTTGATTGTCTTATTATCGGTGACGGCGAGGAAACCATCGTTCAAGCGGTAAAAGACATGATAACTAATGACCTCAAAAAAATGTACAAACAGAAAACAATCATTGATATTAACCGCTATCACTTCCCTTTAAGAAAATATCTGCCTGAATCCACTATAGCAAGAAAAGGTTTGCTGGCAATGAAAATAAAAAAAGAATACGGCGAACTTTTAAGCACAACCGTTATATTCAGCAGGGGTTGTCCTTACGGCTGCTATTTCTGCGCCATGCCACAAATCAAAGAATATGCCCCGGGCATACGGTACAGAAACCCGGAACTTATAACGGACGAAATTGAATATCTAAAAAAAACTTACGGCATTAAAGCCATAAGTTTACTTGATGAAATAGCAATCCCGCCAAACCCTAAAAAAGCTGCTGCTCATTTAGAGGCAATCGGCAAAACAGGAATTATCTGGAAGGCACAGTGCAGGGTTGACGGAATCACGCCGGAAATAGCCAAGATGACAAAAGAGGCGGGTTGTGCGGTAATGTGTTTTGGCGTTGAAAGTGTTTTTCAAAAATCACTTGATATTATAAACAAGAAAATTGATATAAATAAAGCAAAAAACTCTATAAGATTAATGAAAGAAAATGATATTGAATGCAGAGTATATATGATTATAGGTTTACCGGCGGAGCCCGATGATATTGTTGAACAAACATGGTCGTTCATAAAAGAAACCTCTCCTGATTTGGTATATTTATCTCTGCTGACCGTAAGACCCGGAACCGAATTATACAACAATCCGAAAAAATTCGGAATTAAAAATGTAACTGCCGACTGGTCAAAAACGATGCATATGTACGGAAGATATGAAAATGAATTTCCCACTCTTACTTTTGAATATGAAAAACGGACGCCATGGGGAAAAAGTTTCAGCAATGACCGTATAATAAATAATTATCTTGAACTTCAAACGAGACTCAAAGAGCACGGGTTAGCCCGGCTGTAAAATTAAATTATGAAAATACTTTTAGTTAATCCTCCTTCTCCTAAAAACTATTATAACAAAGAAGTATATCTTCCGTCCGCTTTGCTTTACATTGCTTCGGCACTTCAGAAAACCGGCGAAGAAGTTAAATTATTGGACTTAAAATGTCCTAAATATGATAATAACACCCAAGATATGTATAACGGCATATTGACCGAAGCTATCTCAGCCTTCCGACCTGAATTAATCGGATTCGGATGTTTGTTCTCCGGCAATTTTCCGGAATTACTGAAATTGTCAACGGTAAGTAAAAAAAAATATCCTGAAATACCGATAATAATAGGAGGCATCCATCCTACGATTTATGCGGCCGAAATTCTAAAGAATTGTTCTTCCATAGATTATATTGTTCTGGGCGAGGGCGAAGAATCTGTTTCGCAATTTGTCGATATGGTCAAACATAATTCCGATTATTTCGAAAATATTGACGGATTTGCTTTTAGAAAAAACAAAAATATTTTTATAAATCCAAAAACAAATTTTATTGCTGACGTAGATTCTATTTCTTTCCCTGCATATAATCTCGTAAATTTGAAGGAATACTACGTTGATACTTCCAACTGGCATAATCCGAAAAAACTCCCGATTAATACCTCGGTACCTATAATATCAAGCCGCAGTTGTCCGAACAGATGCCGTTTTTGCTCCATGTTTCTTACAATGGGCCCCAAATGGAGACCGCGGACACCGGAAAATGTTGCGGACGAAATAGAATTTGTCTACAATACTTATAATCACAAACATTTCTCGTTTATGGACGATAATTTAACCCTGAGAAAAGATCATGTTATCGGGATATGCAACCAGATAATTCAAAGAAATTTAAATATCCAGTTTGAAACACCCAACGGACTTTCTATAAATACGCTGGATGAAGAAGTGCTTGATGCTTTAGTTGCCGCAGGAATGGTGCGGACCGGGTTAGCCATAGAAAGCGGTTCGGATTTCGTCAGGAATACGGTAATGAAAAAAAATCTTTCCGGAAAAAAAATATATGAAGTCGTAAATTTAACTAAAAAATATAATGACCTTTTTGTAACTGCATTTTTTATTATGGGACTGCCGGAAGAAACAAAAGAAACTCTTACGGATACCTATAATATGATAAAAGATATAGCCGTTGACAAAGTTATACTTATGAACATCGTCCCGTTTCCGGGGACGGAAGTATTCATACAGGCAGTAAAGGACAATCTCCTTGTTGACTGCGATATTTCAAAACTATATTTGGCGGGGGACCGTTACTTCACAAACTATCAGAAGTTTTTTATCAAGCCGTATAAACTGAACCTTGCGGATTTACAGGAATTCAGGATTAAATATGATACGTTAATCGCTGAACAAAAAAACTAAAAATATGAATAACTTACCGCGCGATAAAGACATAAATCTATTAAAACATTTGATGAGAAAATATGAAAACATCTATGCTATGTATGTAGAATACCCTCATAAAAGTGCATGGACAACTGACTTTGACGACAATGTTTTTAGGATTGCACTAAAGAATTTATTTTCTAACGATAAGTATGCACCTTTATTATTATATGTTCACATACCTTTCTGTTCCAAACAATGTTTTTATTGCACATGCCATACTTATATAACGAATAATTATGAAAAAATTAAAGAATACCTGAACTCACTCTATTGTGAAATAGATTTATTACGGGAAGTTTTTGACAAATATTCTATAAAACCTAATTTTAAAGAAATCCATCTCGGAGGCGGTTCACCTACCATTTTGCTCAAAAAAGAGTTTGATACGCTTATTGAAAAAATTCAATCTATCGCCGATATAAAAAAATTAACGGAATTTGCAATTGAAATAGACCCGCGAGCGAGTACTATAGAAATGCTGAAATACTATCACGAAAAAGGAATAAACAGGATATCTTTCGGCGTGCAGGATTTTGACCCCGATGTCCAAAAAGCCATCAATAGAATACAGCCTGTTGCCCTTGTAGAAAATCTTCTAACTCCTGAGATTAGAAGTTATTTTCATGGAATAAATTTTGACATAATGTGGGGCTTGCCAAAGCAAACAAGCGAGTCGTTCAGAAAAACAATTGATACTGCGATTAAATTATCGCCGGATAGAATTTCGCTTTTACTGCTTCACTATGCACCGGAAGTGAAAAAACACCAAAAAAAGATGAATCAATCTGAATTTCCGAGTATTGAAGAACAAACTATGTTTTTTCACGAAGCAGTTGAAACACTTCAAAAAAACGGCTACATCCGTATAGGATTGGACCACTTTGCCAAATCTACGGATACTTTAGCCAAAGCCCTGAGAAACAACACGCTCCGCTGGAATAATTTAGGTTATACCTCAGGAAATTATTATAACATTATCGGTCTTGGCCCTTGGAGTGCAAGCACAATTACCTCAGAATATTATTTTCAAAATATCTATTCTCTGAAAGAATATGAAAACGCTGTAAAAAATTTAAAATTTCCCGTATATCGCAGATATAAATTAAACAATGATGATATTATCAGACGGGATATAATACATAATTTTCGCATTTATTTCTCCGTAGATTTTAGTAACATAGAAAAAAAATATAATATCATTTTTAACAAATACTTTGAAAAAGAATTAGCAATGATAAACGATTTAGTAAGTGACGGTATATTAAAACTTACAGAAAAAAATATTACAATTACCGAACTCGGAAAATATTTTACTATGCAGGTATGTCACGTTTTTGATAACCACAAATGATTAAGACAAACTACCATAATACTAAAATAGGTCTGGTTCAGATTAACAACAGTTTTTCAAACCAGAATTATCTGCCTTATTCTGTCGGATTACTTCAGGCATATGCTCAAAAATATCTTTCTAATAAAGAAACTTTTGATTTTTTGCTTCCCGTTTACAAAAGAATTCCCGTTGTAACTGTTTTAGAAAAACTTTCAACTGCTGATATTATTTTTTTTAGCACATATACATGGAACATCAAGATTTCACTTGAGATTGCAAAACAAATCAAAAAAAACAAACCGCAAGTAATTACGGTCTTTGGAGGACCTGAAATACCAGCCAATGATATTCAGAATTTTTTGCAAAAAAATCCTGCAGTTGATATAGCATGTATCGGAGAGGGTGAAAAAACTTTTTTATCCATTTTAGAAAATTATTCTACACAAAAATGGAGTGTGGTTCCGTCAATAAGTTACTTTGATAAAAACAAGAAATTTCATAAAACACAAACGATTTCAAGAATTTCTAATTTGGAAGAAATTCCTTCTCCATACCTCAATGATGTTTTTAAACCCTTAATGGAAGCAAATCCAAATGAAAACTGGATTGGTTTATGGGAAACTAACAGGGGTTGCCCGTTCGGATGCACATATTGCGTATGGGGTTCAGACACCCAAAATAAAATTTATACTCATTCCCTTGAAAAACTCTATCGTGAAATTGATTGGTTTAGCCGGCACAAAATTGAGTTTATATTTTGTTGTGATGCTAATTTTGGCATCCTTCCGAGAGATATTGAAATTATCAAGTATATCGCTGATAACAAAAAAAAATACGGTTATCCCAAAGCGTTTTCGGTACAAAACACAAAAAATTCTACAATGCGAATATATAACATCTACAAAATGATGTCAGATGCCGGATTGAGTAAAGGTGTTGCACTGGCACTCCAATCGGTTAATCCTGAAACACTGAGAAGTATTAAACGCACAAATATATCTGTTGATACTTTTCACGAACTTCAAAAAAAGTTTAATGAGGAAAATATTGAGACATTCACGGATATTATCCTCGCTCTTCCTTCTGAAACATATGAAACATTTATAAACGGCGTTTGTTCTGTAATTGAAAACGGTCAGCATAACAAAATTCAACTTATTAATTTATCCGTTCTTACTAACTCTGAAATGGACGAATTGGAATATCAAAAAAAATATGGTTTTGAAATCGTAGAAACAAAACTTGTCAATATACACGGCAGTTTAGAATCGGAAGAAATTCAAGAAACACAAAAATTAGTTGTTGGTACAAACACAATGCCAAAAAATGACTGGATAAAAGCAAGGGTCTGGAGTTGGATGGTATCATTACTGCATTTTGATAAACTCCTGCAAATTCCATTTATTACTCTGCATAACACTTATTCTATAGATTTTCGTGAGATGATTAATATATTTACCTACGAAAAAACAACACCAATATTATCAGAAATATACTCCTTTTTTATTGATAAAGCAAAAATTATACGGAGCGGAGGAGCAGAGTTTTGCGAATCCAAAAAATGGCTGAATATCTGGTGGACACCGGATGAATTGGTGCTAATAAATATATGCACAGGGAATAAACTGTCTGATTTCTATAAACAATCCGAACAGATTTTAAGCGAATTCTTAAATCAAAAAAAAATACGGAATTACAAGGATATTCTGCATGATTCCATCATTTTAAATCAAAATCTTATAAAATTACCGTTCCAGAATAAAAATCTTGACTTAAAATTTTCTTATAATATTTGGGAGGGTTATAGAGCCGGTTTAGGCGGAAAAAAGTTTTCTTTAACAACCGGTAACTACAATTATGAGATAGACCGGACAAGTATTAAATGGTCTTCATGGGAAGATTGGTGCAGAGAAGTTATATGGTATGGTAACAAGCGCGGATTATATCTTTATAATTGCAGCGGGATAAAACAATGAAACTAAAAAATAAAGTTGCCATTATCACGGGTGGGGCGGGAGGAATTGGAAAAGCAACTGTAAATGCATTTCTTAGGGAAGGTGCAAAAGTCGTTGTTGCGGATATAAATGATTCGGAATTAAAAAGTTTGAAAAATAATAAAATAATTAAGATTAGAACTGATATAGCAAAAATTAAAGATGTAAAAAATTTAGTCAAGAAAACCGTAAAAATTTTAGGCACAGTAGATATACTTGTAAATGCGGCGGGCATTCAACAACCCATCGGGTCATTAGCAGAAACGTCAGCGATTGACTGGATAAAAAATATAAATACCAATATAGCCGGAACAATGTTGTGCTGTAAATATGTTTTACCGATTATGATTTCAAAAAAGAAAGGTAAGATTATAAATTTTTCCGGCGGGGGAGCGACATTTCCCAGAGTTAATTTTTCCGCTTATGCATCTTCTAAAGCGGCAATTGTACGATTTACAGAAACAATTGCAGAAGAGAATAGAGAATTTGGGATAGATATTAATGCAATCTCACCGGGTTCTGTTTACACAAAAATGTTGGAAGAAATAATTCAGGCGGGTACTAAAGCCGGCAAACATGATTTAGAAGGTGCAATAAAGATAAAAAAAGAGGGCGGAACTTCTCCGGAATTGGCAGCAGAGTTATCGGTATTTCTGGCCTCTGATGCTTCAAACGGACTTACCGGCAAGTTGATTAGTGCCGTCTGGGATAATTGGAAAAACTTTGATAAAAATATTTCGAAAATAAAGAAGTCTTCATTATTTACTTTGAGGCGAATAGACGGGATAACATACATGGAAATAAAACCAGATAAGTGATTTAATCTATATGAAGTTTTGGAGGAGATATTGTCTGTTAATAGAGCAATAGCATTAACATCAATAGTTTTAGTTATAGCAAGCGTATTGACGACCCTGACTAGCCTTCTGAAAGAAGTCATTGTTGCCGGCTATTTCGGCATTGGTGTTTCAATGGATTCCTTTTATTCGGCGCTCACAGTACCGACAATGGCTGGCGGCATAATATTGTCTACATTCAGCATTGTTTTTATTCCGATGATAATCAAGGCGCTTGGCGAAGGGACTGACAACTCAAATAAAATTGCAAGCACTGCGATGAATTTTTTCGCAGTTCTTTTTTCCGTAATGTCGCTTGTTATTTTCATTTTTTCAAAGCAGATAATCGGTATTCTGTTCTCCGGTCTTTCTGAAAATGCAATCTGGGCGGCAGCAAGAATTTTAAGAATTCTCAGTTTAATGCTTGTTTTTATGGGGTTTTCAGGCATTTTGACTTCGGTACTGAATGCATATAAAAATTTTTTTTATCCCGCGGTCTCGCAGATTCTGATAACGATCGGCATAATTGTCTCTGTCGTTTTGTTCCAGAAAGGACATGGCATCTACGCCATAGCATGGGGATATACCGCAGGCATAATATTACAGACGTTTGTTTTGATGTACATCCTGAAAAAGACGGGATTCAGATATACTTTCGGTTTTGAAACTAAATATTTTGAAATGAGAAAACTGGGCAAGAATATTCTATCATTTATGATTATTTCAACGGCGCCGAGCATAGCGATTTTGATTAATAGGAATATGGCGGCGTTTCTACCGCCAGGAAGCATTGCAGCACTATCATATGCGGAAAGAATTGTACAGATACCTCTTATGATATTTGTAGGATCGCTTCCGGTGGTCTTATACACTTATTTTTCAATTCAGATTTCAAACAATAAAATAGAGGAATTGAAAGATACCCTTGCATTGAGCATCCGCATGGCGGCTTTTGTTTTCATACCGGCGGCTGTGATGATTGCGCTTTTTTCCAGACCAATAATATCTATACTGTTTCAGAGAGGCAATTTCACCGCCGACGCTACTGCACTTACTTCAAAAATACTTTTTTTCTATGCGTTTCAATTGCTCTCTATTTATGCTTTGGTCATTTTTATGCGATTAATGTTCATACTGAACGAATACGGTAGAATTTTAAAAATTGTTTTAATATCAATTGTACTAACTGCTATCGGTAATATCCTGTTTATCAGAACAATCAATCCACCGGCAGCCGGCATTGCCCTGTCACAATCCTGCTGTAATTGGATTGTCACAATTATGCTTTTTGTTAATTTAAAAAAGTCCATCGGTAATATTCACGGTTTGGAAATTTTGAATAATATACTAAAAATAGCGGTTTTTGCAGCAATTTCCGGATTTGCCGCAGTCATAACAATGAGATTTTTGAATTCATGGAATGACGGGATTCTTATTTATAAGATATTGACAATATCGCTGTCGGTTTTAACTGGTCTTGCTATCTATACAGGATTGTCTTTATTGTTCAAACTTGAAGAGGCTTATAAAATATATAATCTTGCAAGAAATAAGATTCTTCAGACTGTCCAACAGAAAGTTTAATAAATACTGACGAAATTTTTAAATATTTTATGAATGAAAAAGATACTTTATTTTTAACCAAGATTACAGATGTTCTATCGCCGATGGGAATGGATTTTTACAATAGTTATATACGGGAATTCACAAAAAACGGCCAGTATTTTTTAGATTATCCAAAATTATATTCAGAACTTGGCAATAGCGGTATTGAAAGGTATCTTTTGGATTTCATTGAAAAGAATAAAATAAAAATCCTAATTTTTGCTTGGGCTGATTCTTGGGGTTTTGATTTCAGGGTGGAATTCTTTGAACTGCTCCGCCAAAAAATATTTTTAGTTATGATACCTTGTGATTGGGAACATTATTTTAACTTTAAAGATATATATTATGCACAAGCGGCTGATCTCGTTATAGTACCCGATATAGTAGGCAGATTTATATTCAGACATTATGGGGTAAATGCAATCACTTTCTATGCTTTTGATACAACAACATATCGTAAATTAAACGGTATTTCTCAGGATATTGACGTTTCGTTTGTAGGGGCAGTGATAAAATACAGAAGAAAAGATTTCTTATATTACCTTGCAAAAAATGGAATAAATATTCAAACTTACGGTTTGGGAACTCAAAATGGAAAAGTAACTTCAGAAAAAATGGTTGAAATTTATAACAGGAGTAAAATAAATCTAAGTTTCACCGGCATTGACCCGCCAAATATCTTCACGAGAGGTCGGACTATATTAAAACGAGTGAGACAATTCAAGGGTAAAATTATTGATATTGCTTTATGCGGCGGATTTGTTCTGACTGAAGACGCTCTTGGAAATGAAGAAGCTCTTGTGCTAAACAAGGAAATCGTCGTTTTCAACACAAAAGAAGAATTACTTCAAAAGGTCATCTATTATCTGAAAAATGAAAACGAAAGAAAAAGTATCGCTGAAAATGCATACAGGAGGTCGTTAAAGGATTATACTGTCTCAACAGCGTTACCGGCTCTTATACAAAAATTGAGGAAGATGAATGACGAAAAGAAATACACTCCCGCAGAAATAATTCTGGATGAAATATTTTTGAGGAATTACGCCACATACAGGTTCCCGCTAATACTGAAATTCATTTTGTCGGGTAAATACTCGTTTGCATTTGAAGAGTTGGCGATAATATTCAAAATACGGAAGATGGATTTTCATCAGGTTTGGTATTATCTAAAGAGAGAAACGTTAGATAGATTTCCTAGATTAAAAAAGTTTTTAAAGCGTATTTTCAAAAAAAAATAAGTTATGTATGACTGTATACTAATTAATCCGAGATCTATTTATTATTCAAAAGAACAGCAATCCAGTCCCTACCCATATGCCGGATTATTATCTATCGGGAGTTTTCTTTGTTCAAAAGAATGGAAAACAATTATACTTGATATGGTTTTAGACGATGAACCCATTAAACTATTTGATGATACTATTAAAAATAATCCTAATCAAATAATTCTTGTCGGTTTTTCGGTAATGACTTCACAGGTAGCACATGCGGCACGGCTATCAAAATATATAAAAACCAAATACCCGTTTATCTCTATCATTTGGGGCGGGATACATCCCTCTCTTTTTCCTGAAGATGTTTTAAAATCGGGGTTTGTTGATTATGTTTGTATCGGTGAAGGCGAACATACAACTCACGAATTGTTGCATACCTTGAAAAATAAATCTGATGTTAATAAAGTAAATGGATTGTGTTTTCTTGACAATAATAAATTTGTCCAAACTAAACCGAGACCTTGTCATGATTTGAATGAACTTCCATATTTTAATTATGATATTTTCAACTACTCCAGATATAAGAGAAGACTTGTTTATCGCGGCGATGAAACAATGGAAGTAAATTTCGGGGTTATGCTTACTAGTTTCGGATGCCCGTATCGTTGTACATTCTGCATAAATTCAAATAAAAAACTCTTTTTCGGAAAATATAGAAGCAAATCCGTGCGAAGAATATGCGATGAGATAGAACACCTAATCACTAATTATTCGGTAAATTTTTTTGACTTTGTTGATGAGGACTTCTTTATTAAACGGTCAAATATAGAAAATTTTATATCTGAGATTAAAAATAGAAAACTTGTTTTTAAATGGATGGCAAGCATACGAGCGGATGCATTTGATAAAAAAATAGTTGACAGCGACATGCTGGTACGATTAAAGGACATTGGTTGTTATCGCTTGGCAATCGGTGCTGAATCCGGCTCACAACAAATTTTAAATAAATTGAAAAAGGACATAACTGTTGAACAGATATATAAATCTGCGGAACTTATCACGAGTTGCGGAATAGGGACAACGTTTTCATTTATGATGGGAATCCCCGGTGAAACCAAATCGGATATATTGTGTACCTTAAAAATGATTCGACGTTTAAAATCAATTTCAGATATTTTGTCCGTTGTCGGACCTCAAATATTTCGTCCATATCCGGGAGGCGAACTATACGAAGAATGTATAAATATTTATCATTACAGCCAACCTAAAACTGTTGAAGAATGGACTAATTCAATGGATATTCTTACCGGTTTTGATACTATTGATAAGTTAATCTGGATACATGATAAAAATTTTGTCAGGAAAATTTCATTTTACATGGATTTTGTGAACTTAAATATTTTTTCATTAAAAGTAGGATATTTGAAGAAGATTTTACTCATATTAATGCAAAAAATATCTGAATTGCGAATGCGAATACAATTTTGGTCTTTTCCAATTGATATGATTTTAATAATGTTATTCAAAAAAGTAAAACGCTCAAAATTCAAATAATAAATTATTGATTGTTAGATAGACAAATTGACAAAATAAGAGTGTTATTCTAAAGTTACCGAAGGTGAATTTCAAACTCTACCCAAGAAATAATAGTTAAATTATGAAAATCGCAATTATAATATCAACAATGAATGCAGGAGGTGCTGAGAGAATTGTTGCTCTGCTGTCAAACTACTGGGTTGAAAAAAACATGCAGGTTGACATATTCACTTTTGACAATGAAAACAATAGGTCGTTCTATGAACTCAATCCTACCGTAATGCACCATCATTTGGGAGTAATTGGAAAAAACGACGGTAAAATCGGCGGATTTAGGGGAAATATTGCAAAAATTATTGCTATCAGGAATGGAATAAAATCCATAAAACCTGATGTAATTATTTCATTTATTGACCAGACAAATGTACTGACAATTTTAGCTTCAGCATTTCTCAGAGTGCCGGTCATTGTAACGGAACATGTGGACACCAGATATTATTCTCCAGGCAAGTTCTGGGAAATACTTAGAATGGTGCTTTACCCTTTTGCTTCTTCAATGGTTGCTGTGAGTAAGGGAGTTTTAGAATCATTTCCGAGATATATGAGGCGCAATGCGGTAGTGATTCCAAATCCAATAAATATTATAAAAACCGACAAAATAATAAATAAAAGAGAAAGAAAAACAATAATAGCAATGGGTCGCCTCACTTATCAAAAAGGATTTGATATTTTGATTCGGGCATTTGACCGTATCAAGGAAAAGCATTCCGATTGGGATTTAGAGATTTATGGCGAGGGACCGCTTAGAAACGATTTGGAAAAGATTGTTGCAAATCTGAAACTTCAGGAAAGAATCAAACTGCCCGGATTAGTAACCGAGCCGGAGGAAAAACTTTCCGCAGCAGACATCTTTGTTCTTTCTTCACGGTTTGAGGGTTTCGGCATAGTTATCATAGAGGCGATGGCGTGCGGGCTTCCGGTCATAAGTTTTGATTGCCCGAGCGGACCTTCGGAAATTATAAATAACGGAGTAGACGGCGTGCTTGTTCCGGCAGGTGATATAGCAGCGTTGTCAAAAAAAATGGACGGGTTGATGACAGACGAAAATAAAAGAAAAAAGATTGCATCTAATGCAGTAGAAGCGGCTAAAAAATACAAAATCGCAGAAATAGCAAAACAGTGGAATGAATTATTTATTAGATTAATATCTGAAATAAATTTACCCGGTCAACAAAACAATGCGTTACAATAAAGTACTGCTTTTGAACTTTTCATACGATAAAAGTATATTCAAGGTTCCGAAAATACTTGCGGGTTTGGGTTATATTGCGGAATTTCTAAAATATAACAACATTGAATATGATATTTTGGATATGAGTCTCGGCTACAAAGAAAAAAATCTTTTAGATAGAATAGAAAAATTTAAACCCGATTTGATTGGTATTACATTGATGACTTATCACTATCTTGAAAATTACGGAAAGATCAATAGGATAAAAAGCAGATTCAGTGATATAAAAATTGTTGCAGGCGGACCCCACATTTCGCTTTTTAGAGAAAAGGTTCTTGAAGAATGCAAAAGCATTGACTTTGCTGTCGTGCTTGAAGGCGAATATACGCTTGTTGAGTTATGTAACGGAGTTGACCTCAATAAAATAAAAGGTTTGATTTACAGAGACAATGGTAAAATTTTATTTAACGGAGAAAGAGAATTTATAGCCGATCTGAATTCCATACCTTTTCCGACATATGAAAAATTCGAATTAACAAAGTATCCTTACAAGAATGCCCCGAATCCGATTAAGGATATACCGATAGTTTCGTCGAGGGGTTGCCCTTTCAGATGCATATACTGTCCGGTGCAGTCCGCTATCGGGAAAAAATTCAGATATAGAAGTCCGGAAAATATAATCAGGGAAATTAAATATTGGTATGCCGAAGGATACAGAACTTTCTGGTTTGCAGATGATAATTTTACTCTTTTAGCGGACCGGGTAAATAAAATCTGCGATTTATTGAAAGAATCCGGGATGACTGAACTTGTACTTGGATGCGGTAACGGCATCCGTGCTGATAAGGTTAATAGAGAACTGTTGAAAAAAATGAAAGAAGTCGGTTTTAAAACGATTGCTTTCGGCGTTGAGGCAGGGACCGATAAAATTCTGCAAATCATAAAGAAAGGCGAGACACTGAAAGACATTGACACCGCCATAAAGGACACCACTGAACTCGGATTTTCCGTGATGCTTTTCTTTCTCATCGGTTCGCCGAACGAGACAGTTGAAGATATTGAACGCTCATTTGAACTTGCAAAAAAATATCCGGTGGACGATGTTAGATTTTACCAGATAATTCCTTATCCGAGTACGGAACTCTATGACTGGATAACGAAAAACGGATACTTTGTAATAAACCCTGCGGTATTCTTAAATAAGATAAATTCTATGTCCAATATTCCAGTTTTTGAAACACCCGAACTGCCTGTCAGCGAAAGAAAAAGGCTTTTTAAAATAGGGAACAATATTGCCAGAAATATTCAGATTAAATATTATTCAAAAAAATTAGACTCAATGGGAATACCGCATATTCTTGCGAACGGAATTGCAAGAATATACCGGTTCGGCATGATAAACAGATTCATCAATAATAATCATCTGATAAGGAATATTAAGGATATAGCGAGAAAACTGTTGTATCATTGATGCCTACTTTAAAACAAAAAGTATTATTAGTGTATCCCGGGAGTAAGACAAGAGGATTTAGTTTCCCGATGGGACTGCTTTATACAATGGATGGTGTATCTTTATCATGAAACCAAAAATAAATCCAGATACTAATATTAGTAATTTACAGTATGAAAAAGCACTTGAATGTATAAATTTCATAAAATCAGTGTTGCGATTACGCGAACATAACATTTCATATAAAGACTATGAACCAAGAAAAAACTGGGATAGGAAAAATCCAGCTTTGAGTGATTGGGTAAAATTTAACGATTATATACTGGAAAATCCTGATTATGATATTATCAACAAATTAAGGTGGTTTACTGGTGCATTTACCGGACACCCTTTATTAAAGGATTTTACCTTTCATAATTTTTTATCTGGAAGGAATAAATTATTAAACCTGCCAAATACATCGTTAATTGATATTAGTAATATAAGTTATAATCCTCGTCGATACAACTGGAGATGGTATGAAAATTTCTTACCTCGGAAATATCAAATTAAAACTCCCAATATTTTAGGAGAGTTGGGTTATTTATACAAAGACATAATATGCAATTTGGACACCAAGGATTATTTTGAGAGAATTTCAATTCTTAATGAGTGTGGCGTACTACCATATCTTGAGAATAGAAGTAAGGAAGAGAAAAAGGGAATAACTTTTTTAGAGATTGGCGCAGGATATGGTTTCCTATCATATTTGTTAATGCAGGCAATTCCCACGAATAGGTATTTCGTAATTGATATTCCTGAAAGTCTTCTTTTTTCTTCAATTTATCTAAGCATTGTTTTTCCAGATAGAAACTTAATTTATATAGATAACGTAAAGATTGAAGATTTAAATCAAGATGGTATCTACTTTATACCGAATATGTTTTGGAATGAAATTTCACAAAAAATGAAAGATGTTGACATAGTATTAAATACACTTTCATTTCACGAGATGCCTAGTTGCGCGGTTGAGGATTATGCCGATAAGGTAAAGAAAATATTTAAGTCCAATAATCAGGTTTCTCCCGGATTTATTTTTGAGCAGAATCTTGATAACTTTGGAGAACGGAACGGTTGTAATGCAAAACTAATTTTACGAAATAAATTTTACTCTAAAGTCATTTCACAAATCTATACATCCCAAACAAGGGGTTACTCCGAATTACACTCGTTAAATAAAGAATTATTTACGAAGATAAGTAATTTCAGACCTCGGATCCCATATACTAAAAAGATGAGATTTTGTTTAAACCGTTTATTTTTACTAAATCTAATTAAAGGACTGGTTCCTATAAAAATTAGAAGATTTATCAAATTTTGTCTATTGAGACGATCTCGAGGAATAAAAAATGTTAAAAAACTAAGACGTATGAAAACATTTGATTTAATAATATTAAATCTAAAAAATGTGGGAAAACACTATTTTTTTCAATGAGTTTGTCGGAAGTAGTCGTGGATTTTCAATCCACCTTGAACGCCGATTAAAAACCGGCAACTACAATTATTCACAGATATTTAGGAAAACTAAACTTGTTACAAAAAAACAATTAAAACATGACAAAACATTTTGAATTCGGAAAAAATTGGAAGGACTACTCATCCGATATAAATGATATAAGAATTACTATTGCTGAAGAATCGCTTAAAGAGATGCTCGGAGCAAACAATATTTCCGGCAAAACGTTCCTTGATATCGGTTGCGGCAGCGGATTGTTTTCTCTTGCCGCGGTTAGACTCGGTGCAAAAAATGTTTTTTCTTTTGATTATGATGATGACAGTGTTAAGATATCTACTGTGCTAAAAGAAAAATATGCGTGTAATACAAATACGTGGAAAATAGAGCACGGAGACGTACTGGATTTAAATTATCTCGGAAAATTAGGCAAATACGGCATCGTCTATTCATGGGGAGTCCTTCATCACACCGGCGATATGTGGCAGGCGTTGGAAAATGTCACGGTCAATGTCGCCGACGGCGGCAGTATTTGCATTGCAATTTACAACGACCAGGGCAAAAGTAGCAAGTACTGGCGGATGGTGAAAAAAATTTACAATGTGCTGCCGGGAGTAACAAAGTGGTTGATACTAATACCTGCGTTCGGCCGCGTATGGTTTCCGTCTTTTATCAAAGATTTTCTAAAATTCGGACAGCCGTTAGCAACATGGAATTTATACTGGCAAGAGCGTGGTATGTCGCCTTGGAACGATTTTATAGACTGGATAGGAGGTTATCCGTTTGAAGTCGCCAAACCCGAAAAAGTTTTAGAATTCTTTAAAAGAAAAGGATTCGTCCTGAAAAAATCAAAAATTTGCAGCGGTTACGGCTGCAACGAATTCGTTTTTACAAAAAATGAATATGAAAAATAATACAAAGACGCTTTTGCTGATTTTATCCGTATCTTTTATTTTGAGAACCGGATATATATTTATATTCCCGCAGGGAAAGATTCTTCTCGGTGATCAGATCGGATACGATACCATTGCATATAACTTGATAACCGGTAACGGTTTTTCAATAAAACCCCGCATACCGACACCCATAAGACCGCCCATATATCCTTTTTTCTTGAGTTTTATTTATCTAATCTTCGGACATAACTATACGATAGTCAGAGTTTTTCAAGCAATTTTAAGTGCTTTAACCTGTATAGTTTCATATTACCTCGCAAAAGATATTTTTAATGAAAAAATTGCGAAAATTTCTGCATGGCTACTAACACTTTATCCTGTTCTAATTGTGTATACCGGCTTACTACTGTCAGAAACACTCTTTACCTTTTTATTTATCGTTTCTGTTTTTTTGTTTGTCAGATGGCTGAAGATATCAAAAATTGCGTATTTTGTCGGCTGTGGTATTTTCCTCGGACTTGCTACTCTCGCACGACCTGTAACAATATTAATACCATTTATTTTTTTACTCACAATGATAATTATCAGAAAAAAATATTATTTTCAATGGTTTATATTTTTAATTGTATTTATACTTACTCTACTACCTTGGTCTATCCGTAATTATCGCTTGTTTGGAATTATTGAACCATGTAGCATAGGAATAGGAGGTGGTTTATTTATAACCGGGAATATGGCAAGTGGTTTAACATATAATGAAACTATTGAAAAAGGAACTAAATTGGCAGAAAATTATCCGGGACCAAAAATATTCATAGCAAAAAAATCTCCTGATGTAGAACTGGAGAAAAAACTCAAACAAGAAGGCATAAAACTAATACGAGCGAATTTTAAAAACTATATTTTACTTTTAATTAAAAGATTACCAAGATTCTGGTGGACAAGCCATTCTTCCGTATTTGGTGTGGATAAATCCATATCCGAATATTTATCGGAAAAAAATTATTTTTATATTTTTATTCGTTTTGGACTCTTATTCTTACACGGTATTTTTTTAATTTCTGCATTTATTGGAATAATTCTGGCAAAAGAAAACCGGCAGAATTCTCTAATCTTAATCTTAATCTTAATTTATTTTACAGGACATATTATTTTTGAATCCGGGCCTAGGTATCATCTACCTGTTATGCCTTTTCTTTTTGTTTTTACTGCAGTATGTATTTGTAAAATTTATGAAAAATTACATCTAAATCAAAAACCTTGACTTCTGCGGCAAACATTTAATATAATAAAATTTCACTGTGATTATTAACTAAAAAACGGAGAAAAACAATGAAAGTCGTAATTCTTGCAGGCGGAAAAGGAACAAGGATCAGCGAAGAGACACAAAGTATGCCCAAACCGATGATAGAAATCGGAGGCAAACCTATGCTTTGGCACATAATGAAAATATACTCGCATTATGGTTTTAATGATTTCATAATATGTTTGGGATATAAAGGATATTTAATTAAGGAATATTTTTCCCATTATTATCTCCATATGAGCGATATGACGGTTGACCTGAAAAAAAACGAAACGGTTATACACAGTACGACTTCCGAACCGTGGAAAATAACGCTTGTTGACACGGGTGCGGATACCATGACCGGCGGGCGTCTGAAAAGAATTGAAAAATATGTAAGTCGTGAAACATTTTTGATGACATATGGCGACGGTGTCAGTGATGTCAACATAAAGGAATTGTTAAAAGTACACAAAAAAAATAAAAACCTTGCTACGCTTACGGCAGTTCAAACCGCCGGCCGGTTCGGAGTATTGGATATTGATAAAAAGGATGAAATAAAATCGTTTTTGGAAAAGCCTAAGGGGGAAGGGTCTTGGATAAATTCCGGATTTTTTGTCCTGGAACCGGAAATTTTCAAATTTATCAAACATGGTGATTCCACTATCTGGGAACAAGACCCGCTGGAAAATCTTGCAAAATCAAACCAGTTACATGCTTACAAACACACGGGTTTCTGGAAATGTATGGACACCCTCAGGGATAAAATTGAATTAGAGAAACTGTGGGACAGCGGCAAGGCACCTTGGAAATTGTGGAGATAAAAAATGGATAGAAATTTTTGGAAAAATAAAAACGTTCTGATAACCGGCAACGAGGGCTTCTTAGGAAGCAATCTTACAAAAATACTGATTTCGGCCGCGGCAAAAATTGTTGGGCTGGATATAGAAGTCAAGAGAAAAGAAACTGTTTTTACAAAAGACGACTACAAAAAAATAATCACCATAAAAGGCACCGTTGCCGACTATAATCTTGTAAAAAAAATAATTTTCAAGCATAAAATTGATGTTGTTTTTCATCTTGCGGCGGAAGCCATCGTCGGTAAATGCCTTAAAAATCCGCTTTTGACTTTTTCCTCAAACATTGAAGGAACCTGGAAAATTCTTGAAGTATGCAGAAATTCTAATACGGTAAAATCTATCGTAATTGCATCAAGCGACAAGGCATATGGGCGTCATATGGAACTTCCTTATAAAGAGGATGCTTCGTTGCACGGCGACCATCCCTACGATGTTTCCAAAAGCTGCGCCGATTTAATCGCTTATACATATTTTCACACTTACGGTTTGCCTGTTGCCGTGACCCGATGCGGGAACATCTATGGTCCCGGTGATTTTAATTTTTCAAGAATAGTACCAGATGCAATAAAATGTGCTTTGTCGGATAAGCCTATTGAGATAAGGAGCGACGGAAAATTTACCCGCGACTATGTTTTTGTTGAAGATATCGCAAACGGTTATATTCTGCTTGCGGAAAAACTGCAGAAATTAAAATTAAGCGGCGCAGCGTTTAATTTCAGCGATGAAAATCCGATAACCGTTATAGAGTTTGTGAAAAAAATTTATAATGCTGCCGGAAAAAAACCGAATTACCGTATATTAAACCAGGCAAAATACGAGATAAAATACCAGTATCTTGCGTCTCAAAAAGCAAGAAAAACACTCGGCTGGAATCCTCGCTATTCCATGGAAAGCGGACTTAAAAAAACCATTGACTGGTATAGAAATTTTTATCAAAATAATTTTTTATGATTTCACGGCTTACTAAAATATTTATCACAGGTACAACCGGATTTATTGGTGCGAATATTGTGCGGCGACTTGTCAGCACGGGGTTCGGAAGTATTTTTGTATCAGTCAGGAAGAGTTCAAATCTCTGGCGGATAAAAGACCTTCTGGGGAAAATAAAACCCGTAGATTTTGACTTTGCCGACGGAAAGGATGTACTTAAAAAAATAAAAAAGGTAAATCCTGAAATTATAATTCATACTGCTGCCTGCGGTGGTTTTGCATTTCAGGATAATTACAGGGACATAATAGCGGCAAACATAACGGACACCGTCAATTTACTTGAAGCAGCAAAAACATTAAATCTGCAACTTTTCATTAATACAGGTTCTTCTTCGGAATATGGAATAAAATCAGAACCTATGTCTGAAGATAACTCCTGCTTTCCTGTGAGTTTCTACGGGATAAGCAAATTATGTATGACTTTATTTTGCAGATTGCAGGGATTAATGAGTTCCCTGCCCGTATGCACGTTACGTCTTTTTTCTCCGTATGGTTATTGTGACGACAAAAACAGATTAATCCCGCAGGTCATTACTTCCGCATTACTTGGCAGGGATATAGTCATTTCAAATCCTTGTAATAAGAGAGATTATATTTTCATTGATGACGTAGTAAATGCATACTTAAAAGTTATCAGTAAAAAGAAATTCAAAGGAAACATAATAAATATCGGTTCCGGTAAAGAATATTCGGTAAAGAGTATTGCTGAAATAATATTGAAATTAACAGGTTCAAAATCAAAACTAAAATTTAAGAAATCAGAAAGCAAAATAACCGAATCACCGGCATGGATGGCAGATATAACGAGAGCCAAGGAGATTCTGGCATGGGAACCGGTAATTGATATTACTTCAGGGCTTAAAAAAACGATATACTGGTTTAAAAAAAATATTTCTATTTACAGATAAAAATGAAAAATAACGGACAAATCAAAGTATCCGATTATATTGTTGATTTTCTGAAACAACAGGGTATACGACATGTGTTCACTTTTGTAGGCGGATCTCTTGCCCATATTGTTGATTCACTTCATTTTAGAAAAGATATCAAAACAATAGTTGTACATCATGAGCAGGCAGGCGCATTCGCAGCAGAGGGCTATTCAAGAATAAATAAAAATCTTGGAGTTGCAATTGCAACCTCCGGTCCCGGGGCGACAAACTTGATTACCGGTATAGGCAGTGCATTTTTTGATTCTATACCCTGTATTTATATTACCGGTCAGGTCAATACTTACGAGTATAAAAATAAAAGACCGGTCAGACAGGTGGGTTTCCAGGAGACGGATATTGTATCTATTGCAAAACGCATAACCAAGTATTCTGTTATGATTACCGATGCAAATATGATAAGGTACCATCTGGAAAAAGCAGTCTATCTTGCAAAAAGCGGAAGACCCGGGCCTGTTTTAGTTGATATCCCTTTAAATATTCAGAGAACATACATAAATCCGGAAAAAATAAAAAGTTTTATCCGTAAAGAAAAAAGTGGGAAAAGATGCCCCGTTGACAGGGTAATAATGTTCCTTCAAACATCCGAAAGACCCGTGGTTCTCGCAGGCGGAGGAGTCAGGATATCCGGTGCTGAAACCGAACTTTACAGGTTTATAAAAAAGACCGGGATTCCCGTCGTGAGTTCTTTGATGGGACTTGATGCTTATCCTCATACAGAGCCGGAATATTCTGGAATGTTAGGTGCGTACGGGAATAGGTTCGCAAACTTTACCGTGGCGAATTCGGATTTGCTTCTGATTATCGGTTCCCGGCTGGATACGAGGCAGACAGGAACTGTGCCCAAGAATTTTGCAAGAGCAGCCCGAATAATACATGTTGATATTGACAGGAATGAACTGGAATATAAAAAAATAAAAGCAGATTTAAATATCAATGCAGATGCCTCTGTTTTTCTGAAAGAACTAAATAAAAAAATAAAAAATATTATTTTCCCTGATTTTTCCGAGTGGAGAAAAATAGTTGAAAATTATAAAAAAAAATATCCTTCATATACCGAAAAAGAGAATAAAGGATATATTGACCCTAATTATTTTTTTGAACTTCTCTCCGTAAATACAAAAGAAAATGATATTATCTGCAGTGATGTAGGGCAAAACCAGATATGGACAGCACAGTCGTTTATCTTAAAGAAAGGTCAGCGGCTGCTTACTTCCGGCGGGATGGGGTCAATGGGATTTTCTCTACCGTCTGCGATCGGCGCATACCTTGCAAAAGAAAACAAGGGAAACGTCATTGTTATTACCGGTGACGGAGGATTCCAGATTAATATTCAGGAACTCCAAACAGTTGTGAGAAATAAAATCCCGCTTAAAATTTTTCTGTTAAATAACAACTGCCTCGGTATGGTAAGACAGTTCCAGCAGATTTATTTTAACAGGCATTATAATGCTACCGTCCTCGGTTATTCAAATCCTGATTTTCAAAAGGTGGTAAAGGCATACGGAATAAATACATGGAATATAAAAAGCATAAAAAATGCAGAGGAAATAATAAACAAGGTTTTAATAAGTAAAAAAACAGAGTTTGTTGAAGTAATGCTTAATATGAAAAGCATAGTTGACCCAAAGCTTCTTGTAAATAGACCCATAGAAGACCAGAGCCCATTTCTTTCAAGAAAAGAATTAAAGGAAAATATGTTGATTGATATTATTACGGAATTTAAGAAAATATGAAAGAAAAAGATAAAAAACGAGAAGAGATTCATAAGAAATTAAAAGAGTATTATGAACGGTTTATTAAGAAGGATGATTTTATTCCAGGTAAAAGTAAGTTAAATTATGCCGGCAGGGTATTTGATGAAGAGGAAATTATAAATCTGGTAGATTCTGCACTTGATTTCTGGCTCACCGCAGGAAGATATACGGAAGAATTTGAAAAAAAATTTGCCAAGTTTCTGGGATTAAAAAATTGTTTTCTGGTCAATTCCGGCTCTTCCGCAAATCTTGTTGCTATTTCTTCCTTGACCTCGCCGTTCTTAAAAGAAAAACAGTTAAAACCCGGGGACGAAGTAATTACTACCGCCTGCGGGTTTCCGACGACATTAAATCCCATAATTCAGAATAATCTTATTCCGGTTTTTATTGATGTTGAACTTGCCAATTACAACATCCAAACAGAAAAAATTGAAAAAGCAATCACGGAAAAAACAAAAGCAATTTTTGTTCCGCATACTCTCGGCAATCCCTGCAACATTGATAAAATTTTACAAGTAGCAAAAAAATACAATCTTTGGTTTATAGAGGATAACTGCGATGCATTGGGGTCAAAATATAATGGAAAATATACCGGAACTTTTGGCGATATTTCAACCTGTAGTTTTTATCCGGCTCACCATATAACAATGGGAGAGGGGGGGGCGATATTGACCGATGATCCTTTGCTCCGGCGAATAATTCTGTCTTTTCGCGACTGGGGAAGGGATTGCTGGTGTGAACCGGGACATGATAACACTTGCAATAGAAGATTTATGCAGCAGTTCGGTCAACTACCCTTCGGGTACGACCACAAATATATCTATTCGCACATCGGTTATAATTTGAAAGTAACCGATATGCAGGCAGCCGTCGGTGTTGCTCAACTTGAAAAATTACCGGGATTTATCAGAGCAAGAAAAAAAAATTACGTTTATCTTTTTAATCATCTGAAAAAATACGAAAAATATTTTATGCTGCCGTATCCAACGCGCAAATCGTCACCCAGCTGGTTCGGTTTTCCGATTTTGGTAAAGGGAACGGCGCCGTTCGGTCGGACAGATATCGTCGGTTACCTTGAAAAGAACAAAATTGCCACCCGAATGCTTTTCGGCGGTAATTTGATAAAACAACCGGCATATAGAAATACGAAATACAGAATTTACGGCGATTTAAAAAACACTGATTTGGTGATGAACAATTTGTTTTGGATTGGTGTGTATCCGGGATTAAATAAAGAAAAATTGGAATATGTCGTTAAAGTAATTAAAAAATTTATAGAAAAGTAAAATATAATGATAAAATTAACCGTTGTCATAACCAGTTATAACGAGGTTAAAACTGTTTTGCAAGCCGTCAAGGATGCAAAACTAATTGACGTGCAAGACAAGGAAATTATCATCATTGATAATTGTTCTACCGACGGCACAAGAGAACTATTGAAAAATATTAACGACCCCTCAATAAATTTAATATTCCAGGATAAAAATTACGGTTTTGGAAAGTCAATTGAACTGGGATTAAGTATTGCAAAAGGTAAATACACTTATATTCATCATGCAGATAACGAATACGATTATAGATATGTATCAAAGATACTGGATTTTGCCGAAAAAAATAATTTAGATATTGTAATTGGTTCACGAATAAAAGATTTCAACGAGTCCAGATGGAATATTATAAAACAACGACCTGAATATCTTGCAGCAATAATTTCAACATATCTGATAAATTTATGGTATGGAACGAAATTTACTGACATTATCGGCTCACGATTATATAAGACATCTGCAATTAAGAAAGTTCCAATCACTACATACAGTGCTGGTTTTGACTTTGAAAGTATAAGTCGTATATGCAAGAGAAAGTTAAAAATTGAAGAAATTGCTATCGGATATACTCCACGGATCTGCAGGAAAGATAAAAAGATAAAGTGGTATCATATGGTTGATGCTCTAGTTTCTATGTTTAAAGTACGTTTTTTTGAATCATAAATGAATAAAAAAGTTAGAGCATGGAATATCAAAAAAAATAAAGCAAGTATATATTTTTTTATTTTTTATAACTATTATGTGCGGAATAACCGGAATTTATAATTTTGGAAAAGACAGTCCCGTAGAAAAACCCGTCCTTCAGAGAATGTGTAACGTAATAAAACACAGGGGACCGGACTCGGAGGGTCTTTTTTTAAACGATAATATCGGCTTGGGCATAAGACGGCTTGCGATTATTGATTTAGAAACGGGAAACCAACCGATACATAATGAGGATAAAACCCTCTGGCTTGTACTTAACGGTGAGATTTACAATTTTTTAGAACTGCGTCAGCAACTTGAAAAAAAACATAATTTTTATACAAAAACTGATACGGAAGTTATATTACATTTGTACGAGGACTATGGTGAAAACTGTGTCCAATATCTGCGTGGTATGTTCGCATTTGCCGTCTGGGATGAAAAAAATAAAAAACTTTTTATAGCAAAAGACAGGATCGGGAAAAAACCATTTTATTATTATTGTAAAAATGGAACATTTGTTTTTGCGTCGGAGATAAAATCAATTCTTGAATATCTGGATAAAACACCGGGAATTGATTTAGAGTCAATAGATCTTTTTTTAACTTATCAATACATACCTTCGCCAAAAACAATTTTTGAGAACATAAAATCACTTTTACCCGCCCATATTCTTACCTGCGATAAAAACGGAAATGTAAAAATGGAAAAATATTGGGATTTGGATTTTACAAAAAAAACGGATTTGTCTTTTGCTGACGCCTGCCTTCACACGGAAAAAATGCTGACTGAAGCAACCCAAATTAGAATGATTTCCGACGTGCCGTTGGGTGCATTTTTATCCGGCGGGGTAGATTCCAGCATAATTGTAGGATTGATGAGTGCAATTTCACAACAACCGATAAAAACATTTTCCATCGGCTTTGAAGAATCCGATTTTTCCGAACTCAAATATGCAAAAATTGTCGCAAATCACTTTAGGACCGACCATCACGAGTTTATTGTTAAACCGAATTTTATTGAAGTACTTCCCAAACTTGTCTGGCATTACGGGCAACCGTTTGCAGATTCATCCGCATTACCGTCGTATTTTGTTGCAAACGAGACAAAAAAACATGTGACTGTGGCTTTGAATGGTGACGGCGGCGACGAAACATTCGGCGGATATTTAAGATACAAAGCAATGAAGGGCTCTTTTTATTTATCCTGGCCGTTTCAAATACTTGGGAAAAATATTGCGGAAAAATTTGCTTCACTTATACCTTTTAAGGATAAAAAATACTTCAGATACCTGCGACGGCTCGTTTCAGCACTTTCCGGACCGCCGGAATTAAGAAATATACAATGGCACTGTTTTTTTTCAAATGAAGCAAAAGAAAAACTTTATAGTGACAATATGAAAAAAAATTTGTATAATAAAACATATAATTATATGGAAGAATTATTCAAGAATGCACCGGCAAATAATATAATGGACAAGACATTTTACACGGATTTGAAAGCGTATCTCCCGGAGTGTCTTCTTGTGAAAATGGACATCGCATCAATGGCAAATTCTTTAGAGGCAAGAAGCCCGTTTTTAGACCACAAAATTTTGGAGTTTTCCGCATCGCTGCCGTCGTCATGGAAACTGCACGGATTAACAACAAAATACATTCTCAAAAAAACATTCAAGAATTTTCTGCCAAAGGAAATTTTACACAGAGGCAAAATGGGATTTGGAATTCCTCTCGGTAAGTGGTTCAGGGGCGACTGGAAAAATTATTTTGGAGAGACGGTTTTATCTGAAAAAGCAATCGGGCGGGGATATTTCAAAAAAGAATCGTTAGAGCAAATTTTCAACGAACACCTTTCCGGAAATAGAGACAACGGTTACCGTATGTGGGCACTTTTGATGTTAGAGTTGTGGCATTCAAATTATATAGACTAATTAAAAGAAAGAATTTTTATGAAAAAAATTACTGTCGGCACTATAAACATCGGGAATAAATCTAAAGAATTGCTGAATAAAATAATTGATTCTAATAGACTTTCAATGGGTAAATATGTAACGGAATTCGAAAAACTTGTAGCGGATTTACTGAAAATAGAACATGTCGCGGCAGTAAATACCGGAACTGCTGCTCTATCCGTTGCCTGTTCGGCTTTATATCATTACGGAGCAAAAAGAAATGACGAGATCATAGTTCCTGCTTTAACTTTTATATCAACGGCTAATGCTGTTCTTGAGGCGGGTTTTAAACCTGTTTTTATTGATGTTACTATTAACAGCATGACAATCAATCCCACTTTAATAGAAAAAATAATAACTCCGCGGACCAAAGCAATAATACCTGTCCATCTTTTCGGGAAACCAGCCAACATGGACTCAATATCGGATATCGCACACAGGTATAACTTGTTTGTGATTGAAGATGCTGCCGAATCTTTTGGAAGTAAATATAAAGACAAATATACAGGTAGTATCGGAGAAATCGGCTGTTTTAGTTTTTATGTTGCTCATATAATATCAACTATTGAAGGCGGCGCAGTTTGTACCAATGATATAGAACTAATCAATATTTTTAGATCTCTCAGGGCACATGGACGAGGATGCACCTGTGAAACATGCATACTTAATACGGAATCAGGGTATTGTGAAAAAAGGTTCAGCGGCGGCTATGACTCCAGATTTCATTTTATCCGGAAAGGGTTTTCAGCAAAAATGAATGAGTTAGAAGCCGCTATAGGTATTGAACAATTGGAACAATTTGAAGAAATAACTGATAAAAGACACAAAAACTTACTTTTTTTAAATAAATATTTTGTTAAATACAACGATATGTTTTCAGTAATGAATGAAACTGCCGACGAGAAAATAATTCCTTTAGCGTATCCTATAATCGTGAAAAACCAAAAATACTTTTTAAACAGAGAACTGATAGAATATTTGGAAAGACATAACATAGAGACAAGACCTATGTTTAAATCTATTCCCACGCAACAACCGGCATATTCTGATTTTAATCACAAAATCGGCGAATTCCCGAATTCCGAATTTATCGGTAATTACGGATTTTATATAGGCATCCATCAAAATTTAGAAGAAGACGATTTAAATTTTGTAATAGAAACTTTTGAAAATTTCCTAAAAATCAAGTTTTTACAGGATAAATCTTCCGCTAAAAAATCGGCAATAATAATTTTTACCTTTAATAATGAAAAAGACATAAAATCCATTACTGACAATATTCAAACACTGATACCCGGTTCAAATATCTATTTCCTTGATAGGGGTTCAACCGACAATACGGTATCTTTAGTAAAATCTTTAAATTACAAAATTTTTAATCTATCCGACAGAGATATTTTTGCATACATAAAAGAAAAAATTTTTGAGGAATATATTATATTTGTTGAAGCAGGCGGGGTTCATAATATCCGTGACATATCCAAAATTTTAAGTAAACTGGACGAAAATTACGATATGGTTATTGCCTCAAGGTTCTTACTCAGCGGACATTTTAATGTTTCGGAAAATATTAAATTTGCCAGAGGAATCGGTAACCGGCTTTTTACCCTTATCTGTAATACGCTTTTTAACGGGAATATCACCGACAGTATTACTTTGTACCGAGGTATCAGAAGAAAAAACTTAATGCAGATGGACATAACTTCCTGCGAATACGATTCCTTTTTCAGAATGACCATACAGGCACTAAAACAACAGTTGAAAATCTATGAATTTGAAACTTGGGAAAAAAGCAGAACTTCCGGAAGGAATAAACGGAATTTTCTCTTGAGCATTTTTGAATTAATAAAAATTATTATTTCTGAAACAATTAAAAAGAGTTAAAAATGGAATTTTATAAAAACAAAAGGGTTTTGGTAGCAGGCGGCGGAGGTTTTGTCGGTTCATTTCTTGTAGAAAAACTTATTAAAAACGGCGCGAAAGTTTTTGTATGCGGTTCACGCCCTATTGAAAGACAAGAAAATCTCGGAAAAATTATTAAAGAAATTGAATACAGACGGATAGAATTGACCAACAAAGAAGACACATTCAAATTAACAAAAAATATTGACTATGTTTTTGCTCTTGCTGCACGGGTAGGAGGGGTAGAATATAATTCAAAACATCCCGGTTCCTTGTTTTATAATAATGTTTTACCAAATTTATTATTGTTAGAATCCTCAAGAATCAATAATGTTGATAGATATCTTTGCGTAAGTACGGCGTGTGTTTATCCTGCTGATGCTGCTATCCCGACACATGAGGAAGAAGGGTTCGAAAAATATCCCGAATATACAAACAGAGGTTACGGATGGTCAAAAAGGGTTATAGAACTGCAATCCCGGTTTTATTACGAAGAATATGGCATGAAAATTGCCATTGTCAGACCTTTCAACATATATGGACCAAGAGACAATTTTGAACCTGAAAAATCACACGTTATACCGGCATTAATAAAAAAAGTAATGGAAGCAAAGAGCACAATTGAGGTCTGGGGAACCGGTAAATCTACAAGGGCATTTCTATATGCAGAAGATGCTGTCAGAGGTATGTTGTTGGCTCTTGAAAAGTATGCTGTGGCTGATCCTGTCAATTTAGGGGCTGATGATGAAATAAGTATTGCCGATCTAATTAAAATGATAGTTAAACTGAGCAATAGAAAATTAAAAATCAAGTTTTTGAAAGACAAACCTGAAGGACAACCGAGACGGAGTTGTGACATTACAAAAGCTAATAAAATATTAGGATTTAAAACAAAAATCTCTTTGGAAGAAGGTTTAAAAAAAACAATAGCGTGGTACAAAGAAAATTATGGAAAATAACAAATTAAATGCTACTTTAATAATACTTACTTTTAATGAAATAGACGGTTTAAAAAAAATATTCAATAAATTACCGATAAACAAAATTGATGACATTTTTTCAATTGACGGCGGTTCAACTGATGGTACAATAGATTTCCTTGTTAGAAATAATATAGTCACTTATGTTCAAGATAAACCGGGAAGGGCAGAAGCATTCCGAATTGGTGTTAAAAAAGCAAAATATGACAATATTGTTTTTTTTAGTCCGGACGGTAATGAAAATCCTGATGATATTGTTAACATTATTAAACATCTTGAAAACGGATTTGATATGGTAATTGCATCAAGGTTTTTGAAAGGTTCCAGAAATGAAGAAGACAACAAAAAACTTCCTTTCCGCATTTGGGCGAACAAAATATTCACCGGATTTGCTAATGTTATTTGGAATAAATACGATTATATTACAGACACAATAAATGGTTTCCGCGGAATAAAAAAACCTGTTTTTATTGAGTTAAATCCTGATGGGCACGGTTATGTTATTGAATATCAACTATCCATAAGAGCCATGAAACTTAAAAAAAAAATAAAAGAATTTCCCACTATAGAGGGTGATAGACTTGGAGGAACAAGTAAATCCAAATCGATACCTACGGGTCTGCTTTTTCTAAGATATTTAATCAAAGAAATTTTAATCGGTACAAATTTTAACTAAATGAAACGCTACTCAATTTTTATAATATTAATATTTATAACCTTTATCGGGCTGACACTAAGAATTACAGGATTAACTTGGGGTCTATCTACATCCAAATATTTTCATGCTGCTTCTTATTACCCGGATGAATCAGAAGTATTAAAGGCATACCAGGGTATAAATCCACGAAAACTTAATTTCAGATTAAATACAGATACTGTTCAAATAAAGGGGACATTTCAGCCGTATCTAATGGCTGTATGGATAAAACTTGCTTCTATATTCAACATTGTAGAGATTTATTCATCGTTTGATTATTATAAGAACAATCCGAATGAACTTGTAAAATTATATGTAACGGGAAGAAGTTTCTCTGTTTTCTTTGGTATAGCAACAATCATATTACTTTTCTTCATTGGAAAAATATTTTATGGCAACAACAAAATCGGTCTATTAGCGGCGTTCTTTCTTGCCATAACTCCTTTACACATTATTTACTCACACTATATTGTAACTGATATCTTACTTACATTCCTGACAACTGTTGTTTTGATTTTATCTTACTATATTTATAAAGAAGCAAGTATTAAAATATATATAATTACCGGACTTCTTATGGGTTTAACCGGAGCAACTAAATATAGTATCTTCCCTTTGGTGATAATTCCAATTTTAGCACATATATTATCTAAAAACAAAATATTGGACAAAAGATTATTGTTTTATATCCTTTTTATTCCGCTGGGTTTCTTTATTGGGAACCCTTATAGTATATTAGAACCTCAAACTTTTTTGGCTTCTCTTAAATACTCAAAAAAAATTAACATTACATTGAATCCATCCACAAATCCCTTGGACTGTTTCGGGCCTCAAAATAATTTAATTTTTTATCTGATAACAGCCCCCAAATACAGTTTTGGAATTCCTCTTTCTTTGTTTTTTTTGTGCGGAATTATATTCGCTTTTATTAAAAGGGAAAAAATGGACATATTAATCCTGTTGTGGATTATTATCTATTTGCTGTTTATAGGCATAATGTCGCCGTGGAAAGTACTCAGATGGCAAATGCCATACATACCATTGCTTTGCATTTTATCGGCAAGATTTATTATGTCGGTCTTAAAAAATGCGAAAAAACATATCCGTTTTTCAATGATTACTGCAGTATTCGCTGTGTCCATTACAACGCTTTTTTATTCTTTGGCATATCTAAAAATGATGACTGAAAAGGATATCCGCGATGAATCATCGGAATGGATAGAGCAAAATATTCCGGAAGGTAAAAAAATAGCGGTGACCGATGTATATTTCTGGAATCCGTCTATTGTGATGACTCTTTACTGGTATACGGAAACAGAACCCTTTTATACCGGTATAAAAAAATATAAAATTTATCAGACCGGCTGGGGGGATATTGAAAAACTTAACAAAATAAATTCCGATTATGTGATACTATCCGATTTTGAATATTATCCTATTCTCAAATTAAAGGACAAATATCCTCATCCGGAATTGATGCCATATCTTGAAAAAATTATGAAAAGTGACGAATATAAACTAATAAAAAAATTTGAAAAAAAACCTGAATTATTCGGAATAGTTTCAGCAGGAGGATTTTTACCGCACGAATTACGCATGCTTAATCCGACAATTCTTATTTATAAAAAACAGACAGGAGCGGGAAGATGAATGATAAAACAGATATTTTTGCATATGAGGCATTAAAGGCATTTGCATTAACACATAATTACAACAAATGGATTTATGAAATATTTAAACCTTATATGGGTAAAAATATTTTAGAGGTTGGATGCGGTATTGGAAATTTAACCCGTTATTTTTTAAAGTCCTGCGACAAACTGATAGGCATAGATACTTCGCCATTTTTTATAAAACACCTTGAGATAGATTATCCGGAATTGGAACTTTATAATTTTGATATTGCCGAAGATAAAGTACTGTCGCTTGAAAATAAAAACATAGACACTATCGTTTCCGTCAACGTATTGGAACACGTAGAAAACGACGGGAAAGCATTGTCAAATATGTTCAGATTACTTCAACCCGGCGGGCATCTGTTATTGTTTGTTCCAGCTTTAAGCTGGCTTTTCGGGTCACTGGATGAAAATGTAAAACATTATCGCAGGTATGACAAGGACATTCTTAAAAGTAAAATTGAAAACAGTAATTTTCAAATAGATAAAATATTTTACAGCAATTTTTTGGGAATTTTCGGTTGGTATCTTAACGGAAAAATACTAAAAAGAAACAGATTCCCAATCGTGCAGCCGATTGTGTTTGACAAATTTGTTCCACTCCTAACAAAAATAGAAAGAAGCATCAAACCGCCTATAGGAATGAACCTTATAGTTATAGCAAAGAAACCGAAATGAAATTATATCACTGGATAGTATTATTATTTTTAATTTCAACTTCTATTTTTTTCAACCTGCAAGGTACTAATTGGGGAGTACCGTCTAAAGAAAGAACGGAACTCGTTTTTCCCGAACAATTCCGGAATGAATCTTTTTACTTACTTATGAAACAGACACGGGACGATATCTATAAACTAAGCGGGGGAAGCCCGGTTGGCCGTCTTAAAGATTCATCCTCGTCATTATCACCTATCTTACAAAGTATGGGTGTACAAGAAAAAGAAAATTTATTTTTTGATGGTAATAAAAAAATGCTGACAAACTTTATACGGCCGTATCTTCTGCGTTCTAACCATACTGACGAACAGATGACCATATCCTCGCTGGGAGGAATGCATCCGAAATCTTTTGATTTTAATCCGCGAATTTTTCCGTATGGCGGAGTTTACATATACGGGATGGGCGCTGTTTTGGGTATATCGCATATTCTGGGTGTTGTAAAAATTAATCGTGATTTAAATTTTTATTTTAAACAGCCGGAAGAAATGGGTAAAATTTTTACCGTAGGAAGATTTGTAAATATAATTTTCTCCGTATTGACCGCATTATTGATATTTTTAATTACAAAAAAATGTTGCTCCGTAAACGCCGCATTGTTGTCCGTTTTATTTTATATTGTCTGTCCCGCAATAGTTTTTCAAACACATATAATGAAACCGTATATAATTGCAACATTTTTTGCTATAGGCTGTTTATATTATTCTGTTATGATGATAACGACTCCTACTGTAAAAAATTATATTCTAGCCGGAATATTGGCAGGACTTACCGCAGGCACCACACCCGTTTATGCTTTTATTATAATTGCTCCTTTAACGGCACATTTTATTATGTCAAAAAAAATAACCAAAAATTTATTTTTTACTTTTTTGGCGGGCGTTTTTATTTTTTTTATTACCAATCCTTACTGGCTGATAAATTATAAAGATGTTCTGTCAGAAATGAAAACATCCGCTAATTTTTATAATCTGAAAGAAGGAGCCGCCATTTCCGATTTTTTTCTCAAACAATTGCCGTTAACTTTACCGGCCGGTTTATTATTTATATCTCTGATAGGACTAATATATGCGATATATCGAAAAAAAAAATGTGATATAATTTTTATACTGACGTGCACAATTCCTCTGTTGATTTTCGGATGGCTTACCCAAACCCAGCAATTGTCTATGCATAATTCGCGGTTCCTGTTGCCGTGGGTTTCCATATTACTAATTCCTGGTGCAGGATTTATCAGCGGATTTTTAGATAAAAAATATAAAAATTTACCGGTCATATTTTTTACCGGATTTGCCGTCATTCAGGCAACTTTAATTTCAGCTATCTGCCTTAAAAATTTTACCATCGACGGGTCAGCATATTCAACTCGGCTTTCAGCGGGCAAATGGATTATTGCTAACATACCGTCTAATTCAATAATAGGAACAAACTATATGCCCGAACCCTCTCACCTGCCACCGTTTGATTTTAGCAAATACAGGATTGAAGTTATACGGAATTATGATATAAAAAAATGGCCGGAATATTTTATATTCATTAATGAAGTTCCGAAAGAAATAGTTAATGGCAAAAATTATACGCTTATCCAAAATTTTAAGCCGGTGGAATCCATACTCGGTTTTAGTTTCACTATGGGCAATACGCATGTGAATTCACCGGTATACATTTTAAAGAGGATTTTCTAAATGTGCGGAATATTCGGAATTATAAATTTTGAAAGAAAAAATCCTGTGGAAAAAAACGAAATAAAAATTTCGCTGGATTTAATGTCGCACCGCGGACCTGATGACGATGGAATTTTTTTGGACGGTTATGCCGGACTCGGAATACGAAGGTTAAAAATAATAGACATCGCGGGAGGACACCAGCCGATATCAAATGAAACGGATGGTATTGTAATCGTCTATAACGGTGAGATTTATAATTACGTTGAATTGCGGGAAGATTTAATAAAAAAAGGACATCGTTTCAAAACCAAAACCGACACGGAAATCATTCTGCATCTTTACGAAGATTTAGGCGTTAACTGTCTTGATAAATTGAACGGAATGTTTGCATTTGCCATCTGGGATAAAAGAAAAAAAGAACTTTTTGCAGCAAGAGATCGTCTCGGCATAAAACCGCTTTTTTACTCAGTTACCGGCGGAAGTTTATATTTTTCATCTGAAATAAAATCTATTTTATCCTGCAAAAATATCTCAAAAGAAACGGATATGCAGGCATTGATAAATTATTTTTCATTTTATTATGTTTCAGCACCGCAGACGATTTACAAAAACATAAAACGACTTCAGCCCGGACATTATCTGTTCTTAAAGAACGGGAATATGGAAATAAACCGCTACTGGAAATTTTCTTTCAAGGAAGAAAAAATTGACGAAATCGAATGTATCGGTGAAATAAAAAGAACGCTTATTAATTCTGTTAAACGACATCTTCAAAGCGAAGTTCCTCTCGGCGTATTTTTGTCAAGCGGACTTGATTCAACTTCTATCGTCGCTATGATGAGCAAACTGGGACAAGCCACGAAAACCTACACCGTCGGTTATGAAAACGGAAAGACATATAACGAAATTGACGAAGCAAAAATCGTCGCTAAAAAATATAACACAATTCATTCCGATTGCATACTGAAACCAAAACAGGTGGAAGAATTTTTACCTGAAATCATAAAACATCTCGCGGAACCGCACGGCGACTGGACACAAGTTGCACTTTATTATCTGTCTCGTCAGTCAAAAAAAGATATTACTGTCGTTCTTTCCGGTGCAGGCGGCGACGAACTTTTTGCCGGTTATCCAACGTTAATAGCAGCAAAAATTTCAAAATTTTATAATAAACTGCCGCAGATATTAAAAAAGATTATCAAACACACCGTTAATAAACTTCCCGCTTCATATAACAGATTGAGTTTTGATTTTAAGTCAAAATCATTTATTAAAGGATCTGATATGATGCCGGAAATCGCGCATATGAAATATAAAGAAATTTTTTCTGATGACGAAAGGCAAAAACTTTTGTATAATATAACCGGACGGGATCCTTTTGATGTTTATAAACAGCACCTTGAAAATGTTGACGGCGAAAAACTGTTAAACAGATTGTTATATCTTGACTTAAACGTTTTTCTGCCGGATTGTGTCCTGCAGGTAACGGATATGACTACGATGATGAATTCACAGGAATGTCGAGTTCCGTTTTTGGATTTGGAAATGATAAACTTATCTGAAAAAATTCCCGTTGACTTAAAATTGCGGGGTTTGACGACAAAATATATTTTAAGAAAAGCATTGAAAGAATTTTTACCTGATGAAATTGCAAAATTGCCGAAAAAAGGACTTGCTATGCCGACATCTTTTTGGCTTCAAAACGAATTAAAAAATTTTACGAATGAGATTATATCCGATGCGGAAAGCAGGAACAGTGGAATGTTCAATTTTAACTATATTAAACAAATACAAAAAGAACATACAGAAGGGAAACGAGATAACACAAGAAAAATTACCTGTTTAATTTCATTTTTTTTGTGGCAAAAATTTTATCAATAGGAACTCTTATGAAAAACATTGCTGTTATTGGATGCGGTTACTGGGGAAAAAATTTGGTGAGAAATTTTCACAAAATCGGCGTATTACATATTATATGCGATACCGACGAAAAATTATTAGCCAAACTTAAAAAAAATTATCCCGATGTTCACTGCGAAAAAACCTTTGACAACATATTAACCGATAGTAACATTTCGGGAATTGTTATTTCAACGCCTGCATCTTCACATTACGAACTTGTAAAAAAATCACTTGAAAACGGAAAAAATGTTTTTGTTGAAAAACCGTTCACGACATCACTGGAAGAAGCGGAGGAACTGACAGAACTTGCCCAAAAGAAAAAACTTATTTTAATGGTCGGCTTCACATTTCTTTACAATTCGGCGGTAATAAAAGTAAAGGAACTTATTGATTCGGGCGAACTTGGGGACATTTATTATATCTATTCGCAACGATTAAACCTCGGCATCGTAAGACGCGATGTAAATGTTTGGTGGAATCTTGCACCTCACGATGTTTCCATAATCAATTACTGGCTAAATCAAAAAGCAAAATCCGTCAACGGTATAGGGGTTTCATTTATCCAAAAGGGGATTGACGATTTCGTATCCGCAAATATAAAATTTGAAAACGGGACAGCCGCGGTGATTCACGTATCATGGCTTGACCCTCACAAAATAAGACAGATGACCGTGGTCGGAAGTAAAAAAATGGTTATATACGACGATGTCTCATCGGATATGAAGGTTCAGATTTATGACAAAGGCATAGACAGATTTGACGATTTTCAGACATTCGGGCAGTTTCAGTTAATCCACCGGGCAGGCGATATTTTCATACCAAAAATTGATTTCAAAGAACCATTGGAAATTGAAGCGGCGCATTTTGTAGAATGTATCAAAGAAGGTAAAGAACCGCTGACATCGGCGAGAAAATCACTGCCTGTTGTAAAAATTTTGGAAGCGGTTCAAAATTCCATAAAACAGGGTAAAACAATAAATCTATGAAAAAAAATTATTCCGTCCATAAATCAAGTTATATTGACAAAAATGTGGAGATAGGTAAAGATACATCGGTGTGGTATTTTTGTCACATCTGCGAAGGAGCAAAAATCGGAAAAAACTGCAACATCGGACAAAATGTTTTTATTGACAAAAATGTAAAAATCGGCAACAATGTGAAAATCCAGAATAATGTTTCTGTATATTTCGGAGTTGAAATTGGAGACGGGGTTTTTCTGGGGCCATCTTGTGTTTTTACGAATGTGAAAAATCCGCGGGCTTTATATCCTAAGAAAAAAAGCGAATATCTTAAAACAAAAGTTAAACGGGGTGCTACAATCGGCGCCAATGCAACAATTGTCTGCGGAAACAGTATCGGAAAATATGCTTTTATAGGAGCAGGAGCGGTTGTCACAAAAAATGTGCCCGACTATGCGGTTATCGTCGGTAACCCCGCGAAACAAATCGGCTGGGTAAATGAAAATGGCAGTAAAATAAACCCTGCTAAAATAGATGAATAATTCAATCCTTGAATATCTTGCTTGTCCTGTTTGTAAAAATTCGCTTCGGTGTCTGCAGAATTGCGATATTATTGAAACGGGAATGCTTCTTTGTTCGGAATGCGGCAGAGATTATCCTGTTATTCGCGGTATTCCGCGGCTTTTGCCGGATTCACTTATGCATATTCTCGCTGAACAACTATCGGAGGATTTTTATTCTTTTTCGTTTTCATATCCTATCAAAAGACGTAATTACCGGAGTGATTTTGAAACGGACAATTTTATTAAAAACCAGATTTCTACGATGACAGCATTCAGTTATGAATGGAACCAATTTACAGAATTTACAAAAGAATTTACACACAATGAATATATCAGAACTCTTTTGCCTTACCCGCCCGGCATTGTAAAAAATAAAATTGTTCTGGAAGCGGGAACAGGCGCAGGAATTTTTATTGATTGGTTTAATCATTACGGAGCATCCCATATCTTCGGAATGAATCTCGGGCTTGATGTGGAATCTGTTAATAAAAAAACATCGCATTTAAATGCCGTAACAATCGTTCAAGGAGATATTTTTCATCTTCCTTTTGCAGATAAAAAAATAGATTTTGTAATTTCTCACGGCGTAATTCATCATCTGCCTGACCCCCAAAAAGGATTCCAAAAACTTATTCCCGCTGTAAAAGAGGGGGGGGAAATATTTATATGGGTATACGGTAAAGACCCAATAGTGCCGGTAATTGAACTTCTCCGAAAAATCCTTCACAAAATACCGAAATTTATCACGAAAGCGATTAGCTGGTTTTTTGCCATTCCGCTGTTGTTTTTTAAAATAGTTTATCTTGCGCTGAATAAAATTCCCGGCTGTAAAAAGCTGGCAGATCGCGTGCCTTACAAACAATACGCCGTAAGAAGCTTCTACGAGATGCACTGCACAGTTATGGATAAACTTTTCGTGCCGGTAGTAAATTATTACGACAAACCCGAACTAGAATTATGGTTTAAATCGGCGAACTTAAAAAATATCTCAATCACCAGCAGGGACGGCAACAGCTGGAGTTGTTACGGAGTCAAATAAATACTAAAATTAGCAATTTAATTTTATAAAGTGTTGTTGTGAAAATAAGTCGAAACAGTCTAAATCTTAACTTTTTTTAAACCTGTGTTAGGTTTCTATATATGAAAATAGTATTTATTTATAACGGCGCAGAAAGTCTTGGTATTGAGTATATTTCAAGTTTACTTAAATCAAAAGGTCATGAAACATTTCTTTTATTTGATCCATCTATTTTTAGCGGAGAAGTGTTTGTTAATATTAAAAAATTAGCAAATTTATATAGTGTCGATAATACAATTGTTAAAACAACTCTTGAATTAAAACCGGATCTTATTGCTTTTTCGTCTTACACTGGAAATTATCGTTGGTGTCTCGGTATAGCTAAGGCTATTAAACAAATTTCTAAAATACCGATTGTTTTTGGCGGTGTACATCCGACAGCCGTTCCGGAAAAAGTGTTATCTAATGATTTTATTGATTTTGTAATAGTAGGTGAGGGTGAATTCGCTATGCTTGACCTCGTAGAGAATTTATCTCAGTCTGAACCGAAAAAAGAATTACTTAATAAGCAGAACATTTGCTTAAAACATGAAAATCACATTTATATAAATAAACCGCGCCCGTATATACAGGATCTGGATTCGCTGCCATTCCCTGACAAGAACCTTTTTTTTAATCAGGAACCATTCTTTAGGAACAATCCTTATTTAGTAATAACCTCACGAGGGTGTCCTTATAATTGTACCTATTGTAGTAATAATATGTATAGAAAATTGTATTGTGACGATAAACAGCATGTTCGTCGTCGTTCCGTTGACAATGTTATTCAAGAACTATCAGATAGCAAAAAGCAGTGGGATATTAAACATATACATTTTATGGATGATGTGTTTACTCTTTCAGAGCATTGGCTTGGGGAATTTATAGAAAAATATAAATCAAAAATTAATTTACCGTTTTTTTGTTACACCAATCCTTTATCTTTAACTAAAGAGATTGCCGGGTTTCTGAAAAAAGGGGGTTGTTATCTTACAGGAATGGGAATACAGTCCGGATCAGAAAGAATAAGAAGAGAAATCTTCCACAGATTTGATACTAATGACAGGATTGTTAAAGCAGTATCTTACTTAAAAGCGAATAAGATTAATATCCAGGCGGACCATATATTAGGAGCACCCTCCGAAGATGAAAATGATTTAAAAAAAGGTTTAGAATTATATCGGATAATAAAACCGGAGATTCTTTTAGTGAATTGGTTAACTTATTATCCGAAAACGGAAATAGTAAAAACGGCAATAAAATCAGGAGATTTGTCAGAGCACGACATAGATAAAATTGAAGAAGGTTATATCGGATATACTCACAGCGCTGGTTCAATAAATAAAGAAAAGATACCGTTGTTTCAAAGATATGAACTTATGTTTGAATTAGTCGCTATTTTCCATAACGATAAATTTTGTTCGTTGTTACTAAAAATAGTTACATTTATCCCTTTTAAAAAAACAATCAGCATGTTTATTTATGCAATTACAGGTTTAAAATATAATAAAAAGTATGTTTTTAACAAGTTTTATTACGCCTTTTCAAAAATAATTAAAATTAACTTAACGAAACATTTTAATTCCAGCGGAAAGAAAAATATTGAAAGGAGATATTATGCATCGTGATAAAAAAATAGCACTTGTAATTCCAGCAAGAAATGAGGAAAAACTTATATTACAAACATTAAATAACATTCCTGAATATGTTGATGGTATATTTGTAATAAATGATGGGTCAACGGATAGTACAGGTAAACTTGTAGAAAATTATTCTAACAAAAAGGTTAAATTATTAACTCATAAAAAATGTCTCGGTCCCGGAGCGGCAATAATAACCGGCTATAAAAAATCTATTGAAGAGAATTTTGATATCGTTGTTGTTTGTGGTGGAGATAATCAAATGCCGCTTGACCAAATGACCGACTTAATTAATCCTATAATAGAAGGAAAAGCAGATTATACAAAAGGCAATAGATTTATGGAAGGCGGAGAGAGACTTTCCGATATGCCGTTGACTCGTATTTTTGGTAATACAATAATATCACTTCTTACAAAAATTGCTTCGGGTTATTATGAAATATTTGATGTTGTTGATGGTTTTACAGCAATAAACAAGAAAGCGTTAACTGCTATTAATTGGGATAAAGCATGGAAGAAGTATGGATATCCAATGGATTTTCTTGTACGCTTAAATATACATAGATGTGTAGCTATAGATATTCCACGACGAGCAATCTATTTATCAGGAGTTAGACAATCTCAAATAAAAGGTTTTTCTTATGCGTTGAGGGTTTCGCCGATGCTGCTAAAAAACTTTTTTTATCGTTTATACAAAAGATATTTAATTGGAGATTTTCATCCATTGATTTTTATGTATGTTTCAGGCTTAATTCTAATGTGTTCTGGATTTAGTGTAGGTTTATATATTATAATAGTAAAGGTAAACGGACAAATGCCGACAGGAGCAACTGCGATTCTATCTGCGCTTCTTATGATTTTTGGCGGACAATCGTTTTTATTCGGAATGCTGTTTGATATGATGGAAGGTAAAAGGTGAATTTTAAGTATATTATTAAGAGTGCAATTGCAAGAATTTTATTAACATTTGGTAAGAGAACTCCATTAAGAGTTACTCATTTCCTAACTTATAGATGTAACCTCAAATGTGAATTTTGTAAATTACCTCAAAATACAACTGAGATGACAACATCTGAAATTGAAAATACTATGTTGACATTCAAGAAAATGGGAACAATTGCATGGGGTTTTACTGGTGGAGAACCATACTTAAGAAATGATATTAATCATCTAATCAACTTTGCAAAAAAAAAAGGTAATTTTTTTACTTCTGTTGTAACCAACGCTTCCCTTACTGATAAAATTACTGAAACAGACAGTAAAGATCTGGATTTCTTAATGATAAGTCTTGAAGGTAAAAAAGAAAAAAATGATAAAATACGGGGTAAGGGTAATTTTGACAAAGTAATTAATACACTGCAAAAAGTCAAAACCAAAGGTATAAAAGTTATTTCATTAGATTGCGTTATTCAGGATGATAATTTAGATGAGATTAAATTTATTCTTGATCTATCAAAAGAATATAATGTTTATTGTGGATTTCAACCGATATTTAATCCATGTACCGGAAAAGAAGATAAAAACATTGCAACTTCTAATGAAAAATTAAATTTATTGAAGGATAATATTAAATATATCATTTTAGAAATAGAGAAGAATAAAAATAAACATATATTAACTTCATCAAGATTTTTAAAATATTGCCTAAGTTACGGAACATCAAATTTTATAAAAAATAGATGTTTTGCCGGGTTACTTTATTGTCATATGTCACCAGACGGCAATATTAAGAATTGTTTATGGCAAGGAAAAGATAATATAAAGGATATTGATAGTTTGGATAAACCATCCGTAGAGTGCTATTGTTGGCCACAATGTCATGGTGAGTATTCTTCTATTTTTTCTTTTGATTTCCTGAGTATTAAAAATGTTATACAAAAATATTTCCATTAGAAAAATCTCATTTGTCACATTTATATTTTTGTTAGCTCTGTTAATAAGGTTCATCTATGTCAACAATTTAAGCATCCAAAAACTTTCACCTGATTCTTACGATTGGATGAGTATAGCATCAGGTATAATATCTGGAAAAGGTTATGGGGAAACATGGAGACCCCCGGGTTATGCCACTTTCTTGGGAATTATCTTTTTTTTCTTTGGAAAATCCATTTTTGCAGTAAGAATTATTAATTCTTTGCTTGGTAGTTTAACTTGTATATTAATTTATCTTATCGGAAAAAAGATTTTTTCCCCTTTAATTGGAAAAATCTCAGCAATTCTTTTATGCACTTACCCATATCTAATTGCTTATACGGGTGATTTGATTTCAGAAACATTTTATACATTTTTAATTGCGTTATCAGTTTTTTTCATATTGTCTTGCGGTGAAAATCCAAATTTAAAAAAAGTAATATTAACTGGTTTTATTTTAGGAGTTACGGCATTAACCAAGTCAACTATTCTACCGTTTTTTTTCTTTGCGTGCGGTTGGTTATGGTGGAGAACGAAAAATATAAAAATTGGTTTTTTAGTAGGTATTTTCACATTATTAACGATTTTACCTTGGATATTAAGAAACTATATTTATTATAAACAGTTTATCTTGGTTTCTCCCGGTTATCAAACTTTGTGGATAGCTAACAATGATAAAGCAATGGTTATAGAAACAAGCGGCGAACAAGATAGTCCTATGGGTTTGGATTGGGATTATATTCCTTCAACACATCAAGAGATATTAAAATTACCTAAAATGCAATCAGAAAAAATATTTAAAGATGAATCAATAAATTGGATAAAAAATAATCCTGAAAAATTCAAGTGGCTTGTAAAAAGACGCTTAATTCATTTTTGGCGATTGTATCCGATGATGGCGTACAAGTGGCAGAAAATTATCGCAATATTCACTTCAGGAATTTATATTCCGCTGTGTTTTGTAGGAATTATATTATCAATACAAAATTTCAAGAAAACATCCTTACTTATTTTTTTATTTATAATCTATACTTTAATTCATCTACCTTTTGGAGTAACTTTACGATATAGAATTCCAATTGATGCTTATATAATAATTTTTGCATCTTATACAATTCATTTTATATGGATAAAATTAAAATCTTTCATCTCATCACGAGTTTAAATATCGGCGGAACCGAAAAGTTTTTACTTACAGTTTTAAGAAATCTTAAGGATAAATATGATTTTTCTATCGGTTATTTGAAAGAACGAGGACAGATATCCTACGAAATCGAAAAATTTGGGATTCCTGTAATAAAATTTAATTTTTTTTCGCTCATAAAATATCTAAAAGAAAAAAAAATTCAAATCATTCATACGCATCTTTACCGTGCAAATATTCTCGGTCGGGTAGCTGGACGAATCGCCGGGACGCCGGTAATAATTTCAAGCCAGCGAAGTATAGACGGCTGGAAAAAATTTTACCATATCTGGCTTGATAAAATTACTTCAAACTATTGCAATTTAATAATTGCAAATTCTAATGCCGCAAAAAATATTTTAATCAAACGTGAAAAAATAATACCCGAAAAAATTATCGTCGCCTATAACGGCGTTGAATTACTTGAACATCAGAACATCAGAACATCAGAACGCATTTTTACCGTCGGTTATATCGGTCGACTTCACAAAGAAAAAGGCACTTATTTAATTCCTGAAATAGTGAAAATGGTAATGGAGAAAAATAAAAATATAAAGTTTTTAATCTATGGCGATGGGCCGGAAAAACAGAACTTGGAATTAAGAATTAGGAATTTAGAATTAGAAAATTCGGTTGAATTTCTTGGCTGGCAGACAAATTTAAAAGATGTTTGTAGTTCAATTGATGTTTTGCTTCTTCCGTCTGAAGAAGAATCATTCCCGCAGGCGGCACTTGAATCTATGTCATATGGTGTACCCGTCATCGCCTCTGATGTCGGCGGGGTTTCGGAAGTTGTAGAGCATCAAAAAACCGGGCTTTTAATAAAATCAAAATCTCCTGAAAGTTTTGCGGATGCAATTTTATCAATTTCCCAAGACCATTATTGTTATCACCATTTTTCCGAAAATTCAAAAACAAAATCTTCTGATTTCAAAATTGATAAAATGATAGATTCAATAGATAAAATTTACGAAAGTTTTCTAAAAAAATGATCTGGTTTATCCTTTTAATTTCAACAATAATAAGAGTTTGGGGTATTAACTTTGCTTTTCCTTTAAGATACGGACATATTGATGAATCAGTTGTTATTTTTTATACGATGAGATTTTTCTCCGGTGATTTCAATCCGAACCCGTTTTTTGATTATCCGACTCTTTATTTATATCTGCTTTTTTTTTGTTATCTTCTGTTTTTTAGCGTCGGTTTTATAGCAGGATCATTTGATTCAACAGGCAGTTTCATCGCATTTTACAATACAAACGCCGTACCTTTTATTTTGATAGGACGGTTTCTTACGGTTGTTTTTTCTATCGGTACAATTTATCTTACTTATCTATTTGCAAAGAAACTTTTTGATAAAAAAACAGGACTGTTATCGGCATTATTTTTATCTTTGAGCTGGCAGCATATTTTAAGTTCACACTATGCGACGACCGATATCGCAGCGGTATTTTTTACGCTACTTTCCGCATTTTTTGTCTGGGACATTTACACAAAAAATGACTTAAAATCATATCTTATGGCTGGATTTTTCTGCGGGCTTTCTATCGCTACAAAATATTACGGCGGAATCGTCTTTTTGGCAATAATTTTATTCGGATGGAAAAATAAAAAATATATCGGCTTCTCTTTCCTTGCGGTAATAACGGCTTTTTTCGTCGGGTGTCCTTTTGCCTTCATAGATTACACCGGATTTTTGAGCAGATTTTTTGACAGGTTGGATGTGATTATCGGATTGGGGAAAACAGTTCCATTTGCTTCAATTTCAAACAATTTTGATATTTTTATCAACAACTTCGGTTACTTTTTTTCCTTATCATCCCTTGCCGGATTTATTTATTTGATATTAAAACGTATGAAACAACATATGTTTTTACTTATAATTACTTTAATTCTTTTGCTATTTTTTGGAACATGGCAATCATTACCGGGCCGCTACATACTTGCACTTTATCCGTTTTTTGCTATAATATCCGCAACAGTAATCAGTAAAATTAAAAATAAGTATTTACTCGCATTTGCAATAGCGTTATTTTTAATTACAACTCTTCCGAAAATTATAAAAACGGACATTTTACTGTCTAAAAAAGATACAAGGGTCATTTCAAGAGAATGGATTGTTAGAAATATACCGGAAAAATCAAAAATACTACGGGGACCGTTTTGTCCGGAATTTCCAAACGACAATTATATTACAACGATTGATTGGCATGATAAAATAAAAACCGGAGGCTTTTCTGAAATACAAAAAAAATTTGATTTTGTAATCACAAGTTCTCTGCATTCGGATCCGGAAATATTCTCAAAAAATTTAAATAAATATGGCAATAAAATATATGAAATATCCGAAGAATCAATGGGAGAATTTCAAAATCCAACAATAAAAATTTGGAAACTATAATGATTAATAATAAAAAAATTGTTGTTGTAATGCCTGCTTACAATGCTGAAAAAACTCTTGAGAAAACTTATCAGGACATTCCTAAAAATATTGTTGATGAAATAATTCTTGTAGATGACATGTCCTCAGATAAAACTGCCAATCTTTCCAAATCACTGGGAATAAAAACAATTATACATTCTAAAAATATGGGTTATGGTGCAAACCAAAAAACATGTTATCAAGAAGCAATAAAAAGTGGAGCGGATATAATCGTTATGATTCATCCTGATTACCAGTATGATGCCCGGCTGACACCATATATCGCAGGAATTGTTGCCGATGAAATTTGCGATATCGTTTTAGGAAATAGAATCCGTACCAGATGGGAAGCACTTTCGGGCGGAATGCCGGTTTATAAGTATATCGCAAACAGGATTTTAACAGCAATTGAGAATTTCCTTTTAGGACAAAACCTCGGTGAATTTCATTCCGGATTCCGGGCATATTCAAGGAAAGTTCTTGAAACAATACGATGGGAAGATAATTCTGATGACTTTGTTTTTGACCAGCAGTTTTTGATTGAGGCAGTGGCTTGTAAATTAAAAATCGGCGACATACCGGTGCCCGCAAAATATTTTTCCGAAGCATCATCCATAAATTTTTTAAGAAGTTGTAAATACGGAATTTCTGCTTTGTTTTTTTTATTGAGATTTTTACTACATAGATCTATAATATTTCATCAACAGATTTTTACAAAAAAATAATGAAAAAAATATTCTATTTTCTTACATTTTGCTGGATAATAATTGTTATCTGGTCATATTTTTTAAGATTTCCTCTGCCTAATTTTGCGCAACATCTTTCGGAATTATTCTTTTTACTTGTCTTGCTTTTTGTGTCGTTTCAAATCGGAAACTTTTTACTAAATAAATTTGACTCGTCTTTATCAACATACTTAAGAATACCTTTGTCTATCGGATGCGGTCTCGCAATACTTTCAACAATTACATTTTTTCTCGGCATCTTCGGATTTTTATATAAACCGGTTTTTCATATTCTGCTTTTAATTTTATTTATTCTCTCATTAAAAAATTTCATATACCAGAATAATTTGGAAATACCCAAACTAAAATTTCAGGGAACGTTTTTAACTATAACTTTTTTTGTTTTTTTTGCAGTTTCTTTCGTTGGTGCGTTAACACCGCCGACATTTTACGATTCTATGGTCTACCATCTCGCAATCCCCTTACAATATGTAAAAAATCACCGGATAATAGAAATTGAATCAAACATTTTCTCAAACTTTCCGCAAAACATTGAAATGCTCTATACTATGGCAATTATTTTATGCGATGATATTCTCGCCAACCTTATACATTTTGTTTTTTTTCCTCTGTTAACATTTTCAATATACGGATTTTTACGGGAAAAATACGATGGTAAAATGTCAATTTTTGCATCTCTGATTTTTGCGATAACTCCGGCAATAGTTATGCTGGCATCCGGAACATACGTTGATTTAGGGCTTACATTTTATCTTTTTTTAAGTTTTATTTCTCTTATGAAATGGATGGAAACATCCCTTAACAAATGGCTGGTTTTATCCGGATTATTGTGCGGGTTTTCCTTGGGAATAAAATATACTGCCGGAATTTCTGCGATAATTTTTATCTTAATAATTTTTCATACAGCCGTCTCAAAAAGAGAAAATATTTTTTCAAAGATAATATTATTCGTGTCGTCTGCATTTCTGGTTTTTCTACCGTGGCTTGTTAAAAATTATATTTTTACAGGAAATCCGGTTTTTCCGTTTTATATCTTCGGCAATGCGCCTGATTATATACAAAAATATCTATCTCATGTTTCTCAACACGGAACATCCGGAATTGCTGATTTTCTTAATTTACCGTGGAATATAACAATGGAAGGCATTAAATTCGGCGGAGGGTTCGATATTATAGGACCTTTTTACCTTGTTTTTTTACCGGTTTTGTTTCTGATAACAAAAACGGACAAACTTGTAAAAATATCTTTTGCTTATTTAATCTTATATTTCTTTTTCTGGTCTATATCTGCAAAAGTTTTACGTTTTCTTATTCCGATATTTCCGGTTGCCGCAATTGTTTTTTCGGGCTGCATTTTTAAGTTTATCAAAGAAAGTAACCTTATTAAAAACATTGTAAAAATTATTTTGTCTGCTATAATAATATCTGATTTTGCCGTATTACTATTTATACAAAATTTTGTTTCTCCTTTGCCTCAATTATTCGGGAATATAACAAAAGATGATTATCTTTCTTCAAAGGTTCTTAATCCGAACAATTTTTATCCTGCCGTGAAGTTTATGAATGAGACATTTGACGCTAATTCAAAAACGCTTTTCGTCGGCGAAGCAAGAAATTATTATACGAATTTTAATGCGGTATCAAGCAGTCCTTTTGACCCTGATGTTTTTACGGATTTGGCAAACGATTCAAAAACGGCGGAAGAACTTCTAATTAAATTACAAAATACCGGCTTTACGAATATATTCTGGAGTCAGATGGAATATGAACGGCTTAAAAACGGGTTCAGACCAAATGATTTTACGGAACAATCAATTAAAATTATAAATGTCTTCAAAAAAAAATACTTAAACTTATTGTATGAAAATAAAGGACTTTTCGTTTACGGTATAAAAAAATGATTATATTGTTGATTGTAATTATTTTTATTATTTGCGGGATTTTTCTCTACAAATTAAATCTTCGGAAAAAAAATTCTGAAAAAATAAAAAGAATTGAAAAATTGATTGATACGGAAAAAACGCCGGAAAAGACAGAAATAGCCGAGTATGAAAGTGTTATAAACATACTGAAAGATATATCTAAAAAAGCCGCGGGACTATATCTTGTAGCGGAGTATTATTTCAGAAAAATAGATAAATCTGAAACGGAACTGAAAAAATTAAAAGATATCTATGTTGAATTAACGGAAAAATATCCAGAGTTTGAAAAAACGGATGATGTTTTATTCAAACTTGGCAATGTTTATTTTTTTGATTATTTTAATTTCATGGAATCAGTAAAGTTTTACGAACAACTGTCAAGAGAATGTCCGTCAAGCAAGTGGATAAAGATCGCGAATGCACGGCTAAAACTTATAAAATCCGCTTATCCTAATGAAGAGCCCGCATTAAAAAAATATGCACTCGCAGAAAAATTTTTTGAAGTTCAGGACTTTGACAAAACGATAGAACAACTCAAATCCATTATATCGGCATATCAAAATTCAAAACTTGCCGGAGACGCCTGCTATTTTTTAGGCGATATTTACTTTTTCAAAAAATCTGATTACAATACGGCACTAAATTATTATTCACAACTTGCCGATAAATATCCTCTTCATAGACACGCCGGAAATGCACAGTTCAAGATGGGAGAAACATATAGAAAATTACAGAAATATAATGAGGCAATAATCGCATATAAAAAATTTCTTGAAAACTATAACGACTTCCAATACACCGATTATGCCCAGTATTATATTGCACAATGTTACGAGGAATTAAAGGACTGGACGCTCACTTTAAGAACATATAAACTTCTTGTGGCAAATTATTCCGAGAGTATCTGGGTCGGTATTGCATTAAGCAAAATTAAAAATCTGGAAAAATTGGTCAAATGATTTTTTATCTTTATTCGTTTTTAATATCTTTTATAGTGGCAATCATTACGACGCCGATTTTAATACTTGTTGCTAAAAAATATGATATTATAGACCATCCGAAAACACCGGTAAAAACACACAAAACTGCCACGCCATATCTCGGCGGGCTTGCGATATTTTTCGGTTTTGTAACTTCACTTTTTATCATCAGGCATATCACAAATTTTCCGACCGGCACATTAAGATCTTTACGGGGAATTATAATCGGCGCAACTTTTATCATAATAGTCGGTTTGATTGATGACTTAAAAACTATCGGTTTCAAAGCAAAATTTTTATGGCAGATAGTCGTTGCGATTATTTTAATCAATTTTGACATACGAATAAAATTTATTCAGCCGCAGTATCTCGCTGATATTCTTACGATACTCTGGGTGGTCGGAATTATAAATGCAATAAACATTATTGATATAATGAACGGTCTGGCAACCGGCATCTCGTTTATAGCAGCGATGACATTTCTTTTTATAGCGCTTCCGACGGAAGAAATATATGTTAATTTTGCGGCGGCGGCACTTGCAGGAGGAATCCTTGGTTTTATTAAATATAATTTTCCGAATGCAAAAATTTTTATGGGTGATACAGGCAGTATGTTTCTCGGTTTTGTTCTAGCCGCCTTGTCACTGGGAACATCTTACACGAAAATCAACGATGTAGCGCTTTATTCTCCGATTCTTATTCTCGGCATTCCTATTTTTGACACATTTTATGTGATGTACCTGCGATTCAGAAAAGGCAAATCTCCCTTTTTGGGAAGTAAAGATCATTTTGCACTCCGTCTTGAAGCAGTAGGATTAACCAGAAAAAATGTCGTAATTTTAATATGGCTTATTGCAGTAATTTTAAGTTTTGCCGCTTTTGTTATTTCACGAGTTCAACTGCTTGCTGCAATTGTAATTTACACAATAATACTGGCTCTGGCAATTTTCGGCGGATGGAAACTTTCCAAAATAAAAATGGAATAATAAATGAAATTTGAAACGGTAATAATCGGCGGAGGAATCACGGGTTTATCCGCCGCATATCACTTAAAAAATGAAAAATATGTTCTGCTGGAAAAAGAAAATATCGTCGGCGGGTTGTGTAAATCTGTCACCGGTAAAAACGGCTTTACATATGATTACACCGGACATCTCCTCCACATAAAAAGCAGATATGTAAAAAAACTTGTCAAGAAATTACTGAAAAAAAATCTTGCCTTAAAAAATCGTAATTCATGGATTTATTCAAATAATGTTTTTACCCGCTATCCGTTTCAGGCAAATCTTTTCGGACTTCCGGAAAAAATAATTTACGAATGCATAGACGGACTTATAGAATCAAAACTTACCGAATTCCGAATTCCGAATTCCGACTCCCGGCTGTCTTTCTACGATTGGTGTAAAAAAACTTTCGGCAACGGCATATCAAAATACTTTATGATTCCCTATAATGAAAAACTCTGGAAAATAAATATAAAGAAGTTGACATGCGACTGGTTGGGCAATTATGTTCCGCAACCGGCATTACACGGAGTATTAGCGGGTGCTTTTACCGACGATAATAAAAAAATCGGTTATAACGCTACTTTTTTTTATCCTAAAACGGGCGGCATTCAGTCGCTTATTGATTCGCTTAAAAAAAATATTCCCGGAATAAAAACTGACGTAAAAATATCATCAATAGACATCTCAAAAAAAATTGTTAAAACAAATAACGGCGATATGCAATATAAAAATCTTGTCAACACGATTCCCCTGCCGGAAATTATTAAACTTATCAAGAATGTTCCGGGAAATGTAAAAAAGGCATCAAAGAAATTAAAGTGGACATCGGTATTGAATATAAATCTCGGCATAAAAAGAAAAAATATTTCAGATAAACACTGGATATATTTTCCGGAAAAAAAATTCAATTTTTACCGTGCAGGGTTTTATCGTAATTTTTCGGAATCGCTCTGTCCCGACGGGACATCTTCAATGTACATAGAAATTTCTTACAGAAACCGGAAAATCAGCAAAGAAAAAATGCTTAAAAAAACCATCTGCGAATTAAAATCCGCAGGAGTATTAAAACCGTCCGATAAAATAATTTCGGAATGTATTCTGGATATTCCGTATGCATATGTAATTTACGATAAAAACAGAAACACTGCACTTAAAATAATCCGCAACTACCTGCGGAAAAATTTCATATTTTCCATCGGCAGGTTCGGCGGGTGGCAATATTCCACAATGGAAGATGCAATTTTAGAAGGTAGAGAAATAACTAAATGGCTAAAATAATGGTCGCTCGCAAGCAAATTTTTTTGAGACGCTCGTCAGAACTCGCTCTACAATTTGCTCCTGGAAAGAAGAGGTCGCAAATTGAGGCTCTTCAAAAATTTCTTGCTCACTCTATGATTAAATGATTGAGAAAATAAAAGTTGCACATATTATTACTCTTTTGGAACTCGGAGGTGCGCAGGAAAATACGCTTTACACCTGCGGACATCTTGATAAAAATAAATTTGATGTCATTCTGATATGCGGGAAGGGTGGCATTTTAGACGATAAAACAAAAAATATAAAAACATACTTTGTGAAAGAATTGATACGGGAAATTTGCCCGCTCTACGATTTAATTGCTTTTATAAAAATTTATAAAATACTGAAAAAAGAAAAGCCGGATATAGTCCATACGCATTCATCAAAAGCCGGAATTATCGGACGATGGGCGGCATATTGTGCAAAAGTACCGGTAATAATACATACTTTTCACGGTTTTGGTTTTAACGATGAACAAAATTATTTCGTCAGGATTATTTATATTCTTGTAGAACGACTGACAGCAAAAATTACGAATAAACTCGTTGCCGTTTCATACCAAAATATTTCTAAAGGATTGAAAAGTAAAATCGGGAATGAATTACAGTATACAATGATACGAAGCGGAATAAAGCTGCAGGATTATCAGATAAAGATTGACGTTGAAAAAAAGAAAAAAGAATTCGCAATTATAAACGAAAGCGTCGTAGGAATGATTGCCTGCTTTAAGAAACAAAAAGCGCCTCTTGATTTTATAAAAACGGCAAAACTGGTGTGTGCTGAAAAATCTGATGCAAAATTCATACTCGTCGGTGACGGGGTTTTACGAAAGCGGATTGAAGCCGAAATCAAGAAATTGAATCTGGAAAAAAATGTAATTCTTACCGGATGGCGCAAAGATTCAAACGAAATTATAAAAATTTTTGATGTTTTTGTTCTGACATCGCTGTGGGAAGGACTTCCGAGGGTAATCGTTGAATCAATGTCGGCAGGTATTCCCGTGGTTGCAACATACATTGACGGATCAAAAGAAATCGTTCAGGAGGGATTAACCGGTTTTGTTGTTAATCCTCACGAGACAGAAAAAATGGCTGAAAGAATTTTGAGATTGTTAAATAATGCCGAACTGCGAAAAAAGTTTTCGCAAGTCGCAAAAGAAAGAGTGCAGGAATTTGATATTGATTTAATGGTTTCCCATCAGGAAAAACTATATTTATCATACCGATAGTTTTAATCGGTAAATCATTTAATATAAAGGGTATTAAACCCTTTGTTTTTCAGCGCTCGCCCCTGAAGGGACTCCCTGCGGTTGCTCGGAAAAATAAACAAGTTTGCTTTTCACTCGCTCACTTGAAAATAAAATTTTTCTTGATTAAAAACTTTTGATTTTGTATAATTAAAATTTATGAGTTATAAAATTACACTGATACCCGGCGACGGAACTGGACCTGAAATATCTGAAGCAACCAAAAAAGTTTTGGATGCAACTGGTGTTAAAATCAACTGGGAAATCGTTGAGGCGGGAAGCGATGTCGCTGAAAAATATGGGACACCTCTTCCAAAAAATGTTCTTGAATCGGTCAGAAAAAATAAGGTTGCTATAAAAGGACCGATTACAACTCCCATCGGCAGCGGCTTCCGTTCCGTAAATGTCGCTTTAAGAAAAGAACTTGATTTATATGCCTGCCTTCGCCCTTGCAAATCATATGTAGGCGTAAAATCAAAATATGCTGATATTGACCTTGTAATTGTAAGAGAAAATACCGAGGATTTATATGCCGGGGTTGAGTTCCCTGCAGAATCTTCCGAATCAAATAAAATAATAGAACTATCGGCAGGAAAAATCAGAAACGGTTCTGCAATAAGCATAAAACCCATTTCCAGATTTGCGACTGAAAGAATTGTAAAATTCGCATTTGAATATGCGCGGAAAAACAAGAGAAAAAAAGTCACTGCCGTTACAAAAGCAAACATAATGAAATTTACCGACGGACTCTTTTTAGAAACAGCGCGGGAAGTAGCAAAAAATTATTCGGATATCGGATATGAGGAACGGCTCATAGACAATATGTGCATGCAATTAGTGCAAAAGCCGGAACTCTATGATGTGCTTGTCCTTCCTAACCTCTACGGAGATATTATTTCAGATTTATGCGCCGGACTTATCGGAGGGCTCGGGATTGCTCCGGGCGCAAATATCGGGGAAGGAATTGCCCTTTTTGAACCGGTTCACGGTTCGGCACCGAAATACAAGGGTTTGAATAAAGTCAACCCGACGGCGATGATTTTATCCGGCGTTTTAATGCTTGACTATCTCGGTGAAAAAAAGGCGGCGGGAAAATTAGAAAACGCGGTGAAAACAGTAATCGCTGAAAAAAAAGTTGTAACTTATGATTTAGGGGGCGTAGCAAAAACGTCTGAAATGGCGGATGAAATAATTAGAGAATTAGAGAATTAGAGAATTAGAGATTAGAGAATCAGATATGGAACGGACTCTTGTTATTATCAAACCTGACGGGCTGTGTAAAAAATTAGTGGGGAAAGTGCTCTCAAGATTTGAAGAAGCGGGTTTTAAAATAGTCGGGTTAAAAATGCTAAAACTTACGGGAAAAATATATGATGAGTTTTACGCATCTCACAAAGGAAAATTTTTTTACGAGCCATATAAAGAGTTTATGTTGTCCGCACCTATTATTCCGTGCGTATTGGAAGGAAAAAATGTAATAAATGAGGTAAGAATTATAATAGGTAATACCGATTCAAAAAAAGCCCAAACCGGAACCGTTAGAAATCTCTACGGATTAAATGACAGGAGAAATATAATCCACGCATCCGACTCACCGGAAACTGCCGAATATGAAATAAACTATTTTTTTAAGGAATATGAAATTTACAGTTTTAACGACGACGACTGGCGAGAATTACGGAAATGAAAATTCTGGTATTAAACAGCGGGTCTTCGTCAATAAAATATGAATTATGCAACATTGACAACGAACTTGATGAAAATTCGAACTTTCATCATATCGCCCAAGGACAGATTGAATCAATCGGAATTGAAGGAACTATACTTTCGCATTCGCAAGAAAATAATCCCGCTAACGGGATGAAAATACCGATAGTTGCCAAAGATCACACGGAGGCAATTAACGAAATACTGAAAATTCTTACTTCGCCCGAAAACGGAATAATTAAAGATAAAAATGAAATTGCAGCAGTAGGACACCGCATAGTCCACGGCGGAGAATATTTTACCCAGCCGGTAATTATTGACGAAACGGTCAAAAAAAATCTTGAAAAATGTTATGACATCGCACCTCTTCACACACCTCATCATGTAAAAGGAATTCTGGCGATAGAAGAACTTCTCCCAAAAGTTCCGCAGGTGGCAGTTTTTGACACGGCGTTTCATCAGACGATTCCGCAATTCGCTTATTTATATGCCCTGCCGTACAGATTTTACCAACAGTTCGCCATCAGAAAATATGGTTTTCACGGTATATCCAACCAGTATATCACCGAGCGACTTTCTGAAATCACAAAAATACCGCCGGCAAAACTTAAAATTATCAACTGCCACCTCGGGAACGGTGCAAGCGTAACCGCTATAAAATACGGCAAATCGGTTGAAACATCAATGGGATTTACACCTCTTGAAGGACTTATAATGGGTTCAAGATGCGGCGACATAGACCCTTCCATTCCGCTTCACCTTATGTCAAGAGAATCACTGAAAACCAATGACGTGCAATCACTTTTAAACAAGCAAAGCGGACTTCTGGGAATATCGCAGATAAGCAGTGATATGAGAACTATTATAAAAAAATCGGAGGAAGGAAATGAACGGGCAAAACTTGCAATTGAGATGTTTTGCTACAGGATAAAAAAATATATTTCGTCATATATCGGCGTTCTTAACGGATGCGATTACATCATCTTCTCGGCGGGAATCGGTGAAAGGTCGCCGCTGATACGCAAAAAAATTTTATCAGATTTAGAAACATTTGGAATAATTATTGATGAAGAAAAAAATTCAAAATGTGTTGACTGTGAGTTAGACATATCGGATAAAAAATCAAAAATAAAAATTTATGTAATTCCCACCAAAGAAGCGATTGTAATAGCGAGGGAAACAAAAAAACTTCTTGACAATTCATTTCAAAAAAAGTAGAATAAAATAAATCGTAATTTAAAAGGAGAAATAATTTTATGGCAAACCCGAAAAGAAGGCATTCCACATCCCGACAGAATAAAAGAAGGGCAAACTGGAAAATTACGGCGGAAAATTCAGGACTGTGCCCGCAGTGTAAATCACCGAAACTACCCCATCATGTATGCCCCAAGTGCGGATTTTACAATAGCATCTCCGTTGTAAAAATCAAAGAAAAAAAACAGGAAGAGCAGAAAGGCAAATAACAAATGAAAATAGTTGTTGATGCAATGGGCGGCGATGGTGCCCCGGCCGTCGTTATTGAGGGCGTAATAGATGCGGCAAAAGAATATGGCGAGGAAATATTGCTGGTGGGAGATGAACATCAAATAGAAAAAGAACTGAAAAAATACAGAAATGTTCAAAACCTGCCTATAAAAATAATTCATTCGGAAGAAGTAATAACGATGAGTGATTCGCCGGTTGACGCTGTAAGATTAAAACCGAATTCTTCTATCGTAAAAGGCATAAAACTTGTCGCTAACGGCAAAGCGGAAGGTTTTTTTTCGGCAGGAAATTCCGGCGCAATAAACGCAACCGCTCTTATGTCACTAAAACGGATAGAAAACGTTTCGAGACCCGCAATCGCAACGGTATTTCCGACGCTGATAAACCCATGCGTTCTAATTGATATCGGGGCAAATGTCGACTCAAAACCAAAAAATCTTTTGCAGTTTGCGGTAATGGGTTCAGTATATTACAAAAACCTTTTCAGAACAGAACGGCCAAAAATAGGACTTTTATCTATCGGTGAAGAACCGTCAAAAGGCAATGAACTGACGCTGGCAACTTATAAACTAATTTCCGAATCCGGACTAAATTTTTTCGGAAACATAGAAGGACGGGACATACCGCAGGGTAAAGTAAATGTAGTCGTATGCGACGGATTTATAGGCAATGTTGTTCTAAAATTAAGCGAAGGCATCAGCGGATTTTTGGTTCAACTTATAAAAAACGAAATGAAAAAAAATCCGCTGCGTATTATGGCGGCGGCATTTATATTAAAAAGCGTTTTCAAACACATCAAGAAGAAAATTGATTATGACGAATACGGCGGGGCGCCGCTTTTGGGCGTTAACGGCGTGTGCATTATCGGGCACGGTTCTTCAAATGCAAAAGCGGTAAAAAATGGAATAAGGTTATGCATTGAATCGGTAAAAAATAATATAATTGAAAATATAAAGACCGAAATCGCAAAGGTCAGCCATTTGACTATCGGAGGAAACGGAAATGGGAATTGAAATTATCGGTATCGGCTCATATCTTCCGGAAAAAATTTTAACCAATGCTGAGTTGGAAAAAATGGTTGAAACATCGGACGAATGGATTACAACACGAACCGGCATAAAAGAAAGACGGATTGCAAAAGACACGGAAGCAACTTCCGACCTTGCAATTCACGCAGCAAAACGGGCACTCAAAAAAGCAAATATCTCCGCTGAAGAAATAGATGCAATAATTGTCGCCACAATCACTCCGGATATGTTTTTTCCGTCAACCGCTTGTTTTGTCCAGAAAAAAATATGTGCAAAAAATTCCGCGGCATTTGATATATCCGCTGCATGCTCGGGTTTTATTTACGGACTGACAATAGCCAAAGCTTTTATTAACTCCGGTATGTATAAAACAGTTATGGTGCTCGGTGCTGAAAAACTGTCAAGCATAACCGATTGGACTGACAGGAACATCTGCATTCTATTAGGAGACGGAGCGGGTGCCGTGATACTCAGAAAAACAAATTCAACCAGCGACATACTTTCCACCTATTTGGGTGCCGACGGTAATTATGGTGATTTACTTATGATGCCGGGCGGCGGATCCAGAAATCCGGCGACGCATAAAACGGTAGATGAGCGACTTCACTATATGAAAATGGAAGGCAATAAGACCTTCAAAATTGCAGTAAGGGCTATGGCTGATGCGGCTAAAAAAGCGATTAAACAAGCATCAATCACCTGTGATGATGTTAAACTTATAATTCCTCATCAGGCAAACATAAGAATAGTTGAAGCGGTGGCAAAACAATTAGATATACCGATGGATAAAGTTTTTTTAAACTTGCAAAAATACGGAAACACATCCGCTGCGACGACACCTATAGCGCTTGAAGAGGCAATTTACGACGGTAAAGTAAAAAAAGGCGACATCGTGGTTCTTGTTGCTTTCGGCGGCGGATTAACATGGGGAGCAACGACAATACGATTGTAAGGAGCTGAATTTATGAACAAGCTTGCACTTGTTTTTCCCGGACAGGCATCACAGTATGTCGGAATGGGAAAAGAGTTTTATGAAAAATATCCCGTTGCAAAAGAAACTTTTGATGCGGCAAATGAAATACTTGGTTACGACATTAAAAAAATTATTTTTGAAGGACCTCTTGAACAACTTACGCAAACAAAATATACCCAACCCGCAGTTTTTGTAACATCCGTCGCATGTTTTAAGGTTTTTACTTCCAACTTCCGACTTCCGACTTCCGGCTGTTTCACTGCCGGTCATTCACTCGGTGAATACAGTGCGTTGGTTGCATCAGAAGTTTTATCATATGAAGATGCCCTGAAACTTGTAAATTCACGTGCAAACTTTATACAATCTGCCTGTGAAAAAACAAAGGGTACGATGCTGGCAATCTTGGGCGCCGAAAAAAATGAAGTTTCCGAAATTTGCACCGAAGCAAGTAATACCGGCGTATGTCAAGCAGTAAATTTTAATGCACCCGGACAGATAGTAATTTCCGGAGAAATTGCGGCAATTTCCAAAGCAAAAGAATTGGCAAAAACAAAAAAAATAAAAGCAATTCCGCTCGCCGTTTCAGGAGCGTTTCATTCATCATTAATGAAAGAGGCAGCAGAAAAAATGGCGGAAGAACTGAAAAAATATGTTTTCAAAAATCCGAAGTTTCCGGTCGTCTCTAACTGTGATGCTGAAATTACGACGGACGGCTCAAAAATTCCGGAAAAACTCGTAAAACAGATTGCATCGCCGGTGTTGTGGATTGATTCAATAAATAAAATAATATCAAACGGTTGCGAAATATTTATAGAACTCGGTCCAAAAAATATCGTATCCGGAATGATTAAAAAAATATCGCCACAAGCAAAAACATTTAACATAGAAAACGAAACGACATTAAATACTACATTGGAGGCATTAAAAAATGTGTGAACAAAAACTAAAAGATAAGGTAGCAATAATTACAGGCGGGGCGCAGGGAATTGGAAGAGCAATCGCCGAAAAACTTGCTGACGAGGGCGCAAAAATAATAATCGTTGATGTTATGGAAGAAGCCGCAAAAAAAACAGCGGACGAAATATCAAAAGATAAAAACGTTGAGACGCTTTCTATAAAAGTGGATGTCTCTTCCTCGCAGGAAACGGAACAGATGATTAAAAAAACTGTTGAAAAATTTTCAAAAATTGATATAATGATTAACAATGCTGGCATTACGCGGGACAACCTTTTGATAAGAATGTCCGACGACGAGTGGGATAAAGTTATAGCAATCAACTTAAAGGGCGTTTTTAATTGTTCAAAAGCGGCGGCAAAAATAATGATGAAACAGCGGGCGGGGAAAATAGTCAACATTGCATCGGTTGTGGGTTTAATGGGAAATGCCGGGCAGGCGAATTACTCTGCATCAAAGGGCGGGGTAATTGCATTAACAAAAACAATGGCACGTGAGTTGGCATCAAGAAATATAAATGTAAACGCGATCGCACCTGGATTTATCAAAACGGCTATGACCGAAAAACTTTCCGACGAGCAGAAAAAAAAAATGACCGATTTGATACCGCTTGCCAGATTAGGCGAAGCACAAGATGTGGCAAATATAGCAGCATTTTTATGCACCGATGAATCATCATATATTACAGGAGAAGTTATTTCCGTCAACGGCGGGATGTACATGTGAAAACGGCAGGTAAAAGGTCTAAATTAAAGGTATAAATTGAACATTTTATTTTTAACCTTTAACCTTTAGCTTGATTTTATTGGGGGTGTTTTATGGCAGATGTAGAAACGAAGGTAAAGGAAATTGTGGCGGAACAGTTGGGCGTAGATGCGGCAAAAGTCGTTCCCACAGCATCGTTTATAAATGACTTGGGAGCCGATTCGCTTGACACAGTTGAACTTGTTATGGCTCTTGAAGAGTCATTCGGGATTGAAATTCCGGACGAAGAAGCATCAAAAATCACAACCGTAGTCCAAGCAATTGATTATATAAACGCACACGCAAAACAATAAAGGCAGAGAATTAGTTTATACGAAAGAGAATAAGAGAATTAGTAAATTAGGTAGAAGATTTTATCTAATTCTCTAATCTCTAATTCTCTGGTGTTACTGGGGGTTATTATGCAAAAAAAGGTTGTAATTACCGGACTGGGTGTGATATCCCCAATCGGTATCGGCAAAGAGGATTACTGGAAGGCGCTGATGGACGGAAAATCGTCGGCAGCGACATTGACCCATTTTGATACCACTAATTTTTCGTCCAAGTTCGGATGCGAAATTAAAAATTTCAATCCGGAAGATTTTATAGATAAGAAAAAAATCAAAAGGATGGACAGGTTTGTCCAGTTTGCAGTGGCGGCGGCCAAACTGGCAGTAGCGGATTCAAAAATTGATCTCACAAAAGAGAACCCGGAAAGATGCGGGGTAATCGTCGGCAGCGGAATTGGCGGGATACAGACGATTGAAGACCAGGCAAGGGTTCTTTTTGAAAAGGGACCCGGAAGAATCTCGCCGTTTCTTATTCCGATGCTTATCACAAATATGGCGCCGGCGGAAATTGCTATGATGTTCGGTGTTCGCGGGCCGAATTACGCCCTTACCTCCGCTTGCGCATCGTCCACACACTCAATAGGCGATGCTCTGCGGTTGATGAGATACGGAGATATGGATGTCGCTATCGCCGGTGGGAGCGAGGCGGCAATAACGCCATTGGGCTTCGGCGGATTTTGCGCAATTAAAGCGCTCTCAACAAGAAATGACGCTCCGGAAAAGGCCTCCCGTCCTTTTGACGCACAGAGAAACGGTTTTGTTATGGGTGAAGGTGCGGGAATGGTAATTCTTGAGACGGAAGAACACGCAAAAGCGAGAGGTGCAAAAATATACTGCGAACTTGCCGGCTACGGCGCTACCGACGACGCTTATCACATAACGGCGCCGGAACCAAACGCCGTGGCATCATCAAAATCAATGGAATTGGCAATAAAAGACGGCGGACTATCTCCCGGAGATATTGATTATGTAAATGCGCACGGAACATCTACGGGACTCAACGACAAAATCGAAACGATGGCAATAAAAAAGGTTTTCGGCGAACACGCAAAAAAACTGGCAATATCCTCTACTAAATCAATGACCGGACACCTTCTGGGAGCGGCAGGCGCGGTGGAAATTATTGCAACGGTGCTGTGTATGGAAAGGGGCTTTATTCATCCGACGATAAATTATGAATTTCCTGACCCGGAATGCGACCTTGATTATGTGCCGAATAAACCAAGACAAAAACAGATAAACGCTGCAATTTCCAATTCACTCGGTTTCGGCGGGCACAATTCAACTTTGTCAGTAAAAAGATATGCTTAATGAATTGGAAAAAAAAATAAAAATAAAATTCAAAAATCCAAAACTTTTAGATATCGCACTGACTCACAAGTCATTCGCAATAGAAAATAACCTGAATGAATTTAACGAGCGGATGGAATTTTTAGGCGATTCTATTTTATCCACGGCAACCGCGGTTTATCTCTATTTGAAATATCCGGACTATGACGAAGGCAAACTCTCCAAAATAAAATCATCTTTAGTTAGCAGGACAACTCTGCAGGAAATCGCAAAAAAACTTAAACTCGGAAAATTCGTAAAAATCTCCAAGTCGGAAGAATCAACCGGCGGGCGGGAAAAAGAATCAATACTTGCCAACACAATGGAAGCCGTTATCGGCGCTATCTTTCTGGATGCGGGTTACAAAAAAGCGGAAAAATTTATTCACGGACTATTAAACAAGCAAAAAATCAATCCTTCGGATTTTAAGTCGGAACTTCAGGAAGTAATCCAATCAAAACACAAAACGATACCGGTTTATACCGTTATAGACGAAAAGGGACCCGACCATGATAAAACATTCAAGATAGAGGTTCGCATCGGTAAAAAACAATTAGGAATTGGACTGGGTAAATCAAAAAAAGAAGCGGAACAGAACGCTGCAAAAAATGCGTTTGATAAAATGAATTAAAGGAGTAAAAAAAACAATGGACTATTTTTTAACTGACGAACAAAAAATGATTGTTGAACTGGCAAGAAAAGTTGCGCAGGAAAAAATCAAACCGGTCCGGCGGGAATTTGACGAAAGCGGCGAGTTCCCGTGGGAAATTGTAAAGGAACTTTCACAGGCCGACCTGATGGGACTTTATATTCCGCAGGAATACGGCGGGTTCGGAGGCGGGGTGATGGAGTTATGCATTTCTGTTGAGGAATTGTGCAAGGTTGACGGCGGCATAGCACTTTCTCTCGCGGCGACGGCATTGGGAACATTTCCTATAATTATATTCGGCACCGACGAGCAGAAGAAAAAATATCTTCCAAAAATCGCAAAAGGGGAATCACTCGCTGCATTCGGCTTAACTGAGCCGGAAGCCGGAAGTGATGCCGGAGCAACAAAAACAACCGCAAAAAAAGACGGGGATTTTTACATATTAAACGGGACAAAATGTTTTATCACAAACGGCGGAGTTGCAGAAATTTATACGGTAATTGCTATGACCGATAAATCAAGAGGTTCACGCGGAGCATCTGCGTTTATAGTAGAAAAAGGCACGCCAGGATTTTCATTCGGAAAAAAGGAAAACAAAATGGGGATACGGGCATCTGCAACCTGCGAACTGATATTCCAGGACTGCAAAGTCCCAAAAGCAAATCTTTTAGGCAGAGAAGGTGCGGGCTTTCTCGTCGCGATGAAAACACTTGACCAATCAAGACCCGGAGTTGCCGCACAAGCATTAGGCATTGCCGCGGGCGCGTTAGATGAAGCAGTTGAATATGCGAAAACAAGAAAACAGTTTGACCATCCGATTTCGTCGTTCCAGGCGATACAACATATTTTAGCAAATATGGCGACCGATGTTGAGGCGGCGCGGGCGTTGATTTACGCTGTGGCAAGAGCAATTGACAAAGGCGACAAAGATGTTTCCGGTGCATCCGCGATGTGCAAACTTTTCGCTTCCGATGTAGCAATGAGGGTTACAACGGATGCGGTTCAGGTTTTCGGCGGATACGGTTATATGAAAGAATATCCGGTAGAAAAAATGATGCGGGATGCAAAAATCACCCAAATTTACGAAGGAACAAACCAAATCCAAAGAAATGTAATCGCCCTTGACCTAATCAAAAAATCCGCAAAGAAAAAGTAAAGGAGGTTTTCAAATGACCATTGCTAAACAGCAAATTCATAATTTAGTTAATGAACTTCCTGAAAAAATTGATATTGATGATTTGATGTATCGGATTTACCTGCTAAAAAAACTTGAATCTGCAGAAGAAGATATTCGTAAAACCCGTGTTATACCGCATTCAAAAGTTGTTAAGGAAACTTCAAAATGGTTCAAGTAAAATGGACAAAACAGGCATTTTACGATTTGAAAGAAATTCACGATTTTATAGCGAGGGACTCGGTTCAATACGCAAAAATACAGGTTGAGAGAATTTTAGATGAATCTCTAAAACTTTCTCATTTTCCGTTAATCGGCAGGCATGTCCCTGAATTCCCCGACTTGCCATATAGGGAAATAATCGTCGGAAATTACAGGGTAATTTACAAAGTAAAGGAAAAACAAAATTGCATTTTTATTATGTCTATCGTTCACGGCAGACAGTTGCTTGATAAAGCAAATAAATTAAAACATAATTTATAATAAAAAAATCCGCAAAAAAGAAATAATTTTTTTGCCGTTGTAGTCGCGAATTTATTCGTGCTTAATAAAAATGTCAAATGTCAAGATTTGACCCCAACTACCTTTAAAAAACATATGAAATATCTTGTAAATTTAATTAATCTCGCGTTGGGAGAGAATAAAAAGAGATTTATAGAAAATAATCGGGACGGAGATTATTAAAATAAAAAACAAATGAATATTATTGTACTAATCAAACAGGTGCCGGCGACGACTGATGTGAAAATTGACGAAAAAACCGGAACTCTCAAAAGAGAAGGCGTTGAGGCACAGGTAAATCCGTTTGACCTTTACGCCGTTGAAGAAGCGATCCGGCTGAAAGAAAAATACACCGGAAAGGTTATCGTTTTGACAATGGGACCTCCGCAGGCAGAAAAGGCGCTCCGCGAATGTCTGGCGATGGGCTGCGACGAAGCGGTGCTTGTTTCCGACAGGGAATTCGCCGGAAGCGACACTTGGGCAACCGCTTATACGCTGGCGCAGTCAATTAGAAAAATTGAAAATTATGATATAATTCTCTGCGGGAAACAGGCAATTGACGGTGACACAGCACAGGTTGGTCCCGGCGTTGCCGAAATGCTTGATGTTCCTCACATTGCTTATGTCAAGAAAATTGAGAAAATAGAGGACGGAAAAATTACAGTTGAAAGAATGATGGAAGACGGTTATGATTTGATTGAATCGCCGACACCGTGTCTTTTAACCGTCGTAAAAGAAATAAATAACCCGCGGCTGCCGTCTTTACGCGGAATGATGTTTTCAAAAAAAGCGGAAATTAAACATTTCACCGCAAAAACAATTGAAGCCGACAAAACAAAAATAGGAATTGCCGGCTCACCGACCAATGTGATGAAAGTTTTTTGTCCGCCGGCGAGAACCGGTGGAGAAAGAATTGCCGGTGAACCGCCGGAACAAGCAACTAAACTAATTATAAAATTAAAAGAGGCAAAAATTATATGAGTAAAATCTATGTAATATCTGAAAAATGTTTCGGGTGCGGGCTGTGTGTGAAATCCTGTCCTTTTTCCGCAATCACACTGACCGTAAGACCGGATAAAAAACTGAAACTTGCGGTTATTGACGAAATGAAATGTAATTTCTGCGGGGCATGTCTTGATGCCTGTAAAAAATATCAGGCAATTATTATTGAAAAAGACGACATCAGCGTAAAAACCGTAGATAAATCGCTCTACAAAAATGTCTGGGTATATGCGGAACAGCGACACAGTGAAATTTCGCCGGTAGTATTTGAACTTTTAGGCAAGGGAAGGGAACTCGCCGACAAACTCAAAGTTAAACTCTGTGCCGTTTTGATGGGCAACAAAATTGAAAGCAGGGCAAAAGAACTGATTGAACACAATGCTGATAAGGTTTATGTTTTTGATGATGAAATGCTAAATGAATTCCAAGACGACCCTTATTCGGAACTTTTATCTCAACTTATCGGGGAAGAAAAACCGGAAATAATTTTGATGGGTGCGACAAATATAGGACGCAGTTTTGCATCACGGGTTGCGGCGAAAATTCACACGGGCTTAACAGCTGACTGCACGGGGCTTGATATTGAGCCGGAAACAAGAAATCTTATGCAGACAAGGCCTGCTTTCGGCGGGAATATTATGGCGACCATTTTAACAAAAAATCACAGGCCGCAGATGGCTACCGTCAGGCATAAAGTTTTCAAAAAAGCAGAAAAAAATCCTAATAAAAAAGGTGAAATAATCAAAAAAACTTTTGACGGAGCGAAAATAAAAAACAGAACGAAATTTTTACAATTTGTCGCCGATGTCTCTCAAAAAGTGAACCTTGCCGAAGCCGACATCATCGTGTCAGGCGGAAGAGGACTCGGAAAACCGGAAGGATTTTTGCTGATTGAAGAGTTTGCAAAAGCAATAGGCGGGGCAGTAGGCGCCTCTCGTGCGACAGTTGACGCAGGATGGATAGCATATTCTCATCAGGTAGGACAAACGGGAAGAACGGTCGCGCCGAAACTTTATGTTGCCTGCGGAATTTCAGGACAGATTCAGCACCTCGTCGGAATGCAATCGTCGGACATAATCGTCGCCATAAACAAAGACCCGGAATGCCCGATGATGAAAATCGCCACCTACGCCATAGAAGGCGACCTATATCAGATAATCCCGGAAATCGTTAAAGAGTTAAACAAATAATTAGGAAGTTTGAATGTCCGGCGAGGGTTGTTTGACGGCATTCATCGTGCATTTGCCTTCAAAGACGGCGCCTTCGTGGATTGAAAGCGTCTGTGCTTTTATATCGCCGAAAACCTGCGCGGTTGATAAAAGTTCAAGATTGTTTGATGCAACTACATTCCCGGAAACTTCGCCGCCGATAATAACCGACTCGCCGTTCAAATCACCTGCAACTTTTCCGGTTTTTCCGACGATAACTCCAACGGCTTTTAGTATGTGACCGGAAACTTCACCGTCAACGCGAATGGTTCCTTCCGACGACATATCACCTTTTACATCAGTACCCTCTGCGATAATTGTTTCAATTTTTCCGATTGTTTCTTTTTTTCCGAACATTTTGCCTCCGATTATTTCAAAATTGCTTCTGTCAAATATCTTTTCGGATTTAGTGCCCTGTTATTTTTCCATATCTCATAGTGAAGATGAGGGGCGGTCGCATAACCAGTAGAACCGATAAATCCTATTGTCTGACCTCTTTTAACTTTCTGCCCCTGTTTTACAAGAATTTTTGAGCAATGACCGTATCTCGTCATAAAACCCCACTGGTGCTCAAGTACTATCAATTTTCCGTAGCCGGGCTGCCAGTCGGCAAGAATCACCTCTCCGGCGGCGGGGGATTTTATAGGGTCGCCTCTTTCAGCCGCAATGTCAATTGCGAGATGTATCTCTTTATACTTTTTTATAGGATGTATGCGGGGTCCAAACCCGCAGGTTATTCTTCCGTAAACCGGCCATTGACACGGGGTTGCCGACCATCTGGATTTTTCATTTTTGATAAAATTGCTTGATTCGTCAAAACTTTTTTTGAGGTCCTGCGTTTCCGATGTGAGGGCAGATACATGTTGTTTGAACTCCTGCAGCATAATTGAAAGTTTTTTTTCGGTTAGATATTTTGTGATTCTTTCAAGTTCGTCTACGGTGGGACCACCCGACTGAATAACCGCCTTTTTGCTTTTAAGCCCGATAATCTTTCTCGTTTCCCTGTCCATCTCTCTTAAATTATCAGCCATCTGTCTCACCTGGAGCATCTCTTTTGCAAAATATTCCGATTCTTTTGCGAGCATCCTGTTTTCCGTTTTCATCGCCCAGTAATCAATCTGTTTATGAATGATAAGTCCTGCCCAGGCAAAAACTCCGACAAAAATAAAAAACATTACTATCAAAAATTCTTTTGAAACATCAAGCGTGATTGGTCTGGATGTGGAGTGCGGCACAATCATCACCGTCAGCATTTTGTGTTTTGTTTTTTTCATTTTCATAAAAACCCCCGATAAACAGCAAGTTAAAAGTAAAAGGTGAAAAATTTTAATGATTAATTGCTTCCAATATAAGTATAGACAATTTCCAGCATTTTGTCAAGAATTATATTGATTTTTGAGAGAAAAAATAATATACTATAAAAATTATGGAAATTCCAAAGATTTACGAACCGAAAGAAGTTGAAGCAAAATGGCTGAAAGAGTGGCAAGATTTAAAACTTTTTCATTCCGAGCCGGACACATCAAAAAAATCATTTTCTATCGTAATTCCTCCGCCTAATGTCACCGGATCGCTTCACATAGGCCACGCCTTAAATAATCTCCTGCAAGATATAATTATCCGTTTCAAAAGAATGAACGGATTTAACGCTTGCTGGATCCCCGGAACCGACCACGGCGGAATTGCCACGCAAAATGTAATGGAAAAGGAACTCAAAAAACAAGGCAAAAAACGGGATGATTTTACCCGCGAAGAATTTGTCAAAATGATGGAAGTTTGGGCTGAAAAAACCGGCAAAACAATCATATCGCAACTTCACAAATTGGGATGCTCCTGCGACTGGGACAGATTATGTTTTACGATGGACGAAAAACGAAAAAAAGCGGTGAATTATGCGTTCATAAAACTTTACGAAAAAGGGCTGATTTACAGGGCTACGCGGTTCGTTGATTGGTGTCCGCGATGCGAGACCGCCCTCAATGAAAGCGAATACGAGCAGGAAGATGAAAAAGGAAAACTTTGGTATGTCAAGTATCCGATACAAAATGAACCGGAAAAATTTATAACGGTCGCTACTACCCGTCCTGAAACTATGCTCGGCGACACCGCAGTTGCCGTAAATCCGAATGATGAAAGATATAAAAAATTGGTCGGCAAAAATGCTGTTCTGCCGCTTGTCAACCGGCTAATTCCTATAATTGCCGACGAATCGGTTGATATGAAATTCGGAACTGGCGCTGTAAAAATTACGCCGTCGCACGACCTCAACGACGACGCTATGGCAAAACGGCATAACCTCGCATACATTGATGTGATTGATAAAAAAGCAAAAATCACATCAAATATAGTACTTGACTTAAAAAAACAATCTATAAAAAATAACGAGGTCTCCGACTTAATCGGCAAAGACAGGGACGAAGCAAGAAAAATTCTTGTGGAACTGCTTAAAGAAAAACAATTTTTGGAAAAGGAAGAAAACTATACCGGACCAAAAAAAAGATGTTACAGATGCGATACGATTGTTGAATCATTTAATTCAAAACAGTGGTTTTTGAAAATGTCGGATATGGCAAAGCGGGCAATAGATGTTGCAAAAAACGGAGAAACAAAATTTTTCCCCGATAAGTGGTTGAAACCTTATCTTCTCTGGCTTGAAAACCTAAAGGACTGGTGCATTTCCCGCCAGATATGGTGGGGACACAGGATTCCGCTTTGGTATTGTAAAAATTGCGTTGAAAAAATTGAAGATGTCACATCCGATATAAAAGGTGTTTATGCATCCCAAACAAAACCGAACAAATGTTCGGTCTGCGGAAAATCAGATTTCATACAGGATTCAGATGTATTGGATACTTGGTTCTCGTCGGCATTATGGCCGATGTCCGTTTTCGGTTGGCCCGACGAAACAAATGAACTAAAATATTACTATCCTACAAATGTTCTGGTTACGGGTCACGAAATACTTTACCTGTGGGTTGCAAGAATGATTATGACGGGATTAGAATTCAAAAACGAAGTACCTTACAGTGATGTTTATATTCACGGAATAGTCCGCGACAAAAAAGGCAAAAAAATGTCAAAATCATTAGGCAACGTAATTGACCCTTTAACCATTATGGAAAAGTACGGAACAGACGCCTTGCGGTTTGCGCTTGCTTATCAGGGAATTCCCGGGCGGGATATGCAGATTTCCGACGAGAATTTTGTAATGGCGCGAAATTTTGCCAACAAATTGTGGAATGTTTCAAGATTTGTTCTGATGAATATGGGAACACGGATGACACAGATAAAAGACGCTGATGACACAGATAAAGAATTGACAGACAAATGGATTTTGTCGGAGTTAAATCTTACGATAAAAAATGTCACCGAAGCAATAGAAAATTACAATCCGTCGGAAGCATCACGGCTTTTGTATGAATTTATCTGGTCAAAATACTGCGACTGGTATGTTGAGTTTTCAAAGACACGGCTTTACGGAAATGATGAAAAAACGAAAGAAGCGGTGCAGAAAATTCACATTGAAGTTCTTGAAAACATATTAAAACTTCTCCATCCGATAATGCCGTTTATCACGGAGGAAATTTTTCAGAACATTACGGAACAGAAAAAAAATATTATGGTTTCCGACTATCCGAAATTTGACGGAACAAAAATCAACAAAACCGCGGAAAAGGAAATTCAAAAAGTAATAGAAATAATTACCGCCGTAAGAAACATCCGTTCCGTTATGAATATAAAATTATCGGATACCGTTGATATCGTAGTTAAAATAAACTCAAAAGAGACGGAAAAAATTATATCTGAAAATAAACATTATATAAACTCACTGGCAAAAATCGGCAAAATTGATTTCACAAAAAGTTCGCAAAAACAAAATCATTCCGCTTCGGCAATTGTAGGCGATGTTGAAATTTTTGTTCTTTTAGAGGGCAAAATTGATTTTGAATTAGAAAGAAAACGGCTTGAGGCACAACTCATAAAAATAAATCATGAACTGCAAACTTACGAAACAAAAATATCAAATAAAAATTTCATGGAAAAAGCCGACCCCGAGGAAGTGTTCCGGGTAAAACAAAAGTATCAAGAAACACAAGACAAAAAGAAAAAGATAGAAGATATCATAAAAAATTTTGGAGGAGGACTAAATGGTAAGAGATTTTAAGTTTTTGACGGTGGTTCTTTGTGGTTTTGTTTTTTCTGCCTGCGCAAGGTATGCTTTGCAACCGACAAAAGTTATTGTTCCGCAAAACATCAAAAAAATAGCAATACTGGAATTTAAAGACGACCGGACCGATAAAGAAAAACAAAAATATCAAAACCCGTCAAAAATCATTCAGGAAAAATTGATAGCGGGGCTTTCTAAAGACGGCAAATTCCAGATTATTGAGAGAGAAAACATAGACAAAATTATTGCCGAGCAAAAATTTCAGTCAACCGGTATTACCGATATAGAAACAGCGGTTCGGATAGGAAAACTTGCAAATGTTGATGCGATGATTTTCGGAAGCATCACGCAATACGGAAGAACGATTTATCCGAGAGTAAAATTAAATCTTACCGTAAAAATAGTTGAAGTGGAAACAGGCATAATAAAATCGTCGGTTGAACTCCGTGCAACAAAAAGCAACTGGTTTTATCCGATAGAACTTCTTAATGATGTCGTGGATAACGGAGTTGACAAACTGGTCAAGAAAATAACCGCGGAGAAAGTAAAATGAGAATCACTCGGAAATTGTAAGGATACAAAAAAATGTCATTAAAAAAATATAAAATTGCTCTCGCAACGCAGAATAAAGATAAGATCAAAGAAATTGAAAAGATTTTAGACGAAGGGTTTGAAATTATCAAACTGAAAAAATTTCCCAAGATAGTTGAAAACGGAAAAACTCTTGAAGAGAATGCTATAAAAAAGGCAAAAACTATTAACAAATTAACTAAAATGTTAACGCTTGCCGACGATAGCGGACTTGAAGTTAAGGCACTTGGAGGCAGACCCGGCGTTTATTCTGCAAGATTTGCCGGGAAAAGATGCAATTATTCCGACAACAACAAAAAATTGCTTAAACTTTTATCAAATGTTCCCTGTAAAAAACGAAAAGCAAAATTCAGAACGGTTGTAGCAATAATTTTTCCCAGCGGTAAATTAAAAACTGTTGAAGGTGTCGTTTCAGGTTATATTGCAACCCAGCCGAAAGGTTCAAGCGGATTTGGCTATGACCCGGTTTTCTATTATCCAAAATTAAAAAAGACATTTGCTCAACTTACAACCGCTCAAAAAAACAGAATAAGCCATAGAGCAATTGCATTCAAAAAAGCAAAAAAAATATTACGCTAAAGCATGACGGAGGTTTATTAAAATGATTCAGAGAAAAAATATCCGCGTAACAATTTTAATACTTGCAGAGGTCTACGAACCGGCTACAAACGAACTTATAACGCGGGGCAGGTTTCTGGATTTAAGCGCCGGCGGTGCGTTATTCAAAGGCGACAAACCCATAGAAAAAGACCATCTTTATAATTTCAAATTTGAGGTAAAAGACAGATATAAATTTATGTTCTCGGGAAAAAGTTCATTCTCAAAAGAAATACCCGCCGAGCAAAAATGGCTTGCCGGTATTCAATTTCAATGCACGCCTCTTGAAAAAGAAAAATTGGAAAGAATAGTGAACAGCATTAGCAAGGGTTCTTTCAACGATTTGGAAAAACTGGGAATATACTGATTGACAATTTTCAATTTATAATTTATAATTTTCAATTGCGGGGTGTAGCTCAGTCGGCTAGAGCGCTTGCTTTGGGAGCAAGAGGCCGCTGGTTCAAGTCCAGTCACCCCGACCATTCAAAATATTTTAAATTTTCAGACAAATAGTTTTCCCGCCGAAATTCGGCGAACGAATACGTTTAACTCAGTAATTCAAGCATTTTTTATTCAAAATTAGGTTCTACCTGCATTTAGTAATCGCTACCAAAATTCTCTCCTTTGTTGACAAACCAATTTTTTTTTGTTAAAATAGTAAATGATATGTCCCTGTAGCTCAGATGGATAGAGCATCTGCCTTCTAAGCAGAGGGTCGCCTGTTCGAATCAGGCCAGGGACGGGTGGTGGGTGTAGCTCAACGGTTAGAGCGCTTGGCTGTGGCCCAGGAGGCTGCGGGTTCGAGTCCCGTCACTCACCCCAATATCTAAATATTAAAAAACTTGACTTTACTTTTTTTTTTCGTATAATAGTAAAAGTAAGAAAAATGCCCGATAGGGCACGGAGGTAAATTAGATGATTGCCAAATCGGAAAAAAAGAAAATCTTGGAAGAAAACAAAATCCATTCAACCGACACCGGATCGCCGAATGTTCAGATTGCCATTATGACGGAAAGAATAAACCGTTTAACCTCTGACCACTTCAAAAAATATCCGAAAGACCATGCCTCTCGCAGAGGACTTTTAATGCTGGTCAGCAAAAGAAGGCAGCTTTTAAGTTATCTGAAAAAAACAGACCAGAAAAGTTATTCGGCAATTATAGAAAAATTGGAACTGCGGAAATAATTATTTCACAATTAATGTAGTCCCGACTGTAGGGATGAACGGAGCGAATAAAAAAATGAAAGAAATTAAAATTGACGTTGACGGTAAAACAATTACTTTGAAAACGGGCGAAATTGCAAAACAGTCGCAAGGGGCAGTGACAGTCCAGTACGGCGACACAGTGGTTTTGGCGACGGTAAATACTTCTACATCGCCGAGAGAGGGAGTAGATTTTCTTCCCTTAACGGTTGATTACAGAGAACGAACATATGCGGCGGGAAAAATTCCCGGCGGGTTTTTCAAAAGAGAAGGGAGACCTCGCGAAAAAGAAATCCTTACATCCCGGATTGTTGACAGAACCATCAGACCGCTTTTTCCGGATGGCTATTATTATGATACACAGGTAGGCATTACTCTTCTTTCCTCCGATGTTGAAAATGACTCCGATGTTTTATCTGTTATCGGCGTATCGGCGGCACTGTTACAATCTAATGCTCCGTTCACGACACCGGTTGCAGCGGTAAGAGTGGGACGGCTAAACGGCGAATTTGTAATAAATCCGACTTACACCCAAAGGGTGACATCCGATATAGACATCATAATTTCTGCAACGGAAAAGGGTATTGTTATGATGGAAGGCGGACCAGACGAAATAGACGAACCGACGATAATTTCCGCTATCAACTTCGGCTTGAAATATATCCCGGAATTGTTAAAATGCCAAAAAGAATTTATAAATAAAAATAAGCCGGCTTTTGAGATTCCCAAAATTGACGAAACGATAAAATCGGACATCACCAAAAATTATAAGGAAAAAATTGAGGCGTCCGTTCGGATTCACGAGAAAAAGGAACGGGAGCAAAAATTTGCGGAAATAAAAACAGAACTGAAAACAAAATTTCCTGAGAAAGAAAACGATGTAGAAAAAATTGTTGAGGATTTAACGCAGCAGGCAGCGAGGAATATGATAGTAAATCAGAGGGTGCGCTCCGACGGAAGAAAGCCGGATGAAATAAGACCTATTGATTGCAAACTCGGCGTACTTCCGAGAACCCACGGCTCTGCAATTTTTACACGCGGACAAACACAGGCGCTGGCTACCGCAACACTTGGCACGCCCCATGATATGCAAATAATGGACGAACTAATCGGCGAATATAAAAAAAGATTTATGCTTCACTACAACTTTCCGTCGTTTGCGGTCGGAGAAGTAAAACCTGATAGAGGACCTGGAAGAAGAGAAATCGGTCACGGAATACTTGCCGAAAAATCGCTTGAAAAGGTTCTGCCGCCGGAAGAAACATTTCCGTACGCTATAAGAGTTGTCTCCGATATTTTAGAGTCAAACGGCTCATCCTCTATGGCAACCGTCTGCGGCGGTTCATTAGCTTTAATGGATGCCGGAATTCCGATAAAATCTGCGGTTGCAGGAATCGCAATGGGACTTATAACTGCCGGAGAAAAACATGTTGTACTGACCGACATTCAGGGACTTGAAGACCATTTCGGCGATATGGACTTAAAGGTTGCAGGCACCAGAAAAGGAATTACCGGAATACAGATGGATATAAAAATTGATTCTATTGACATAAAAATGATTGAAGAGACACTGGAAGCGGCAAAACAAGCGCGGCTGAAAATTCTTGATATTATGGATAAATCTATATCTGCGCCGAGAACCGAACTTTCCGAATATGCACCGAAGATGCTCACTCTGACGGTGAATATATCAAAAATAAAAGACGTCATCGGATCAGGCGGAAAAACGATAAGAAAAATAATTCAAGAAAGCGGTGCAGAAGTAAATGTTGAAGACGACGGCAGGATTTTTATATCCGCTGAAAACGACAAATCCTTGAACATTGCAAAACAGATGATTGAAAATCTTACCGCCGACGCCGAGGTCGGAAAACTCTACAAAGGAAAAGTCGTGTCTATTATGCCCTTCGGCGCGTTTGTTGAAATATTTCCCGGTAAAGACGGGCTTGTCCACATCTCGCAGTTGGATGAAAAGCGGGTTGAAAAAGTTGAGGATGTTGTATCACTGGGTGACGAAATATGGGTGAAGGTAATGGAAATAGACAAACAGGGCAGAATCAACCTCTCGATAAAACAGGCAGCACGCGAAATGGCAAAAAAGTAAAAGAAATTCCTGAAATTCTTTCCGCATTTGAGTTTATGAAAGCGGAGGGGCTTTCCGAAATTGAGTTTGATTCCGACGATACAAAAATTCACATAAAGCGGAAAAGTGAGAAACCGCTTTTTTCTGTAAAACACGTTCAGAAGAAAGAAGAGGAAATTTACAAAACCGCCGAAAGTATAAAATCGCCGTTGTCCGGAACTTTTTATGCCGCAAGCAAACACGGAATGCCGCCCTTTGTTAATGTCGGTGATACCGTTGATGAAGGTGCAACTCTTTGCATAATTGAGGCAATGAAAGTTATGAACGAAATAAAAGCAGATGCAAATTATAAAATCTTAAAAATACTTGCAACAACCGGCAAACCCGTGTCTGCCGGTGAAGTGCTTTTTCTCGCAAAACTGTTATAAAAAGGCAATTAAGAATTGAAAATTGAAAATTAAGAATTGTAGATTTTGACATTTTAATTCTTAACTCTTAATTCTCAATTTGTAATTGCTGTTATGGGGAGGTGGCATTATGCTGAGCGAAATCGGGATTACTTCCGGACAGATCTGGAAATATCTTGACAAAAACGGCGAAGTGACGGCGTTGAAACTCAAATCCGCACTGGGTATTACTAATACCGTTCTTTATATGGGAATCGGATGGCTCGCGCGCGAAGGAAAGATTAATGTTGTTGAATACGCAAAGGGCTATAAAATCTCCTTAAAAAAATAAAGGTCGCTCTTGAATTGTCTCGCGGAACCGCTGTTCCCGACGATACGTCGGGACGCTCTGACTCGCTCGTCCCTCTGAATGTGTAATCGGGACTCCGCGAAGTTCCGCTCAACAACTCCCTCGCTCCACGCGATTAAAGGTAACTAAATAAATTAATAATGACATTTTTTGAATCAACTTTTCTCGGGCTGGTTCAGGGGCTTACCGAATTTCTTCCTGTATCATCCAGCGGTCATCTTGTAATAATACAGAAATTGTTAAATCTCGGCAAACAAATTGAGTTTGATGTTTTTTTGCATTTCGCAACGCTAATCGCTGTTTTGATTTTTTTCAGAAATGATATTTTGGAAATATTAAAAGGAGTTTTTGGAAAGAGCGAAGCGGGATTAAAAACTTTAATCGGGATTATAGCCGGCTCTGTTCCGACGGCAGTCATCGGACTTTTGTTCAAGGATTTTTTTGAGGAAAAATTTTCCCAACCGAAAACAGTTACCGCAATGTGGATTGTAACCGGTTTTATTCTATGGGTTTCTTCAAAATTTTCAAAGTCGGACACCGTTGATAAAAATTACTCAAATACAAAAATCACAGATTTTCTGCTGGTCGGCCTGTTTCAGGGTATAGCAATAATGCCGGGTATTTCACGGGCGGGAATTACGATTTCCGCAGCACTTTTATTAGGGTTCAATCGGAACTGGGCGTTCAAATACTCAATGCTTTTGTCGGTTCCTGCAATTCTCGGTGCTGGATTATTAGAACTTAAAAACTTTTCCGTTAATACAAACATTCTTGCGGGCGGAATTGTTGCAATAATTTCGGGAATCTTAGCACTTTACATTTTATCAAAAATTGTTATCGGAAAAAAATTCCATCTTTTTTCATATTATCTCTGGACGGTCGGTATAATAGGACTGCTATTTTTATGAAACGAAAAGATATTCGCGGGTTTATATTGTTGACGGTAGGAGTTCTTTTTTTATGGTTTCTTTTTTATCCGCAACAGGCAGGGTGGCTTGGTAAAAATGTAAGATACGGCTTGCGTTATATCTTCGGTATGGCATCATATGTTTTTCCGCTGGTAATTCTCTGGATAGGAACAAAACTTCTCTTTAATAAAAAACTTAACAACACAAATTTAAAGCTTGTTTCGGATATTTTGATTTTATGGTCACTGTGCACTATTCTTTCTTTGTCAACGGCAGACGCACCAGAAAAAAATTTCGGCGGGTTTATCGGCAAATACTCGGAAATAGGAGTTAAAAAAATCGTAGGAAATTTCGGCGGATGGGTTTTTTCCTTCGGCGTTTTAATTGTATCGGTCTTTCTCACAACGGGAATTTCTTTTGACGATTTTTCCGATTTTTTGTCAAAATTATTCAAACCAAGAAAACGAAAATTACTGGAAAATACGATAGAATTACCGAAAGAACTGCCGAAAGTTATTGTGCCAAAACCTGTTGAAATTAAAAAAGAAGAACCTGTAATATTTAAACAACAAAAAGAACCAAAAATCATAAAAGAAAAACCTGCGATTAAATCTGAACAGGTATTTCAGACGAAAGAAAAAAAGCGGGAGAGTTCAAAATCGCAAGATACCGTTATAAAATATGAACTGCCGTCACCCGAACTTTTAGATGAACCGAAAAAAGTTGAAACACAGATAGTAGAAGATGAACTCCGCGGCTGTGCGGATAAACTCATAAAAACGCTTGCCGATTTTGACATCTCTGCGACTATTGATTCAATAAATCCGGGACCTGTGATAACAAGATACGACATTTTCCTCGCGCCCGGCACAAAAGTCAATTCAATAATAAACCTTTCAAACGACATTGCTTTAACAATGAAAACGGAATCAATACGGGTGCTGGCGCCGATACCGGGAAAATCCGCCGTAGGCATTGAAATTCCCAATCCCAAACAGGCAATCGTGGGAATAAAAGACATAATCACATCAAAAAAATTTACAGAATCAAAATCGCTTCTAAACTTTGCTCTGGGAAAAACTACCGCCGGAGAACCGTTCTGCGATGATTTGGCGCCGATGCCGCATCTTTTAATAGCGGGTTCAACGGGAAGCGGAAAATCCGTCTGCATAAACTCAATAATAATGTCACTGCTCTTCAGGGCAAAACCCGACGAACTGAAATTTCTTTTGATTGACCCGAAGCGGCTGGAACTTCCGATATATGAAAATATTCCGCATCTATATGTGCCCGGCAAAAAACCGGAAAATGTCTCGGTGATTACCGACGCTAAAGAAGCGGCAAACGCGCTGAAACTTTTGGTTAAAGTGATGGAACACCGTTATAAAACATTCGCCAAAAAAGCGGTAAGAAACATTGACGGCTATAACGAACTGATGACAAAAGAGGGAGGAAAAAAAGAATACTACATCGTCGTAATAATTGACGAACTTGCCGATTTAATGCTGATTGCTTCAAATGATGTTGAGGAATCCATTATGCGGTTGGCACAGATGGCAAGGGCGGTAGGAATTCATCTGGTTCTTGCGACACAAAGACCGTCGGTGAATGTTATTACAGGCGTGATTAAGGCAAATCTTCCCGCAAGAATTGCATTCCAGGTTCTGTCAAAAACCGACTCCCGTGTTATTTTGGACGTCAACGGTGCGGAAGATCTTTTAGGACGTGGCGATATGCTTTATCTTCCGACGGGTTCTTCAAAACCATTGCGTTTGCAAGGAAATTATGTCTCGGTGAAAGAAATTGAACGCGTAGTGAACTTCATAAAAAAGCAAGCGAAACCGGATTATGAGGATATTTTTGAAACAATTGTTGCGTCCGAAAAAAAGGAAATGTCTGAAGAATCAAAATATGAATTAGTTAAAGCACTTAAGTTCGTTCTTGAAAGAAAGAGAGTGTCTTATGATTTACTTAAAACGGGCGAGGGTGCAAATTTTGGCAACAAAGCAGCAGACATTTTAAGCCGTCTGGAAATGGGAGGTTTTATCCATAAACCGGAGGGCACGAACAGATGGGAAGTTTTTACAGATAAAATTGAAGAATTTTTAAGCAAAGAGGGGAAATTATGAAAAAAATATTCTTGTTTGCTTCTTGCTTCTTACTTCTTGCTTCTTGTTCGGTATTTGCCGCTGCAGTTGATGAACTACTGAAAAATATGGACGAAGCGGATTTAAAAATTTCTGATGTTTCATTTTCATTCAAACAGGAAATTTTAATCACACTTACGCAGGAAAAATCAAATATCACGGGAGAGGCAATTTTCAAAAAACCGGATTTATTTAAGATTGAACACTCAAAACCGGAAAAACAAATTGTTGTTTCCGACGGCAAAAAGATATTTTTTTATCAAAAAGAGTTTAATCAGGTTATGATTGACGACTGGAAATCACTGTCGGCAAAAGGTAATTTCCCGAAAGGTATCTTTAATTTTAGCAAAGCGTCATCCACAATTTCAGATTTAAAAAACAGCTATTTTATTTTACTTTCCGAAAATGACGAGACAGAAAAATTTTATGTGCTTTTACTTACATTAAAAAATCAGCCGCAGGCTATAAAAATAAAATTGTGGATTTCCAAAGAAACATATCTCTGCGAAAAAACGGAAATGAAATCCGAAACTGTTATATCAACGGTAATAATTACAGATATAAAAACAAATAAAGGAATGAAAGATTCATCATTCAGGTTCAAAATTCCAAAAGGCGCACAAATAATATTATCACCATTTTAATTATGGATATCGGTTCAAAATTAAGAGAGAAAAGACAGGATTTGGGACTATCCGTTGAAGATGTCTCAGCCAGAACTTTAATCAACATAAAATATCTCAATGCGATTGAAGAAAATAAATTCTCCGAAATACCGGCAGAAGTAATGACCTTGGGATTTCTAAGAAACTACTCTACTGTCTTGGGGCTGAATCCCGATGAAATTATTTGCGAATACAAAAAATCAAATCTCATACAATTTCCGAAAATTACCACAGTAAGAATTAAGAGTGGGCCTGTCAAAAAAAATATAAATATAAAAATCATCCCTGTCTTAATAACTGTGGTCGGCGCATTATTGATATTCGGCTTAATTAAAATGATTTCAAATATTGTAAAATCCGATAAAATTTCAGAAACGACGTCCGGGACGGTTGCAATCAAAAAAAATCATCTTGAAATCCAAACAACTGATAGCGTGTGGATACGGATAAAAGAAGGCGAAAATCCGATTTTTGAAGGAATAATTCCGCCTAATACAATAAAAACTTTTGAGTCGGCAGAACAATTCAGTTTGCGAATAGGAAATCTATCAGGAATAGCGGTTTCTCTAAACGGAACACCTGTTGAACTGCCTAAGGGTAAACTGGTCGGAGAAATAAAATTACCATGAATATTGCAAATAAAGTCACTCTTTTAAGAATTTCGCTCGTACCGTTTTTCATATTTTTTATGATTTACGATGAATTTTTTATGCGGGCGGCTGCTTTGCTTATTTTTGTAATTGCATCCATAACGGATACGATAGACGGCTATCTCGCAAGAAAATATAAAACGGTTACCGATTTCGGAAAATTTATGGATCCCTTGGCGGATAAACTTTTAGTGTCGGCGGCATTCATATCATTTATTGAAATAAGCGAACTTTATGTTCCTTCGTGGATGGTTATCGCTATAATTTCCAGAGAGTTTATCATAACAGGTTTGCGTTCTCTTGCTGCAACAAAAAATATAATAATACCTGCCGCAGTTGCGGGCAAATTTAAAACCACAATACAGATGATAACAATTATTACGATTCTTGTAATTTTATGCATAAACTCATTGTTCCGGGAATTCATCAAAATAGATCCTCACACAATTCCTATTCTTAAACTTACACCTTTCATCTTGATGTTCATAACCACAATCCTGACTCTAATTTCTGGATTAAGCTATATCTTCAAACACAAATATCTTTTTTTGAAAAATGAATGATTTTTTGATAAAATTTTTTGCGACAGGTTTTGGTGTCGGTTATATTCCAAAAGCGCCCGGAACTTTTGCTACGCTTTTTGCGGCGGCAATTTGGTGGTATCTGCCGACAACAACTTTTTTTATTGTTAGTTTTTTCGTATTCATAACAGCATTTTTCGTATGCGGGAAAGTAGAAAAATTATTCGGTATAAAAGATGACCAAAGAATAGTTATTGATGAAATTGTTGGTTATTTTTTTTCGGTTATTTTCTTGCCAAAAACATTTTTTGTGTTAATTTCAAGCATAATTTTATTCAGGTTTTTTGATATTAAAAAACCGTTGTTTATTAAAACTTCCCAAAAAGCAGAGGGGAGTGTCGGAATTATAGCAGATGATTTGCTCGCCGGTATTATTTCAATTCTTTTAATCACAATTATTCTTTTTTTATGGAAATAATTAAAATTCCCGTAGGTTATCTTGAAGCAAATTGTTATATTATTTTTGACCAGGATTCAAAAGACGCTGTTATTATTGACCCGGGGGACGAAGCGGAAAAAATTTTATCGGAAATTAATATAAGAAAAATAAAACCATCTGCAATAATAAACACCCACAATCATTTTGACCACACAGGTGCAAACAACGAAATAAAACAAAAAATTAATATAAAACTTTACCGTCCGGGAAAAGATGAAGAAATAAAAAACTTCGGATCCTTACCTGAGATAAAATTTCTTTTAACACCTGGGCATACCCGTGACGGATTATGCATCCTTGTTGAAAATCATCTTTTTTCCGGCGACACATTATTTGCAAATTCCGTCGGCAGAACAGATTTGGCAGGAGGAGATTTTAACCAACTTACGAATTCAATTAAAACAAAAATTTTAACACTTCCCGATGACACCATCGTTCATCCCGGGCATGGTCCTGATACAACTATTGAAGCAGAAAAAAAATCCAATCCTTTCCTTAAATAATCTATGCAAGTAATAGAATATCTGAACAGTTTTATCTCATACATTTCCGTAGAAAAAGGACTTGCCAAAAATACTGCAATAGCATATAAGCGGGATTTAGAAAGTTATTTTGAATATCTTAAAAAACATTTTTTAACTTTACTTGATATTGCCGAAGACCAGATAATGGATTATCTCTGGGAAAGAAAACTTTTAAAAAAATCAGCGGCGACAATTTTCAGGGAACAGGAGGCAATAAAGGGATTTTATAAATTTCTTTTTACCGAAGGTTATATAAAGATAAATCCTGCGGCTCAATTAAAATCTCCTAAACTTGAAAAATATCTGCCGGATACATTAACGATTGAAGAAGTGGAGAAACTTCTTGAAACACCGGATTTAACAAAACTTAAAGACATTCGTGATAAAGCAATTCTGGAAACTCTTTATGCAACGGGAATGCGGGTATCGGAGTTGACGGAACTGAAAATTTCAGACGTAAATCTGGACGTCGGATTTACAAAATGTTTCGGGAAAGCTTCTAAAGAAAGAATAGTTCCTATCGGATCAAAAGCAATTGAATCAATAAAAAATTATCTAACAATCCGTAAAAAAACCGATACTGATTTTCTTTTTTTGAATCCGTCCGGGGAAAAAATTTCAAGAATCTCCGTCTGGAAAATAATTAAAAAATACGCGAAACTTGCCGGCATCATAAAGAAAATATCACCTCACACGCTGCGGCATTCTTTTGCCTCGCATATTTTGGAAAGGGGGGCGGATTTAAGGACCATCCAGGAGATGTTAGGGCATTCTTCAATCTCAACGACGCAGATTTATACTCATATTGATAGAAAATTCCTCAAGCAACAGCACAAAAAATACCATCCTCGTGGATAATAGATTGGAAAATTAGAAAATTTTCTAATTTTGAAATATTCAATTTTTCACTTGACAAATTTTTTATTTTTCGTATAATATGCTCAAATGGGCATATAAGCATAAAATTGGGAGGGTTATGGAAAAATTTACAAATGTATTTAGGGCACTTTCAGATAAAACGAGGTTGAGAATTTTACATCTTTTGACTTTTAGCAAAAAGGAACTCTGTATCTGCGAAATAATGGATTCGCTGAAACTTGCGCAGTATAACATTTCAAAACACATCCGGGAACTTAAACTTACGGGGCTTGTAAAAGAAAGAAAAGAGGGCAGATTCGTATTTTATTCGTCGGTAAAACATAAAGATAGTTTTTCTAAAAACATAGTAAAATCTGTAGAATCAATAGATAATCCTGTATTTTTAGATGATAATTCCAGACTAAAAAAACGACTATTTTTAAGAAAAAACGACAAACCGGCCGGGTTTATTTGCATTAGCAAAAGGTGTAGGTAAATGAAAGAAAGAACAAAACTTATTTTAATAGTTCTCGTTTTCCTTTTAGCATATTTTCTGCCATTTAGTAATTTAAGAATGCAGGGAGCGATACTTGAATCATTCAATATGCTACAGGAATATGCCCGTCAGCATGTGCTATTATGTCTTGTGCCTGCGTTTTTTATTGCGGGAGCAATTTCTGTTTTTGTGTCACAGGCATCTGTGATGAAATATTTTGGACCCAAAGCAAATAAAATACTTTCTTATGGCGTTGCTTCGGTATCAGGCACGATACTTGCCGTATGTTCCTGCACGGTTCTGCCTTTGTATGCTGGTATTTCTAAAAGAGGAGCAGGTATCGGTTCTGCAATTGCATTTCTGTATTCAGGCCCAGCAATTAATATTCTTGCAATAATATTGACTGCAAGAGTTCTGGGAATGGAAATAGGTATTGCCAGAGCGGTAGGGGCGGTAAGTTTTTCAATAATAATCGGGTTGATAATGGCTTTTATTTATCGGAAAGAGGAATTACAAAAAACGGAAGATACTAAAATGTTTGAGTTAGAAACAGAAGAAAAAAGACCTCTTGTAAAAAACGCCGTTTATTTTTTGACTCTTGTTTTAATTCTGATTTTTGCCGCATGGGGCAAACCAGCACAACCCGTCGGATTCTGGAATTTTATTTACGAAATACACTGGTATGTTACCGTTTCTTTACTGATTTTACTCGGTTTTATTCTTAAAAATTGGTTTGAAAAAACGGAACTCAACACATGGGTTGACTCAACATGGGGATTTGCAAAACAGATTTTTCCTCTTCTTTTAGGCGGAGTTCTTGCTGCGGGATTTTTAATGGGCAGACCAGGTTTTGATAACGGAGTGATACCGAATAGATATGTCGTAATGCTTGTAGGCGGAAATTCATTGTGGGCAAATCTTTTTGCTTCAGTTTCAGGTGCTTTAATGTATTTTGCAACGCTTACCGAAATACCGATATTGCAGGGTTTAATGGGAAGCGGTATGGGTAAGGGACCTGCCCTGTCGCTTTTATTGGCGGGTCCCGCATTAAGTTTACCCAGCATGATTGTTTTAAGCAGCATTATGGGTACAAAAAAGATGCTTGTTTATGTTTCACTTGTCGTCGCTATGTCAACCATAACCGGTATGATATACGGCGGTTTATTTTAATTATGCCGGAAAAACTTATAACATTAACATTCTCTGAAAAAGAACAAATAGAGATTAGGCAGATTGCTCTTGATGATGATAAAAATTCGGCTTTGGAATTTGTAAAGAAGTTAGACAAAGAATTGCAGATAAGAAAAAATTCTCATTGCGGGCTTATGTCTGACTTTGTTAAACAAGGAGATTTTGATAAGCGGGAAAAATAAAGGGTATTAAACCCTGTGTTATCATCGCTCGCTTGAAAATAAAATGCCACATCTTAACGAGGTTAGAATTATTCAAGTACTTCCCTGCATAGCGAAGCCCGGAACAATAAGGTTTATAGCGGAACTTGACAGGGATATATCTGAAGTAATGCCATATCTTAATACTGTTTTAGACGGTGCTATCTACAATCATGAAGGACATAATATTACCCTTAAAAAAGATGACAGGTTAATAGGAATTCACGGGAGACAACTCTCCGCAGGAAAAGTCATTGACTTAAAAGATGCGGACAACCTGATAAACTGGTTTAGAGATTTGGTAAATGATACATATGACAAGAAAGACAGTATAAAACCTAATTTTGAAAGAAGAATGAGGCTGACAGTACTTGATATTTTAAAACTTATGCCTTTGACAAACTGCAAGAAATGCGGTGAAATGACTTGCACGGCGTTTACAATTAAAATAGCAAGTGAAGAAAAACATATTATGGCTTGCGCGGATTTGTTTTCAGGTAAATTTAATGAAAAAAGAGACTTACTTTTAAAAATTCTAAAAGAATGCGGATATAAAATACCATCTATTTTTGCAAAAGGAGGCGAAGAAGAATGAAACTTGAAATTTTAGGAACCGGCTGTCCGAAGTGTAAAAAACTCACAGAGTTGGTCAAAGAAGCGGTTACCGAACTCGGCATATCTGCAGAAATTTTAAAAGTAGATAAAATCAACGACATTATGAACTACGGCGTTATGATGACGCCCGCACTTGCAATTAACGGAGAGGTAAAAGTTGCAGGTAGAATTCCTTCAAAAGAAGAAATAAAAAACTTGATACAGGGTCGCAGAAATAATATGCAAAAGAAAAAAGTTCTTTTTATCTGCGTACATAATAGTGCAAGAAGCCAGATGGCGGAAGCGTTTCTGAATAAACTGGCAGGGGATAAATTTGAAGCAAAAAGCGCAGGCATTACGCCCGGGAAACTTAATCCTGTTGTCGTGGAAGTTATGAAAGAAACAGGTATTGATATTTCCGCCAATAAAACAAAAGGCGTCAGGGAATTCATTGACAGAGGCGATATATTTGACTATGTGATAACCGTCTGCGATGAATCGGGATGTCCGCTGTTTCCGGGGAATGCAGAGCAGATGCACTGGACATTTGCCGACCCGGCGGGATTTACAGGCACTGACGAAGAAAAACTGGCAAAAATCAGAGAAGTCAGAAATCAGATAAAAACAAAAATTGAGGATTGGATTAAAATTTGATAAAATTAGCGGGATACCGATATGAAATTCAAAAAAAATTTCTTGTTTATTACATTATTGTTTTGTGTTTTATCCGGATGTGATAAAAAAAATGAACCGATGCCAATCAATGAAACAAAAAATTCTCCTGTCCAATCTGTCCAAACAGAAAATGCAACTCAAAAGGTACAAACAAGCAAACTTACCGATAAATCATCGGAAAAACAAAAAATAATGGTTACCTTCATTGAACTCGGTTCAGTAAAATGTATCCCGTGCAAAATGATGCAGCCGATAATGGAAGAAATAGAAAAAAAGTATGCAGACCAAGTAAAAGTTATTTTTTATGATGTTTGGACGACGAAGGGAAAACCATATGCGGAAAAATATAAAATCCGCCTAATTCCAACACAGGTTTTTCTTGATAAAAACGGCAACGAGTATTTCAGGCACGAAGGGTTTTTCCCGAAAGATGATTTGATAAAAATTCTTGAGATGCAAAATATAAAAAAATGATAATTGAAATTTTTAACGGTTTAACAACAGCATTAAACCCTACGGGTTCACCGGCAATTGCGTTAATCTCTGCACTTATCTGGGGTGTTTTGAGCATCATTTTAAGTCCCTGCCATCTGGCAAGTATTCCGTTGATAGTCGGTTTCATAGACGAACAGGGAAAAATTTCAACAAAAAGAGCTTTTTTTATTTCTCTCATTTTTGCGGCAGGAATACTTATCACAATTGCGGCAATTGGAGTCATCACGGGTTTGCTCGGAAGAATAATGGGCGATATGGGTAAATATGGGAATTATTTTGTTGCAGTTATATTTTTTATCGTTGGATTTCATCTGCTCGGCATAATCCATTTGAATTTGAAAGGCGCAGACGCGGCTGGTTACAAAAATAAGGGACTAATGGCGTCTTTTGTTCTGGGTTTGGTTTTTGGTGTTGCACTGGGTCCCTGCACATTTGCTTATATGGCTCCGATACTCGGCATTGTATTCACAACCGCATCAACAAATTTATTTTTTGCAATAACACTGATATTTTTTTATGCCATCGGACATTGCTCCGTAATAGTTTTTGCTGGAACATTCACAGAAATTGTTCAACACTATTTAAACTGGAACGAGAAATCAAAAGGTGCTGTAATACTTAAAAAAATCTGTGGAGTGCTTGTAATATCAGGCGGAATATATTTGCTTTATATCGGATAACAATTTTGTTGCGGGAGATGTGTATGATGAATGAAATAAAAGTGGAAAGGAATCTGGGCATGTTTGAAAAGTATCTGACGGTATGGGTGATTTTATGTATTGTTCTCGGTATAATACTGGGAAAATCGGCGCCGCAAGTTGCAAAATATTTAGACGGTATGGCGATTTATGTTAACGAAGCGCCGACTGTTTCAATTCCGATTGCAATATGTCTTTTTTTTATGATGTATCCCATAATGGTAAAGATAGATTTTAAGGAAGTTCTGCAGGCGGGCAAATCTACAAAACCGGTTTTATTGACACTTTTTGCAAACTGGGCGATAAAACCTTTTACGATGTATGCAATAGCGATATTTTTTCTGGGGTATCTCTTTAAGGGATTCATCGGCATTGATGCGGTTGATTATATAAAAATGCCTCTCGGAATGGATTTGCCGGTCGGAGCAATGCACGGTGCAGGCACTGTGATTATGCAGAACGGAATAAAAATGCTGCAGATTCCGTTATGGCGGAGTTATCTTGCCGGCTGTATCCTTTTGGGCATTGCACCCTGCACCGCAATGGTTCTGGTCTGGGGTTATCTGGCAAAAGGAAATGACGGACATACGCTTATAATGGTTGCGATAAATTCATTATCAATGCTGGTTTTATACGGCCCGCTCGGCGGATTTTTGCTCGGTGTAGGCCGACTGCCCGTTCCCTGGCAGGCGCTTGTTTTATCAATTGCAATTTATGTCGCGCTTCCTTTGCTCGCCGGATATCTTTCCAGAAAATGGCTTATTAAATCAAAAGGGGAGGATTGGTTTAATAATAAGTTCATTCATCTTCTGACGCCCGTATCAATCATCTCGCTTCTTGTTACATTGATTCTTTTATTTTCCTTTAAGGGTGAAATTATTTTGACTCAGCCGCTTACAATTTTGTGGCTCGCAATTCCACTGTTTATCCAGACCAATCTGATTTTCTGGATTACCTACGGTCTTGCAAAACTGATAAAGTTAAAGTATGAAGACGCAGCACCATCAGCTATGATAGGTGCAAGCAATCATTTTGAAGTCGCAATCGCAACATCAACAATGCTTTTCGGTTTATCTTCGGGCTCATCGCTTGCAACTGTTGTTGGAGTTTTAATCGAAGTTCCCACAATGTTGTTTCTGGTCTATATCTGCAAAAAAACAAAAACATGGTTCCCGGCAGAAAGCAAGATGGCTTAATACAATGGAGATGGAAGTAATTAAAAAATAATTATTTTTATCTGAAGTGAGTAATTTCTTTGAATTTTTTGTAGCGGGTTTCAATCTCGGCGGGTTTGAGCCGTTTCATTCTTTCCAGCGAAAAATCCTCAACATTAAATGATGCCATAACGCTTCCGTAAATTACCGCTTTTCTTAAATCATGCTCGGTGGGTTTTTTGTTCAGTTTTGCGAGATAGCCGAAAAATCCGCCGCCGAAAGTATCGCCCGCTCCGGTCGGGTCAAAGACCTCTTCCAGCGGGTATGCAGGAGCGGAGAAAAATCCGCCTTTTGAAAACAACATTGAACCGTGTTCACCTTTTTTAATGACGACATATTTTAATCCGTAATCAAGAATAATTCTTCCTGCTTTTATTAAACTCGGCTGCTCGGTTAAAAGCCGCGCCTCACCGTCGTTGATTATCAAAATATCAATTTTAGAGAGAAGTTTCAGCAAGGATTGTTTTTTTATTTTTACCCAGAGGTTCATTGAATCTGCGGCAATCAATTTCGGTTTTTTTATCTGGGATAAAACATCCATCTGTAAATCAGGGTCTATATTTGCCAGGAACACATAGTCGGCATTTTTGTATGAGTCGGGAATTTCCGGTTTGAATGTTTCAAACACATTGAGGCAGGTTGAAAGCGTTTTTGCCTCGTTCATATCGTATTCGTAAGAACCGCTCCATCTGAATGTCTGACCCGCAACAGTTTTAAGCCCGTCAAGATTTATTTTTCTTGATTTTAAAAGTTCAAGATGTTCTTTTGGAAAATCACTGCCGACGACCGCAACGAGATTCACATTCGTAAAGAAACTTGCCGAATAGGAAAAATATGTGGCCGACCCGCCGAGAATGTCTTTTTTTTCTCCGAACGGCGTTTTAATAGAATCCAACGCAACCGAACCTACGACAAGAATTGACATAATTTACTCCTTTTTATATCGCGGAGCGAGGGAAAAATTTCTGAAGAGCCTCAATTTGCGACTACATTTTTAACCTCAAAGTGAGGGAGTTGTTGAGCGGAACTTCGCGGAGTTTCGCATTCGCATTCTGCGAAACGAGCGAGAGCGACAGCACAGGCTGGACACGTTTCCGCGAGATAACTCCCGAACGATATTTGGGCGCGAGAGGATTTGAACCTCCAAGCCCCTGCGGGCACTAGCTCCTGAAGCTAGCGCGTCTGCCAGTTTCGCCACGCGCCCAAACAGTGATATTTTACAAAAAATTAAAAAATTGTCAATTGTAAAAGTTAAAATGAAAAAAGTCATTGACAAAAATGTTGTTTTGTATTATAATTTTTGCAGACATTTGCAGATTTTTACGCTATAATGTCAGCGTAAATCCGAACATTAGATTAAAACAATTATTTATGTTATGATTATTTCAAATAGGAGAAAATAATGAATGATTTAATTACAGGGAGTATTATTGGTAGTAGCGGCGTAGCTCTTGGAGCAATTATTGGTTTGATAGGTAACTTTGCAAATTCAATTACCGAATATAAGAAATGGAAAGTTGATAAAAAATATAATCATTTAATTGAAACCCGTAACAAAACAGAAAAAACCTTCAATGATGTATATGAGAAGATAATAGCCGGAATGAAAACTGATTCATATGACATTTCTGCTATGACTACAATATTTAAACTTTGCCCAAAAGAGGTTTCAGAAGAATTTCTAAAATTTATGGATGATAAAAATAGGTCAATTGAAAATAGAAGAGAGCATTTATTACTGATTTCAATAAGCATGAAGGAATACTTATCTAGTTTGGACAAAAAAATTTATGCGGTAATAGATAAATAAGTTTTCGTCTAACTATCTGCTTCCGGGCGAGAATAAGCGTCTCGCCTAACACTGCCGGAGGCAAGGCGTGAACAGTTGACCGTTAACTGACATTGTAAAGTGACAGAAACAATAAACTTTAAGAACAAAAAATGCGGGACAAACGATTTGTTGCAGAACATCGGGGCGGATCACTTAAAAAAGAACAGCACTACCAGTTAATAAAATGGGCTTGCGACTGTGCGGAGCATGTCTTGCCTCTCTTCGGTGAAAAAATAGATAAGCGACTGACAAATGCACTGCGTGTGGCTAAAGCGTGGACAAAAGGAAAGGCTTCGGTTGGTGACGCAAGAAAAGCCTCAGTAGGTGCACATGCGGTGGCACGCGAATCATCAAACCCGATTGCAATTGCAGTAGCCCGCGCGGTCGGACACGCTGTTGCCACAGCCCATATGGCTGACCATTCGTTAGGACCAGCGTTGTATGCTTTGAAAGCCGTGAAAAATGCAGGCAAATCAATAGACGCGGAAAGAAAATGGCAAGACAAACAATTGCCATCAGAAATTAAGGAGCTTGTCCTGACTGCAAGGAGTAAGAAAGAGCAGGTATTTAAAGATTTAAAATAAAATCAACAATTTAATAGTATAAAATTTTATGGCTAAACTGACTTTTTACGGCGGGGTGGACGAAATCGGCGGGAACAAAATCCTGCTTGAAGAGGGCAATACGAAAGTTTTTCTGGATTTCGGGATGTCTTTTTCCGAGGAGGGAAAGTTTTTTGAATTCCCGCTTTTAAGGCCTACAAACATAGACGACCTAAGAAAAATAAATGTACTCCCGGAATTAGAAGGACTTTATAAAAATGCCGGATTAAAAGTTAGATACCTTCCGAACGGCGACTTTTTTGTTGAGGGCACGCCGGAAGACCGAAAAATAGATGCAATAATTTTATCGCACGGACATCTTGACCATACCGGTTATCTCGGACTTGTAAGACCGGACATACCTATTTATTCCTCCGCAGCGACAAAAAAATTTCTTAAACTGAGAAGCGACATAAATAAAAACTGGGCGGCAGAGTCAAGCCAGGAATCTTTTAATACTATGGAAGTGGACGAGGAAAGGCAAATTGGGAAGGATTTAACTATCCGCAGGTTTGATGTTGACCATTCCATCGTGGGCGCAAGCGCATATTTGATTTGCACAAAAAATAAAAAAATCGCATACACCGGTGATTTCAGATTCCACGGATACCGTCAGAAAGAAACTGAGTATTTCCAAAATGAAATTGCAAAAGAAAATATAGATGTTCTTATCAGCGAGGGAACGCGGCTTTCAAGAAAAGACGAAGAAAAAGCGTTTAACACGGAAGAAGAGGTTTTTGAAGCCGCCTGTGAATTTACAAGAAAGGAAAAAGGTCTGGTAATTTACGACGCATCCCCAGCCGATATTGATAGGGTAAAAACGCTTTCAAGGGTTGCGAAAGAAACCGGACGGGAACTTGTCCTTGACGATAAAAAAGCATACTTTGTTTTATACTTAAATCATAACGAACAGAAAAATATTGTTGAGAACCTTCCGGGAATTGAGGATTTTAAGATATATCTGTCCAGGGAAAAACTGAAAAAGACATCAAAGAAATTTTCAGAAAAAATTTTTAGCGAAGATAACTTGTTTGTTGAAAATTTTATTGAAGGACGAGGCGGGCATCAGAAAATACTTCTTGCTAAACAGATTACGGAGTCAAAAAAATCTTCCGACGACTACGACAAATTCGCCGCAACGGTAAAAAAATCGCAAAGCAGCGAGGACTTTTTCAAAGCAATAAAAATTCCTACCGAAAAATTCATATGGGGACCTCTCGGACGGCAGGAGATATTGTCAAATCCCGGAAAATACATTTTATACACATCAAACGGACCTCTGACGCTTTTACAATTTACACCGGCCGGAAAAAAAATTGAGGGTTCTTATATTTACGGCAAGGCGGAGCCGTTCAACGAGGAAATGGAATTTTCTTTTGACATACTTGAGAACTGGATAAAACTTGCGGGCTTAAATATGAAATATGCGCATACTTCTGGACATGCTTCGGCGGACGACTTAAAAAAATTCATACAAGCGGTTAAACCCAAGTTTGTCATACCGGTTCACACGGAAAATGCCGCTATGTTTGAAAAATTTGGTGCAAAAGTTTTAAGACCCGAATTAAAAAAAATTCTGGAACTGTAAATTTTTCTTGACAAATTTTTTTCAAATTGTAAAATAAAATCGATGGCTAAAAAAACTTTCATTCTTGATACAAACGTTTTAATCCACGACCCCGAATCGCTTACCGCATTTGAAGACAATACAGTCATCATACCGATGGCAGTTATTGAAGAGCTTGACAATCTTAAAAGATTCCACGACGAAAGAGGCAGGGCGGCAAGAAGTGTTGCCAGAAAATTAAACAATCTCGCCGTAAAAGGAAAATTTAGCGAGGGTATTCCTCTTGATAACGGCGGAAAACTGATAATAGACCTTGAACAAAAAATAAACCTTCCCTACGATTTTTCAAATAACAAAAAAGATAATCTTATACTTTCGGCGGCGTATGCCCGTCAGAAAAAGAATGAAAGTGTAATTTTTGTAACGAAAGATATAAACCTTCGCATTAAAGCGGAAGCAATCGGTCTTGTTGCGGAGGACTACAAAAAAGAAAAAATAAAAATTGAACAGTTATACCAGGGATACAGGGAAATGCCGCTATCGGGCGACGCGATAGATAAATTTTACAAGAATAAATCCATCAAAATAAAAGACGAACTTACCGCGAATGAATTCGTGATATTGAAAGATGAGTCAAACCCGCAAAAATCCGCTCTTGCAAAATATGATATTAAATCAAAATCACTTATTTCTCTTATCTATAAAGAAACCGCCGTATGGGGACTGAAACCGCTCAACACCGAGCAGAAATTTGCGTTTGAACTTTTGCTTAACGACAACATTCAGTTGTTAACGCTTGTCGGGGTTCCCGGAGCCGGAAAAACTCTTTTATCTCTGGCTGCAGGACTTCAAAAAACGATTGATGAAAAAATTTATAAACGGCTTTTAGTCGGAAAATCGGTAACGCCGGTCGGCAAAGATATAGGATACCTGCCGGGAACGAAAGAGGAGAAAATTTCGCAATGGATGGGCTCAATTTACGACAACCTTGAATTTCTCGTAGATAAAAACAATCCCGACGAAAGCACCGACGACAAAGTTCAATATTTTTTTGACAGCGGGAAAATAGAAATAGAAGCATTGGCGTTTTTACGGGGCAGGAGCATTCCGAGACAGTTTATTATAATTGACGACGCCCAAAATCTTACGCCTCACGAAGTAAAAACTATAATTTCCAGAGCGGGTGAAGGCACGAAAGTGGTCCTGACCGGCGACCCTTATCAAATTGACAATCCTTACCTTGACGCCGAATCAAACGGGCTCACATATCTTGTTGAAAGATTCAAGGGACAGGAAATGTACGGACATATAAATTTCAAAAAAACGGAAAGGTCGCAACTGGCCGCACTTGCCGGGGAACTTTTGTAAAAATGGATACTCTTTTTGCGGATTTGCATGTTCACACAAAATACTCCGACGGAACTTTCTCTCCTGAAGAAAGCGTAAGGTATGCACAGAAAGTAGGACTTGCAACAATCAGCATAACCGACCACGATACAACCGAAGGAATACCCAGTGCAATCAAAGAGGGTTCAAAAAGAGGGATTGAAGTAATACCGGGAATAGAACTCTCGGTGGAATTAAAAAATTCTCATCAGTATGAAATGCACATACTCGGATATTTCATAAACTGGGAAGATTCTTCTTTTCAACAAAAATTAAAACTTTTCAGAAAGGCAAGAGAAAGACGAGCATATCATATTTTGGATAAATTGAAAGGTCTGGGGATTGAAATAGACGAACGGCGGCTGTTTGAAATAGCGGGCATCGGAGTAATAGGGCGGCTTCATTTCGCAAAAATGCTCGTTGAAAATAAAGCTGTTTCGCATACACAGGAAGCATTCTGGAAATATCTCGGAGACGGCAAACCGGCATATGTTCCGAAATTCAGCTTATCACCCGACGAAGCTATAAAAATGATTTTGCGGGTCGGCGGAATTCCGGTTTTGGCGCATCCGCATTTTAACAGTATCAATTGCAATGTTGTAAAATCTCTTGCTAATTTCGGATTAAAAGGGATTGAGGTCTGGCACACAAAACACTCGGCGGATGAAACTGACAAATTCAAAAAAATGGCGGATAAACTTGGAATGATTATGACGGGTGGAAGTGACTGCCACGGTGTGATGAACGACGAGCCGCCTATAATGGGAAAGATAAAAGTGCCATATTCTGCTGTTATAGAACTGAAAAAATATAAAAACAATTTGGAAAAAAATCACAGTCATCTTTTTTCTTGACATTTTTTATTAAAATACTATAATCAAAAGTTGTAATTGAAGGAATTCCGTGTAATTCGGAAGCTGCCCCGCAACGGTAAAGCCCGGTCTATCAATTACGAAAACTCCGAGGGGAGAAAGTTCACTCAACTTCTCTGGAGTTGGGTTTTTTGTTTATGGAGGGAACTTGATACAAATTTACACAGGTAACGGAAAAGGCAAAACAACTGCTGCGATGGGTTTGGCTTTAAGGGCACTGGGACACGAAATGAATGTCTGCATAATTCAATTTTTTAAACTAAAAAATTATTACGGTGAACAAAAAAATTTCAAAAAATTCAAAAATCTCAAATTTTACTCGTTCGCCCGAAAGCATCCGCATTTCTATAAAAACATAAAAACAAAAGATATTAAAAATGAGTGTAAAAAAGCAGTGCTGATAATTGCCGGGATAATCAAAGAAAAAAAATATGATTTGCTGATTCTTGACGAATTAAACATTGCTATCCGTGACAGATATATTGATGTTAAAAAAATTGTTCACTTGTTAAAGAATAAACCAAAAGAAATGGAAGTGATTATAACCGGAAGAGCTGCTCACAAAAAAATACTTAAACTTGCCGATTTGATAACCGATATGCGGATTGTTAAACATCCATATTACAGGGGCATAAAATCACGCAAAGGAATTGATTATTAAAAATGGGAAAAATTATTTTTATTTTGGGCGGAGCTCGGAGCGGGAAAAGTTCATATGCAATTGAACTTGCTAAAAAAGAAAAGAATGTATTGTTCGCAGCAACAGCAAAACCTTCTGATTCTGAAATGAAAGAAAGAATTGAAAAACATAAAAAAACGAGACCTAAAAATTTCAAGATGGTAGAAATTAAAGAAGACCTTTCGGAAATATTTAAGGAACACTTTAATACGGCAATATTAGATTGCCTCACAATTTTTGTCGCCGGGTGCATGGTGGACGGCAAAAGCGAACAAAAAATACTTGCAGAAATTAAGAAATTTCTGACGGAAATAAAAAATAAAAATAAAAAAATAATAATTGTTTCAAACGAGGTCGGCGGAGGAATCGTTCCGGGGAATAAACTTGCAAGAAAATTCAGGGATGTGCTGGGAAATGTAAATAAAATGGTTTCAGAGTTTTCCGGCAAAGTATATCTTATGGCTGCCGGTATTCCAATTTTAATTAAAGGAGGTGTAAAATAAAAATAATTTCATCATGGTCGGGGGGGAAGGATTCCTGTCTTGCATGTTACAAAGCAATACAACAGGGACATCAAATTTCTTATCTATTAAACTTTATATCCAAAGAAACAAAACGGGGATGTTTCCACGGAATAGATGGAAAACTTATGCAATCGCAGTCAGATGCAATCGGGATTCCAATTTTTCAGAAAGAAGTGAGTCCCGATATGAAAAAATACGAGGAAGAATTTAAATCAGCTGTCTTAGAATTAAAAGAAAAAGAAAAAATAACAGGAATGGTTTTCGGCGATATCTATCTTGATGAACACAGAAACTGGGTCAAAAGAGTATGCAACGAACTGGGGATAACACCGCTTGAACCGTTGTGGAACTTAAAACCGGAAGATGTTGCTGTTCAATTTATTGAACTTGGCTTTAAGGCGGTTGTTGTAAGTGCAAAAGCGGACTTATTTGATGAAAATTTTGTCGGCAGAGAATTTGACAGAGAAACATTAAAATTTTTGATTGAGAAAAACATCTGCCCATGCGGAGAAAACGGCGAGTTTCATACATTCGTTTATGCCGGACCGATTTTCCGAAAAAAAATAAAAATAACAAAAATCGAAAAAATCCTGAAAAACGGTTTCTGGAAACATTATTTTGCCGATATAAAAGAATACGAACTTGAGGAAAAAAATGTTAAGTAAAAAAATTGAAGAAACTGTTAAAAGAATTAAACCACTTGATGAAAAACTTTTAGAACAAACGCAGAAACGGTTGGATAATCTCACAAAACCACTCGGCTCTTTGGGCCGGCTTGAAGAACTGGCTTGTCAGGTTGTAGCCATCACAGGAAAAGAAAAACCCGAATTAAAGAAAAAGGTGATATTTACTCTGGCGGGTGACCATGGGGTTGTTGAAGAAGGCGTTTCCTGTTTTCCAAAAGAAGTGACGCCGCAGATGGTTTATAATTTTTTACGGGGTGGGGCAGGAATAAACGTTTTGGCAAGGCATATCGGTGCGAAAGTTATTGTCGCAGATTGTGGAGTCGCTGAAAAGATAGATGTTACAAATCCGGAATTTAAAGATAAAAAAATAAATTTTGGGACAAACAATTTTACAAAAGGTCCGGCAATGACGGAGGATGAAGCGGTAAAATCAATTGAAGCAGGAATAGAACTTGTTGAAGAAGAATTAAAAAATGGAATTGATATCATCGGCACCGGCGATATGGGAATTGCAAATACAACACCATCTTCAGCAATCACCTCGGTAATTTGCGGCGTTGATGTTGAAAAGATTACGGGTAGGGGGACCGGTATTGACGACAAAATGTTAAAAAACAAAATTGCAGCAATAAAAAAAGCAATCGCTCTAAACAAACCGGATAAAAAAGACGGTATTGATATATTATCAAAAATCGGCGGATTTGAAATCGGGGGAATTACGGGGGTAATCCTTGCCGGAGCATCACATAAAATTCCTGTGGTTATTGACGGATTTATCTCGGGCGCAGCCGCACTTCTGGCGTATACATTGCAACCGACGGTTGCGGAATATCTGATTGCCTCGCATTGTTCCGTGGAACAAGGACACAATGTTATCTTAAAATATCTCGGACTAAAACCTGTGTTGGATTTGAACCTCCGTCTCGGCGAAGGAACCGGTGCGGCCTTAGGAATAAATATTGTTGATGCAGGTTGTAAAATACTAACGGAAATGGCAACTTTTGAAAACGCCGGTGTAAGCAAAAAATTAGAATGATAAAAAAAATTCTTTCCGCAGTCGGTTTTCTAACGATTTTCCCTGTCGTGAAAAGGGGATTTGAAAACTGTACTATTTTTTTCCCGCTTGTCGGCTTATTTATCGGCGGGTTTCTTATATCGGTAAATTATTTAGGTTCTTTTTTATTTCCCAAAAATGTGGTTGATATGCTGGTTATTGTTTCGCTGACAATAATTACCGGCGGACTTCACCTGGACGGTTTTGCCGACATGCTTGACGGTTTCTACGCGGGGAAAAATAAAAATGATACTTTAAGAATTATGGACGATGTACACATCGGAGCAATGGGGGTTATGGGAATTTTTTGTATCCTCGGATTGAAATTTTTTGCACTCCAAAGTATTCCACAAAAAATTTTATATCCGGCGCTTCTGCTCTTTCCGACTTTAAGCCGGTGGAGTTTGGTTTTTGCAAGTACGATTTCCAAGCCGGCAAAAAATGAAGGACTCGGAAAAATTTTTATTGATACCGTTTCAAAAAAGGATTTTTTTATCGCTACAATCGCCGCAGTTTTAATATCTTTTCTTATTTTTGAACTGAAAGGATTTTTTATTCTGATTGCAGTATCTTTTGTTTCGTTTATTTTTTTGAAACTTATAAGCAAGAAAATCGGCGGCATTACAGGTGATATATTAGGTGCGTTAAACGAAATAATTGAGGTCTTCGTGCTTTTAATTTTATCTATATGAAAAAAATTTTAATTTTAATATTTGGATTTAATTTTTTATACGGTGCTGATTTTCCAGATAGAATTATCTCGTTAGGACCAACCCTCACAGAACAACTTTATCTTTTAGATGCAGGAGAAAAAGTTATAGGAAATACAATTTATTGCAAGATTCCGGAAGATGCAAAAAACAAAGAAAAAGTAGGAACTATAATAGAGCAGGACTTAGAAAAAATTTTCATACTCAAACCGGATTTGGTTATTGCAAGTTCAATGACAAATCCCAAGACCATAAAAAAATTAAACGTTTTAGGAATAAAGGTTGTTCAGTTTACATATGCAAAGAATTTTAATGAAATTTGCCGTCAGTTTTTGGAGTTAGGAGAAATTGTCGGTAAAAAAAAAGAGGCGGAAAAAATTATTGAGGAAGTAAGAGGTAAAGTAGAGTTAATAAAAAAGAAAACAATAATCCGAAATTCCGCTAAAGAGGGACAAAAAGTTTTTGTTCAAATAGGCGCAAAGCCGCTCTTTACCACTACCAAAGATTCATTCATAAATGATTTCATTGAATCTGCCGGCGGAATAAATATCGCAAACACTAAAACCGGACTTTACAGCAGAGAAGAGGTTGTTGCTCAAAATCCCGATGTGATTATTATTACAACTATGGGAATTGCAGGTGAAGGAGAGAAAAAAATCTGGAAAAAATATAAAACAATAAACGCAGTAAAAAATAACCGGATTTACATTGTTGATTCTTACAAACTCTGCAGCCCCACACCCGTAAGTTTTGCAGAAACATTAAATGAAATAGTTGAGATTTTATATCCGAAAAAAATAAATGAGTAAAAAATTATTTCGCTGGTCTATACAGATATTGATTTTGACAGGAGTTCTTTTTACTGTCAGCATTTTCTCTTTATGCATCGGTTCTTCAGGCATACCATTAAAGAAAATTTTTTCTACAATCCTTGAAGGCAGGGGTTCCACCGAGTACAGCATCATTTTTGATATTCGTCTGCCGCGAATTATTCTGGGCTTTGCAGTCGGCGGCTCTTTATCTTTGGCGGGCGTTATCCTGCAGGGACTTTTCCGCAATCCGTTGGTTGAACCGTACACACTCGGCATTTCAGGCGGAGCCGCTCTGGGCGTATGTTTGAACATCGTTTTGGGAATATATCATACCTCCGTCTTATCTCTGCCTGTTTCAGGTTTCGCAGGTGCCGTTTTGGTTGTTTTGATTGTTTATTTTTTAACTCTTAAAAAGGGTATATTAAAAATTCAAGGACTTCTTTTAACGGGCGTAATGATAAGTTTTATTTCGTCATCTTTGATTATGTTTATAATGGCAATATCTAAAGTGGAGGATTTACACGGAATTATTTTCTGGATAATGGGTTCTCTGGAAGAGCCGAATATGCTTCTTATAAAAATAACCGTTTTATTATCCGTATTTGGTCTGTTTGGAGCATATCTTTTTTATCGCGACTTAAATGCTTTTGCTTTGGGTGAAGAAGATGCATCGCACTTAGGTGTGGACACCGAAAAAACAAAAAAAGCGCTTTTTATTTTATCATCACTGTTAACCGGCTGCGCCGTATCGGTTGCCGGCGTTATCGGATTTGTCGGTTTAGTCATTCCTCATTTCGTCCGAATGCTTATCGGCTATGACCACAGAATACTTATAATTGCCTCATTTTTAACCGGCGGCGCATTTTTAATTGCGTGTGATACAATCGCAAGAACGGTAATTGCGCCTATAGAACTACCGGTCGGAGTAATTACAGGAATTATCGGCGGAGTGATGTTTATCTATTTCTTAAACAAACGGAAATAATATGCTTGAAGTAAAAAATCTTGTCTGCGGATATAATAATAAGTTTGTCTTAAAAGATATTAACTTTGAACTAAAAAACAAAGAAATCCTCGGAATAATCGGTCCTAACGGTTCGGGTAAAACAACTCTGCTTCGTGCAATAAGTAAGATAATTAAACCGCAGGCGGGGCAGATCATTTTTGAAGGAAAAGACATAAAAAAAACAGGACTTAACGAACTGGCTAAAAAAATGGCTGTGGTAACACAATTTTCAGAATCATATTTTAATATGACTGCGGAAGAAATCGTACAATTAGGCAGAACACCTTTTCATTCAAGATTACAATTTTTAGAAACAGGACAGGATGAAAAAATCGTTGAACAAGCAATGCTATTAACCGAAACATTTAATTTAAAAAACCGCCCCATATTAGAATTAAGCGGCGGAGAAAGACAACTTGTGTTTATCGCCCGCGCTATCGTTCAACAACCGGAACTTCTTGTACTGGATGAACCGACGGCACATTTAGATATCGCGCATCAGATAAGAATTTTGGACCTTACGAAAAAATTAAATACGGACTTTGGTCTTACGGTGATGATGGTTTTGCACGACCTGAACTTGGCAAGTGAGTACTGTGATAGAATAATGCTTCTCAATAACGGTAATATGCATAAAATCGGGACACCTTCGGAAGTTTTAACCTATCAAATCATTGAAGAGGTTTACAAAACTGTTGTAGTCGTAGAAAAAAATCCGATTTCACAAAAACCATATGTGTTATTGGTGAAAGATACAGACAGAACAGGGAATCCGGTGATTGACCTCAGATATACAGAGGGTTGAAAATCCGGAACAGTCCCGCTACTGTGAAGGGGATGAAATTTTTTTATGCCACTGTCCCGATAAATAGGGATGGGAAGGCGAAATTTCAGATGAACCTGAGTCAGGAAACCTATCTGTCTGTAACTAAAATTCTCTTCGAGAGAAAGGGAGGCAAAAATGCAGACAAAAACTTAAAAAATAGATATTAAAAGTGGAAATGGGAAAATTTTAGAAATAAGTAAAATTTTTGGAGGACAAATGAAAAAAGTTTTTTTGGGAGTAATACTACTAGTAGGAATAGGTGTGCTTTATGCACAGGAAACAGCAGTGTTTATCGGATTGAGAAAAGAAGTCCCTGTTGAAAAAACAGCAATAAATATCACCTTGATATCGGAAGATGAGATAAAAAATTCCGACGCAAAAAATGTTGGTGAGATTTTAGAAAATAAAACCGGTATTGTAGAGGTCTCAAAATACGGCACACTCGGTTCGCAATCTGAACTGAGAATCAGAAGCGGCGGGGCTTCCGCACAACAGGTACTCGTTATGGTTGACGGCCGCCCGGTTAACGACACATCTTTAGGCTCTGCAAATCTTACTGAAATACCGTCGGAAAACATAGAACGGATTGAGATACTGCGGGGGCCGGCTTCCGCTCTTTACGGTGCGAATGCATTAGGCGGTGTTGTCAACATCATCACAAAAAAAGCAACCGCTGTAAAACCCAAAACTGAAATCGGTATTGCGAAAGGAAGTTTCAACACGCAAAATTACAAAATGAATTTTACGGCAAGACCGGGAAAATTAAATATATTTTTGTCGGGCGGAAAAAATATAACCGACGGTTTCAGAAATAATTCGGATTATAATGCAACGGATCTTTCCGCAAAAATCGGTTATGATTTTGAAAAATACGGCGAATTTTATTTAAGTAACGGGTTTTTAACTTCCAAACTCGGAGTGCCGGGAACGAACAACACTCCGCTTGGCGATTGGGACAATCACAAAGAAAGAGCGACATCGTCACCGAATGCAAACCAAAAGGACGAAAAATTTTACAGCCAGTTGGAACACAAAATTATCATCGCAAACGCACCGCTAAAAACAAACTTATACTGGGATGCCCAAAAAAGAACTTACAAAGACCCCGATTGGTTTACTAACACTGTTTCCGAACCGGAAAATATGGGATTTAATTCGCAATTAGAGATTTCTAATATGGTTATAGGGATTGACGAAAGAACCGAAAGATTTGAAAGAACCGATAATACTGTAAGCACAATAAACAAAAAAAGAAATAATTATGCTGGATTTATTCAGAGAACATTTGAGATAAATAAATTATCCCTTACGCCCGGAATAAGATATGATTACAACTCTTCATACAAGGATTCGACGAATCCACGGGTCGCGGGCGTTTATAAACTGACTGAAAAAATCAAATTATCAGCAAACATCGGAACTGCTTTTAGAGCGCCGACTTTTGAGGATTTGTATTCTCCGTATATTTCTTGGGGGATAGGAGATACACAAGGCAACCCGGATTTGAAACCCGAAAAATCAATCGGAACCGACATGGGTTGCGAATATAAAATATCGGAGTCCTTGCTCTCAAAAATTACGCTTGCTTATATTGATATTCAGGACTTAATTGAATGGAAAAATGTCTCTACTGATGCAACATACGATAAATACAGACCTGTAAATGTCGGTGCGGCATTATCGCGCGTTTGCGAATTTGAATTGGAAAATAAAATTTCTAAAAACCTATCACACAATTTGAATTATACTTTTCTTGAAAGTTGGGGTAAAGAAACAGGAACTTACAAGGTTTTACAATATACTCCTAAACACCGTCTAAATTATTCTTTGGACTATTTGGCGCCATTGAAACTTCATACAAAACTTGGAGTTGAGTTCACTCACAAACAAATATGGGAGGACTATCAATATCACAAAATTCCTGGACATACCACTGTAAATTTAAGAATAAGCAGAAACATTCTACAGTCGGAAGTTTACATCTCCTGCGAAAATATTTTCAAAAAAAGATATTTTGCAAGAGAAAATTATCCATTACCCGGAAGAACATATTCAGCCGGTATAAACCTGTATCTGTGGGATTGATTAAAATTCTTAACATTTTGCTGAATTTTTAGTAGAGCATCCTTAATGGTGCTCTACTTTTTTTCTTGATTTTTTTTCAAAAAAAACTATACTGTCTGCTATGCTAAAAAATATCAAACCGGAAATTGCCTACCGGCTGATAAATCACGGACCCATTGTTTTAATTACAACTATTGATAAAACCGGAAAACCGAATGTAATGACCCTTGCATGGCTTACCGTTGTCAATTCCGAACCGCCGCTTATTGCAATTGCGATGGGGGAACAAGCGTATTCGCAAAAACTGATAAAAAAAACAAAAGAATTTGTTATAAATATACCTGACAAAAAACTTATAAAAAAGGTTTTGTATTGCGGTTCCCACTCGGGAAAAAACATTGATAAATTCAAAAATACAGGATTGACCCCAATCCCATCAGAAAAAATTATTCCACCAAAGATAAAAGAATGTCTCGCCCATATAGAATGCAAAGTTATTAACCAATACGAATTTTCAGATGTCACACTTTTTATATCAAAAATTGTCGGTGCTGATGTTGAAGAAAAAATTTTTGATGAATGTTTAAAGACGGAAAAAATTAAAACAATTCACCATCTTGGAGGTGGCTGGTTTGCAGAAACAGGAAAAAGATTTAAGTCATAAATTGGAAAAATTAAAAAATATCTTGAAAAAATATGAAAAAATTCTGCTCGCTTATTCGGGCGGCGTTGATTCCACATTGCTGTTAAAAGTTGCAATTGATACTCTCGGCAAAAAAAATGTCATAACCACCACTGCGATTTCGCAGACATATCCTAAAGATGATTTATCCTGTGCAAAAAAAATTATTAAACAATTCGGGGTCAAACATCTTTTCATGGAAACCGACGAAATGAGTAACAAAAACTTCGTACGCAATACGCCGGACAGATGTTACTGGTGTAAAAATGAACTTTTCGGACGGTTGGCGGAACTCGCAAAAAAAAATAAAATAAAAATCATCTGCGACGGGACCAATTATTCGGACAGAGACGATTACCGCCCCGGAATGAAAGCGGCCGAAAAATGGAACATCAAACATCCGCTTTTAGAATCCGAACTTTCTAAAAATGACATAAGATTGCTTTCAAAAAAACTTTCATTAACAACATGGAACAAAGAGGCATCGCCCTGCTTAGCATCAAGATTTCCTTACGGGTACAAAATTACATCCGAAAAATTAAAAAAAATAAGTGATGCGGAAAATGAACTGAAAAAATTACCGTTAAGTTTACGGATAAAAAATTTGCGGCTGAGGGATTATGAAGATACCGCGAGAATAGAAATTGATAAAAACCAGTTAAGCCGAATATTCAAAAACAACATTCATGAAAAAATAGTTGCTGTTATAAAAAAATATAACTACACATATATTACGCTTGATTTGGAGGGCTACAGAACAGGAAGTTTGAATAAAATAATAAAGAGTATTTAATCCTTTGTTTTCAGCACTCGCTCGCTTGAAAATAAAAAAAATTCATAATTAAAAACCTTGACAAACTTTATAAAATTTTATATTGTATTCAGCGAACAAAACATATGAAAATAGGACAGGAAGCGGCACCGTTGTTTGAAGCAGTTTATAACCACGCTAAAAAGCGGATGGTTTCTTTTCATACACCCGGACACAAAAACGGAAGAAGCATAGATAAAAAACTTTTATCATTTACCGGAAAAAATGTATATTATTTTGATGTAACCGTTTTCCCGGATGTTGATTCGCTGCACGACCCGACAAAATGTATAAAACAGGCACAGGAACTTATGGCAAAAGCATATGGGGTTGAACAGTCCTTGTTCCTTGTTAACGGTTCCTCATCCGGTAATCAGGCGATGTTTTTATCCGCGTGTAAGCCCGGTGATTCCATAATTCTTTCAAGAAATATTCACAAATCTGTTTTGGGCGGAATAATTTTAGCAGGACTTTGGCCGATATGGTTGCAGCCTAAAATAGACCAGAATCTTGACATAATTCTTGATGCGGAGCCCGACCAGATAACAGAAGCAATCAAAAAATTTCCGGAAGCAAAAGCGGTATTTATTACAAGCCCGACCTATAACGGAGTAACAAGCGACCTTCTTGAAATCGCAAATATCTGTCACAAAAACAACAAACTTCTTTTGGTTGATGAGGCGCACGGACCACATCTGAGATTTCACAGGGATTTTCCTATCTCCGCTGTTGAAGCGGATGCCGATATGATTGTTCAGTCGGTACATAAGATTTTATCGGCATTTTCACAGGGCTCGGTTCTTCATATCAATTCCGACAGAATAGATTTGAACCGTGTCAAAAAAGTAGTATCAATGTTGCAAACGACCAGCCCTAACTATCTTACCTTATCGTCAATTGATTTAGCGAGAAGACAGGCGGTGCTTCACGGTGAAAAACTTTTGGGGGAAATAATAGACGCTGCTGAATATGGCAGAAAAAAAATAAACCGTCTTAAAAATTTTTTTTGTTTTACGCGCGAGGATATTCGTTCGCGGGGCTATGACCTTGATGTTACAAAACTTACCATAAACGTTACGAAAACCGGATTATCGGGGTTGGAAATAGAGAATTTACTTAACGAACAATATAATATACAGGTTGACTGCGCCGACCTTTTTAATCTTATTGCGATTATGGGAATCGGCTCAACAAGGGCGGATGTGCAGAAACTGGTGAACGCACTGGAAGATATAGATATCAAATATCACGGCAGCGAGAAAAACTGGAATCTGAACTTGCCGTCATTGACAACCGAAATGGTAATGACTCCCCGTGATGTTTTCTTTCAGAAGGCCTCAAAGCGGGTGTCGTTAAACAAGGCGGCAGGCCACATAAGCGCCCAGACGCTGACACCCTATCCTCCCGGAATTCCTATTCTTATTCCCGGGGAAAGGATAACAAAAGAAATTTGCGATTATCTTTTTGAACTTTCGTCAAAGGATATAAGAATCAGCGGACAGGAAACGGATACATTAAAAACGATAAAAGTTGTAAAATAAACTCACTTAATGGGGGATAAAATGAATGCAAAGGACTTAAATGAACTGAAAAAAATTCTCATTGCGAAAAAAAACGATTTATTAAAAACGGTGGCAGATAAGCAACAAAAGGACTTGCAGGAACCTAATGTCGGCGACGAAGTTGATGCTGCAGGCGACAGCGAGGAGAAGGAACTTATATTTGGTTTAAGCGACAATGAAAAGGTAATGCTTAATTTAATTGATGCGGCACTAAAAAAAATTGAAACAAAAAAATTCGGGCTTTGTGAAAATTGTTCGGCAAAAATCCCGTGGGAACGGCTTATAGCGATGCCTTCCGCACGCTATTGCATGAATTGTCAGCCAAAGTTTGATAAACAGAAATAAAGAACACGGAACAGACACAGAACAGTTCCGAGTCAGTTCTGTGTAATGAGCGAAGCGAACTATGACGGCAAACAACATTCTTCTTGTCATCTATTTCATATCTTTATCCGGACTAATAATTTTTGGAAGCCACAGATATTTTCTCATATATTTCTACAAAAAATATAAAAAGGCAACGCCCGAAACAAAGTCACTCGTCAACCCATATCCCGTCGTTACCGTTCAGCTTCCGGTTTTCAATGAACTTAATGTGGTTACCCGTCTGATAGAAAACATTGTCAAACTGGACTACCCAAAGGACAAACTGGAAATTCAGGTTCTTGATGATTCTACCGATGAAACACAAAAAATCGCAAAAGAGACCGTTGAAAAATTCAAAAAAGAGGGCTTCAACATTTTTTATATTCACAGGAATAACAGAACCGGTTTTAAGGCGGGGGCATTGCAAAACGGGATGGCAAAAGCAACCGGAGAATTCATAGCCATCTTTGACGCTGATTTCGTCCCGAAACCGGATTTTCTGAAAAATCTTATGCCTTATTTTACCGGAGAGGCGATAGGAATGGTTCAGGCGAGATGGGGACATTCAAATAGAAAATATTCGCTTTTGACAAAAATACAGGCGATAATTTTAGACGGGCATTTCTTAATTGAACATACCGCAAGAAACCGCTCGGGAAGATTTTTTAATTTTAACGGTACCGCAGGGATATGGCGAAAAAAAACAATAGAGACATCCGGCGGGTGGCAGGGAGATACTCTCACCGAAGATATGGATTTGTCTTACAGGGCGCAGATTAAGGGTTGGAAATTTATTTTTGTTCCGGATGTCGTAACTCCAGCAGAACTGCCCATTGATGTCAACGCTTTCAAAACCCAGCAGGGAAGATGGGCGAAAGGAACGATACAGGTAGCAAAAAAACTGATGGGGAAAATACTAAAAAGCGACACGCCTTTAAAAGTTAAACTTGAAGCGTTATTTCATCTGTCAAGTAATTTCTCTTATTTATTTCTTACGGCTGTTTCGCTGGTACTTCTTCCGGCAATTCTCGTCAGATTAAACACAAACAATACAAATCTTTTTATGATTGACATTCCCATATTTTTACTCGGGACCTTTTCAATCGCATATTTTTATTACACATCACAGAAAGAACTCGGATACAGTTTTTGGGATTCTATAAAATACATTCCGTTTCTGATGTCGGCCGGGATCGGTCTTGCCATAAATAATTCCAACTGCGTGTTAGAAGGAATTTGCGGATACGACTCCGAATTTGTGAGAACTCCGAAATGCGGTATGACCGGTAAAACCGCAAAATTGAATGCTACAAAATATAAATCCAAAAAAAATCTGGTTCTTTATCTGGAACTTTTTATGGCGATATATTTCACCGTTTTGCTTTATCTCACGATAAGAGCACGGCTATATTTTCTTACACCCTTAATTCTGCTTTTTCAGTTCGGTTTTATGTATTTTTCCGTATCATCACTTTTACTATCCTTCAAACAAAAATAATTTTCGCATAGCGTAACATTTCCGTGAATAAAACATTTTTTATCAGAACTTTCGGTTGCCAGATGAATGTTGTCGATTCGGATTTTATGGCAGGAACACTTATCAATAGCGGATATTCACCGACTATAAAACCGGAAAACGCTGATATCATTTTAGTCAACACCTGCACGGTTAGGCAACACGCTGAGGAAAGAGCGTTCAGTTTTATCGGGGAATTGAAGCAATTAAAAATTAAAAATGCTAAATTAAAAATTTTTGTAGCGGGGTGCGTTGCTTCACGGCTGAAAGAAAAACTTAAAAAAAAGTTCCCCTATATTGATAAAATAATTCCCGCATCCGAAATAGAAAAATTTCCGGTAATAATCAAAGATATTGTTGACCAAAAACGGAAAAAAACCAAAATTCAAAAATTAAAAGGCAAAGGGATAGAATTCGTAACCATAACAAAAGGCTGCTCCAATTTCTGCTCGTACTGCGTAGTCCCGGCGGTGCGGGGATGTGAAATATCAAGACCTAAAAAAGATATACTTGCCGATATAAAAAAACTTATTTCACATGGCAGGAGCGAGATAACCTTGCTCGGACAAAATGTCAACAGTTATAAATCCGGTAAGTTTGATTTTTCCGATTTGCTGATTGAACTTAATAAAATTCCTCAAATAAAAAAAATTGGTTTTATGACCAGTCATCCGAAAGATATGTCCGACAAAATCATTAACGCAATCGCTTTATGTAAAAAGGTCTCGCGGCAGATTCATCTTCCGGTGCAGTCCGGTTCAAATAAAATTCTTAAACTTATGAACAGGAAATATACCGGAGAAAAATATCTAAAAATTATTAAAAAACTTAGAAAAAAAATACCGGACGTTGCCGTTACAACTGATATAATTGTCGGATTTCCCGCCGAAACTGAAAAAGATTTTCAGCAGACACTGGACATCATAAAAAAAGCCGGCTTCAAATCGGCATTCACTTTTAAATATTCACCGAGAGAAAATACGAAAGCATTTAAAATGAAAGACGACGTGACAGCGGAAATCAAAAAGGAAAGACTTGCAAGATTAAACACAATTTTTTATAATAGCGTATAGTAGATTCCCTGTTAAAATTTAAAAAACCTTTTTTTATGTCAAAACTCACGCCTTTAATGAACCAGTACCATCTGATAAAAAACAAACATAAAAACTCAATTTTGTTTTTCCGGCTCGGCGATTTTTACGAAATGTTTGACGACGATGCGAAAACGGCCTCCAAGGTTTTACGGCTAACACTTACATCCCGTCAGAATGTGCCGATGTGCGGAATTCCTCACCATTCTTACAAATACTATGTTGCCCGTTTGATAAAAGAGGGTTTTAGCGTCGCAATATGTGAGCAAATGGAAGACCCGTCAAAGTCAAAAGGACTTGTAAAAAGAGAGGTTGTCAGGGTTATCACGTCAGGCACCGTTTTGGAAGAAAATCTGCTTGAGGCAAAAATAAATAATTTTTTGTGTGCGATTTACCCTTTTGCGATTCCTCATCCCGAGAATACCGAGATTCAGAATGACACTTTATGTCATTTTGCAGTTGCTTTTATTGATGTTTCAACCGGCGATTTTTTTTACCAGACAATCTCCGGCGACCGACACTATAGAAAATTAAATATGCAACTTGCAAAATATACTCCTTCGGAAATAATTCTTCCAAAATCCGAGCAGGAAAATACAAATCTTATAAAAACAATAAAAAAAGAAAAAACAGTACTGACTTTTATGGACGATATAAACTTTTCGCCGGAAATTGCCAAAGATATTTTATTAAAGTTTGAAATTACAAATATAGAAAATGACCGAAGGGAATCCCTTTGGGATGAAAATACTAAAATTGTATGTTCTGCGATTATTTCTTACATAGAAAAAACGCAACCGGATGTGTTAACTAATATAAGGAAAATCAGAAAAATTACCGACAATGATTTTATGGCTCTGGATGAACTGGTAATAAAAAATCTTGAACTTGTAGAAGGTATTTCTTCGGCAACTCGAACCGGTTCACTTTTTGAAATAATGGACAAAACGGTTACATCAATGGGTGCGCGATTTTTAAGAAAGTCCATTCTGGAACCGCTTTTGGATATAAAAGATATTTCCGAAAGACAGGATGCGGTTGAGTTTTTTATCACAAACGGGCTTTTGCGGATGGAAATACGGGAGATATTGAAAAACTGTCAGGATATAGAACGGTTGCTTTCAAGAATTTCCGCACAGACGGCAAACGGCAGGGATTTGGTTGCACTTAAAAAAAGTCTGATGGTGATACCTCTGATAAAAAGCAAAATCTCGGAGACGATTAAATCTTCCGATTTTTTAGGCAGTTCGGAAATTATAAAAAATTATTTTTCCGACTTAAAAACGGTTGATGACGTTGTAAATCTTATTGAAAAATCAATAGTGAACGAGCCGCCGGCAACCATTAAAGAAGGCGGACTTATAAAAACCGGATACAATAGCGACCTTGATGAACTAAAATTTATTTCAAGAAATGCGAAGGACTGGATTGCAAAATTTGAGGCAGACGAAAAGCAAAGAACACAAATACAATCTTTGAAGGTCAGATACAATTCAGTATTCGGATATTTTATTGAAATTACGAAAGCCAACCTTGACAAGACGCCGCAGGATTATATAAGAAAACAAACTATCGCAAACGGGGAAAGATTTATTACTGAAGCCCTTAAACAGAAAGAGGCAATGATTTTTGGGGCGGAAGAAAAAATATCCGCACTTGAATATGAGATATTCCTGAAAATCCGCCAGGAAATTATGCGGGATATTGAAATAATCCAGACCAACGCAAAAGCAATCGCAGGCATTGATATGTTTTCGTCATTATCGGAACAAGCCTGCGAAAACAGATACATAAGACCGAGCGTAAATTCCACATCAACTATAAAAATTACCGACGGACGGCATCCTGTTATAGAAAAAATTTTAGGCGGACAGTTCGTCCCGAATGATATTTTACTTGATAACGAAAAAAGAATAGCCATAATTACAGGACCGAATATGTCAGGCAAGTCAACTTATTTACGACAAACGGCACTTATTATTATTATGGCGCAGATGGGAAGTTTTGTGCCGGCAAAAGAAGCGGAAATAGGAATTGTTGATTCCATATTTACGAGAATAGGGGCTTCCGACCGTCTGACGCAGGGCGAATCAACATTTATGGTTGAGATGAAAGAGGTTTCAAACATTTTGAGCAACGCGACAAAAAAAAGTTTTATTCTGCTTGATGAGGTCGGGAGGGGAACTTCTACTTTTGACGGACTTTCCATCGCATGGGCGACGATTGAATATTTGAGACCTCTCGGCGCCAAAGTACTTTTTGCGACGCATTATTTTGAACTGACGGAACTTGCCGATATCTACGACAGTGAAATAATTAATTTAAGCGTAGCGGTTAAGGAATGGAAAGATGACGTTCTTTTTCTTCACAAAATTGTTGAGGGCTGTGCAGATAAGTCCTACGGAATACATGTAGCAAAAATTGCCGGATTGCCAAAAAAAGTGATTGACAGGTCGGAAGAACTTCTTGCCTTTTTTGAAAAAAATTACAATAAAAAAAATCCCCAACAGCCGGAACTTTTTACTCCGCCGGATGAAAAAGTTCTTACAAATTCACCCGTGCTTGATGAAATTGAAAAAACCAATCCCGATGAACTGAAACCGTTAGATGCATTAAAGAAAATTTATGACTGGAAAGGGAGAATAAGTGAACGACGCTGAAAAAAGGAAATTCAAAAGATTTCCGGTTCTATATCATCTGATAAAACCAGTTTTAATCCGCACGCAAGATTCAAAAGCCGGAATATCAAGTCCTGCGATTATGGCAAATCTTTCTGCCGGCGGAATGGCACTTTTAACTTTTTCGCCGCTGCCCGTAGGTAAAAATATTTTAATTTCTTTTGACTTAAAAGACCTAAAAATTGACAATGTTAAAAGCAGGGTCGTAAGATGCGAAAATAAAGAGGGTTCATATATAATAGGAATTCAATTTATAAATATGCCTAATGATATTGCAAAAAAAATTAACAAAATGGCTGATGATTTTGACTCCTGCGAAACGAGGATTCTTCTCGGCGAAAAACCGGTTTGTAAAAAAGGGTGCGATTATTTTGAGCACTGTCAGCGAGTTGCAAAAGGACATTATTGAAGAGCACGGAACTGACTCGGAACTCACACACAGAACTGAAGTAGAACTTTCCGTGTCCATTCCGTGTCTTGTTCTGTGTCTGTTCCGTGATTAGTATGAAAATAAAAGTTCTCTCGTTAGATTTGATAAACAAAATTGCTGCCGGCGAAGTAATAGAGCGTCCCGCTTCCGTCGTAAAAGAACTTGTTGAAAACTCTTTGGATTCCGGCGCAAAAAACATAACGGTTAAAATAAAAAACAGCGGCAGGGAACTCATATCCGTTTCAGATGACGGCTGCGGAATGTCAAAAGAAGATGCGATTCTGTCTATTGAAAGACACTCAACAAGCAAAATTTCCGACATAACGGATTTGGATAAAATCCATACTCTGGGTTTCAGAGGCGAAGCGTTGCCGTCAATAGCGTCCGTTTCGCAAATGTTAATCACCACAAAACCGCCGGATACAAAAACAGGTTTTTTGCTGGAGATTGCGGACGGCAAATTAACAAATTTACAGGACATCGGAGTTCCTGCCGGCACGACAGTTGAGATAAAAAATATTCTTCAGAATATTCCCGCGCGGCTGAAATTTCTTAAATCGGACAACACCGAAAAAAACAAAATAATTTCTATTTTAACGGATTACGCACTGGTTAATTTTAATATCGCGTTTTCTCTGACAGCCGACGGTAAAGAACTTTTTTCTTATTCTCCGGCAAATGACTTGAAAATTCGCATAGCGCAAATTTTCGGGAATGAATTCCTTAATGAACTTATTGAACTGCACCTACAACATGAAAAAATCTCAATTCAAGGTTTTATAAGCAAACCGGAAATAAAATTTTTGAGCAGAAACAGAATTTTTATGTCGGTTAATAAAAGACCTATAAACTCTAGAATGATTCTAAGTGCCGTTAAAAATGGTTATCGCGAGTTTTTGAAGGGAAACGAAAACCCTGCGGTTTTTTTAGTGTTTGAAATCAAACCTGATATAATTGATGTGAACGTCCATCCGACAAAAAGGGAAATTAAATTTAAGGACGAGGGAGCGATTTATTCGGTGATTTATCAGACAATACGAAATCACATTGTTACAAAAGAAACGATACCTGAAATTTCCTATGCGCCATATCAAAAAACTGACGCCTTTGGACAAATTTCCGAACAAACTACCGGATACACTGCCGAAGACAAACAACGTTTGCAAACGCAGTTTGAACAAAAAAAACCGGCATTACGGCACATCGGAAGAATTTTTGAATTGTACATACTGGCGCAGGAGAACGAAAATCTTTTTATTGTTGACCAGCACGCCGCACAGGAAAAAATTCTTTATGAAAAATTCAGAAAAAGTATTGATAAAAAAATCCTGCCCGTGCAAAACTTACTTATACCCGTAAATATTGAAATGTCACCCAAAGAGTTTGATATACTTTCCACATTAAAAGACCGTTTAGAAAAAATCGGATTTATTATTGAAGAATTCGGCAAAAATTCATATATTGTTAAATCGGTCCCGTCTATTATCGGCGAGGCATCCGCTGTAAATATAATCACCGAAATAATAAGAAAGAAAAAAGTCGGGGAAATAAGCGAGACATCCGCAACGCTGCTTGACGATATAATAAAAACCGCCTGCAAAACCGCCATAAAATCAGGCGACAAACTAACGGATGCGGAATCAATAAAACTTTTGGAAGAATTATTTGAATGCGAAAATCCCTACGCCTGCCCTCACGGAAGACCGACCATAATCAAAATCACAAAAGACGAACTTGATAAAAAATTTTTAAGAAAATAAAAAAAGCACTTGACAAGATTTTTGTTAACAGGGAACTGGAAAAAGAACTAAAGATAAACAAGTGAGCGAATAAGGCGGGTCAAAGTTCACATATAAGTGGAAATCAAGTAGAAAGTGTTAAACGTCACGTTTTCCCGGAAAGAAACTTAAAGGGGTGATAAAACTATTGACAGGATTAAAGTTTTTTGTTATACTTTTACCGTAAGCGAAGAAATGTATAATAACGCCTGCAAATAAAGTCACAAAAAAGTTACAAATAAGTTACCCAAAAGTTACAATAGATTATGTATAATAATAGTATGAAAACGCAGACAAATATCATTAAAACGCATAATTTTCGTTATTTAAGTTCCTTATCTATCTATCTATCTATCTATCTATGTCAAAGATAAAAGGGAAAAGGTAAATAGAAGTAAAAAAGAAAGAAACCAGTTCACAAGTATGTGGGCTGGTTTTTTATTTCCTATTTTGAGGTGAAATATGATTAAAAAACTTGGTTTTTTGATTTCTATTCTCAGTATGCTCGCTTTTGTACCGGTACCAGTATTCGCCGCTCCGCAGGAACTTGATTATATGGAGTATAATTCAGATGTCAACGCACAAGCGGCATATGTGAGTTCTCCCCATAGGTATTGGAGAATTATACAGATTTCAGTAAACGATGGCCATGCTCCAAATACTTGTGAGTATCGTTGGATGGATGGAGCAACAGCGAGAATTCCAACAACAGTTGCTAAGGGTGGAGGTTTTATGTCTCTAGGTCAAGACCCAGTAAGTGCAGCTTTTGACGGAGCAACAAATACTTCTGACATAGGATGGATAACTAATAATACTGGTTGGGTAAGTGCTACCTATGATGCTCCTGGCTACTTTTTTAGTTCATTCGGTGCATATACTTCTTATGATGGAGTAAGAGGAGCAAATTTTGATTTACAATATTCAGATAATAATTCAGATTGGACTACTGCTAAAAATTGGAATTATAATGCAAATGCTTTTGGTTGGTGGAATGTAAATTTAAATATGGACATTACTTCTTCTTCCGAATCCACCCTCAAAACGCAGGGCTCTTACGCACTGAAGTCCACTTCAACTATAATCACATCACTCAACAAAACCCTCACTCGTACAGTTTCGCCTACTATAAATTTATCCGATAGGACAACAATCAAGTTTGATATCCGTTCTTCAAGAACGGGAAGCAATATCAAAATAGGTATCCACGACTCCGGCGGAACTACAACGGAAATAACGCCTAACATCACACCGGCGGATACTTATCAGACAGTAACCTGGGACATATCTGCGGTATCCAATGCCAACAAGGATGCGATAGACCGGATAATAGTAACTATAGTCAACGCCGATGCCGCCAATACTTTTTACATTGATAATCTTTTCGCGCCCGCCGTCATTCCGAACGCGCCTGCTATAAGTTCTGTTACGGCAAACACGTTCACAAAAATAACCTGGTACTGGACTGACAATTCATCCGGAGCATCGCAGGAAGATAATTTCAAGATTTATACATCAACAGGCGGCTTGCTCGCGACATTAAGTGCAGATACAACGTATTATGAAGAAACCGGCTTGACAAGGAACAAGCAATATAGCCGGTATGTTCAGGCGATAAACGTAGCGGGTTCAAACAATTCTGCGACGGTAAGTTGGCGGACAAAACCGGGGACGTATCAGGAGAAGATAACGACCCGCACAGGACCAAACAGTTTCGGATTTGTCGGAGACGGTTTGTGGGAGTGGGAAGTATCTGCGAAATCAGGACAACTTGTAACAATAACAGCATACATAAGATACAACGCAAGTTACGGCAGTGCAACAAAGCCGAAACTGACACTGTACAATCTGGGAGTGAACAGCAATGCAACGATGAGTGCATCTGCGGACACGTGGGAACAGTTGCAAGTTTCCGGCACACCCAACAGGAACGGAGTACTCAAACTGAAGATAGAGGGCTTCTCAACAACTCCCGGCGCAAAGATGTATGTTGACGACATCAGTATAAGTCAGTGAATAGAATTAGAGGGTTTTTGTTTTTAGTTATTTTTTTGTTTATTTCAAAAATGTTTAACGAACTATTGACAGGAATAAAGTTTTTTGTTATACTTTTACCGTAAGAGAAACAATGTTAAATAACGCCGGCAAATAAAGTCATAAATAAATTACAAATAAGTTACCCAAAAGTTACAATATATTTTGTATAATAAAAGTGGAAACAGACAAACGGAGGTACCTATGAAAAAAACATACGCTTTTAACTTAACGCTTAAACCATATCGCTT
>Ga0265292_1000093_pt1 | contig 189083 bp, 175 predicted proteins | sample Munlanlewell296A_FD_189080 | JGI IMG/M metagenome (GOLD analysis project Ga0265292, IMG submission 189080) | Leachate microbial communities from a municipal landfill in Southern Ontario, Canada - Leachate well 296A | ecosystem: Engineered > Solid waste > Landfill > Unclassified | place... | reverse complement strand
AGAGAGATATTGATGAAGACGAGCATCGAACTGGACAATGAGACAGTCGTCGAGCTGACCGGCGAGCACGACGCGACCCTGAAGGCCCTGGAGCAGAAGCTTGGCTGTAATATAGGATTGCGCGGCAACGTCATTTCGCTCGAGGGAGACGATGTCGAGGTCCAGCGCGGAGAAGCGCTCATAGGAGAACTGGTGGAGCTCATCGGCGCCGGGCATCTGATAAACAGCGAAACAGTAGCTTCGGTCGGGGCGATGATGGCGGATACCAGTAGGCCCGCGGAGGTGCTGGGCGATATCGTCTGGGAGAACCGTGGCCGCAGGATCGTCCCCAAGACCGTCAACCAGAAAAAATACGTAGACGCCATGAGGAGCAATACGATCACGTTCGCGATCGGTCCGGCTGGGACCGGCAAGACCTACCTGGCGCTGGCGCTGGGCGTAAGCGAATTGCTGACCAAGAAGGTGAACCGCATCATCCTGACAAGGCCTGCCGTCGAGGCCGGGGAAAAGATCGGTTTCCTGCCCGGCACGATGCTTGAAAAGGTGGACCCGTACCTAAGGCCGCTCTTTGATGCCCTTTATGACATGATTGAGCCCGATCGTCTGACGAGCCTTATGGAGCGCGGGGCGATCGAGGTGGCGCCGCTGGCGTTTATGCGCGGGCGCACACTGAACGATTCCTTCATCATCCTCGATGAGGCCCAGAACACCAGCCCCGAGCAGATGAAGATGTTTCTTACCCGGCTCGGTTTCGGTTCCAGGATGGTGGTGACCGGCGATATCACCCAGGTGGATCTTCCCGACGCGCGTTTCTCCGGGCTTGTCAGCGTAGTGGACATTCTCGAAGATGTCTCGGAGATAGCCTTTATAAATTTTGAAAGCAGGGACGTAGTGCGGCATAAACTGGTGCAGAAGATCGTGGCCGCCTACAAGAAATATACCGCCAACCAGCGCTGACCGGACACAGACTGCCATGAAACCTCCCACAAGATTAGGCCGCACGATTTTGTTTGTGCGCGGTAGCTTTAACAGCATAAACATACGCGTATTCGCGATCGGTATGATCGTGGCAACTTGGCTGGTGCTGTGGGCGCTGCTCGGCAGCGCGTACATGCCGGCGAGATATGACCTGCAGACCGGTGACGTCGCGACTGACTTCATACGCGCGCCCAGGACACTGACTTTTGAGAACAGGGACGAGACCGAACGGCGGCGCGAGCAGGTCGCGGAACAGGTGCCGGGTGTATATTCCTACGACGCCGCGGTACTGCAGAGGGTCAGCCGCAACATCAACGGTTATTTTGAGAACGTCGCGCGGATCGTCGCCGAAGAGAAGGCCGCATCCCAGGCGGCTTCACAGCTTTATGATCCGGCGCGGTCCGTCAGAAGGATAATGGACCTGCCTGGCACTCCCGTTATCAGTGAGGGAAGCCTCACGGTCATCGCTGGACTCGAACCCGTCCGCATCACGGATGTGGGCCGAGTGGCTCACGAAAGCACCGGCCGTATTCTTGACAGCACGGTGACCGAGGCGACGCTGGCAACCGACAGGGACAAGCTTAAGGCCATTCTGCAGACAACGCAGCTTACACCGGCGGAGATGGCAGCCGTCGCGGAAATGGCGGGGACTTTCCTCGAGCCGAACAATGTGTATAACGGTGACAAGACCCAGCTGGCAAGGGACCAGGCCGCGGTCAGCGTGCAGCCGGTTGTTGTAACCGTCAGGAGCGGTGAGACGATCGTCTCGCCGGGCCAGGTCATCACGGCTGATAACGTCGCGACCCTTGAGGCGCTCGGCCTGACCGAAGACGGGCGGCGCCTGGGAACATTCGCCGGCCTCGGCCTCCTGCTGGCCGTGCAGGTGGCCTTCATGACTTTCTATATAAACCGCTTTGAGAAGCGCGTGCGCGAATCGAGGGCGATGATATTCATCGTGGCTTCCCTGCTCGTCCTGTTCACCTTGATCGACCGCATATCGGCGATTTCACCGCTGACACCATTGATCGTGCCGATGACCGCCCTGGGCATGCTTGGCACGCTCATGCTGGGCACGAGGATGGCCGCCATACTGGTTGTCCTCGCAAGTGCAAACCTGGCGGTTGTTGGGGGTTCGGATCCCCAGTACATCATTGTCGGCCTGCTTGGCGGAATCTGCGCGGTCTTTCTCGTGACGAGTGTTTCCCAGAGGCGCGACCTGCTCAAGGCGGGGCTCATCTCCGGCGCCGTGGTCACGGCCACCGCCATGGGGGCGGGCCAGATAAGCGAGACGTCCTTTACCAGACTTGCGTCATCAGCGACATGGGGTATGGGCAACGCCGCCCTTGCGATCGTCGCCACCATCGGGCTGCTGACGGTCTATGAGATGGTCTTCAACCTGCCGACGCCGCTGAAGCTCCTGGAGCTGGCCGATCCCACCCGTCCCGTGCTCAAAGAGTTGATGATGAAGACACCGGGCACTTACAACCACAGCATCATCATGGGAAACATCGCGGAGACCGCAGCGGAAGCCATCGGCGCCAATCCGCTACTGGCAAGGGTGGGCGCCTATTACCATGACATCGGCAAGCTCAGCCGCCCGGACTATTTCATCGAGAACCAGTTCCACGTCAAGAACCCTCACGACCGGTTGACGCCAGGCCTGTCGCGCCTGGCCATCACCGCCCATGTCAAGGACGGCGTGCGGCTGGCGCAGGAAGAGGGTCTGCCGCCGGAGATCCTGGACATCATCAGGGAACACCACGGCACTACCGTTTTGTCATATTTCTACCATAAGGCCAAGGTCACCGCGCGTGACGGCAAGGTGGACGAAGAGACGTACCGTTACGCCGGCCAGAAGCCGGGCTCGCGCGAGTCGGCGATAATCATGCTGGCAGACTCGGTGGAGGCGGCCGTGAGGTCGATACCCAATCCCACTCCCCGGAAAATAAAGACCGTGATCAAGGATATCTTCGACCACCGCCTGCGTGACGGGCAGCTCAGCGAGAGCCGCATGACCTTCGGAGACCTTGAAAAGGTGCGCAAGGTTTTTGAAAAGTGCCTGCAGGGATTCGGCGCCACAAGGATCGCCTATCCCGGTTCGCTTCAGGCAGTGGAACAGTCTTCAAAAAAACAGAAACAGGGAACCGGAGAAGGTTCGGCGGGATCAGCAAAATGAGCGGGGCGCGCGCGCTGGAAGTGGCCATGGATAACCGCTCGGGCATGGAAATCGATCTCGAACGGGTAGCATTGAACGCAACCGTGGCCATGGCTCATCTGGGTTTCAGGGAGGGCGAGCTCGGCCTCAACTTCGTGACAGTGGAAGAGATGGCGCATCTCAACCGGATGCATATGGGCCGGGAAGGGCCGACGGACGTGCTCTCGTTCGCGATCGATGTCGATGATGAGCTGCCGCGTGATGAAAATGAGTCAGGTGTGCCGGTCCTGCTGGGCGATGTGGTAATCTGCCCGCAGGTGGCGAGGGAGCAGGCAGTCGGATTTGATTCAACCTTTGAGATGGAGTTATGCCTGTTGCTCGTCCACGGAATATTGCATATCGCCGGCCACGATCACGAATCTGATGCGGGAGAGATGCAAAAACTGCAGGACGAATTACTGGCCAGGTTCTGCGTTGAGGAACAGCCCGGGCCTGAATAAGTCCGGGGAGAAACGGCAGCCGGTTTTTTATGAAACACCGGATATCAATCAACCGAGAACCGGGGACGGGATCGACGGAACATGTATCGCCGCAGCACATTGAAGAGTTTTACCTGGGCTTTCGAGGGCATAGTCTACGTGTTGCGCACCCAGCGCAACATGAAGATTCATTTTGCCGTCGCCTTCATCGTTCTCGGAGGCAGCCTCTTCTTCGACCTGTCGCGCCTTGAGATCATCGCCCTGCTGCTGAGCGTCACTTTTGTGCTGGTCATGGAGATGATCAACACGTCGGTCGAGGCGGCCATCGATACGTTCGGCACTGCTTTTGACCCAATGGCCAAGATCGCCAAGGACGTTGCGGCGGGCGCGGTCCTTTTTTCTTCCCTGAATGCGCTTGCGGTTGGATACCTTGTATTCTTTGACCGGCTTCAGGAGCCGTCACGCAATCTGGTGAACCTCGTGCGGCAGTCGCCGACGCACCTTTCGGTCATCGCCCTGGTGCTTGTGCTGCTCCTGGCCATCGTCGTCAAGGCGATCCTCCACCGCGGGTCCCCCTTCCAGGGTGGTATGCCTTCCGGCCACAGCGCCGTCGCATTTGCGGGCTGGACGGCGATCACCTACGTATCGGTCTCCATGGAGCGGGGAATGCTGATCTCACTGCTGGGCTTCCTTATGGCGTTCCTTGTCGCCCAGAGCCGCGTCGAGTCAGGCATCCATTCAGTTATAGAAGTATTCGTCGGAGCAATCCTGGGTATTGGCGTAACGACTGTCCTGTTTCAGCTGTGGGGATGATCCGGCGCTGCAACCGGCTGGACAATCCCGGATCGGATTTTTTTAGCATCGCACTTCTCAAAACAGGGAAGAAAATTGACTGAACTTAACAAGCAGCATCAGGAACTGATCGAGCTCGCTACCCAGGCCGGCCGGAAGGCATATGCCCGGGAGTCAGGTTTCCGGGTAGGGGCAGCCATACTGGCCGCGAGCGGAAAAATATATACAGGCTGCAACGTCGAGAACGCCTCCTATGGAATCTCGATGTGCGCCGAACGCGTTGCCATCGATTGCGCGGTGGCGGCGGGAGAACGCTCTTTTGAAGCCATGGCGGTAGTAGCCGGAGAAGGCGACGTTGACGCGCCGCCCTGTGGCGCCTGCAGGCAGGTGCTGTTTGAATTTTCTCCTGAAATGGCAGTCACTTACAGATACGGGGGCAGGTTCATCGTCAGGAGTGCAGCCGAACTGCTTCCGGACGCTTTTGACAGAAAGGCCGGCAGTGATAGCTGACACGGGCAGGGAAAAGGAGCTTGCGGTGCGCCGGCTGACGCACCTGGACACAGCCATGCTGGCGCAGCTGACAAGGTATGGCCGCGATGCACTCGGTGATTCAGCGCTGGACGCCTGGATGCTGCCGGTCATCGCGACCTGCGGGCTGCTTTTTGTCGGCAAGTCAGGAGAAGAGATCATCGGGTCGGCCGAGATAATCCGTTGCCTGGAAGAAGGCGATCTCTACCTTGAAGGGTTCTATGTCAGGCCTGAATTTCAGCGCAAGGGATACGGCACCGCCATCCTGACTGGCGTCCTTGAAGTCCTCTCCCGTGAGTCCTTCGACAGGCTGCTGGTGACGCTGGCCCCTGAAAACGAGCCCGGCCGCAGGCTCTATGAGAAGACGGGTTTCAGCGAGATCGATTATCTTCCCGATCATTATGGTCCGGGCCGCAGCCGTCTATTGATGGCGGCGCCACTGAAAGCCGGAGACGCCCCACAGGAGTCTGAAAAATGAACAAAGAGACCATTTCCCCATTCCGTTCAGGTTTCATCGCGGTCGTCGGCAGGCCCAACGTCGGTAAATCGACGCTGGTTAACGCGCTCGTCGGCGAGAAGGTCGCAATAGTCTCTAGGACGCCCCAGACCACGCGCCATCGCATTGCCGGTGTGATCAACGGTGATGGTTTCCAGGCGGTCCTGCTCGATCTGCCCGGCTTTCAGAGGCCCAGGGACAGGCTCACCGAGCGCATGCAGGCGGCGGTGAACACAACCCTGCGTGAAGTGGACCTGGTGCTGATGGTCTTAAACGCGGCCGAGAAGATCGGAGCCGGCGACCGTTTTGTCGCCGAAGCGGCATTCTCTGTTTCGACGCCGGTTATAATCGCGCTCAACAAGATCGATCTCGTCTCGAGCGACGGGTTGCTGCCCCAGATACAGACGGCCGTCGAACTGGGGGACTACGAGGAGCTATTCCCGATCAGCGCCAGGAAGGGACAGGGACTCGACGGGCTGAAGGAAGCCATAATCACGAGGCTTGCCGAGGGACCGATGTATTACCCCGCGGATGCCGTCTCTGACCAGCCGGAACGGGTACTGGCCGGTGAGATCATCCGTGAGAAGGCTATCGTGCTCACACGCGAGGAAGTCCCCCATGCCGTGGCGGTGAATGTTATGTACATGGAACAAAGGGGAAAGAAGGAAATGGTCGATATCGAGGCGGTCCTGATCGTGGAACGCGATTCGCAGAAAGGCATCCTGATAGGAAAACAGGGGCAGATGATCAAGGAGATCGGGACGCGGGCCCGCAAGGACATCGAGGCGCTCCTGGGCTCAAAGGTATTTCTGCAGCTCTCGGTAAAAGTAAAGAAGAAATGGCGTGACGACGAGAGAGTGCTTGGCGATCTGGGGCTTTAAATCCCGGATCCGCCGCGGAGCCTGATCTGTAATTGACGGCCATGGCCTGGCCCGGTTTGCCGGGAAGCCCCCTTGCGCCGTGTGATAGTATAAAATACTGCCGCGCTGGCTGTCGGCAACACCGGCGGATGCAGCGGAAGACGAAACTTACGGAGGCCACATATGGCTTTGAGAACCGAAGAGCTGGCAAAGACGATAGATCATACACTCCTTAAGCCCGATGTGACCCGGGCTGATATCGAGACCCTGTGTGAAGAGGCGCGAAACCACCATTTTGCGTCCGTATGTATCTTCCCCTGTTACGTGCCCCTGGCATCGACTCTGCTGAAAGGCCATGACGTCAAGGTCTGCACGGTCTTATCGTTTCCTTTCGGAGGCGACACCACGCGCACCAAGGTGAGGGCCGCGGAAAACGCGGTAGGTATCGGTGCCGATGAGGTGGAGTTCGTAATGAATATCGGCGCCATGCTCTCGGGTAATTTCAGGCTTGTGCGTGACGAGATCACCGCGGTGGTGCGTGCGGTGAGGATGAAGAGCGTCAACGTCGGCAAGGGCCTGGTGCTGGTCAAGGTGATAATGGAGACGACTTACTTCGACAAGAAACTCAAGAAGCTGGCCTGCAAGATGATCGAGGACGGCGGAGCGGACTTCGTGAAGACTTCAACAGGGTTCGGCCCGGAGGGCGCGACGGTGGCGGATGTCGAGCTGCTGCGCGACGAGCTATCGGAGAACCTGGGCGTCAAGGCAGCGGGAGGCATCAGGACCGCGGAGGACGCCGAGACCATGATCAATGCCGGCGCCGCCCGTCTGGGAACCAGCCACGCCGTTGAAATCATGAACGAGTTCTCGGAACACAAGGAATGATCGAAACACGCCGTGCCTGAGGATACCGCCACACTCGATATAAGCGAACTTGTTTTCGACGCGAACGGCCTTATCCCGGCGATCGTGCAGGACTGGAATAGCGGTGAGGTCCTGATGATGGCCTACATGAACGAAGAGGCGCTGAAGCGCACGCTGGAGAGCGGCCGCACCTGGTTCTGGAGCCGCTCGCGCAAGACCTTCTGGAACAAAGGCGAGACCAGCGGTCATTTCCAGTTCGTGAAGTCATTGCGATATGACTGCGACCAGGACTGCCTGCTGGTGCTGGCCGATCAGCGCGGTCCGGCATGTCATACCAATGAACACACCTGTTTCTACCGGTCCGCCGACGGGCAACCGCTGACGCCGGCCGTATTCGAGACGCTCAGCCGGCTCAACAAGCTGATCCGCGAACGCAAACGGCTGATGCCGCCCGGATCATATACGACGAAGCTCTTCGAGAAGGGAACCGACACGATCCTTAAGAAGGTCGGCGAGGAGTCATCCGAGCTGATCGTGGCCGCCAAGGGCGGCGACCGGGACGAAGTCATTTACGAGGCCGCGGATGTTTTGTACCACATGTCGGTTTTGCTTGCAAAATCAGACGTCCAGCTGAACGAGGTGTTCGAGGAGCTGCTCAAACGATGGAAATAGACGGGTCGGCGGCCGCGCCTGCCAGTCTGGAGATACACCCCACCCTGGAAGAAGTCCGCGAGCTCGCTGAAAACTACAATCTGATCCCTGTTTATCACAGCTTCATCTCCGACCTGGAGACGCCGGTATCGGCGTTCCTGAAGCTCGGCGCCCGGAAGAATTCATATTTGCTGGAGAGCGCTGAACAGGGCGAGCGCATCGGGCGATATTCATTTCTCGGCTGTGACCCGCGGGCGATCATTACTTTTGAAGACGGCGAGCTGAAGATCCGCGAGGGCGGTGACGAGACCATTACCGCCTGTGATGACCCCTTCGACGCCATCTCCGATTACATGTGCCGCTACAATGCTCCGGAATTCGAGGAGCTGCCGCCATTCATCGGCGGCGCCGTCGGCCTTTTCGGTTACGATCTGGTGCGGTGGGCCGAGGAGCTGCCGCCGGCGAATCCGGACACGCTCGGCCTGCCAGATATGGCATTCCTTATCTCGGACTCGACGGTCATCTTCGATCACCTCAAGCACACGATCTATGTGCTCGCCAATGTGATGGTCGAGGAGGGCGTGGATATCGAGGCTGCATACGAGGCCGCTTGCGACCGGGTTCGCAAGCTCAAGCAGCTTCTGTCACAGCCTCTGCCGCAGCCGGTGCGACACCCTCGAAGGGCGCTGGGTGAGCCGACGTCCAATTTCAAACGTGAGGATTTTGAGTCGGCGGTAGAAAAGGTGAAGGAATACATAGTTGCCGGCGACAGCTTCCAGACTGTTCCATCGCAGCGGTTCCAGGTAGACGTCGACGTCTCACCGTTCGGCATCTACCGTGGCCTGCGGACAGTCAATCCTTCCCCATACATGTATTACATAGCTTTTGAGGATTTTTCTCTGGTCGGCTCCTCACCGGAGCCGCTGATCAAGGTCGACCACGGATGGGTGGAGACGCGCCCGATTGCCGGCACCCGGCCTCGCGGCGCAACTCCCGATGAGGACAAAAGGCTGGCCGAGGATCTGCTGGCCGACGAAAAGGAGCGCGCCGAGCACATCATGCTGGTCGACCTGGGCCGCAACGACCTGGGGCGCGTCTGTGTTCCCGGTACAGTCGAGGTGGTCGATCTTATGCGCATAGAATATTATTCCCATGTCATGCATATCGTCTCGGTCGTGGTCGGGAAGCTGCGCGACGACATGAAGGCGACCGACGCGCTCAAGGCGGCCTTCCCGGCGGGAACTGTTTCCGGCGCGCCCAAGATCCGTTCCATGGAGATCATCAACGAGCTTGAGCCGGTCAAGCGTGGCTCGTACGCAGGAGCCATCGGCTACCTGAGTTTCCAGTGCGGCGAGCTGGATACCTGTATCTGCATCCGCACTATCGTGGTCAAGGACGGAGTAGCCTATGTGCAGGCGGGAGGCGGAGTTGTGGCCGACTCGGTGCCAGCGTTGGAGTATGAGGAGACGCGTAACAAGGCCCGGGCGATGTTCACGGCCATAGAGCTGGCCCAGGGGCAGGAGGAGTGGGAATGATCCTTGCGGGAACCCACATTGCTGACGGAAAGGAGCGCCGCTGATGGCACGCGTGCTGATCGTCGATAACTACGATTCTTTCACCTATAACCTGGTACAGTTTCTGGGCGAGCTGGGCGCGGAGATCGAGGTGCATCGCAACGACCGCATTACGGTCGCCGATATCGCTGAGAAAGCGCCGACCCATGTCGTCATCTCCCCGGGTCCTTGCACGCCCAACGAGGCGGGCATTTCCATGGAAGTAGTGAAGGAACTGGGGGGCAAGGTGCCACTCTTGGGAGTCTGCCTCGGGCATCAGTCGATCGGGCAGGTTTTTGGCGGGAAGATATTGAGGGGCGTGGCGCCGGTTCATGGGAAGACCTCTGCAGTTATTCACGACGGGAAGACTATTTTCGAGGGCGTCGAGAACCCGTTCACGGCGACCCGGTATCATTCACTGATCCTGGCGCAGCCGATTCCCGATGGGCTGGAGCTGTCCGCGTGGACTGAAGACGGCGTGGTAATGGGTGTGCGGCATAAGACGCTGCCGGCTCTGGAGGGCGTCCAGTTTCATCCGGAGAGCATCCTTACTGTTCCAGGCAAAAAGATCCTGGATAATTTTCTGAAGATGAATATATAGGGAGCGAAGATGCCGAACGACATCCTCACATACGCGATCGACAGGCTTGCCGATGGCACGGACCTGACCGAGGCTGAAGCCGAGTCGGTGCTCGAGCAGATTATGTCGGGAAAAGCCAGCGATGTGCAGACAGCCGGTTTTCTGACGGCGCTGCGTTCCAAGGGTGAGACGGTTGAGGAGATCGTCGGGCTTGCCCGCACGATGCGCCGCTTTTCCGTGAGCGTAGACGTAGAGGGAGTAGACCTGGTTGATACCTGCGGCACCGGCGGCGACAAGTCCGGTACATTCAATATCTCCACCACGGCAGCGTTCGTGGTCGCCGGAGCCGAGGGGCAGGTGGCAAAGCACGGCAACCGCAGCGCCACCAGCCAGTGCGGCAGCGCCGACGTGCTTGAGGCACTGGGGGCCAATCTGAACCTCCCGGCGGAGCAGGTCGCCCGCTGCATCAGCGAAGTCGGCATCGGTTTCATGTTCGCGCCGCTGCACCATGAGGCCATGAAGCATGTCGTTCCGGTACGCAAGGAACTGGCCATCCGTACCATATTCAATTTTCTGGGCCCCCTGACCAATCCCGCCGGAGCCGAATACCAGCTGATCGGTGTCTCCGACCGTTCATATGTTGAAGTGATAGCCTGGGCTCTCAAAGAGTTGGGCTGCCGGCGCGGCCTCGTCGTCCACGGCTCCGACGGCCTCGACGAGATAACCATCACCGGCCCCACTGACATCGCGGAGATACGTGAAGGCGAAGACGAGATTTCACTTTATTCGATAACCCCCGAGGAATTCGGATTCGAGCGCGCGCCGGGCGCCGACATGCTCAAGGGTGGCACGGCGGAGAAGAACGCGGAGATCCTGAAAAGCATACTCGATGGGGAATCCGGCGTACGGCGCGAGATCGTGCTGATGAACGCCGGCGCGGCGCTCTATGCCGTGGGCGTTGCCGGATCCCTGGAAGACGGGGTCAGGCTTGCGGCCGAAAGCATCGACGGCGGAGCCGCGAAGAAGAAGCTGGAAGCATTCATCCAGGCAACCGCGGCACAGGCATAAGTGTCGGAGTTCCTCGAAAAAATCCTCATAACAACCAGGGAAGACCTGGAACGCAGGAAGAAAAGCACGCCCGAGGATGAACTTCCGAAGCCGCCGGTAAGGGGAGCAGCCGGCTCTTTTGCACGGGCGCTGGCCGCGCCGGGCATGTCGGTGATCGCAGAGATCAAGCGAGCCTCGCCTTCCAAAGGTATGATCCGGCCGGAACTGGATGTAGCCTCGATCGCCGGCGCGTATGAAAAAGCCGGCGCCGCGGCGATTTCAGTCCTGACCGAGGAGAGACATTTCAAGGGAAGTCTGGCGGATCTGAAGGCGGCCCGCGGCGCGTGCCGTTTACCTCTCATCCGCAAGGATTTTATCATCGACCCCTATCAGATACGTGAAGCGGCGGCCTATGGGGCCGACGTAGTGCTTTTGATCGTCGCCGCCCTGGAAGAAAGCGAGCTGCGCGGACTATACGGCGAGGCGGTAAGCGACGGACTTGAGTGCCTGGTAGAGGTTCATGATGGAGAGGAACTCAAGCGGGCACTGGAAACAGAGGCGCCGCTGATAGGCATAAACAACCGTGATTTAAGAACATTCAGGGTAAATCTGGAAACCACCCTGAATCTGATAGAATCTGTGCCGAATGACCGTCTGGTTGTGAGTGAGAGCGGAATAAGGGACCGGAAAGATATTGATCTTCTGGCGGACGCTGGCGTGCGGGCTGTACTGATAGGTGAAACCCTGATGAGAAGTACGGACCCCGGCAAAAAGCTGGAAGAGTTGCTGGGATGATTAATATAATCTCTTTGTCCGGGACATAGTCAGTTTGCGCTGCGATTTACGAAAAGCCATGTTTGGGCGCAAGTCATCAGGGGGAGAGAATTTACGGGTTATGCAGCCCGCAGGCGGTTTGCTGGTAAGCGGATGTAAAGAAATCGGTGATAGCGGCCGTTATAGGGGTGGTAAAAAGTAATGAAAGGACATTTGCTGTCAATTCATCTTTCATCCTGTAATTTCGCCAAAGAGGAAAAGAAGTCATTTTTGTCGAAACCTATCTCCAGCCCTTTGGGGCGAAGTTAGAGCTGCAAAAATTATTGATGGCCAGTCTCTTTAAAAAGAAACCCGGTAAGCCCAGGGTCGGGCAGACGCCTTCACAAAACGAAGGTGGCATCGGCGCACCTCCACCCCCGCCACCCAGAAAGAAGAAATCCCTCTTTGGCAAGAAGAGTTCCCGGAGCGCAAAACTGGGAAAACCAAAGCCCGGGGAAGAGAAGAAGAAGGGTCTTATGGGTAAAAGACAGGATAGACCGCCAATGCCGCCGTCTCAGGCCGCCGCCGGTCCGCAGGAAGGAACTGCACCTGAAGGCCCAGCCATGGAGATGCAGCAGCCTCCCGCAAGTCAGGAGATACCCGAGGCATCAGCCGAGGGAAAGGCTCCGAAAAAATCCATATTCGGCAACAAGGGAGCGAAGGGTCCCAAGCCGGTAATTGGCGAATCACTGAAATCGCCCAAGGCGCCAAAGGAGAAGAAGTCCAAGGCGCCAAAGGAAAAGAAGCAGAAAACTCCGAAGGGCGAAAAGAAATCATTTTTATCTTTTGGAAAGAAATCGAAGACGGCAACCCTGGGGCCCCAGTCGGGCGCACCGATACAGGCGCCCGCCGCCGGTTCGGCTCCGATGCCTGGCTCGCAGGATCTTCCCGGAAAGCCGTCAAAGAAAGCTTTTTTTGGAAAGAAAGCGCCGAAGGCGCCCAGGCAACCGAAGCCACTCAAGAACAAGAAGAGTAAATCCGGTGGAATCGGCGGTTCAAAGACGAGTCCGGTTGGTCTGGATCTCGGCAGGACTTCGCTTTCAGCAGTGCGGCTGCGGTATCAGACAGGAGGGTCAGTGCTGCTTTCCGCCTCGCTGGATAACCTGCCGGCGGGATTGATCCAGGAGGGCGAAGTAAAGGATGTCGAAGGTCTTGCTTTCGCGCTGAAGGAATTCTGGAAGACTCACAAGATAAAAGGCCGGAAGGTAACCATCGGTCTGGCGAACCAGAAAGTCGTCGTAAGGACGCTGGAATTCCCGATGCTCGACGAGAAGGAGCTTCGATCGGCGATAGAATTCCAGGCTCAGGACTACATTCCAATTCCGATTGAAGACGCCGTCTTTGACTTTCATATTCTGGGGAACTTTACAACCGAGGACGGTATTCAGAAGCAGAGAGTGCTGGTCGTGGCCGCACAGAAAGTCATGGTCATGGACTTCATCAACGCCGTAAAGAAGGCAAAACTTATTGTAGACGGCGTCGATCTTCAGGCTTTTTCCATGCTTCGGTCTTTATCCGAAAGCAGTTTCCTTGAAGTCGAAGGTGACAGGAAAGAAGCGGTGGCGATAGCCAATATCGCTTCAGATGTGACAAATATCGTTGTCACCACGAAAGGTGAGCCGCAGTTCACTAGAATCGTCGCATTCGGTGGAGACAATTTCACCAAGTCGATCCAGGATTTCAAGGGCGCCACATTTGCCGAGGCTGAAGAGATGAAAGCCCTGATAGGACTGGCGGCTCCGGGTGCGAGTCATCCGGCGGATGACAATGCAGGCGTTGTAGAATCGGCAACCGCAGGCGATCAGGGCGGCGAAGCAGCTCAACCTGAAGATACGGGCTTAATCCAGGTTCCGGGTGATTCGGAATCACAGGATGAAGCTGGGCCTGAAAGAATGCCGGATGCCGGACCGCCAAAGCTGGATATGCCGGAGGCTGATAAAAAACCCGACAGCGGCTGGTCTCAGGGTCCTCCGGACATCGAGTCTCCCGAGGAGGAAAGAGCCGGGATAATGAGAGTTCTTGAGTTGACGGCTGACGCTCTGGCTGAAGAAATACGCAGGTCTCTTGATTACTACATGTCCCAGGAACAGTCAGAGCCTGTCAGCAAGCTTATTTTGAGCGGCGGCGGGGCGATGCTGCCAAACCTGGATCTGCATCTCGCCCAGGTATTTCCGTTCACTGTTGAGATCGGGAATCCGCTCAGGAGGATAACGCAGAACAGGTCCGACCTTAAAGACGATGAGTTAAGCGCGCTGGCGCCCAGGCTTGCGATAGCGATAGGCCTGGCGCTGGAGGATGAGGAGTAGGCAATGCCCATAGTCAATCTCGTACCGCAGGAAGAGCGGCAGCGTGAATTGCGCCGCCAGATATATATTTTCCCGATCGCGGGCGCGGTACTGCTTGTTGCCGCCATGGGTGGCAGCTATCTCTATTTCAACAGTGAGCTGAGCAACAAACAGAGTGAGCTGGATTCAAAAAAACAGCTGAACGCGCAACTGAGCAAGGATGTAGCCGAGATTACGAAATACGATGAGCTCAAGAATCAGAAACAGAACAGGCAGAACGCCGTTACGAACCTCTATTCACAAAGATTCCGCTGGTCAAGGACGCTTGACGACATATCGTTTGTGATGCCGTCCGATTCATGGTTGATCAGCATCAAGGGTAACGTGCCGGGCGCAGTGACATCTTCGACCAGCAAGCCCGCCGCCGGTGCTGCGGACACGACTCAGAATCTCATACTCGAAGGATATACATACGAGATGGACACAATCGCCACGATGATGGTCAGGCTGGGGCTTATCCCGTCCCTGAAGGACGTCGTTCTTATAAAGGCTGAAAAAGAAGACATGGGCGGACGTCTGGTGATTCATTTCTCCGTGGGCGCCAACCTGAACCAGGCTGCAAGCAACGCGAACCCCGCGGTTGCCCCGGTGGCTGGCGAACAGGGTCCATCGGACGTAACGCCAACAACAGGCACGACCACATCACCGACGACAGGCAGGACGACGACCGGCTCTACAACCGGGACTACCGGCACGACAGGTGGAATAAATTAAAGGCTGGTTAATAACATGAAGAAACGTGACATAATAATTCTTGCCGGGCTGGGCGTCGTCGTATTGATGGTGGCGTGGTATTTCCTGATCATCTCTCCCAAGCGGAGTGAGGTTGCTACCGCCGACAGCGAGCTGCAGCGACAGCAGACGAAATACGATGAAGATTACGCGAAAGTCAAAAGGGTCACCGAAGAGAGAAGCGCCGCGCGACAGACATCCGGCGAGCTGCTAAAGCTGAACAAGATGGTTCCGGCTGACAGCCAGCTGCCTTCCCTGATTGTAGACCTGCAGCAGAGCGCCAACGAGTCGGGTATCTACTTCATGAAAATCGAGCCAAGTGATGCGATCGCGGGCAGTGACGGAAATACCATTATCCCCATGGAGCTGAGCTTTCAGGGAAGATTTCTTGAGGTAAATGATTTCCTGTATCGTGTCGAGAACTATGCCAGGATGGAAGGTAACGACATCAACATAGCCGGAAGGCTTATAAGTGTTGTCTCGCTGACCATGAAAGAACCCGAGATTGACACGCCCGATCCTGACGACGGGGTTCCGAAGAAATTCCCGAACGTTCTGGCTACGCTTGGAATCAACGCATACATGACTGCTCCGGCGCCGGCGGGACAAGCCGGGAACCGCGCTGCCCAGCCTGCCGCAAGCGATGCCGGCGGAGGATAAGTAATGGGTATTTTTTCGAAAATCGCAGATTTCAAGGGTTCGCCGCTGCTGGCGGCAGTGGCGATGCTGATCATGGTGATAATGTCGATCGGCCTGGCCATATCATGCGGCGGCGAAGATCAGCAGTCCACGACTTCGCTGACGAAGGCGGAAACAAAACCAGGCACGGGAACGACCAAAAGCAGAACGACATCGATGCCGGCACCGTCATCGACTTCGTCATCCTCGTCTTCATCTTCGTCATCAACAGACAGCCTTACTGCTTCCACTACCACATGGGGCAGCGTGTTTAAGTTCAGAAAAGATCTTTTCAAGCAGCAGGTGACCCAGAGCTCGGCGGGCACAACCGGTACGACCGGATCGACGAGCGCCAGTTCGACAACTCCCACGACAACTGGTACGGGAACAGGCACATCATCAGGTAGTACGTATATCCCGAGCAGCGGAAGCACATCCTCAAGCGGTGGAAGCACGTATCCATCAGGCGGCACGTCGAGCGGCGGGACTTATTATCCGCCGTACACGCCTCCCGTAAAGTAAGGCCATTTTCGGCTGTGTGGCAGCCCCGTGAACTCAAGAGCCTGCTCCATCCGCCCAAAAGGCGGATGTCAACGTTAAAGGTGGCTTATCCAGGATGAAACTTCGTTACACGACAGCAGGTGAATCGCACGGTCCCCAGCTTACGGCGATCGCTTCAGGCGTTCCGGCGGGACTGAGTATTTCTGCGGATGACCTAAATCGGGATCTCGCCAGGCGACAGCTGGGTCACGGCCGCGGAGGCCGGATGAAGATAGAAAAAGATACCGGTGAAATCACCGCCGGCGTGCGTCATGGGCTGACGCTGGGTAGTCCGGTCAGCATAACGATCAAGAACGCTGACTGGAAGAACTGGCGCACGATAATGTCAGTCGAAAAGGATGACGGCGCCGGAACCCGAAAGCTGCTGGTGCCGCGGCCGGGACATGCCGACCTGGTCGGCGTACAGAAATACGGCATGGATGACATCCGCAGCGTGCTTGAGCGCGCCAGCGCCCGGGAGACAGCCGCGAGGGTGGCGGTTGGCGCGATAGCGCGGCGCATTCTCGGAGAGCTGGATATAGCGGTTGTAAGCCATGTGGTTCAGATTGGCAAAGTCAGGGCAGGGAAGAGACGGCTATCCATCAGCGATTTTATGGCTGTAGACAAATCGGCGGTCCGTTGCCTTGATGTAAAGGCGACAAAGGAAATGGTGGCCGCTATAAACGCAGCCCGTAAGGCTGGGGAGTCCCTCGGCGGCGTCTTCGAGGTCATCGCCTACGGTTTGCCGCCGGGTTTGGGGTCGTACATGTCCGGGCCGGAAAGGCTGGGCGGCCGTATCGCTGCGGCGCTGATGAGCATACCTGCTATCAAGGGTGCCGAACTGGGGGACGGGTTTGCGCTTGCGGCGATACCCGGCTCAAAGGCACACGATGAGATATTCCTGGATCCGGAAAAGGGTTATTACAGAAAGACAAATCATTCAGGCGGGCTGGAGGGTGGCATGACCACAGGGGAGCCAGTTGTTGCGCGAGCCTGCATGAAACCGATCCCCACACTTACGAAACCGCTTGATTCGGTGAACATGAAAACTGGAAAAAGTGCGCCCGCCCTCAAGGAGAGGAGCGATGTCTGTGCCGTCCCGGCCGCCGCGGTCGTCGGGGAGGCGATGCTCGCGATCGAGCTCGCGCGGGCTTTGATGGAAAAATTCGGCAGTGACTGCATGGCGGACTTGAAGGAATCATATCTCGTATATCTAAGGAGACTGAGGGGCAGTTGGGTCCAACCCTGATTCTGATCGGGTTCATGGGCAGCGGCAAGACAGCCGTGGGCAAGCGCGTGGCACACGATCTTGGCTGGGAATTCCATGATACCGACCTGCTTGTCGAGCAGGAGGCGGGAAGCAGCATCGTTGGGATTTTCGAGCGGGAAGGCGAGCCGGCTTTTAGAAAGACCGAAGAACTGGTTATTTTCCGACTGCTTGACGGACGCAGGGATTCGAGTGCCGGAACAGTCATTTCGCTGGGCGGTGGAGCCATAACGATTCACAAAGTGTACAGGCGCCTTTTAAAGGAGAAGACAGTCGTTCTGCTAGACGAGGACCTTGAGACCGCATTCTCCCGGTCTCAGAACGGTAAAAGGCCGCTGGCCGATGATCGCGAGGCCTTTGGGCAGCTCTATGCGCAGAGGGAAGCTTTGTACAGGGCGGTCGCGGATATCGAAGTTCAGACCCGCGGCAAAAGCGTCAATCAGGTAGCCGAGGAGATCGTCGGCCGGATATGCAGGAGGAAGGATTCAGATTGATACAGCTTCTTGCCAGCACCAGGAGCAAGGAATATCCGATCTTTTTATGCAGCGGCGCCATGGATGACGCCGGCAGTCTCTGGAAGTCACAGGGCAGGCGCGGGAAAGTAGTCATCATCACCGACAGTAACGTCGCGGATATCTACCTGGCGCGGGCTGAGGAGGCTTTTAAGAAGGCGGACTTCAAGGTGGCATCCGTAGTCGTGGATGCCGGCGAAGAGGCAAAAAGCATCGAACGCGCGTCTGAGCTCTATTCCAGGCTATATGCCCTGCAGACACGGCGTCGTGACACGATATGCGCTCTGGGCGGAGGAGTGGTCGGCGACCTCGCGGGTTTCGTCGCAAGCACCTATATGCGGGGAGTGGGTCTCGTCCAGGTGCCGACAACGCTGCTTTCGCAGGTAGACAGCAGCATCGGCGGCAAGGTCGGCATCAACATATCCGAAGCCAAGAATTACGTCGGTTCCTTCTATCAGCCGGACATGGTAGTCACCGATCCATCGCTGCTCGGTACCCTGCCGCGTGGCCAGCTGGTCGAGGGGCTGGCGGAGGTAGTCAAGTATGCCCTTCTGTCAGGAGACGATTTTTTTTCCGCCCTCGAGTCGAGCTATGAGGAGTTTCTGGGACTTAACATGTCGTTCGTCGAACCCGTGGTCCGGCGCTGCATCGAGTACAAGCTTGGCGTCGTATCCGAGGACGAACGTGATTATGGGCGCAGGGCGGTACTCAACCTCGGACATACCGTCGGCCATGGTATCGAAGCCGCGGGGCAGTACCGGCTGTATTCCCATGGCCAGGCCGTGGCGCTTGGTTTGATGGCGGCCGTCTGGCTGTCAGAGGAGGTTTTTTCACTCGACACCGAATACGCCTTGAGGCTCAAGGCGTTGCTCGACGCACTCGGTCTTCCGACCGGCCTTAAGGATACAGATCCGGATGTCGCGATCGCGTCCATGGCAAGCGACAAGAAGGCCGATGATATCTCGGCCAACATGGTTTTGTTGAAGAGCCTCGGAGAGCCGGTTATCAATTGCGATGTCGATGCGGACAGGCTGAAGGAATCGGTAATACGCCTTTCCAGGGAGGGTCTGCAGTGAAAACGTTAGCGCTTTTACATGGCTGTAATCTGAACCTGCTGGGACAGAGGGACCCCGAGCATTACGGCACGGTGACCCTGGGCGACCTTGTGGCGCTGGTTGTGGAAGAGGCGAGACGCAACGGCATGATGTGCGTATCCTTTCAGACCAACCACGAGGGCCAGCTGATAGAAAAAATACATGAGCTGCGCTTCACCGCGGACTGTATGATAATCAATCCCGGCGCCTGGACACATTACAGCTACGCGATTCGGGACGCGCTTGAGATGGTCAGGGGCCCGGTCGTGGAGGTCCATCTTTCTGATATCGAAAACCGCACGGAAGAGTGGCGCAGCCGCTCTGTGGTACGTGACGTTTGTGAGCATGTCATCTCCGGCAAGGGTCCTGAAGGTTACATCGAGGCCGTCGGCTGGCTGGCCGGACGGCTGGATGCCGGTTCCGGATCACCCTGACCCGGGACATCACGATGATCAAGATCCCCGCTGGTTACGACTCGCTGCTTGTCACACATCTCCCCAATGTCCGTTATCTGACGGGGTTTTCCGGCAGCGCCGGGTGCGTCCTGGTCACCGGTTCCCGCAAGCTGTTCTTTACGGATTTTCGTTACAGGGCGCAGGCTATGCGCCAGGTAAAGGGGTTCGATGTGCATATCGTGCCGAGTGGCGCGCTAGCGGGAGCCTGCGGGTACGCCGCCAAACGGAGACTAAAGCTTGGCATCATCGGATTTGAAGCCGCGCATCTGAGCCAGCGCAGTTTTCTTGAAATCAAGAAGATCCTCAAGGGAACACGCTTCAAGGATGCTGGAGGGATAGTTGAAAAGAAAAGACTGGTAAAGAGCCGCTCCGAGATCGGCAGGATCAGGAAAGCCTGCGCGCTGGCCGACCTGGCGATGGCGAAACTCCGCCGCACGAAAGTAACCGGCAGAACTGAGAAAGAGGTCGCCTGGATGCTGGAGACGGCCATGCGTGAAGCTGGCTCGGATGCTCTCCCTTTTGAGATAATCGTCGCCTCGGGACCGCGTTCCGCGATGCCTCATGGAGTAGCTTCCGGACGGGTGATCAGGCCGGATGAGCTTGTCGTGGTTGATCTGGGCGCCAGCGTTGACGGCTATTGTTCCGATATCACCAGGACTTTTGCCACGGGTGGGCTGTCACGGAGACAGGCGGAAATTTATCGAATTGTCCAGGAAGCCCAGCAGGCCGCGCTTGAAGGTGCAGGCCCGGGCGTACCGTGTTCTGATCTGGACGGGATAGCGCGCGGCCACATAACCGCATCGGGATATGGGGAAGCGTTCGGGCATTCTCTGGGCCATGGAGTGGGGCTGGAGGCACACGAAGGTCCGGTGCTGGCTCCGAGGTCCAATGAGATATTGCGCGCCGGAATGATCGTAACAATCGAACCCGGCATCTACGTTGAAAGAGTCGGGGGCGTTCGGATCGAAGACACGATCCTGGTCGGCCCGTCAGGTCCGGAAAGGCTCACCGGTTTTACCAGGGAGTTGACCCGTCTGAGGTGATTCTGCCGCACTTTACATGCTGCAATCCTTCGTATCATTGCTGATTCAAGGCAAAACACCATCCGCAAGCTTCCCCAACTCCCTCCTTTTAGTGTAAAATCCTTATTTGCCCCTGTTCCTGAACGCGATTGACCCTTCGGAGGATTCTTGATCTCTACAAGTGACTTTAAGAACGGCATGGCCATCGAGTATGAAGGCCAGATATTCACAATCGTGGAATTCCAGCACGTAAAGCCCGGCAAGGGTGGTGCTTTTGTCCGCACGAAGCTCAAGAACATCGATTCCGGCGCTGTACTCGACAAGACATTCCGGCCGGTGGAGAAGTTCCGGCGCGTGCGCGTGGAATCCAAAAAGATGCAATATCTATACGCGACCCCGGACGAGGTCGTGCTGATGGACAACGATACTTATGAACAGCTTTCCCTGCCGCCGGCTCTTGCCGGAGACGCGCTCTCCTATATCAAGGACAACATGGAAGTCGAGATCCAGATGATCGACGGCAAGCCGGCCCAGTTGGTGCCGCCTATCTTTGTCGAGATGGAGATAACCGAAACGCAGCCCGGCGTGAAAGGCGATACTGTCAGCGGCGGCTCGAAGCCCGCGATCATCGAGACAGGTGTTGAAGTACAGGTGCCGCTCTTTGTCAAAACGGGCGATGTCATCAAAATAGACACACGCACCGGCGGCTACGTGGAAAGGGTGTAACCGGCCGCCATGGCAAAAGCGCGACGCATCCTGATAACGGATACCACGCTGCGGGACGGGCATCAGTCCCTCTGGGCAACCAGGATGAGGACAGCCGACATGCTGCCGATCCTCGCTTCGATGGATGATATCGGATTCTATTCCCTGGAGGTCTGGGGCGGCGCCACATTCGATACATGCATAAGGTTCCTCAACGAAGATCCGTGGGAACGCCTCAGGACCATCAAGCAGCATTGCCGAAAAACCCCTTTGCAGATGCTTTTGCGCGGACAGAACCTCGTCGGATACCGGCACTATGGTGACGATTTAGTCCGTCACTTCGTAGCCCGCTCAGCTGAGAACGGCGTTGATATCTTCCGGATCTTTGACGCCCTTAACGACACCCGTAACGTCGAGGTGGCGGCCGAGGCGGTAAAGGAAGCAGGAAAACACTTCCAGGGCGCGATCTCCTATACCATCAGCCCTGTTCACACTATCGATCATTACATGGAAGTTGCACATATCTACGCCGAGATGGGCGCCGATTCTCTGTGCATCAAGGATATGGCGGCGCTGCTTTCGCCTTATCACGGTGAGGAGCTCGTGCGGCGGCTCAAGCAGGAGATCGACCTGCCGCTGGAGCTGCACTGCCACTATATCGGCGGGCTGGCGCCGATGACCTATCTAAAGGCCATCGAGGCCGGCGTGGATGTTGTTGACACCGCGAGCGTACCGCTGGCATTCGGCGCGTCCAACCCGGCGACCGAGATGGTGGTGAGCGCACTTTCCGGGACACCTTACGAGACAGGGCTGGAACTGGATAATCTTTTTGAGATCGCAAAATACTGGGAAGAAGTCAGGAAGAGGGGCGGTCATAAGCGCGGGGTCACTTCGCTCACCCATATGCAGGTCTATTCGCACCAGGTGCCCGGCGGCATGATCTCCAACCTCGAGAGCCAGCTAACCGAGCAGAACGCACTCGACAGGCTGCCCGAGGTGCTCGAGGAGATCCCGATCGTGAGGGCCGAGGTCGGTTATCCGCCCCTGGTCACGCCCATGAGCCAGATAGTGGGCACACAGGCAGTGCTGAACGTACTGTCGGGGAAGCGCTGGCAGGTTGTCCCAGATGAGATGAAATCGTATTTACGGGGTAAGTATGGAAAAGCGCCCGGCCCTGTTTCGGAAGAGGTAATGCAGCGCGTGCTGGGTGACGAGAAACCGCTCACCTGCAGGCCGGCGGATCTGATCGAGGAAACGGTCGCGCAGTTTGCCGAGGAGATCGGCGACCTCGCCCGTAACGAGGATGATGTTTTGACATATGCGATGTTCCCGGCGACGGCGAGGACTTTTCTTGAAAAGCGCCGTCACGGTTTGGAGGAGGATGTTTTCCTGACCCAGGAAAACGATGAATCCGGAAGTGGAGCTGAAATGAATATAAACCAGATCAAGGAACTTATCGCCGTGGTGGAGGCGTCCTCTATCGGGGAGATAACGATCGAAGAGGGCGAGACCAGGATCACGGTACGCAAGAGCGGCGAGGTGGCGCAGGGGAGCGGCGCAGGCGTGACGGCCGGGCCGAAAGCGGCCGAGGAAGAAGAAGCAGGCGACTACTTTGTTGTCAAATCGCCGATGGTTGGCACATTCTACCGCGCGGCTTCTCCGACGAGCGATCCATTCGTCGAGGAGGGTGACGAGGTGAAGGTGGGGCAGACCCTCTGTATACTCGAGGCGATGAAGCTCATGAATGAAGTGACCTCCGAGGTTGCTGGTGTTGTAAGGCGGGTGCTCGTCGATAACGCCAAGCCGGTGGAGTACGGACAGTCGCTGCTTTATATCGAGGCCGCGGAGGAAGAAGGGGGGTGAGCGGGTGGCGGGAGCGGGATGTTTTCCTTGCTCCCCCGATTCGCGCATAACGCGCGCGTAAAACTCTTCTTTTTGCGCGCGAATAGAAGGGTCGCGGCGGAAAACATCCCGCTCCCGCGCGCGTGTGTGGTGCGGGATGGAAAAACAAAAACATAAAGAGTTGCGATACGGGAATTTTTTGTGATTTTCCGCTCAGTAAGGAACTTTGACTCTATGCTTTCTAAAATACTTATAGCTAATCGTGGTGAAGTGGCTTTGCGGGTCGTTCGGGCCTGCAAGGAGCTGGATATCCCCTGTGTTGCGGTTTACTCGGAGGCGGACAGGGAATCGATGCATGTCCGGGAGGCCGACGAGGCTGTCTGTATCGGGCCAGGGCCGGTTATCGACAGTTACCTGCGTATCCCGAATCTTATCGGGGCTGCGGAGATCACGGGTTGCGACGCGGTGCATCCCGGCTATGGTTTTCTGGCTGAGAATCCCGAATTCGTGCTGACCTGCGAGGACAACGATATCGTGTTTATCGGTCCGGGTGCAGACATTATGCAGCGCATGGGGGACAAATCGCTTGCCAAGCAGACCATGAAGCAGGCGAGGATTCCAGTTGTCCCGGGTTCTGACGGCGCCGTGACGGATGCGGCCGAGGCTGCGCGACTGGCCGCGGAATACGGTTATCCCGTCATGGTTAAGGCGTCAGCCGGCGGCGGCGGCCGCGGCATGCGCCTGGTCAAATCACCTGACGACATGGAAAGCATGTTCAATATGGCAAGCAGCGAGGCGGAGACTGCGTTTGGCGACGGCACGATGTATCTTGAGAAAGCGATAATCGGTCCGCACCACGTCGAGATGCAGGTGCTCGTCGACAAGGCCGGCTCGGTGCTGACCCTTGGAGAGCGTGACTGCTCGGTACAGCGGCGCCACCAGAAACTGGTGGAGGAAGCACCTTCACCCCTGCTGGACTGGGAGACGAGACAGAAGATGTCCGAGTCTGCCATCGCCGCCTGCCGCGCCTGCGGCTACGAAAACGCAGGCACGATCGAGTTCCTCGTAGACGACGAAAAAAATTATTATTTCATGGAGATGAATACGCGCGTCCAGGTCGAGCATCCGGTATCCGAGATCGTGACCGGGGTCGATATCGTCCGCGAACAGATTCGGATCGCTCGCGGGGAACTGCTGACGATGACAGGCTCGATTCAGCCGCGCGGGCACGCCATCGAACTGAGGATCAACGCCGAGGACCCGTCTAACGATTTCAGGCCGAACACCGGCACGATCAGCAGATACGTGCCTCCGGGCGGGCCCGGCATCAGGGTTGATTCACATCTTTATGAAGGTTATACGATCCCGGTATTTTACGACTCACTGCTGGCAAAGCTCATCGTCTGGGACCAGGACCGGCCATCGGCCATACGCCGCGCGCTCCGGGCGCTTGATGAATATGTCATCGAGGGAATCGTGACCAACAAGGGGCTTTGCGCTGAGATCCTTCGCGCGCCCGCTTTTGTTGAAGGTAGATATACGACGGCGTTCATCGAGGAGAACATGGAGCGGTTGAAGTTAAGGTAGTTATGGAGACGCCAACCATCTCACGCAGGCAGGCAAGACGGGACGCCATGGTCATCCTGTACCAGCGCGACATCGCCGGGGCGGGGCTGAGCGAACTTTATGACAGTCTGGAGAAGGACCGGGGTTATCCTCCCGCCGGATTCACCAGGGAGGATGTCGAGGGGGTAATCGGCGCCATGGATGAGCTGGACGCAGCTATCGACCTTGCATCCAGGGGCTGGCCCGCGCATCGCATGGCCGCGCTTGAGAGAAACATAATCAGGCTTGCGGTGTACGAGATCAAAAACAGGGACGACATCCCCGTTGAAGTGAGCATCGACGAGGCGGTGGAGCTTGCCAAGAGATACTGTTCGCATGAAGCAGGCGCGCTGGTAAACGGAATTCTCGGCAAAATCGCAACGGAGGCGATTGACAATGGATGAGGAAAACACGGCAGAAGGTTCTGAAGGCATTTCAGGCGAAGTCCCGGTAGAGCAGGATGCGGTTGTTTTAGATCCGGATCCCGCCGCGGCAACTGCGCCTCCCGCGGAAGACCGGAATCTGACACGCGCGCTTGAATCGACCCTGGACAGTCTGAGCCAGTCAATCGAACGCATGGAGGACCTGGTGCGGCGCCTGGGCTCAGGGGAAAGCGACTGGGAAGAGTCCGTCCGCCTCCTGGCGGAGGCCAATGAGCTGGCTATGTCCAGCAGCCAGCAGCTGGACCGGGCGGTTCAGGACGTTATGTACGGCGCCGGCAATGAAGAAGCGTCCGGCGAAAGCGCCCAGCAGAAGCTTCCCATTAACCAGGAAGAATAGTAATGGTTAAAACCTCAATCTACCCCGATGAGCTCGTCAGGCTGGTCGAGGATTACATCGACGGCATCCAGTTCGGTGAAGCGTCCGCGGTGGCGCCTCTCTGTGAGGCCATGCGCTACTCGCTGCTGGCAGGCGGCAAACGTATTCGTCCCGTACTGCTCATGGCTACCGGTCAGGCTCTCGGCTGCGAACCGGCCGAGCTGCTGCCTGCGGCGGCCGCCATGGAGATGATCCATACCTATTCGCTCATCCACGACGACCTGCCCGCTTTTGACGATGATGAGCTGCGCCGCGGCAAGCCGACATGCCATGTGAAGTACGGTGAGAACGTCGCCATCCTCGCCGGTGACGCCCTATTCGCGGAGGCCTACAGGCTTATCTGTGAGCGGCAGCAGGCGGCTCCGGAGATAAAGCTGGCCGTCATCGAGGAGATATCGCAGGCGACAGGCGTAAAGGGTGTGGTCGGTGGTCAGATGCTCGACATCATGGGCGGTTCGGACGACATCGATTCCCTGAGGCTGCTCCACTCGCTTAAGACAGGGCGTCTTATCATGGCCTGTGTTCATTGCGGAGGTCTGCTTGCAGGTGCGCAGCCAGCCAGACTGCAGGCGCTCAGGGGTTTCGCGGCCGAGCTTGGTTTGCTATTTCAGATTAAAGACGATATTTTGGATGTCGTGGGCGATACAGCGGTTTTAGGCAAGCAGGCTGGTACAGACGCGCGTCTCGAGCGCAGTACCTATGTTAGCGTATATGGTCTCGAGGAAGCCGGGCGGCTGGCCCTGCAATCGAGGGACAAGGCTCTGGAAATACTCGGGGGCACCGGGGAGAAAACAGGTTCCCTGGCTGGAATCACCAACTACATCTACGAGCGCCACCAATAACTTTTGTCGCTGCTGGATAACATCAACTCTCCGTCTGACTTAAAGCGCCTTGACGATCAGGAGCTTCAGGAGCTTGCCGGCGAGATTCGCACTTTCATGGTCGGCGCGGTCTCCAAGGTGGGCGGTCACCTGGCTCCCAGCCTGGGTGTAGTAGAGCTGACCCTGGCCCTTCACAGCGTTCTCGACAGTCCGGATGACAAGATCATCTGGGATGTGGGGCACCAGTGCTACGCGCACAAGATAATCACAGGTCGAGCCGCTGAATTCCATACAATCCGCCAGTATGGCGGTCTCTCCGGTTTTCCGAACAAATGTGAATCCGAACATGACATCGTCGGCACCGGGCACAGCTCCACGTCCATCAGCTACGGAGTCGGACTTCAGGAAGCGATAAGGCTCGCGGCCGCGCAGAAAGAGCTGGCCGGCGTCGATGCGACCATAGAAGGCTCAAGCGATACAACGACAGGTGGGCACATCGATGAGATGCCTGGCGGCCACGTCGCCTGTGTCATTGGTGATGGCGCGCTGACCGGAGGTATCGCCTACGAGGCATTGAACCAGGCGGGGCATCTGAAGACGCCGCTGATCGTCATCCTCAACGACAACGAGATGTCCATCAAGCCAAATGTCGGCGCGATATCCCAGTATCTGCACAAACTGCGCCTCGACCCTACACTTTACAAGCTGCGCGAGGAGTTTGAGCACGGTCTAGACAAGATCCCGGGCATTCGCGGCGCTTCACGTTCGATCAAGGAAAGCATGAAGGCATTCCTGGTTCCGGGCATGCTGTTCGAGGAGCTGGGATTCGCCTATATAGGCATCGTCGACGGACATGATGTCAAGGCTCTCAGGAAGAGCATAAGAGCGGCAATGGAGATCGAGCGTCCGGTCCTCATCCATATCAAGACTACCAAGGGTAAGGGATATGAGCCCGCTGAGGCGCGCCCGGACACATTCCACGGCATCGCGCCGTTCACGATCTCGACCGGCGAGGCCATCAAGAAACCCGGGCCGATCACCTATACCGAAGCTTTCGGCCAGGGCCTTGCCAGGATGGCCGCCGATGATGAGCGAATCGTCGCCATCACCGCGGCCATGTCCAGCGGTACGGGGCTGTATCATTTCGAGCGGAAATTCCCTGATCGCTTTTTCGATGTCGGCATAGCCGAAGAGCATGCGGTGGCTTTTGCCGCGGGCCTGGCGATCGGAGGCTTCAAGCCGGTTGTTGCGATTTATTCTACTTTCCTGCAGCGAGCCTTTGACATGCTGGTACAGGACGTCGCCCTGCAGGAGCTGCCGGTGGTGTTCGCGCTCGATCGCGCCGGCCTGGTCGGCGACGACGGCCCGACGCATCACGGCGCCTTCGACATGGGCTATCTGAGCCTCGTGCCCGGCATGACGGTGATGGCGCCGCAGGACGAGGCCGAGCTTCAGAACATGGTTTATACGGCGCTGCAAATGAACGCGCCTGCGGCCATCCGCTATCCGCGCCTGGCCGGCCGCGGGGTGTCCATGCCCGAAGAGTTCGAACTGCTTCCGGTGGGCAGGGCTGAGATCATCGACAGGGGCGAAGGAGCGTTGCTGATCGGTATCGGAACAGGCGTCGGCATCTGCCGCCGGGCTGCCCGGTTGCTTGTCGAACAGAACGGCCTTCGCGCGACTGTCGTCAACGCGCGCTTTGTAAAGCCGCTCGATAAAGAGCTGATCCTCAAGCTGGCAGCCGAGCATGAGCTGATTGTAACCGTGGAAGAAGGAACGGCGATGGGCGGGTTCGGCTCGGCGGTGCAGCATCTGCTCGCCGAAGAAGCGTCGACGCCGGTAAAGAGTTTCGCCATTCCCGACGCGTTTGTCCCACACGGCAATCGCGCTAAACTCCTGCGAGATATTGGACTGACGCCGGAGGCAGTTGCGGATTATGTCGGGGAAAAGCTTTTGAAGAAGAAGATCGTGCCGGCTGAGCGCCGGAAGGTTTCCGGAGAGGAATAGGTTGGATCTATCAATCCGGGCTGCGTTACGGCCCTGATAACAAGGGTGGATCGGTTTTGAGCATTGTGATTGGATCATGAAAACGCGTCTTGATAACATCCTCGTGCAGCGGGGATTTTTTTCTTCCCGCTCTCAGGCGGCCGCGGCCGTCATGGCGGGGGAGGTAAGCGTCGCAGGACAGCCAGTGTTCAAGGCGGGCGCGATGGTGGCGCCCGAGGTTGAGATAACGCTGAAAGAGGAGAAACGCTTCGTATCCCGGGGCGGCCTGAAGCTGGAAAAAGCCTTCGAGGAATTTCACATCGACGTCTCCGGCAAGGCAGCGCTTGATGCCGGCGCCTCCACCGGCGGCTTCACGGACTGCCTGCTTCAGCACGGAGCCCGCAAGGTCATCGCCGTGGATGTGGGCTACGGGCAACTGGACTGGAAACTCAGGAACGACGCCCGCGTAGAAGTGCTCGAGCGCACCAACATCCGCAATCTGACGCCAGGGATGCTGTCAGAACCTCCGATCTTCGCGACATTCGACCTTTCATTCATATCTTTAAAGAAAATTTTCCCCGCTGTGATAAAATGCCTTCAGCCGGGTTTTGAGGCGGTTGCACTGATCAAGCCGCAGTTCGAGGTCGGGCGTGGCATGGTCGGTAAAGGCGGCATCGTGCGTGACGAAGAGGTCCGCGCCCAGGTTGTATCTGACATGCGTGACTTTATAATCTCATCCGGGTGGGAAGTACGCGGGGTCGCGGAATCTCCGATACGCGGACCAAAGGGCAACGTGGAGTTTCTGATTTACTTTGTTGATGGCGGAACATCAAAGTGACGCCTGCAAATGGCATAATATCTGTCGGAATGTCATATTGGACGAGCTTGAGGGACTTTCGAGTATCCCGGTTCTTCCAGGGATGACAAAACGAAGCATAACAACTGGGGCGCGCTCTGCTTAAAAATATCGCAATAATCACCCACCGCCGCTCTGACGCCACAAGCAAGGCGTTATTGCAGGTACTCGACCTTTGCCGGGAACTATCCGTTGAAGCCGTGATCCCGCAGAGCGAGGTCGACAAATACTCGATCGCCGGCGCGGCGAGCCTTGCTACCGTCGTGCCCGATCTGGATAGCGTCGATGTCGATATCGCGGTAGCACTGGGTGGCGACGGCACCATATTGAGGGCTTTCAGCCGTTTTGCCGGAATGCAGACACCGATCATCGGTTTTAATTTCGGACGGGTCGGTTTTTTGTCGGCCATGGGTCCGGATGACATCCCCGCTGGCCTGAGATCAGTCCTTGAGGGGAAGTATGAACTCATCGGCCTTTCCCTGCTTGAGATAGTGAACAAGGGGGAGAGCCACCTGGCCATCAATGACATCGTCGTCCACAAGCCGGAAGGCGGTTCGGTCATCCACCTCGCTTACGCGATCAACGGGGTAGAATATGACTCGTTCCGCTGCGACGGTTTTGTCGCGTCAACGCCGGCCGGTTCGACGGCCTACAACCTTTCAAACGGTGGTCCTCTGGTGACCCTGGCGCTGGACGCGTTTATCCTCACGTCGATCGCGCCGCACGTGCTGCGCTCGCGCGCGATGGTCCTTGGTCCGACCGATACGCTTACGATCCGCAATGACTCGCATGGGTCACAAGGCACGATATACGTAGATGGACGGCCGAGTGGCAGCCTCGCCCCCGGTGATGAAGTCCTTGTTTCACTGGCCGCCAGAAAGGCGCAGCTGGTTCAGCCGCCTGGCGCCGATTTTTACAGGACACTCAGGGACAAGTTCATAAAACCTGCTGACTGACGGGAAGCTGAGAGTGCTGTCCGAGCTATACATCGAAAATCTGGCCGTCATCCCAAGGGCTGAACTTAAACTTAAGCCCGGCCTCAATGTGATCACAGGCGAGACTGGCGCAGGCAAGACGATACTCGCGCACGCTATCTCACTTCTGCTCGGGACCCGCGCCGACAGTGGATTGATAAGGCCGGGCGCAGATGAAGCCACCGTGGAAGCCGTGTTCAATGTGCCGGACGGACTGTTTGGCGATATTGCCGGAGAATTCGACATCCCGGCGGAGGAAGACCTTATCGTACGGCGGCGTATTTCCAGGGACGGGCGCAGCCGTGCATTCCTTGGCGGACGCGCTACGACTCTCGCAGTGCTTGAGCAGGTTACAGGAAGGCTGCTTGCCTTCTCGGCGCAACACGAACAGCGCCGCCTGATGCTGGCATCGCGTCAGCTCGACATCCTCGACGATTATGCCGGACCTCGACTCGCGGATCTGCGCGACGAGTTTCAGATTCTTTATGACAGGCGTTCGGTCCTTCAGGAAATCCTGAATAATCAGAGGCACGGCTCCGAGGAGCGCGAGCGTGAAGCAGAACTGCTAAAGTTCCAGCTCGCCGAAGTCGAGATGGCAGGCTTGTTGCCGGGCGAAGACGTGGAGCTGGAGGCGGAGAGACAGCGGCTGCTGCGTTCCCGGGAGTTGAGGGAAGCGACCGCAGAGCTTGCCGCCGTCCTTTCCGGCGATTCTGAGGGTGCAGGCCTGATGGACGCCCTGTCACAAGTCCTGGCGCGGCTGGAGGATACCACTGGCATCGACCGTGATTTCGACGATTTGACCGAACGGCTGCGAAAAAGTTTTTACGAGCTGGAAGAGACAGGCAGGGGCGCGCGCGATTACAGCGAGTCCGTGCAGAGCGACCCCGCCCGTCTGGCGGAGGCGGAAGAGCGTCTGGATCTGATCAGTCAGCTCAAGCGCAAGTACGGGCAGTCTGTCGAGGATATTCTCGCGTACGCGTCAGAGGCGGGAGAAAAGCTTGAATTATTGAACTCTGTCATCGAGGGTGGCCCGGCGCTGGACCTCGAGCTTGCCGGAATCGAATCGGAGATGCTCGAGCTTGCTTCGCGGATGAGGGATTTGCGCACGGAAGCGGCTTCACGCCTCGAGGAGGAAGCGGGTCTACACCTGCGTGATCTGGCGTTCCAGGATTGTGGTTTTGAAATACGATTATCACGAAATGAGGGTGATGATGAGATAAACGCTTCCGCGCTCGGCCGCGGCGGCGCGGATTCCGCGGAGTTCCTGGTCCGCCTCAACCCCGGCATGCCTCCATCACCGCTCAGGGAGACGGCATCCGGCGGCGAGCTCTCGAGAATCATGCTGGCCATAAAGAGCGCGGTTTCATCATCGCGTGAATCGGCAACACTGGTTTTTGATGAGATCGATGCTGGTATCGGAGGCGAAACTGGCGCGGCGGTCGGCGCCAAGCTGAAAAGCCTGTCAGGCAATTCCCAGACAATCTGCATAACCCATCTTCCCCAGATAGCCGGTTTCGCCGACGCGCATTTCTCCGTGAGCAAAAGCGTCGATGACGGAGAGACGATAACCGGAGTCACCCGCCTCGAAGGCGATGAACAGATAGTCGATGAGCTCTGCCGCATGATGGGCTCAAAACCCGGGGACCCAGGCGCGCGCGACCATGTAGCAAGCCTGCGCAAAAAAGCCGCGAAGGCGAAATAGATGGGCGTGATAATCACATCGCTGCGGCCCAGGCAATGGACGAAAAACCTTGTGGTGTTCGCCGGGCTTATTTTCTCGCGCAATATTTTTAACTTGTCCATGCAGGGAAAAGTCTGGGCTACTTTTATCGCTTTCTGTGCTGTGGTCGGAGCAGGATATATCCTCAACGATATCCTCGATCGTGAGAAGGATCGGATTCATCCGATCAAGAAATCGAGGCCGATTGCCAGCGGCAGCCTGGAGATTGGCAGGGCGGGAATGGTCGCCGCGATCCTGGTTATAGTGGCGATGGCGGCAGGTTACTTCGTTGATCCATATCTGCCATTGTTCCTTGCAGCCTACCTCGTTTTGCAGGTCGCATACGCCCTGGTGCTCAAACACCTGGTAATAATCGACGTGCTGGTGATCTCACTGGGGTTTGTCCTGCGCGCGACTGCCGGCGCCGTAGTCATCCATGTGTCCATTTCCGCCTGGCTGCTGATATGCACCATGTTGCTCGCCCTTTTCCTGGCTCTGGCAAAACGGCGCGCCGAACTGGTACTGCTGGAGGATGAGGCCTCCAGTCACCGGCGTAATCTTGAGCATTACAGCATCGCGCTCGTCGACCAGATGACAGGAGTCACAGCCTCGGCCACACTGGTTTCATACGCCCTTTATACGTTTACAGCATTCGATCAATCACGGGGGATGATGATGACCATCCCCTTTGTTCTCTATGGCATCTTCCGCTATCTTTACCTTGTGCATAAACACCTAAAGGGCGGCTCGCCGGAGCAGATCCTGCTTACGGACAAGCCGCTGCTCATCGACATCCTGCTCTGGGTCGCAAGCGCTGCGGCAATATTACAATGGCTGGAAAAGTAAGGAGTGACTTAAGAAGATGAAATCCAAAGTTGCGGTTTTAAAGACGAATCCGGGGACGGTGGTCGATGATTACGGGAAGCTCATGCGTTCGGTGGGCTACAGCGATCATCTGCCGCAGGACAAGAAAACACATGTAAAGATAAACATATCCTGGCATGTCTGGTATCCGGCCTGCTCGACGGCCCCATGGCAGCTGGAGGGGGTCGTGAAGACCCTGCTGGAGGACGGTTACGACAAGGACTCGCTCTATCTTACCCAGAACCGCACCGTCGTGGTCGATGACCGGGTGGGCGAGATAAACAACGGCCACGCGGATGTCGCCGGGCGTTACGGCCTGGATTTCACGCGCCTGTACGAGCCACCGGTAAAGTGGGTGCGATATGAGCCCAAGGCGGAGATGCTGGTGCTCGACAAGGTATACGAGCATGACGGCATCCATATACCGGATATCTTCTTCGATACAAACATCATTCAGATGCCGACCGTGAAGACACATGTTTTCACGGGTACGACCGGCGCCATGAAAAACGCTTTCGGCGGTCTCCTGCATGACCACAGGCACTGGACCCACAGTGTCATCCATGAGACGCTAGTAGATCTGCTGGCTATCCAGAAGGAGATCCATAGCGGTATCTTCGCGGTGATGGATGGCACTATATGCGGAGACGGCCCCGGACCCCGGGCCATGGTGCCCTTCATCAAGGACTATATCCTGGCCAGCGACGACCAGGTGGCCATCGACGCGGTTGCCGCGCATATGATGGGCTTCGATCCGATGGACCTTAAGTACATACGCCTGGCGCATGAGCGTGGCCTGGGCTGCGGCGTTCTCGACGAGATGGAGATCGTAGGCGAGGACATCGAGGAGGTCAACTTCCATTTCCACGGCAAGCAGGACACTTTCGCCAGCAGGGGGCAGAAGGCGATCTATCATGGCCCCCTCAAGCCGCTTGAAAACGCGCTGCTGCGCAGCCCGATCGTGCCATGGTCGTACATGGCATCTAAGTTCTACCATGATTACTACTGGTATCCATTTGTCGGCTGGCCCCGGGTCAGCCAGGTTGCTGAGACCGAATGGGGGCAGCTGTTGCAGGAATACCTGCCCGAGGGGGCTGAGCTCGAGCGACAGGGCAAGGGTCGGGGGACGTTCCTGGCTGTAGCGGCTGCGGGGGCGCTGCTGGGGATGAGCGCTGTGCACAGGGTGGCGCGGATGGCGCACGGGAAATAGGCATGGTTGTCGGTGTCGGCAGTCTAAATTCGGCGTTTGTGGGGAGCGGGATGGGGAGTCTCCGCTTTCACTTGGGTCTTCGACAATCGTTATAGCGGGAACTCCCCATCCCGCTCAATGACGATCAATTAGCAATGCTACACGGGTGTGAAAGTCCCTGCAGGGATTGGTGCGCGTAGTCGCCGGATCGTCACAAAGGTCCAGGAGCGCATGGAGCCCGCCATGAGGGAGTATCGCGCGCGCCAGTAACTCATTAGAATAAATATATGATGAAAAAACTCAAACGCAATCTGATCATAGGGCTGGCTTTCGCGGTCGGCCTCTATTTTGTGATGGGGCTTTATGCGGATTTTGACAATCTGGCGGAAGCTTTCAGAAGCTTTTCCTGGCAGTACTTTCCAATTGCGCTGGGACTTGTTTTTGTCAACTATCTGATTCGTTTCATCAAGTGGGAATATCTGATCAGGGTGCTCGATATCCATATTCCGGCAGTGCAGAGTTTCGTCATTTTCATCTCCGGGCTTACGATGACCATCTCGCCGGCGAAGATGGGGGAGGTCATGAAATCCTTCCTGCTCAAGGACTACCACGATGTTCCCGTCAGCCGTTCATCGCCGGTGATCGTCGCCGAGCGGGCGACTGATGTCATCGGTGTCATCATCCTCGGCAGCGCCGGCACTCTGGCATACGGCTTCGGGCGCGAGGTGATGGCGATAACCATCGTGCTCATCGCCCTTTTCATCACGATCATGCAGATACGCAGTCTCTGTTTCAGATTGCTACATCTCGCCGAACGCCTGCCGTTGATAGGGCGTTTTGCGCACCATTTCGAAGCATTCTACGAATCGGCATATGTCCTGCTCAAAACCAGGCATCTGGTTCCGACTGTTATCCTCAGCACCATCGGCTGGTTCTTCGAGTGCCTGGCCGCATATGTATGCCTGCGCGGGCTCGGCATGGACATAGCCCTGCCACTGGTGATGTTTATTTTTGTGATTTCCTCGCTGGCGGGAGCGCTCGCGATGATACCGGGCGGCCTGGGTGTCGCCGAGGGAAGCATGACGGGGCTTCTTGTAACGAATGGCTATGAAAAAGATATCGCTGTTGCCGGAACGCTACTCATCCGGCTTGCCACCTTCTGGTTCGCGATATTGCTTGGATTGATCGGCCTGTCAATTTACGGCCTGATAACCGGCGGGCGTGCCGGGGAAAGCGTTGAAAATAATGCCGTGGATGCGAATTGACCGGCATTTACTGAAGAACGGACCACAAATAGCATAATTCTGGATGGAATGTCATGGAACATGATAATTGTCAGAGACTTATAGAGATGTCTGTGCGGGAGCGGGATGAGAAGTTTCCGCTTCCACTTTAGGTCTTCGACAATCGTTGCAGCGGAAACTTCTCATCCCGCTCAGTCTGGTTCTTTCCAGTCAGGCAGGGTATGGGATGAGTAACATTCGAACCAGGTAATGAAGAAGAATTTAGGGGGATGATTGCAGACTCAGGCAATAAAGACTGAAAGCGCCCGCCGTTATCAAAGCATCCGCATGGTTCTTCTCTATGTACTTTTCGCCAATGTCGCCGTATCGCTGGGAAAAGGAATCGTCGGGTGGCGGTCCCATTCGATCGGCATGGTCGCCGATGCTTTTCATTCCCTCATGGACGGCTCCTCGAACGTGATCGGGCTGATCGGTATTGGTCTGGCTTCACGGCCCGATGATGAATCCCATTCGTACGGACACTCCAAGTTCGAGACATTCGCCAGTATCGGCATCGTCATACTGCTGCTGCTAACCGCCGTGCAGATCGGGGAAAGCGTTTACGGGAGGCTCACCGCACCGGGCAGCATCGGACCGGAAGTGTCCGGACTCGCTTTTGCGATGATGGGCGTGACGATCGTTATCAACATATCGGTGAGCATTTACGAACGATATCAGGGCAGAAAGCTCAACAGCATCTTCCTGGTCGCTGACTCAAAGCACACATTGAGTGACGTGTTCGTATCGATATCGGTTGTCGCCAGCCTGATAGCCGTAAGTAAGGGGCGTCCTGAGGTCGACGCCATCACCGGCGGTTTCATCGCCCTGGTCATCGCCTATGCGGCTTTCAGGATAATGAGAGATGCTTCGGTGGTGCTGCTCGACCGCGCCATGCTCGATCCCGGAAAAATTGAGCAGGTCTGCATGAGCCTGGATACAGACAGCATCCAGGGTTGCCACAAGATCCGAAGCCGCGGCAGCGAAGCCGGTTACTGGATCGACCTGCATCTTATCGTCGACCCGGAGTTGTCGACGAAAGACTCGCACAGCATAGCTTCTAAGGTCGAAAGAAAGCTGAAGGATGAATTCGGCGAGGGAACCGACACCATCATCCATATAGAGCCCGGGAAGAAAGTCACTGCGGTGGCCGACTGAAGTTAAGCAGGAAAGCGGCCGCCTGTCAGCGGATCAGGCCATCCTTGTAAAGAACCCTCTGGCTCGTCAGCAATGGCTGGCCTGTCAGACAGGTAACTCTCACCGGACCGCCCTTGGTATTGCTGAACTGGGGCGTTATCATGCCGCCCTCGGGTATAGTGAAGAATTCATTTCCGGTATTGGCCGGGTCCTCCATCCTGACTCCGGCGATGTAGATCTCCACCCGCGCCTCGCCCGTGCCCTGGTTGGATACCAGTATCCAGTCGCCCCTCATGAAGCTGGCCAGCATGGAATCGTACCAGGTGAACCATTGGTCGCCTGTCAGCGTCGATGGCTTGATCCCCTGTATTTCCTCGAAACTGTCACGGTACAAAACCCGCTGGGAAGACATCAGCGGCTGCCCGTTGGTCGAAACGACCCGCACTGGTCCGGTCATCAGGTTTGGAAACCGTGGGGTCACCATCTCACCGGCGGGGATCGCATTGCCACTCGCCGTGCTGTACCTGGCCACCAGGATTCCGCCGGCAAAGATATCGACATCGGCCGGAATGATGCCGCGGTTCGCCACCAGTACCCAGTCACCTTTCATGCTGGGGCTCATCGAGTCATACCAGGTAAAAAGGTATTCGCTGGCGAGTGAATCGGTGGGCACGCCCATGACTTCGCTGAAACTCTCACGGTACAGCACCCGCTGGCTTGCGATGAGAGGCTGGTTGTTGGTGGAGCGGACCTTGACCGGGCCGCCGCGGATATTGTCGAATCTGGGCGTTTCGATCATTCCTGGGGCGATGGCGTTTCCAGTCGCGGTGCTGTATCGCGCCATCAGGGTCGTTCCGATCCATATCTCGACATCCGCCGGGATGGAGCCTGTGTTGGCTACAAGGATCCAGTTGCCGGTCATGCCCCCCTCGGGCTTGGAGTCGTACCAGGTGAAATCATAAGAGTCGGAAAGCTTTTCCTCCGGAGTACCCAGTACTTCGTTGAATGAATCCTTGTAAAGGACGCGCTGGCTGACCATCAGCAGCTGTCCGGATGTCGATACGACTTTCACCGGCCCGCCGATGCTCTGAGGGAATATCGGCGTTATCTCTCCGCCTTCGGGAACAGTGAAGAAATCATTTCCCGGATTGTTCGGGTCATGCATCTTTGTCGAGCCGATGGAGATCTCTACGGTTGCCGTTCCGGAACCGCGGTTGGCCACGAGGATCCAGTTACCGAGCATGCTGCTCTGAACCTTGCAGTCATACCAGGGGAAATAGAAACTTGTCGAAAGATCAGCCGCCGGCGTCCCGGGCATCTCGTTGAAGCTGCCAAGCCAGTTGCCACGCGCGCTGAAGTTCCAGATCTCCGTGGCGTAGCGGGCTATAGCGTCGCCATAGCCGATCCCGGGCGAAGCCCAGCGGCCGCCAAGGTCCCTGAGATTGTAGACCCCGTAGCGGTGTCCGGGCTCGAAATGCCTGGGGTCGTATTCGCGGCTGCACCAGCCGTTCTGGTGTGTGGGATATACATACCAGGCAAGGTGTGCATAGTGGGCGATGACGCCCAGCTCGGCGGTGGCGAAGGAGTTGCCGGGGTTGCCGCCGCCGGTGGCGCCAATACCGGCAAAATTGTTCTGCCATGCCGCGACGTCGCCTCCATAACGGAGGAAGCTCGTTTCGTGGAGCATCTGGGCAAAGGCAAGATCCGCCCTGATGCCGAAACGGTAGCCCCAGATGACATACAGCTGGGCTATGTCGCCGTGGATATGGCCGGGATTCACCGACGTGAGTTCGCCTTCGAGCTGCGCCGGTGTTACGGCTGAAACGCCGGCAAGCGGTTCATCGGCCGTGATCGCCAATGCGGGACCGGCGATCATCAGCATGATGGCGGACACCGATACCAGGGCCACAGTGACCATCTGCATCTGGATGCCGGCCAGCCCTTTTTTGAAAGCCCTGCAGGGCATGATGTTGTTTTTTGCCCCCATCAGAAATCGCACCTCGAGGAATTGCCGCCAACCTACATGATATATCGGCCCATGCGGGGTCACAAGGTATTTTATGGGCGGTCCGGTTTGCCGGAACTGCGTATCGCTGTGATACAATCGCGCATATAAAATCAACGAATTATGGACAGAAAGCAGCATGAAAGTTCCCAGGATAGATAAGGAAAAGTGTGTCGCCTGCGGCAATTGCGAGGAGATCTGCCCAGAGGTTTTCGAGATCGACGATGCGGCCAATGTATCGCACGTGATCGTCGAAGATTTTGAAGGACTGGAAGGTTGCATCGAGGCCGCGGTCGAGAACTGCCCTGAAGACGCCATTACGTACAAAGAAGAGGACTGAATTCAGGGAAGCCTCAGGGAATTTCCCGGGGATGTTTTCAAGCGGCATGTAGTGGTGATATAATCTCCTAGTTGGGATAAGCACGAACCTGATAGGGCGATTGATTGAGAGCAGGAAGAAAAAATTCATTCTTTTCCTTGAACCGGAGCCGCGCCTCCGGTTTTTTCGTTCCATTAATTACAAATTGCAGGGAAAGGCGGCAGGAACATGGCTAAACACATTTTCGTGACTGGCGGGGTGGTTTCGTCGCTGGGAAAGGGAATAACTGCGGCGTCCCTCGGAAGGCTGCTGCGCAGCCGCGGGCTCAAGGTTCAGATGCAGAAGATGGACCCGTATATAAACGTGGATCCGGGTACCATGAGCCCGTTCGAGCACGGAGAGGTGTTTGTGACGGAGGACGGGGCGGAAACCGACCTCGACCTCGGGCATTATGAGCGCTACGTGGACGAGAACTTCACCAGTGACTGCAACTTTACGTCCGGCACCGTCTACTTCAGCGTCATAAACAAGGAGCGGCGCGGAGATTACCTGGGAAAGACAGTCCAGCTGATCCCGCACATAACCAACGAGATCAAGCAGCGTATCCATAGAGTGGCAGACATGGGCGGCGGTGTCGACGTGGTCATCACCGAGGTCGGAGGTACGGTCGGCGATATCGAGTCGCTGCCGTTTCTCGAGGCCATCAGGCAGTTCAGGATCGATGTCGGACGCGAGAACGCCCTCTATATCCATGTCTCACTGGTGCCATACCTCGAAGCCGCTGGCGAGCAGAAGACCAAGCCGACGCAGCACTCAGTGAAGGAGCTGCGCGGCATCGGCATCCAGCCGGACATCATCGTCTGCCGTTCTCCGCGCCACATGAACAAGAACTTGCGCGAGAAGATCGCGCTTCTATGCGATATCGATATCGAAGCGGTTATAACCGCGGTTGATGCGCCTGACATATACATGGTCCCCCTCATGCTTCACGAGGAGGGGCTGGACGAGCTGGTGATCAGCAAGCTCGGGATCGAGGCCGCGGAACCTGACCTCGCCGACTGGCAGGACCTTGTCGACAGGATCAACTCCTGCACACACAAGGTGCGCATCGCGCTTGTCGGCAAATACGTACAGTTGTGGGACGCCTACATGAGTGTGATCCAGGCGCTCAAGAACGCAGCGGTCTTCCACGATCACGAGCTGGAGCTTGTCTGGGTCGATTCCGAGGGCGTATCGCCCATGCTGGTCGAATCACAGTTGCGCGATGTCGACGGTGTGCTTATTCCCGGAGGCTTCGGCGTACGCGGCATCGAGGGCAAGATCCAGGCGGTAACGTACGCCCGTGAGAACAATATCCCCTTCCTGGGCATATGCCTGGGGATGCAGTGCGCGGTGGTCGAATACGCACGCAATGTGGCGGGCATGCCGGGCGCCAACAGTTCCGAGTTCGACCAGGGCACTCCATACCCGGTCATAGACCTGCTGCCTGAGCAGAAGGATGTCGAGGCGATGGGCGGCACGATGCGGCTCGGTTCATATCCCTGCAAGGTGTCGCGTTCAGGACGGGCGGCCAAGGCTTACGGCGAGCGAACCGTCCATGAACGCCACCGTCACCGTTACGAGGTCAACAACGCCCTGAGGCCCAAGCTGGTGGAGGCCGGCATGAAGATCAGCGGCACATCTCCCGACAAGCGCCTGGTGGAGATAGTCGAGCTGTCCGACCACCCCTGGTTCGTCGGGACGCAGTTCCATCCCGAGTTCAAATCAAGGCCGACACGCCCCCATCCGCTGTTCCGCGATTTTGTGGGCGCCGCGACCGTGATGGCGCAAGCCCGCGTGGCCAACGGATATACCCCGGCCGATGAAACCACTGAAAGCCCGGGCGAGATCGACCAGATCGTGGTTGATTCGTCTCCTGAAGAATAGAACAAAGACTTAGCCGATGAGGCAGGAAAGCATAGGCACGAACGATCCCATCGTGGCTCTCTTCATCGAGCTTGCCAGGATACCCAGTCCCTCGGGGCACGAAAGGGCGGTCGTAGATTTCGTAACCACGAGGCTGCGCAGACTTGGTCTGGATGTCTGGGAGGGCGACCCGCTTTACGACAACAGCAAGTCCAGCGCCGGCAACCTCTATTGCCGTATTCCAGGCAACATGGCAGGAGTCACCATCCTGCTTTCAGCCCACACTGACACGGTGGCTTCGGATCCCGATGCTTTTCCCGACCCATGGCTCGACGGCGGTGTCGTACGCAGCCGCAGCCGCTCGGTGCTGGGGGCGGATGACAAGGCGGCGCTGGCGGCGATCCTCTGCTCGGTTGAAAAGATCGTGCGTGATCGCCTGCCGCATGCTGGGATCGAACTGCTCCTGACGGTGGGAGAGGAAGCGGGACTCAAGGGAGCCAAGGCAAGCTCACTGGAAAAACTCGAATCCCGTTGCGGCTTCTGCCTGGACAGCACCGGCCCGGTCGGCGACGTCATTATGAAATCCCCTTCGCAGAAAACCGTAAACGCGCTTTTCATGGGGAGGTCCGCTCATGCAGGAGTAGCGCCGGAAGAAGGCCGCAACGCGATCGCGGCCGCGGGCAGGGCGATCGCCGGCATGAAGCTGGGCAGGATAGATGGGGAGACGACCGCGAACGTCGGCATCATCAGGGGCGGCGATGCGGTGAATGTCGTCCCCGATAGATGCAGCATAAACGGCGAGGCCCGCAGTCACGATGATGGAAAACTCGAGGCGCAGATCGCCGCGATGATCGATTCAATCAACCTGGCCGCCAGCCAGGAGGACGTCGATGTGGAAATCACGATCGTCGACGAGTTCACCGGTTTCGATTTTTCGAAAGCCGGCGGCCTTCCCGTCAAGCTCGCTGAAAAGGCGATACGCAGGATCGGCCTTACGCCTGGATATACCTCTACTGGAGGCGGCAGTGACGTGAACGTGTTCAACCTCATGGGGCTGCCGTGTGTCAACCTTGCGACCGGGATGGAGAAGGTCCACACGCCGGATGAGTCAATCACAGTTGAGTCCCTGCACCAGATGTACGAACTGATACTCGCGCTTGTCGAAGAGGCGCAACAATAGATTTGGGTCGTTCGTCAATGGACCAGCGAAGGTGAGCCTGTCATGAAAAACCGCCGCCTCTCGTCGAGGCATGCGTACCAGGGCAAGATCATCAGTCTCAGGGTCGATGATGTGGAGCTGCCTGATGGCAGCAGATCGATCCGGGAAGTGATAGAACATCCCGGCGCCGCGGTCATCATTCCCATTGATTCAGAAGGACGTGTGCGGCTTGTTCGCCAGTATCGCGATGCCGCCGCCCATGAGATGCTTGAGGTTCCCGCCGGAAAACTGCGCCCGGGAGAAGAACCGGCAGATTGCGCGCGCCGTGAGCTGGCCGAAGAGCTGGGTCTGCTGGCCGGCAGGCTGACCCATCTTGCGACTTATTATTCGTCACCCGGGTTCTGCGATGAGATACTTCACGCTTTTATGGCCGAAGACCTTTCCTCTGTCGAAGGCGAATCCGACAGGGAGGAATTTCTGGAGCCGGACTCGCGGCCGCTGGAACCGGTGGGTGATCTTGTGGGTGAGCTCGAGGATGCCAAATCGATAATCGGCGTGCTGCTGGCACACCAGGCGCTTGGAAAATTATGATAGATGGTATTATAAAAAATCAGAATATAAAGTTGAGCCAGGCCTTTTTGAAAATCAAATATTGAGAGGTAGATCTTGATAATAGGTGTCCCGTCAGAAATGGAAGTCGATGAGTACCGCGTTGCGATAACTCCCGCTGGAGTGCGCGAACTGGTTTCTGCGGGCCATACGGTCCTGATACAAAAAGGCGCTGGTGATGGCAGCCGCCTCACCGATCCGGCATATGAGGCGCAGGGCGGTGAGCTTATAGAGGACTTCCACGAGCTTTTTGAGAAGGCAAACCTGATCGTGAAGGTCAAGGATCCGTCGCCCGATGAGGTAGCGTTGCTGAAGCCCGTCCAGTCAATATTCTCTTTCCTGCATCTGGCCCCTCAGCCGGAGTTGACAAAGCAGCTGATGGAAACAGGCGCGACGTGCATCGCCTATGAGACGGTCGGGCTTCCCGGCGGCCCTCTGCCGTTATTGTCCCCCATGAGCGAGATTGCCGGGCGCATGGCAGCGCAGGTGGGCGCCTACTTCCTTGAGAAGATGATAGGGGGGAGGGGCGTGCTACTCGGAGGCGTCCCCGGAGTCCCGCCTGCCAGGGTTGTCGTTCTGGGCGCGGGTATCGTTGGAACAAACGCCGCTAAGATCGCCGCCGGCATGCTGGCAGATGTAACTGTACTGGACAATAACATCGATCGTCTCCGTAAGCTGCACAGCTTCGTTTCAGGCCGGCTTACAACCGTGATGTCGACCGCTTTTACCATAGAGGAACACGTCACAGGCGCCGATCTGGTCATAGCCGCAGTGCTGATACCCGGCGCCAAGGCGCCAAAAATAATAACGAAGAAACTCGTCGAGCAAATGGTCCCTCATTCGGTCTTCGTAGATGTCTCAATCGACCAGGGCGGTTCTTCCGAGACCTCGAGAATGACGACTCATAGCGAGCCGACCTATATGGTCGACGAGGTGATCCATTACTGTGTCGGCAACATCCCCGGCGCGGTCCCCATCACTTCGACGCACGCGCTCACCAACGCCACTCTGCCATATATCCTGGAGATCGCCAACAAGGGTGTAACCGCCGCGGTAAGGGACAACGATGCACTCGCCAACGGCGTAAACGTCATGGAAGGCAAGCTTACGAACAGGGCTGTTGCTGATGCCGTAGGCCTGCCATATTACGAACTTGCGAATATCATTCCCTACAGATTGTCGACTCCTCCGAACTTCCAGTCTTAGAGTCAGTATGGAAACAAACCGGTTTTTTGGGCCTGATCTTATGATCCGGGGCTGATTCAACGCCGCATAACAAACAAATATTCCAGTGTCCCTTTTCTTGCAAATAAACTCCTATTTAGAGGATTATTGACCATCACTCCAGAAAATGCTGGTCGATGGAAATGATTGAAACAAAAAATATCGAGAGCGGAACCCGGAATCATCTTATCGATGAGTTCCTGGGCTATCTGCAGTTCGAGCGCGGACTGGCTGACAATACTATCTCTTCCTATCGCAGGGACTTGTCACAATACTGCAATTATGTCAAGCAGCAGGGATCTACCGTTGAGGAAGCTGATATCGCGATGGTCAGAGCCTTCCTCGAGAGCCTTGGTGTCGATGCGACTCCCGCGGGTTCTACCATGGCGCGCAAGACGAGCGTCCTGCGTACCTTCTACCGATTCCTCTGCCGGGAGGGTCTCGCGCCCTGCAACCCGACGATTTCTCTGCAGTCACCCAAAAAGGCGCAAAAACTGCCGACGGTTTTGAACCTGGCCGAGGTGCAACTTCTGCTTAGCCAGCCGGCTGGAAGCAAGCCGGGGTCGTTGCGTGACTACGCCATGATGGAGCTGCTTTACAGCGCGGGCCTGAGGGTCTCGGAGCTGACCGCGCTGAGAGAAGAAGATATCGACCAGGAAGGAGGCTTCGTCAGGTGTATGGGGAAGGGTTCAAAAGAAAGGGTGATACCGGTGGGGGAGCCGGCGCTGACGGCTGTGGAAACATATACCCGCCGGGCGCGTCATATGCTGGGAAAGGGCATCAGGACCGATCACCTGTTCCTCAACCGTTTCGGCCGCAGCATCAGCCGCCAGAGCGTACACCGCATGCTGGTCCATTACGCCAGGGAAGCCGGACTCAGCAAACAGGTGACGCCACACACCCTCAGGCACAGTTTCGCAACACACCTGCTGGCTGGCGGCGCGGATCTGCGCAGCGTACAGGAGATGCTGGGCCACGCCGACGTCTCTACAACCCAGATATACACCCATGTAAGCAGGCAGCGGTTACGCGAGATCTACTATGAAGCCCACCCCCGCGCCAGGAAGTTCGAGCTCGTCGAAGACCGGTAACCTCCCCTGTCTGGTTATGGTAAAGATTCGGCCGCCGTTGCCGGCGATCCTTATTCCATAAAGATAAGCCTCTAAAAAGGGAACACCCCTTCCCGGGGCGAAAAGATAAACCTATGCTCAATCCTCTCTGGTTACTATCACGTCGAAGGCTGCGGCGGCGCGTTCGCTGTCTGCTTGTCACGCTGGATGGAGTCGGCGCCGGGGCGCTTCCCGACGCCGAGGAATTCGGCGATGCCGGCGCCAATACCCTGGGCCATGTCGCTGAGGCCGTTGGCGGCCTGAGATTGCCGAACCTGGGCGCTCTCGGCCTGGGCAATATCCTGCCCCTGAAAGGTCAGCCTCCCGTTCCGCGTCCGCAGGCCCTGTATGGCAGATTGCGCGAGCGCTCGCGCGGCAAGGACACCACTGTCGGGCATTGGGAGCTGATGGGGGTCGTCACAAACAGACCTTTCCCGGTATTTCCCAATGGTTTTCCGCAGGCGATTATCAGGCAGTTCGAGCGTGCTACCGGACGCGGGGTGCTTGGCAACAGACCGGCTTCCGGAACAGAGATCATCAAAGAGCTGGGTGAGGAACACTTAAGGACAGGCAGTCTCATCGTCTATACATCTTCCGACAGCGTCTTCCAGATCGCCGCGCACGAGGAGATAATCCCGGTCGAGGAGTTGTACGACTATTGCATGATGGCGCGCAAGATGCTCAAGGGAGAGTTCGGGGTGGTCCGCGTCATCGCGCGGCCGTTTACAGGCGAGCCCGGCAGTTTCATCCGTACGCCGCGGCGAAGGGATTTCTCCCTCGAGCCTCCGCGCACTTATCTCAACCTGCTTGAGGAGATCTCGGTTCCGGTACACGGAGTCGGCAAGATATCGCAGATTTTTGCCGGATCAGGCGTTGATCACGAACACAAGACGACATCCAACACCGACGGCATCAAGAGGACTATCGAGATCATGAGGGAGATAGACGAAGGCCTCGTTTTCACCAACCTGGTGGATTTTGACATGCTCTGGGGGCATCGTAACGATTTCAGGGGCTTTGCGGCGGGGCTGGAAGAGGTTGACGCGGCCATCCCGGAGCTTATCGCCGCATGCGGCGAGCGGGACATGATGATCATCACCGCCGACCATGGTTGTGATCCGTTGGCACCCGGGACCGACCACACACGGGAATACATACCGATGATGGCACGGATGGGAAATGATGTTTTCTCACCCGGGGGTCCCATTTTCGCCAGCGAAAGATCCAGGACACCCGGCTCAAAGGAGATCATCGAGCTTGCGACCGAAGCGCCTTATGAAGGTGATTTTGCAGACGTCGGCGCCACTGTCTTCCGATTCTTCACAGGCTCCAAACTGGAAGTCGCTGAAGCCCTGTCGATGCCCGGCACGCCATTTATAAAGCAGCCTGACAGAAAGCACGGGCACTTCGAATAGTCATCGGGCTCGTTTGGATATTACGGCAGGAAGCTGCGGAGGTTCGGCAGTTCCCGGCCTAAAGCCAGGGTGGCGTCGAGCCGGGGGGAGCGCAGCGTGTATAAGTGAATCGTGACTCTGAAGCAGACCCATCCTCGCTGGCCGCGCTGACAACAGTCATCCCTTTTGAATAATACGGGATGATACAGATGAAATACTGGGGCGGAGTTACAACCGCGTAGACCTGTCCGGCCTCGTCTGTAACCGTTGAATTTTCGATTATACGGAAATCGTAGCTGTTCGAAAGGCCCCACTTGACTGTTTTGCCAGCTACCGGTCCGCCATCGGCATTTTTAACAGTTACTACAAAACGGCGCGGGCCGTACGCTGCTTCAATGACCGGATAATGGATAGCTGGATCAGGCGCCGGCTCGACCGGGCAGCCTTCGTTTGCCAGGGCGAAGTCAGGATCCATGCTCATCTGTTGCTGCTCCACCGGCTGCGGCGCGGCGGGCGACTCTGTGGCATCCGGCAGGCATACAAGCCTGAAATGGCTGTGAAAACTTCCCACTCCCTGGGGAATGCGGAATTTCATGCTCATATGGCTGATGGCCCCCTGAGAAAGATTGCCGATATACCGCGGCATGGGAGTCTCAAGTGATACTCCGCTGCTTGCTTCGACTCCCTGCAGCTGTAGCCTGCAGGACTGGCAGTCGCTGTCGTTGCGGATGGTTTCGTCAACCGTGAGCAGGCGGTCGCGGTAATCTGCATAGCTGGACCAGTGCGGAGTAGCGTCGATCTCGCTGATGGCGGGAAGGCAATCCACTGCCGCAAAAGCTTCTCCTGCGGTCAGGATCACGGCTGAAGCCATGATCAGGAAAATAATCGACGATTTTGCTGAGAATCTCATAAGACTTTATTTTCACCCGTGCCTGAATAACAAAAGCCGACCAGGCATCACCTAAAAGGCCGCCGGACCGGCTTACTTGTTACAACCCTGCTTAAGCATCCCCACTAACAGAAAGACCCGTTTGCCGGATTTACGAACCGGCATGGCTATTACTTTTTGAATATTAGCACAACTGACATGTTCTGTCTATAAGCACGACTGTACGAAAAAACACACCTGGATTCCGTTATGGGCACTGCAACCAGGCAGGATAGACGTCCGGCATGTGTAACCTTAAACAGATGTTCCATCCAGTTGAGATAATCCGGAAAAAAAGAGATGGTATCGAGCTTACGACCGCGGAGATCACATCCATGGTTGATGGCTTCATGGCTGGCGGCATTCCCGATTACCAGATGTCAGCCTGGCTGATGGCCATCTTCTTCAAGGGGCTTTCGATAGACGAGACCGTGGCGATGACAGACGCCCTGGTCGATTCGGGCGACTCGCTCGACCTCTCGTCCCTGGGCCGCACGGTCGTCGACAAGCACAGCACCGGCGGCGTGGGTGACAAGGTATCGCTTGTACTCGGGCCTTTGATCGCTTCCTGCGGGGCGGTGTTTGGGAAGATGTCCGGAAGAGGCCTGGCCCATACGGGAGGAACCGTAGACAAGCTTGAATCCATCCCGGGATTTCGAACCCGGCTGAGCCCGGAAGAGTTTGAGACGCAGCTGCGTGAAACCGGTATCTGCATCGCCGGGCAGAGCGAGGGCCTTGTGCCCGCCGACATGAAGATCTACGCATTGCGCGACGTGACCGGGACCATCGAGTCCAACCCGCTGATCGCCGCCAGCATCATGAGTAAAAAGATAGCAGGCGGCGCAAGCGCGGTAGTTCTTGACATCAAGGTGGGCCGAGGCGCGTTTTTCAAGACCATCGGACACGCATCCGGCGCCGCGCATCTTATGAAGAAGATCGGCGAGATCAGGGGCGTGAACGTCCTGTCTGTATTCACTTCGATGGAGCAGCCCCTGGGAAAAGCCGTGGGCAATGCCCTGGAGGTCAGGGAGGCGGTCGAGGCGCTGCGCGGCGGCGGACCAGAGGACCTGACTGAAGTAGTCGTCGCCCTGGCCACGAGGCTGCTTCCCCTATCTGATCTGGGCTGGGATCGTGGACGCTCCGAAGAGGAAGCACGCGCGCGCCTTGCAGGCGGCGAGGCCCTGGAAAAATTCAGGGAGTGGATTTCGGCGCAGGGGGGAGACGCCGGCTTTATCGATAATCCGGTTGTGCTGCCTTCGGCGAGCCACGTATTGAATGTCCCGGCGGATCGCTCAGGTTTCATCGCGGCTATTGACGCGCTTGCGGTCGGAAGGGCGGCGCTGGAATTGGGAGCCGGACGCCATCGCAAGGATGAGGCAATCGATCACTCGGCGGGCGTTATGCTGAAAGTGAAATCCGGAGATCACATAAGCGAAGGCGAGAGCCTCGCCAGTGTGCACTCTGCGACTTTGGAGAAATGCCAGGCTGCGTCAGAAGCTGTCGCCCATGCGTACAGGATTTCAGACACGGAGGCAGAACCTGCTCCTGTATTGCTCGACTGATATATGCGCAGCGTTAATTGTTTTTATAAGTGCCGGCGTGGTGTGATTCTCGAATACGAACAGACAGGAATGCGCATTCAGACTGAAAAAATAACATGAAAAACAGGATCAACCCGGATATTGACCATTCGAGAAGCACAAAACGCATCGTTAATTTCAGCGATGCCGTCTTCGCGGTGGCGATCACCCTGCTCGTGGTCCAGATTCCGATTCCCGTGAACGCCCCCGACCGTGAGCTGGGAGACGACCTTGTAGGCAACATACCGATGTTCACCAGTTACGCGATCAGCTTCGGCGTGCTCGCACTCCTGTGGCTCAAGCATCTTCACTTCAACAACCATGTGAAAAGATACAGCGTGGGATTGATCTGGCTGAATTTCTTTTTTCTGCTGGTGATCGCGTTTCTGCCTTTTCCAACGGGGGTTTATGGCACACACCCGGGGGATGAGGTGGCGCAGGTCTTCTATGCGGCAGTGATATCACTTGCGGGTTTTCTTGCGGCATTGATGTGGCTGCTGGTTCTAAGGCAGCCGGGTCTCCTGCATGACGACATCGACGAGCAGGAAGTGAGGCACTCGATGCGGGTATCGATGATCATGCCGACCGGTTTTGCGGTCTCGATCGTTTTCAGTTTCTTCTATCCCGCGATCATGCCTTATATCTGGATGGTATTCGCGGCGGCAAGCCCCCTCATGCGCAAGATATGACCGGCGGGTGTTCACCCTTGTCTGTATCGCGCGGTTTGCCCGGATACGGCGGATTTGCTAGCGTTAACCATTCCCTGCCACGAGTTCAAGGAGAAGAAAATAGACGTCAGGATCATAACCCGGCCCGTAGGCCCCATTCAGGCAAACTGTTATCTTGTCGCCGACAGGGACTCCGGATCATGTTTTCTGATCGATCCCGGCGACGATCCTTCGATCATCATGGGCGCGATCGAAGCCGCAGATTGCAGGCTGGAAGCCGTTCTCATCACGCACGGACATTCCGATCACCTGGGGGCGACTGCAGAGATCGTGGAGGAGACCGGCGCACCGGTCTATGGAAGCAGCGAGGTATCAGATGTTCTCGGTTCTCCGGATGAATACCTGCTTTTTCCGGGAATGCCGTCATTTAAGGCCTGCAAGGTCGATGAGTTATTGTCCGGAGGGGAAAAAAAGATCATTGGCGGCATCGAAATCGATGTTATCGCGACTCCGGGCCATTCGACGGGGTCTCTTACCTATTTCGCGGCGGATTCCCTCTTCTGCGGCGATCTGCTATTTCATGGGTCGATTGGGCGCACCGATCTTTCCGGTGGCTCTTTTGAAGTTCTGGCCACTTCTGTGAAAAACCTTGTCCTCCGGTATCCTGCAGACACGGTCGTCTATCCCGGTCACGGAAACTCGACCACACTGGAACAGGAAAAAGAAAACAATCCGTTCCTGACCGATCTGGGCTGGTGACCATGCAGGGGCCAAAAGGGACATACGATGTTCTTCCCGCGCAGCAGCAGCTGAGGCAAAAAGTCATGGATGAAGCCCGGCGTGTTTTTTCCGCCGCTGGTTACGGCAGGATAGCGACGCCCACATTCGAGGACACGGAACTTTTTGTTCGCGGCGTCGGCGCCTCCTCCGACATAGTACGCAAGGAGATGTACACGTTCGAGGACAAGGGCGGACGCAGCCTGACACTCAAGCCCGAGGGAACCGCTCCGGTGGTCAGGGCTTATATCCAGCACGGAATGCACAAATCCCCCCAGCCCGTGAAGATGTGGTACTACGAGCGCATGTTTCGTTTTGAACGGCCGCAGGCAGGGCGCTTTCGCGAGCATTACCAGCTGGGAGCCGAAGCGATCGGTTCTGGCGAATCCTCTCTTGACGCCGAGCTCATCATCATGTTGTCCGATCTGTATGCGGCTCTCGATGTCCCCGATGTTGAGCTCAAGCTGAGCAGCATGGGATGTCCGGATTGCAGGCCGGCTTACATAAGCGGGCTGAAGCAACACCTCGACCATATCGGCGGTGAGCTGTGCGGCGACTGCCGCGAGCGCGCCATCATGAATCCTTTGCGGGTTTTCGATTGCAAGAACGAAAAATGCATCTTGCTTCTGAACGACGCCCCGAAACTGGTTGACAGCCTCTGCGCGCCATGCCAGGAGCATTTTGATCGAGTCCGGCAGTATCTTGATTTGCTGGGCCGGGAGTACCAGATAGACGGAACACTTGTGCGCGGCTTTGACTACTATACGCGTACAACCTTTGAATATGAGTGTGCCCGGCTGGGCGCTCAGAAGGGCATCGGGGGCGGTGGGCGCTACGACGGACTGGTAGAGGAGATAGGCGGGCATCCCACGCCGGCGATAGGTTTTGGCACCGGCATGGAACGTATCGTCCTGGCGCTCGAGTCGGCCGGAGAAAATACGCCGAAGCAGGAGATAGATGTATTTTTCATGGTACTCGATGAAAGCGCGCGTCCGGTAGTCGTAGAGCTGCTGCACGAACTGCGCGGTCTGGGTATCAGCTCGGACACCGATTACGCGGGACGCAGCGCCAAGGGACAGATGAAGCAGGCGTCGCGGCTTGGAGCGCGGTTTGCTGTTATCATCGGTGAGGACGAGATGAAGGCTGGCGCAGTTACGGTGCGTGACATGGGCACCAGTGATCAGGAATCGGTCAAACTGGATGGTTTTCAGGAATATCTGAAGGCTCGACTGTAAAAGTTTCGGAGTGGCGTGGGGCGGGCAGGTATTTCCCCGCTGCACTAAAGCGTCTTCGACAAGACGTTCCGCGGGAAAATACCTGCCCGCCCCGGGAGTATATATAAAAGAAAACATGGATGGATTGAGCTGATTGTTTCCGCCGTAGCGTCTTGTCGAAGACGCTTTAGCGGAGGTGGGAACAATCAGCTCAATCCAACACCAACACCAGCATCATTAAGGAAACGGAAATCATGCGCACCGACTATTGTGGAAGATTAACGAAGGACAACATCGACAGCAGCGTGACCGTCTGCGGCTGGGTTCACAGGCGCCGTGACCACGGCGGGCTTATCTTTATCGACCTGCGTGATGTCAGTGGTCTCGTGCAGATAGTATTCGACCCCGAGCGCTCAGGAGAGGTACATACTACGGGCCATTCTTTGCGTCCCGAGGACGTGCTTGAAGTCAAAGGGAATGTGGCTCCGCGTCCGGCGGAGACAGTAAACCCGGATCTGCCGACGGGAGAGGTCGAAATCAATGTCACCAGCGTCGAGATCCTCAACCGGTCCGAGACACCGCCGTTCGGCGTCGAGGAGCAGGGAGACGTGGACGAGAACCTGCGGCTCAAATACCGCTACATCGACCTCAGGCGTGAGGAGATGCGCGATAACCTCATACTCCGTCATACGGTCTCGAAGACGGTTAGAAACTTTCTGGACAATAACGATTTTACCGAGGTGGAAACGCCCGTGCTTACGAAGAGCACTCCCGAAGGCGCCCGTGATTTCCTGGTGCCATGCCGGCTGCAGCCGAAAAAGTTCTATGCCCTGCCTCAGTCGCCGCAGCTCTTCAAGCAACTGCTGATGATGTCGGGTCTTGACCGCTATTACCAGTTCGCCCACGCGTTCCGGGACGAGGATTTAAGGGCCGACCGCCAGCCGGAACACACCCAGGTAGACATGGAGATGTCTTTCATGTCCGAGGCTGGCATCATGGGACTGCTGGAGGAGCTGATGGCTGACCTCTTTATGAAGACCATGAACGTCGATCTGGCAAAGCCGTTTCCTGTCATTACCCACGATGAAGCTCTCCTCAAATACGGTTCCGACAAGCCCGACCTGCGTTTTGGCCTTCAGATAGTAGACGCGTCTGATATCTTCCGCGGCTCGGGATTCGGCGTCTTTGAAAAGGCGCTGTCCGCTGGCGGGACCGTAAGAGCCATCAGGGCGCCAGGTGCGTCCAGCTTCTCGCGCCGGGAGATCGACGAACTGACAGAATTTGCCATATCCCTCGGAGCCAAAGGCCTTGCTTACCTGATAATCCGAGAAAAACTCGAAGTCCAGTCTCCGATTGCCAAGTTCCTCTCACCGGACGAGCTTGCAGCCGTGATGGAAGCGGCCGGCGCTGAAGAAGGCGACGTCATATTCTTCGTCGCCGATACCATCGGGACCGCAGAGGCCGTGCTCGGCGCCCTCAGGCCCCGGCTTGCTGAGAAGCTCGATCTCATAAGGGAAGGATGGAGCTTCCTCTGGGTGACCGATTTCCCCATGTTCAAGCTCGACAGTGACACCGGAGAGATCGTCGCCGAGCATCATCCGTTCACGCTTCCCACCGAAGCGACGATTCGCTATATCGACGAGGAGCCGCTCCGGCTGCGCGGCAGGCTGTATGACCTGGTTTTAAACGGGGTTGAGATAGCCAGCGGCGGCCTGCGAATCCACAAGCCCGACCTGCAGAGGAAGATACTCGCTATTCTGGGTCATGAGGACCACCAGATGGAGATGGACTTCGGATTCCTGCTGGAGGCGCTCAAATATGGCGCCCCTCCGCACGGCGGTCTCGCTTTCGGTCTGGACAGGCTGGTTATGCTGATGGCAGGACTGCCGACGATCCGCGATGTGATAGCATTCCCCAAGACACAAAGCGGAGGCTGCCCGCTGACGGGTGCCCCGGCGCAGGTGGATCCGCGTCAGTTGAAGGAACTCAGGCTGAAACAGTAGCAGCGGTTTCAGGAAAGATGGTTTCCGGATATAATCCATCGTGGCCATCAGATAAATTATTACCGGAAACAAGGATTTATCTGCCTATTGCCGAAAAAGATTGTCGTGTGCTAGTATAAAGCTAGCTCGACCTTGTTTGTGATTTGTAACTTTATTGAGCCAACATATTGAGTACGGGAGCTTAATCTTCCCCACCTGCCCATGGGTAGCTGGGGAGAGGGCACCCACCTGCTGGAGCAGGTTCAATAAACGGACAGACACGGCAAGGTGGAGCTTTATTTTGTGAAAAGAAGGGAGAGCATGACAAGGCTCCTCAATGTAACCGCCACAGCTTTGATAATCGCACTGGCGGCTTTTTTATTTGCCGGATGTGGCGAGGAAGCGCCTACCACCAAGGCATCGACCAAGACCAGCACCTCAAAGTCAAAAGGGGGAGCGGCTGGCGGTAGCAGTACGACCAGGGTCGAGAACCTGATCGGGCAGGTAATATCTCCCACCGATCAATCCCCGAAGGATTTCAGCGATTCCATCAAGAAAAGGCGTCCGGTAGTCGTCCTGTTTTACATGACAGGCCCTTCTGCTTATGACGATTCCCAGGTCAGATCGACAATATCCACGCTTGAGAGCCGCTACAGGGGACAGGTCGATTTCTACACTTACCTCTATAGCGACGGCGCAAGATACATGGACCTGGCAATGCTGCTCAACGTCAATACGACTCCATCATTGATAATCATAAACAAGCAGGCAACGGTTCAGAGGGCATGGACCGGTTACGCCGACAACCTCTCAATCGAACAGGGAATAGTCGAAGCGACCAAGACCTGATATCTCCCAGATACGCGCAAGAATCAAAAGGACCGAATCGTTCGGTCCTTTTTTTATCCCCAGGCCTGCTTGAATTTCGGCGCCGGGTCGACACAGGTTATTATTAAACCATGGATCCTGTATTCAAAGATCATTTTTATAACCCCCGCAACAGTGGCGGCATGTCGGCGCCCGATGGCGCCGGCAGCGCCGGAGATCCGGATTGCGGAGCGCAGATCACGATATTCCTGCGTTTCACCGGTGAGCAGATAGGCGCTTGCAGCTACCAGGCAACGGGTTCGAGCGCTGTTATTGCTGCTGGCAGCATGCTTTCGGTGATGATCACGGATATTCGATGGGATGAAGCCGCGGCTATCTCGCCGGTAACGTTACAGCGGAGTCTTTCGTCTGATACCGCAGACGTCTGTTTGCCAGCCGATCCGTCTGCTGGCATACCTGATCCTGAGTCCACGCGTCTGGCACAGGCGACGGATTTCGCTATCGAAGCGCTGCACGGAGCCCTGGAAGATTCGATCCGGCGTGATAGTTTCCCCATAGCGGATGGCATGGACGAAGACCATGTTTTGGTTGCGATGAGCGGTGGCGTCGACAGCTCAGTCGCCTGTATGCTGGAAAGAGATGCGGGCCGGCGCGTCACAGGAGTGACTATGCGCCTCTGGACCGATCCCGACTGTGAAACAGATGAGGAGAGCGCAACCTGCTGCTCGCCGAAGGCCATTCGTGATGCGCGGGCAGTATGTCATGACATGGGCCTCGCACACCTGACTGTTGATTACTCGAATACGTTTGAATCGCAGATAGTTGATTATTTTACAGCCGAGTATTCCGCCGGGCGAACCCCTAATCCATGCACGCGCTGCAACGGCGATTTTCGCTTCCCGGCACTGGTGGCCCTGGCTGACCGGCTCGGAGCCGCACTTGTCGCAACCGGACACTACGCCCGCATTATCGAGGAAGAAGGTCAGCGCCTGCTTGCCAGAGGGCTGGACAAAGGCAAGGATCAGTCATACATGTTGTGGGGAATAAGCCCGGGACTTCTCGAGCGCGTGGAATTCCCGCTGGGAGGATTACAAAAATCAGAGGTACGCAGGCTCGCACGTGAAGCCGGAATGATCGCGCACGAGCGGCCCGAGAGCCAGGAGGTCTGTTTCATCCCCGACGACGATTACCGGCGTTTTCTGCGAGCGCGCCTGGATAATATACCGGGCGAGGGTGATATCGTCGCCAGCGACGGCTCGAAACTGGGGAAGCATGACGGATACATTAACTATACAGTCGGCCAGCGCCGCGGCCTTGGCGTAAGTGCCGCTGAACCACTCTATGTGCTGGGCATATCCGCGAAAGAAAATCTTGTGACTGTCGGGCATCGAGAGCAGCTGGCTGTCAAACGTTTTGAGCTTAGGGAAATAAGCAGTTTCTTCTCCACAGAAAAACTGGAAATCGCAAAGTTGCAGGCTCAGGTGAGGTATAACTCGCCGCCCGTTGCCGCCCGGCTGGAGCGGTCAAACCCCGATGAATGGATGATCGAACTGGATGAACCGGTCTATGGCGTGGCTCCCGGCCAGTCGGCGGTTCTGTATCGGGGTGACGTGGTGGCTGCCGGAGGCATCATCATTTCGACGTGCTGAGATCATGGACAGCTTTCAGGGACACCCGGAAGCGTGCCCCTGAAAGAACAATCGATCATGCCGTATTTACGCCTGTCGGTCAGGACCTGAGCCGTTGCGAACCCTGCGCCACTGCACCAGTTTGAGTATCAGCAGATAGGCCAGGAAGGCCATGAGTATCAGCGGCAGGATTACCCCCATCGCCATGATGACGAAGTTGAAGGTCTGTACCGCCAGCCAGCCAGCGTATTCCACCGATTCCACGAATCTCCAGTCGGTGCCGTCTGTCTCCTGCGCGCCACCGTCCTTCGTCTCCCGCAGGTCAACCGTGATCGTTGCGAAGTCTGTGCGCGATTCCATATACGTGATGCGGCCCTTTATCTGTTCGATCTGGGACTGCACTTCTGAGAGGCGTGACTGCACCGACAGTATCTCCTCAATCGTCTGGGCTCTTTGCATCAGGGCCAGCATCTGGGCTTCCTGAGCTTCGTAGTTGCGCAGCCGGCTCTGGAGGTCCACATATTCTTCCGTGACATCCTGCCCGGATATCTTCCTGGACTTTACGTTTCCAAGGGCGTCGATGTCATTCTGGGCACGGTCGAAATTATCGGCCGAGCTCGCGACCCGGATCGAGATGGTTCCCCTCATCAGGTCTTCGCCATAAGAGCGCGCGTCCGCCGAGACAACATATCCGCCATATCTGGCCGCGACCGCCTTGATTTCAGAGTACTTGCCGTCGAACTCGCCCTGGGCGACTTCGATCGTGTAGTCGGCTGTCTTGATGACGCGCTGGCTGGATGGCAAGCCGGGTGATGACGCGGCTGAGCCGGCGGCGCTCTCCGCCTCGGGGCCGGAAAAGCCGGAGCTGTCCTGTGCAGCTCCCGTCTGGCCGGGTACGGGGGAGATACCTGTTGATTTCTCACGCGATGCGACATCGGAGTCAGTGACCGCGTCCGTGACCAACGCAGGGCTGGGCGTGGAACTGCCAGGCCCGCCGCCGCGGATTATGGCCCCAGTCAGGCCGATGACACCCAGTCCCAGGACCAGCGCGGCCGTCACGGCGGCAATCCGGGGCAGGCTCAACCAGCCTGGAAGCAGTCTCCGTTTTTCTCCTGCGGCGGCAACCGCGTCAGACCCGCTATCCGCAGCCTTAAGCTTTGCCATTCCAAGCGCGAGCCGTTCCTCGAAACGGCCGTCCGGCAAAGCCCTGCCGTCCATAAGTTCAGCCGCTATCGCCAGCAGCTGCCGCGCTTCCTCTGTGGTTTCTCCGGACGTAGATATAACATCGCCCGCGAGCATTCTGTCGATCATGTCTGAAATTTGCTTTTGTTCTTTATCCTCAGTCATTTTTTATCCCGCCCTCGAGCATCGTTTTTAATTTAATGAGAGACCGGTAGAGTATGGTGCCCGCGTTCGAATCAGAGATATCCAGAAGCCTGGCGATATCGCGGTTCGTCATCGCGGCTCCGAATTTGAGAGATACGATCTCACGCTCATTCGGAGCCAGGCCGGACAACGCATCATGCAGCTCACGCCTGAGCTCAAAAGTCTCGAGACTGTCAAAGGGATCATCACCGTGTTCACTGTTTCGCCGGGTATTTTCATCCAGGGGTGTCTCGCTGCCTCTGCCGGTCTTGCGGAAGTGGTCAGAAAGACAATTGCGCGCTATTGTGAATATCCAGGTCGATGCGGAAGCGCGCCGCGGGTCGAAACCGTCGAAGCCGCGCCACGCCTTTTCAAACACCAGCGCCGTAATATCCTCGGCGGTGGCGCGCTCATTGACCCTGTAGGCTATGAACGCGTATACGGGCCGCATGTAGCGGCGATACACGTCGTCGAAATCGGGAGTCCTGGCGGCGTCTCCCTCTGGTCCTGCCTGCTGTCGCTTTCCGGGCTTCAAGTTCATCATTGCTTCTTCCATCATGGTCAACAAGGTAAACCCTCTGTTCGGTCTCATAAGGTTATACGTTTAACCGGCAGATGTGTCACAGATGAAAAAGTGACACTTTGAGTCTTCCATATGCCTGCCTCCGGGTTTTGAATCCCGCGCAAAAGGGGGATTCCCCGATTACTGATGGGCTTGACCATGGGATATATTGGCTCTCCAGCCTTGGAAAGGAGACTGATCAGAGTGGAGTCCAGCATCACAAAGGACGTTTTAACTGTGTTAAGATACGGAGGCCAAAGCATCAAAACACGGGAGGAATATCCGCATGGACTGGACAGCCATTCTCGAAGGCTCACTGAGCTTCTTTCTGGTGGTAACGGCACTGGCCCTGGCCTATGTGCTGCTCAGGATGGGGGGGACGTTCACGCGCCTCAACATTTTTGTAAAAAGGCTGGACGAAGAGGTCATACCGCTGCTTTCACAACTGCAGACGACGCTGGACGAGGTGAATGACCAGTTGAAAAGCGTGGATGGCATGGTGGATACGCTAACTGGGGTCACGCAAAGGGTCGACAGGACGACAAAAACAGTCTCGTCAGTAATTACCAACCCGGTTAAGAAAGCGGCAGGTCTTTCGGCGGGCCTTACCGAGGCCGTGTCATCGATGATGGACAGCTATCGGGGAAGGAGCTGACATGGGCCGGTTTTTTGGAGGAACGGTTCTTATAGCGCTGGCCGCGGGCGCGGCGGTTTATGCATATGCCCAGCGGCGGAGCGAGACGACAGGCAGGGACATGGGCGCGGTGCTGACGAACCTGCCGCAGGAACTGAAGGACAGTAGCGGAGTCTTCAGGCAGCACATGGGAGAGGCCGCGATAGCGGGAAGAAAGGCGGCCATGGAGCGTGAGGCTGAGATCGACCGTCAACTAAATGGAGAGGAGGACCTCGAGGTCACTATCAAGGACTATATTGTCTGAACTTTGATTCTCCCTTTAGCGGGTAGGTCCAAAGCCCGGAAATATTTTTTAAAAACCGCTAAAGTTTTTCCAGGTTACTGCCGAAAGGCGTCGGGCACCAGCTAAATCGGTAATTAATATCGAAAAGCACGGTAGCTCGGGCAAGCGGGGAGCTCAGGTTCGGGGGAACCACAACTATCGAAACAAGGGTAAAAACGCTTCTTGATATCCAGGAAGCTTATTCGATGGAGGTGGGGCATGGGAGCCACGGCATGCTACGCAAGTCAGGGCAGTTTAATGAATCACGGACAGTTGGGCGAACGAGACCTGCTGTCGGCATATTGCCATCGGGGAGATACAAGGGCTCGCGATGAGCTGATAACGCGGTATCTTCCTCTGGTTTACGGCGTCTCCCGGCGCTATTGCCAACGCGGTGAGCAGCTGGAAGACCTGGTGCAGGTCGGCTGCATCGGACTCATCAAGGCCATTGACCGCTTCGATATCGATCGCGGCGTGGCGCTCTCCACTTATGCGACTCCCAACATCATCGGCGAGATCAAGCGCTATTTTCGCGACAAGGGCTGGGCGGTAAAGGTCCCACGCGGGCTGCTGGAGCTGAACATACGGCTGGAGCAGGTCATGGGCGACCTGGCGGGCAGCCGCCATCGATCTCCGAGTATTCCCGAGCTTGCGGATGCCGTGGACGCCACATCCGAGGAAGTCATGGAAGCGATCGAGGCCGGCAGGTCAAGAAGCGCGCTCTCGCTGGACCATTCCTTCAAGCGCGGTGATGATGAGGACGAACGATTACCGCTGGACTCGATAGGCGGACTCGATTTTGGATTTGAGACCGCGGACAGACGTTTCACGCTGGAGCCGGGATTCGCGCGTCTCACGAGCCGCGAACGCAGCATTTTGCATCAAAGGTTCTTCGAGGGCTTGACTCAGTCGCAGATAGCAGCGAACATAGGCGTATCCCAGATGCACGTCTCCCGGCTGATCCGTAGAGCGCTTGCCAAGGTTCGCTCGGAAATTGAGTCGCGGGAAGGAAAGGAGAGTTGACAGTCCTAGTTGAAGAGTCATGAGATCCGCTCCAGCTTTCAGGAGTTCTTTATCGAAAACGGGCACGAAGCCCGGAAAAGTTCTTCGCTGGTTCCCGTGGGAGATCCGTCGGTGCTGCTCACAACTGCAGGAATGCAGCAGTTCAAGCCGTACTTTCTCGGGATCCAGCCAGCGACGCATCCTCGTTTAACAACCTGCCAGAAGTGTTTTCGGACGACTGATATAGATCGTGTCGGAAAGACCGCAAGGCATCTCACTTTCTTCGAGATGCTGGGAAATTTTTCTTTTGGAGATTATTTTAAGGAAGGCGCCATCGATCTTGCGTGGCGTTATTCCACGCAGGTGCTGAAAATGGACACCAACCGGGTCTGGGTAAGCATATTCCGCGGTGATGACAAAGTAGAAGCCGACGAGGAGGCCCGCGCCGCCTGGCTCGAAGCCGGTGTAGCCGCCGAGAGGATAGTGCCTCTCACTGCCGAGGACAATTTCTGGTCAGCTGGCCCGACCGGGCCCTGCGGGCCCAGCACCGAACTTTATTACGACCTTGGCGAGAGCGCCGGCTGCAGTGATCCCGAATGCAGGCCCGGCTGCGACTGCGATCGCTTCGTGGAGTTCTGGAACCTGGTCTTCATGCAGTTCAACCGCGACGAAGCAGGCCTGCTTACGCCGCTGCCCACACAGAATGTCGATACCGGAATGGGACTCGAGCGTATAACCGCGGTCATGGATGGAAAACTGGCTGTCTTTGACACAGACCTTTTTGCGCCGCTGATAAGTCATATATGCGACACCGCCGGCGTCAGGTACGGGGCTGGTAACGACAGGATCGACCGCGCAGTGCGGGTGCTTGCCGACCATAGCCGCGCGGTGACATTTCTTGTCGCTGACGGCGTTTTTGCCGGCAACGAAGGACGCGGATATGTTTTAAGGCGCGTCATGCGCCGGGCTATTCAGTCAGCGTCGAACCTCGAGATACGTGAGCCTTTTCTGGCCTCTTTATGCGACATGGCTATCGACAGTATGCAGGAAACCTATCCCGAACTGCTGCAGCACAGGAAGTTCATCGAGGAGATGGCGCAGGAAGAAGAGCGCCGCTTCGGCATGACGCTGGAACAGGGAAACGCCATCCTGATACAGACGATAGAGCAGAAGAAAGAGTCTGGCGGCAAAATGGTCGAGGGCGGGGTGGCTTTCCGGCTGCATGATACGTATGGTTTTCCCTTCGATCTGACAAGGGAGATGATCCAGGATGAGGGGCTTGATGTCGACGAAGAGGAGTTCGACCGTCTGATGGAAGAGCAGCGACAACGCGCGCGCGCATCGGTTAAGGCCGTGGGTGACGCGGAGAGGCACGCCATGGCGGAGCTGGGGCGCAACGCCAGGGTCAGGACGGAATTCGTCGGCTATGGCAAACAGGAGCTTTATACGTCGATCGGCGACCTCGAGGAGCTGGAAGGCGGACGGGTGGTGCTTAAACTCAGGGAATCCCCGTTCTACGCGGAATCCGGCGGTCAGATCTCCGATCAAGGCTGGATTCACACCGACGATGGCAAGGCCAGCGTGCTGGAGGTCTACTCCCTCGATGGCGACCAGGTGATTCTTGCTGAGATCGAAGAAGGGCGCCTGGAGGCGGGAGCCCGTGCTAAAGTCATGATAAACCGGGTACGACGGCATGCCACAGCCTGTAACCATACTGCAACCCATCTTTTACACAACGCGTTGCGCAGCCTGCTCGGCGAGCAGGTGCGGCAGGGAGGCTCGGCCGTAAACGCCGAAAAACTGCGATTTGATTTCAGCCATACAAAGGCGCTGACTGAGGTCGAGCTCGCGAAAATCGAAGACATAGTCAATCGCAAGATTATCGAGAACCAGCCAGTCAAGGCCTTTACGACCACAATGGATTATGCGAAGGACATGGGCGTCATCGCCCTCTTTGACGAAAAGTACGGAGAATTTGTGCGGGTCATCGAAGTCGGCGATTTCAGCCGGGAGCTTTGCGGCGGCACGCATGTCACCAGCACGGCCCAGATAGGTGTCTTTAAAATCCTGTCTGAGTCCAGCGTTGGAGCTAACCTGCGCCGTATCGAGGCGATAACATCCAAGCCCGCGATCGACTACATGCGTGGCCGTGACAGGATGGTGGATCTGCTGGCCCGGGAGCTGAAAACCGAGCCGGAGCGTCTTCCGGATACAGTCGCAGCACTAGATAAGGAGCTTAAGTCGCTCAGGATAATGGCGCGTGAGTCAGAATCCGGCAGGCTGGGAGAATTGAGCCGCAAGCTGGCGGGCCAGGCAGAGGAAATAAACGGCATAAGCGTGCTTGTCGATGAGGTTGAGGTCGAGAAACCTGACGATCTCATGGAGCTTTCAGATCATATCAGGGGGGCACTGGGTCCAGCGGCCATTCTGCTGGCGATGGCGGCTGAGGGTCGTGTAAGTCTGGTGGCAAACTTTTCCGACCAGGTTATCGAACGAGGCGCCAGGGCAGGCGACCTGATAAAAGAAATCGCACCCGTCGTCGGCGGCAAGGGAGGCGGGCGTCCCAATATGGCGAGGGGCGGCGGCAGCGACGCCGGCGGAACAGGCGAAGCGTTGGAGAAAGCCCGCATGTGGCTGGCGGAAAAACTCTCCTGACTAATCCTCCGGCAGGCAGGTTCCCACGATGAAGATCATTGCGCTTGATTACGGCCAGGCACATACAGGGGTCGCGATCTGCGATCCGACGGGTACGATCGTCAGGCCCCTCGATGACATCGATGACGCCTCAGGCAAGGCAGGACTGAAAAAGATAGTCGATCTTGCACGCGACGAGGTCGTCGAAGCCGTCCTGGTCGGGATGCCAGTCTCATTGAGCGGCGAATGTGGCCTCCAGGCCGGGGAGAGCATGGACTTCATCAGGGTCCTGGAAGAAGCTCTCGAGCTCCCGGTTATTTCATGGGATGAGCGTTTCACGAGTAAAATGGCCGGCAGAAAAGGTCATAATACGTCCAGTTCCAGACATAGTCTGGCGGCATGTGTCCTGCTTGAGGACTTTCTGGGCTCAGAAGCATATCGTCGCATGAATGACGTCGATCCCGAATAGAAGAAACAAATAATGTATTATTTTATCTGCTCACCGGAACGAACATGAGATCATTGCGCCCACAATCCGCCCCATCAATACGCCACAGCTTCCCCGTTGTGGTAATCGTTGCCTCCTGCCTGCTGATAATTCTGTCAGTGATCTCATGCGGGGGAGCCAGGAAGGAGGGGCAGGTGACCATTCGCATATCGCCGGGCACCAGCACTTCCGAGATCGCCCGCATGCTGGCCGCGGAAGACGTGATCGACAGCGAGAAGGATTTTACCAGCAGGGCGAATGAAACCGGAGTAGGCGAAAAGTTGAAGGCCGGTGTCTATCGCTTCGAACGCGGTGAGTCCATCGACAGTATGCTGGAAAAGCTGGAAAAAGGGATCCAGGCGCCCGAAGGCGTGCTTACCATCCCCGAGGGCTATTCAATAAGCGATATCGCGAAGCTGGTTTCATACAGGACGGCTATCACTGAGAAAGAATACCGTCAGGCCGTGAAGACAAACAACAGGCTGCTGCCGCTGTCAGGTGCGTCGCAGGCGGAGGATCTGGAGGGCTTCCTCTTTCCAAGCACGTACGACCTGAATGACCAGTTAACCGCCGGCAAGTTTGTGGACAGCCAGCTGGAGACTTTCCGGAGTAAGACTTCAGGCCTCGACTGGGGCAAGGCTGCCGGCCTCGGCGTGAGCGAGTATCAGCTGCTGATTGTGGCGTCCATGGTGGAACGTGAGGCGAGAGTCCCCGAAGAAAGGCCACAGGTAGCGGCGGTCATCTATAACCGCCTCTCCGCCGGAATGAAACTGGAAGTCGACGCCACGGTTCAGTACGCCATCGGTTACTGGAAGCTCGAACTCACCCAGCAGGACATTGAGACTGATTCACCCTACAATACGCGCCTCTATAAAGGGCTTCCGCCGGGCCCCATATGCAACCCGGGGATCGAGTCGATCAAGGCGGCCATGAATCCGGCGCCTGTCGACTACATCTACTATGTAGCTACGGGAGACGAAGAGGGACACCATTTCTTCACAAGCTCATACGATGAATTTCTGAACGCAAGGGACGGAGTTTGACGGAACGTGGTCCGCGCGCGTTGCGCTACTGCCAGGGTTTGACTCTTAAATCAACACCGAGGTGGTAGCGGCAGATCTCGCGGATGCAGCTCCAGACTTCATCGGAAGCCTCCATCGTCAACGTTGAAGAAGAGGATTCCGTCAGCGGCTTCTCCAGCAGGCGCCGCATCGCCTCCAGCGCCTCTCCTGAAACCACGAATGACTCGCTGCCGCAGTTTTTGCAGAGCGCTCCGCCTGCCTGTGCCGAGAAGCGCGGCAGATAATCCGCGGCCCCGCAGGAAGCGCAGTTCGCGAGGTGCGGAAGGAACCCGGTCAGCAGGAGCAGCTTGAGCTCCGCACCCAGTGTCGTGGAAATCAGGGCCTGTCCTTCAGTTGAAGCACCGGGCGCCGCACCGGTCATCTTCGAATTCAGCTTTTCCATCACGTCGAGGTAATTTATCAACAGGTTGAAAGTGCGCGGCTGTCGCTCGGCATCGGTTGTCGCCCGACCCAGCATGTCCACGAAGGCCAGTCCCGCCCTCAGTGATGCCGGATTATCCCTGAGCGACGCGTGGGTCATTATGGTGTCGGCGCTGGTAAGCGTATGGAGGCTGCGGCCCTCATGAAGCTGTACGGCGAGCACCGTGAATGGCTCGAGCCGTCCACCGAAGCGTGATTTGATCTTGCGCACGCCCTTGACGACTGTCGGCGTCTTTCCCTGGTCACGCGTAAACAGGGTCACGACACGGTCGGCATCTCCCAGTTTGTGGGAACCGAGAACAACTGCTTCAGTGGAATAAGTGCGGGGCATCTCACCATTTTATCCCATCGGGATGAGATCGGCGTTTCTCAGGATGATGACTGGCTGATCAGGGAATCATGTAGCTCTTGAGCCGGTAAAAAGCGCGAGCCTTCTTGAAAGTCTCCTTCTGCTCGTTGGGCTCGCTGATGATCTCAGCCGCCCTGCCTATTCCCGGTACGAACCATGTGTAATCCAGCGTGGTGTTCGTGATGCCGCTTCTTTTGGCGCTGACCCTGGTCTGCAGAAGGAAAGCGTCGAAATCTCCGGCGGGAAGAGTCAGGGTGTTGTGCGCGACGACCAGGTTTTCCGATGTTATCTCCACGGTTTTTCCGTCTTCGATCTCGCTGTAACTTTCGGTCCAGCTCCTGTTCACTGATACGGGGAAGACAAGTGCCCGCGATGGAGTCGAATACAGGATGGTCCTGGATTTCTCGGCCGACTTGCCAAACGCCCTCCAGGCGGCGTCATCCTTGTTCTGGAAGTTGTACTCCTGGCCCAGGGCGCCCGGAGACCAGGAAGACAGGACGGCTACCGAGGCATCCGGGAATTCCTCAGCCGAAAAAGCCGCTTCAGGATCCACCATCGACATATTGAGCGTCATCGCGTCCGGACCATCCGAGAAGTCCCATGGCCCTTCGAGCGTGAAAGAAACATCAACCGGTTTACCAGGAGAGTTGGAGTCAAAGACGAGACGGGAACCGATGACCAGCGGCAGGTCCGCCGCTGTCATGGTGTCTGCTGTATCAGGTACCGCGGCCAGCTTTATGGTCGTAGCCTCAACCTGTTCGGCCGAATGCTTCGATTCGCCGCAGCCCCAGATCGACATTGAAACAGCCACGCTGGCAGCGGCAAATATCAGATATATATTCTTGCGGACCATATCGGGATTTATTTTATCACCTCGGGGCCATCTAATATACCGTCAGTTTTTTGGTCCACCGGCATCCCGGTTCTTGTTAAATGGACACTATTTTAATAGAATCTATCTCCGCCTTGACCGACTTTCCCACCTTTCAGGAGATCATACTAACCCTACAGGCTTTTTGGGGTGCGGAGGGCTGCGTCATAATGCAGCCTTACCATACGGAGGTCGGAGCCGGCACTTTTAATCCCGCCACGTTCCTGAGGTGCCTCGATGACAAGCCATGGCGCGTGGCATACGTGGAACCATCCATCAGACCCACGGACGGCCGCTATGGCGAGAATCCCTACAGGCTGTCGCATTATTACCAGTTCCAGGTACTCCTCAAGCCCTCACCTGATAACGTCCAGGACCTCTATCTGAAATCGCTGGCCGAGCTCGGAGTCGATCTGGCGGCCCATGACGTGCGCTTTGTCGAGGACGATTGGGAAGGCCCGACACTCGGGGCCTGGGGCCTGGGCTGGGAGGTCTGGATCGATGGCATGGAAGCGACCCAGTTCACCTATTTCCAGCAGGTGGGGGGCATCGACCTGCAGCCCGTGCCCGTCGAGATAACCTATGGAATTGAGCGCATCGCCATGTACCTTCAGAAGAAGAACAGCGTCTTCGACCTGGTCTGGTCGGGAGATGTCACATATGGAGATGTATATCAAAAGAACGAGGCACAGTTCTCGCGCTACAATTTCGAGATAGCAGACACCGCCATGCTTTTATCCCACTTTGCCGACTACGAGCAGGAATGTGAGCGCTGCCTGGCCGGAGATCTGCCGATCCCGGGTTACGACTATGTGCTCAAATGCTCACATACCTTCAACCTACTCGACTCGCGCGGCGTAATCAGCGTTACCGACCGCACGGGATACATAGCCAGGGTGCGCAACCTGGCCCGTCGGTGTGCCGAGATGTATTTAAGGCAGCAGGGGGAGGGCGGGGAATGATGAATCCGGCCGATCAGTCCGGGAAACCAGCAGATTTCCTCTTTGAGATAGGTACCGAGGAACTGCCGGCTGCCGCCGCGCGCTCGGCTGCCGACCAGGTGCCTCAGCTCGCCTGGCAGGTTTTCGCGCGCAACAATATCGAAGTGAAAGCGGATGCGATCTCGGTATGGGTTACTCCCAGGCGCATCGCGCTCTTCATCGAGGGCCTTGAGCCCATGCAGCAGTCGCAGGAAAAGACGGAACGCGGCCCTGTCGCCTCAAAGGCGTTCGACGATGATGGCAAACCCACGGGCGCGGCGGAAGGGTTCGCCCGCGCCAAGGGAGTCGCGGTCGGTGATCTCGAGGTTCGTGATCACGACGGACAGAAATTCATCTTCGCCGTGCATCGGAGCGAGGGCCAGCCTGTTATCGGACTGCTTCCGGAGATCTGCAGCGAGATACTTCTGGGAATCTCCTTTTCCAGGACGATGCACTGGGACGGCGCCGATTTAAGATTCTCGCGACCGGTCCGCTGGCTGGTGACAAAATACGGCTCCCAGACTGTAGAATACGAAATAGCAGGCATCAAGAGCACGGAAACGAGCCATGGCCACCGGTTCCTTGCGGCGCCTGATGTCGTAATCAAGGACGCGTCATCCTACGGGGAACTAATGGCCGCGGCCAGGGTGATGGTCGACCAGGAAGAGCGCCGCCGGGTGATACTCGAAGGTCTGGCCCGGCAGGCAGCCAGTGAGAGCGCAAGTTTCATCGACCCCGCGGGCGAGCTTGAGGAAGTAATCTACCTGGTTGAGAATCCTGACGTGCAAAAAGGAAGATTTGCCGAGGAGCACCTTCGCCTCCCGGCACGGGTGCTTGCCACGTGCATGCAGTCACATCAGCGTTACTTTCCGCTGACGAAGGATGATGGCTCCCTCGTAGCTGGTTTCCTTTATGTGATAAACGGAGATCCAGCCTGCGCCGGGCAGATCACCGAAGGCAATGAGCGGGTTCTGGAAGGCAGGATCGAGGACGCCGAATTCTCCTTTGATAAGGATCTGGACATGGGCATAGAGGCGATGGTCGAGAACCTTGAAAATGTCGTATTCCACCGCAGGCTTGGTTCGCTGAAAGACAAGAGCTCGAGGTTGCTCAGACTTGTGGAAACCTTTGCGGGGCTGACGGGCTTAAGTGAAGCCGATCTGAAGGTCGCCGTATCGGCAGCGAGGCTCGCCAAGGCGGACCAGGTGAGCATAATGGTCCAGGAGTTCCCGACGCTCGAGGGTTACATGGGATCCGTCTATGCAAATCTGGAAGGCTTTTCATCGGATGTATGCATGTCCGTCGAGGAACATTTTCTGCCGCTTGCTGCCGGAGGCGTTTTGCCGTCGACAGTTCCGGGCGCGGTCCTTTCGATCTGCGACAAGATCGATAACATCACCGGCGCCTTCGGGATAAACGAAGTGCCAACAGGTTCGAGGGATCCTTACGGATTAAGGCGTGCGGCGGCGGGAATCGCAGCGATTTCAGATACATACACTTTCGACTTCGACCTGATGGCGCTTTTTTCAGCCGGACAGCGCATATTCATTGAACAAAAAGCGGACATAGCGAGGGAGCCAGGCATGGAACAGGCTGCGTTTGAATTCGTGTGCGACCGCATCCAGCAGCAGATGATGGAGAAGGGCATGCCGGTGGAGATAATGGAAGCCGCGCGCGCCGCCGGGCAAAAAAGCCCGCTCAGGTTGATGGCCCTCGCCGCCGCGCTTGATGATTTTCGCGGCACAAAAGATTTTGACGACCTTCACACCGCCTATTTCCGCTGTTCAAAGATAGCCGCAAAGGCGGGCGATGCCACCGGCATGGAGGCAGTGGACGAATCACTTTTCGAAGAATCGTCCGAAAAAGAGTTATACGGTCAGCTCGTTTCGCTCGAACCGCAGATACGGGAGTTAACCGGGGCGCGCGATTACAGGGGAGCTCTTGAGAAAGCCGCGTCTATCCGCGCCGCGGTGGACCTTTTCTTCGACGGCGTCATGATAATGGCCGATGACGTCAATATCCGCAATAACCGTCTTGCCCTGGTAAAAAGGGCCGCCTCGCTGCTTTTGACTCTGGGTGATCCCATGCGTGTCGCTGCGGCGCCAAAGGCGGTATAAGGCTCATAAGCAACGCTGCTGGCTGCCCACGGTGAAGCTTAAGGTTGTCTATAGCCTAAAAAGGATTCTTGCGATAAACTTGTGAGCCTGGATTCCAGGATTCCGGAGCCAGGCGGTAACCTTCTTACTCATCCTGCGCGTGGCGGAGGATATTCATAATGAAATATAAAGCGTCAGCACGATTTTGGGAGGAATTGCATGGGCAAGAAATATGTATTCGATTTCTCTGAGGGTTCAAAGGACATGAAGGACCTTCTCGGGGGCAAGGGGGCGAACCTCGCCGAGATGACGAATCTCGGTTGCCCGGTTCCAGACGGGTTTACGATCACAACTGAAGCCTGCATAGCCTACGGCAAGCAGGACAACAAGTTCCCTGAAGGGCTGGACGGCGAGATTGAGGAACACGTGGTCCGACTCGAGGAAACCACTTCCAGGAAACTGGGCGATCCCGGTAATCCGCTGCTCGTAAGCGTGCGTTCCGGCGCGAAGTTCAGTATGCCGGGAATGATGGACACGGTGCTCAACCTCGGGCTCAACGACGATTCCGTCAAGGGACTGGCCGCAAAGACCGGCGATGAGCGTTTCGCCTGGGACGCTTACCGGCGATTCATCCAGATGTTCGGCAAGGTCGTCATGGAAGTGGAAGGCCAGCTGTTTGAGGACGCGATAACCGTCAGACGTGACGAGGCGGGCGTCAAATTCGACAACGAACTGACACCCGACCAGCTGCGGCTTCTTGTGGATGACTTCAAGAAGATCCTCGAGAAGGAGACCGGCCGTTCGTTTCCGAGCGAGCCGCGTGAGCAGCTTGAGCTTTCCATCCAGGCCGTCTTCCGTAGCTGGGGCAACCCGAGAGCTGTCACATACCGCCGCCATTACAATATTTCCGATGACCTCGGCACCGCTGTCAACGTGCAACTGATGGTATTTGGCAACATGGGAGACGATTCCGGGACCGGCGTCGCCTTCACCCGCAATCCCTCCACGGGGGACAGGGAGGTGTTCGGCGACTACCTGACCAACGCGCAGGGCGAAGATGTAGTCGCCGGCATCCGCAAGACGAAGAAACTATCGGAGATGAAGGATGAGATGCCTGAGATCTTCGCTGAACTTTCAACTGTGATGAATAAACTGGAGAAGCATTACCGCGAGATGGAGGATATCGAGTTCACCATCGAAAAGGAAAAGCTCTACATGCTGCAGACACGTGACGGCAAGCGCACGGCCGCCGCAGCTGTCAAGATCGCATCCGACATGGTTGAGGAAGGCCTGATAACCAGAGAAGAGGCCGTGGGCAAGATAGACCCCGGTCAGCTCGACCAGCTGCTGCATCCGATGATTGACCCGTCCCAGACATACGAGGCGCTCACACAGGGCCTCAACGCCTCTCCGGGCGCGGCAGTGGGCAAGGTCGTGTTCGATGCCGATACCGCCGCCGAGCGTGGCAAGGCTGGCGAGGCTGTTATCCTGGTCCGCTGGGAGACGAGCCCCGATGATATCCACGGCCTCATCAGCGCCCAGGGTGTGCTGACCTCACACGGCGGCATGACCAGCCACGCAGCGGTTGTTGCGCGCGGCATGGGCAAGCCGGCGGTATGCGGCGCCGACCAGGTGAATATCTCCGAGAAAGACAAACAATTCACGGTCAATGGCAAGACCGTCAGTGAGGGCGATATCCTCACGATCGACGGCACGACCGGAAAGGTCATCCTGGGCGCCGTGGACCTGGTCCCGCCCCAGATCAACGAGAACTTCCAGGCCATAGTAAGCTGGGCGGACGAGATCCGCACGATGGCTGTTCGCACCAACGCCGACACGCCGGAGGATGCTGAAAAAGCCCGCGAGTTCGGCGCACAGGGAATAGGCCTCTGCCGTACGGAGCATATGTTCATGGCCGAGGACCGGCTGCCCATCGTCCGCCAGATGATCATGGCTGAAGACAGGGAAGCCCGGGCATCGTCGCTGGCGCAACTGCTTCCCATGCAGCAGGGCGATTTTGAGGGCATTTTCGAGGCCATGCATGGCCTGCCCGTGACCATCCGGCTCCTTGACCCGCCGCTCCATGAATTCCTGCCTGATTACACCGATCTCATGGTTGAGCTGGAGCGCGCCAAGCTTACCGGCGCTGATGAAGCCGAGATCGCCGCCAGGGAGAAAGAGGTCAGCCGCGTGCGGTCCCTCAGGGAAATGAACCCGATGCTCGGTACCCGAGGCTGTCGTCTTGGCATCCAGTGGCCGGAGATCTACGAGATGCAGGTGCGGGCGATCATGCTGGCCGCGGTAGCCGTGCAGAAGAAACTGGGCGATGCGCCGCTGGTTGAGATAATGATCCCGCTGGTAGGTTACGCGGAAGAACTGCAACTGATGCGCGAACTGACCGTCAAGGCTTGTGACGATGTCCTGGAAAGCGCCGGCGTCAAGATCGATTACCTCGTCGGCACTATGATCGAGCTGCCCAGAGCGGCGCTCACCGCCGACCACATATCGGATTATGCCGACTTCTTCAGCTTCGGCACCAACGATCTGACACAGACCGCGCTTGGATTCTCCCGGGATGACGCGGAGGGCAAGTTCCTGACATATTATCTGGAAGAGGGGATAATCAAGACAAATCCCTTTGAGACCATAGATGTCCATGGAGTCGGCAAGCTTGTTGAGATTGCCGTGAAGCTCAGCCGTGACAAGAAGCCAGGCATCAAGCTTGGGGTCTGCGGCGAACACGGCGGGGAGCCGGACAGCGTCAAGTTCTGCCACCGTGTGGGGCTCAATTATGTCAGCTGTTCGCCCTACAGGGTGCCACTGGCGAGGCTGGCGGCGGCCCAGGCTGTCCTGGAAGAGAAGAAAATGGCGTTCACCACCGCCTGATATGCCGCTGGTATAGACGAATGCAATGACAGGCCGGGCCATCGTGTCCGGCCTGACTAATCTTCATCAAGGCCGCGGGCCGAATTTGCACAGTTCCATCCGCGAAGTAAGTTATAATTTTTTTATCGATGGTAAAAAATCCTGTTATTTAGGGAATACAGATTTCTTACAGGCCTTGAACACAAAACATACATCAGCCTCAATCGCGGATAGCTGGGAAGAGGAGCACCTCTCCCGCTATGCGGTCAAGGCCGCCGACAGTCTTGGGCGGGCCTGTCCGGAAGAGCCATGCTCGCTGAGGACCTGTTTCCAGAGGGACCGCGACCGCATAGTTTACAGCAAGAGCTTCCGCCGCCTGAAACACAAGACCCAGGTATTCATCGCTCCGGAAGGAGACCATTACCGAACCCGGCTTACGCACACCCTGGAGGTTTCGGGGATCTCACGCACGGCCGCCCGCGCATTGAGACTTAACGAAGACCTCGCCGAGGCGATAAGCCTGGGTCACGACCTGGGGCATACGCCATTCGGGCACATCGGTGAAGACGCGCTTACTTTATCACTGGAGAAACGCGCCGGCCGCCGCTTTGAACACAACGAGCAGAGCCTGAGGGTTGTGCGGGACCTGGAGAATGGCGGCCGCGGCCTGAACCTCTGCCGGGAAGTCGAAGACGGCATACTGAAACACACCGGTCCTGAAAAACCCGAAACGCTTGAGGGCCAGATCGTACGCATCGCCGACCGTGTCGCTTATATAAACCACGACATAGACGACGCGTTGAGGGCGGGCATAATCAAGTTCGGCGACCTGCCTTCCGACGAGCTGTCACTGCTTGGAGACACCTGCAGCAGGCGGATCGATCACCTGGTCCATGACCTCGTGGATTCGAGCCGGGATGAAGGCCGGATATCACAGAGCCCGGGCATGAAGGAAGCAATGAACAAAATGCGTGCTTTCCTGTTCGAACGCGTATATATCGGCTCCGTAGCCAGTAAAGAGATGGATCGTGTTTCAATGCTGGTAGAAAGTCTTTTCGAACATTACATGATGCATCCTGAGGCGCTGCCTGGCTGGAAAGACGGGGCTGGCTCGGACCTGGCCACAAGTGTGACCGATTATATCGCCGGCATGACTGACCGCTACGCAATCAGGATTTTCAAGCAGCTGTTCATCCCCAGCGAATGGCCTCCCAAGGAAAAGAAGGGTAATATTCCCTACCCTTATGCCGGCCCTGACCACAAAAGCCCTGCTCAAATACGGGAAGAGAGCTGAGTCATGGGGAGGATCGACCCAACATCATGCCGCGCATAGCACAGATCAGCATCCAGGCTGTGCTTGACGCCTGCGACATGCTGGAAATCGTCACCCCCTATACGACCCTAAAAAAGAGCGGCTCCAACTATATGGGAAGATGCCCTTTCCATGGCGAAAAGACGCCGTCCTTTTCAGTCGATCCGGTCCAGAAACTCTATTATTGTTTTGGTTGCGGCGAGGGTGGCAACGCATTGACCTTCGTCGAGAAAAAAGAAGGGCTCGATTTCGCCGACGCGGTGAAAAGCCTGGCCGATAAATACGGGGTCCGGCTGGAGTTCGACCAGAGCAGCCCTTTGCAGGAAGAGCGCCGCCGAAACCGTGAGCGGATCTACACGCTCCTGGACCAGGCCGCCTTCTACTATTCACGTTATCTCTGGGATTCACCAACCGCTGTAAACGCCAGGGATTATCTTGAAAAAAGGGGATTCAAACCGGGGACAGCAAGGGATTTTCGTCTTGGCTACTCCCCGCCCTCAGGCACTTCACTATACAAGGCGGCGCTTTCAAAAGGCTATACGATCGATGAACTGACAGCGGCCGGCCTTGTGTCCCGAAGCGATAACCGCACCTACGACCGTTTCCGTGGACGGCTCATGTTTCCTTTTACCGATCACCGCGGCCGCGTACTGGGTTTTGGCGCGCGCGTGCTCGATGACAGCAAGCCAAAATATCTGAACTCGCCTGAATCGGAAACCTACCACAAGGGAAACCTGGTCTTCGGGCTGGGAAACGCCCGCCAGGCGATCGCAAAGGAAGACCGTGTCTTTGTAGTTGAGGGCTATACGGATGTGCTGGCATTAAGGCAATCAGGAATCGCAAATGCAGTCGCTTCGATGGGCACGGCCCTGACCGAGCAGCAGTTGAAGGAGATATCGCGTTTCACTAAAAATATTTACCTGGCTTTCGACTCTGACGCCGCCGGGCGAAGCGCCATGTTACGGGCGTTGGGACTGGCAAAAAACCTGCAGCTTTCAGTGCGCGTTGTAGTGATGCCGGCAGGCCACGACCCCGCGGATCTGATTCTCGGCGAAGGAGGAAAAGATGCCTTCCTCGAACTCGCTTCCAATGCTTCGACATTACTGGAATACCAGGTACAGACAACCTTGTCGTCATCCGACCTGGATAACGTGGATGGCAGGGTCAAGGCATTCAACGAACTGAAGAATGTAATCGCGAGCGCCGCCAATTCGCTCGAACGAGACGAACAGTTGAGGATAATAGCGGATCGACTCCGCCTTGCCCCTGAAAATGTGGCATACTTAATGAAGTCCGCTCCATCGCATGATGGAATTGAGGATGGAGGGACCGAACGGCGGGTTTTATCTCAAGAGGAAATCGCTGAGAGAAGTTTCCTCAGCCTTTGTCTGGCACGCCCTGGGGAGGCCGGAAGGTATTTGCAGGATATGACCGAAGCCCACTTCACGACCGAACAAAACAGGTCGGCATTCAAATGGGTCAAGGGCAGGCTTGGCAGCACTAATGCCGGGGCTGACTTGCCTGCGGACAGCTTATCCGCTGACAGCGGTGCGCGTTCGATACTGCCTGAACTTGTGATTCGCGCCGAGACGGAGAATTCCGCCGATGGCGCCCTCCCTGAGCTGTATTTCAGACTTTGCGAAGCCGAACTTCTCCGCCGCATCAACAAGATCAGGACTCACCTTTCTGAAGAAGACGAATCTTCCGACGATTTTCGCGAACTTTGCCGTCTGGAAGGACGGCGCCGCAAGATCGTCGAACTGATTCAATCCGGATCTTACGAAACGGTATGAGCCACTCCGAAGAAATCACTATCGATGAAGTCCGCGAACTGATCCTCGAGGGGCGCGAACAGGGGTACCTATCCTCTGATCGTGTAGCCGATGTCCTCCAGGACATCGAACTCTCAACAGAACAGATCGAGAATATCTACGCCCTGTTTCTGGACATGGGCATAGACGTCGTCGAGGAGGACGACGACCTGCTCGTAGCCGCGGCGACGGAAGAGGCAAAAGCTCACCAGGCGGAGATAATCAACCGCCTCGACCTTACGGTAAAAACTCCCACAAGCGATCCGGTGCGTCTTTACCTGAAGGAAATAGGTAGGGTGGCGCTGCTCACCGCCGAACAGGAAGTAACGCTGGCCAAGCGTATCGAGCGGCAGGACATGGAGGCAAAACGCAGGCTTATCCAGGCAAACCTGAGGCTGGTCGTCAGCATAGCCAAGAGATATGTGGGCAGGGGAATGCTGTTTCTGGATCTAATCCAGGAAGGCAACCTGGGCCTGATACGCGCTGTTGAAAAATTCGATTACCGCAAAGGCTATAAATTCTCGACTTATGCGACCTGGTGGATCCGACAGGCGATAACCAGGGCCATCGCCGACCAGGCGAGAACAATCCGAATCCCGGTCCATATGGTTGAAACCATCAACAAGCTCATAAGGGTGCAGCGGCAGCTCCTTCAGGACAAGGGGCGTGAGCCTACGCCGTTCGAAATCGCGAAAGAGATGGACACCACACCTGAAAAAGTCCGCGAGATTCTAAAGATATCGCAGGAGCCGGTGTCACTTGAGACTCCTATCGGTGAAGAGGAGGACAGCCAGCTTGGCGATTTCATCGAGGACAACGACGCTGTGGCGCCTGTTGACGCTGTCTCAGACATAATGCAGAAGGAAGATCTTTCCCAGGTTCTGGGAAGCCTGACCCATCGCGAACGTAAAGTCATCGAGCTTAGGTTCGGGCTTAAGGGCGAACATCCGAGGACGCTGGAAGAGGTAGGACAGAAATTCGGTGTGACCAGGGAGCGTATCAGGCAGATCGAGGCAAAGACACTGGTGAAGCTGAAAAGTTACCGCGAGTCCCAGAAGCTAAAGGAATTCCTCGAATAGACTTTGAATATATCAGTTTGCATTAATAGGCGGCCGGGTTATGGCTGCTTTTTTATTCGACTGAACTGATTGAATAATTTTTTGACAGTGATATACTATTTATGTTTAAGCTTCAGACGTCATTGATCGGCATGCAAAATGCCGACGAGTCGAGGTGGGGGAGGTAATGGCAATGGATGACGGCAGGTGTTGGGAAATGAAGCCCAACTGCATGATGAACAGCCAAAGCAAGGAAAAATCAAACTGCCCGGCGTTTCGTGAAAACATCGGATGCTGGGAAGTAGACTGGAAAAAGATCGTCGAATCCATGCCTGCCAGCCAGCAGGAATACTGGTACATGTTCATGGAGAAATGCCCTTCATGCATAGCCTACAGAGCGCATCCGGACGAGATGCAGGCACGCATCGATGAAGTCAAGGTGCTCTACCTGAACGATTAATCAGGAACTGGCGCCACATCACGCAGAGATCTCCCCGGTCTCCCCTGAAAGAAACATACGCCCTTTCTTGAAAAGGCTGATTGCAGCGCTCTATAATGCAGTTACTTCATTATGCTCCTCGGTAGCTCAATGGTAGAGCGTCCGGCTGTTAACCGGTAGGTTGCAGGTTCAAGTCCTGCCCGAGGAGCCAGTTTTCCATTCTGGCCCGCAGAGTCTGCTCCCATGAGCTTACGTATTTCAGGGTTATCCCCTATGCCACGTATCCCTTCATATATCTATACTCATATACATGAAAGTATTCAATTGTCCATATTGCGGTCAGGAAAAAAATCACGAGTTATCAGCTGCTGAATTCTGCAGCTGCAGGTTTTGTGGTTTTAAATCGGCGCTGGTTCATACCGGCGCAGGCAATCTTCTTATAGTTGACAGGAGAATGCCCTACCTGCAGAGACGTTGCAGGGAACTGTCGATAAGTTCGCCTGAGGTTACAGTAATTGTTGACCGGCGTATCGCCCAGGACCCGTACAATGAATCAGAAAGACGAATCGTCGCGCAAGCACATTTGCTGCACACCGAAAATCCCGGCATGTCTGATCCGGTTATTCCAGACCGGCTATGAACCTGCCAAGATCGTAGGCGGCCTGGAGAGAATCCTTTCTTTCATTTATCTCACCCTGATAGTCCACACCACGGACAAAAAGATAGAGGTCCTCCCTTGGCTCCATATCTATGGCATCGAAGAAATATTTCAGCGTAAGTACCGTTCCATCGAAAAGCTGTGAACCCCTGGTAGCTCCAATTCCTATAAATGCCGCGAATCTGCGCGGGCTATCCGCAGGCCTGGGAAAAGGTTCCTTAAGTACATACTTGCTCGCCCAGTAACGCTGGCACCGGTCGATCATCGCTTTTGCCTGAGCTGGAAGCGCCATGAAGAACATCGGTGCGGCCAGTATGATGCGGTCCGCCAGCTCGATCGCTTCATAGACCTGATCCATATCGTCAGTCAGGCTGCATTCACCGGATTCAAAACAGTCATTGCATTCGATACAACTGGAAAAAAGCAGGTCATTAAGGCTGACTTTTCTTGTCTTTGCTCCAGCCTCGACCGCGCCCTTTAAAGCCTGGTCGAGAAGTATATCCGAGTTACCATTATGTCGGGGGCTTCCCAGTATTCCCAGTACCTTGATGTCAGTCAAAGCGTCTCACTTTGCGAGCAAGAGGGATTTTTCCAGGAGCGGTGGGTTTGTGATCTCCGGGGTATCCAATACACACGAGAGCGACAAGATGTTTTGTATCTTCTATGTGTAGATAGCGGCTGACGAGATTTCCATCGAAGAATGTATACCAGAGGCTGCCGAGCCCCTGCGCCTGCGCTGCCAGGAGCATATTCTGTATGGCGGCGGCGCAGGCGTACTTGTAGCCGTCCTGAACCCTTTCGCGCATGATCTGACGGATACCAGTCTGCGGAAGTCCGACTACTGCGATAATTACCGGTACACTCCGAAGAAAATCCAGAGAATAACCAGGGGAGGACCTGCTTTCCTCCCCGATGCCATCCGATCGTGGAACCGGCCGTATATAGGAAAAACCATGCACTTCAACAATGCCGTTTTCCAAAGCAGTATTTGAAAGACTGAATATCTGCTCTCGCGCAGCCTTTCCCGATATCACGATAAATTCCCACGGCTGGCTGTTGGCTGGAGAAGGCGCCATGTTTGCGGCCTCGAGGATCATATCGATCTTCGCTTCTTCAACCTCTCTACTGGAAAAACCGCGATAGCTCCGCCGCTCCCTGATGGTTTCGAATAATTCCATGGGATCAGCGGTTATATGTATGCTGCATGGCTATCAATCGTCAGCTTTATTAATTGTTGCTTTGACGGCTGATTATTTGGTTTTTTTGGAAGCTGCCTTTTTTCTGGCGGCAGGTTTCCTTGCTGCCGTCTTTTTGGCCGCCGGCTTGCGTGCCGCGGTTTTCTTGGCCGCTGGTTTCCTGGCGGTGGTCTTCTTCTTCACAGCAGTCTTCCTGGCTGCTGTTTTCTTCGCCGCAGGCTTGCGAGCCGCAGTAGCTTTCTTGGCCGCCGGCTTGCGTGCCGCGGTTTTCTTGGCCGCTGGTTTCCTGGCGGTGGTCTTCTTCTTCACAGCAGTCTTCCTGGCTGCTGTTTTCTTCGCCGCCGGCTTGCGAGCCGCAGTAGCTTTCTTGGCCGCCGGCTTGCGTGCTGCGGTTTTCCTGGCCGCTGGTTTCCTGGCGGTGGTCTTCTTCTTCACAGCAGTCTTCCTGGCTGCTGTTTTCTTCGCCGCCGGCTTGCGAGCCGCAACTGTTTTCTTCGACGCGGTTTTTGCCTTCGGCTTTGCTGCTGCCTTCTTCCTGGTTGCTGTTTTCTTTGCCGCCATATGAAGCCTCCTTGGAGAGTTTGCACCGGTTGTGCGTTATCGCGTTACACCTGCTGACATAATCTAATAACCAAAATCAGCAAAGGTCAAACGAAAAACATGTATAGCGACCGTCGCACATCCGCTTTGACAAGTTACCAGTTAGTCAAGAATCGTAAAATTCCTGCCGATGGGCGTTTACTAGGGTGGGAGGCGGTCTCTCCTTGTAGTGCGATTACTTACCCGGAATTTGCCAAATTTATATATATATATGGTCAACAAACCACAAAAGAACTATATGTTAAATAAAATCAAACACCGCGATCACGCAGATCAATATTCGGCAATGAAAGCCAATGATATGGCGCGTTTGACCATCAACCACGGAATCGTGGAAAAAATTACACTGCTGGTTCTAGGGGTGGTACTGATATTCCTGATGAGCGCCATGGTTCAGGGATATGCATCGAAAAAGTCGAGGAACCTGGGTTAGGCAAAACATTCCGCCTTTCCGAAAATCCGATAAAGGCCATCGATGGAAGAGTCGTAAGCATAGTGCATGTGATGAGGAACCCGCCATAGTTGAGCTGTTGACGGATATTTTCACGATGGACGGCCACGGAGTCGATGTAGCTAAAAATGGACGCCTTGCCTTAAAGAAATTATCAAACGCCAGCTACGACAATGTAATCACCGATATGAAAATGCCGGAAATGGACGGAAGGGAACTGCACAGTAGAATTCGCGAGATCGATCCAAACCTGGCCGCTAATGTCGTATTCATGACGGGAGATACCGCAAGCGTTGATATTAAGGACTATCTTGATAAAACAGGAAACGTTTATCTTGTAAAACCGTTTAACCTGCACGAATTGAGGGAAACTCTTCATAAGGTGATGAAAAAAAATGAAAACTGAAAAAGCAAGAGTGCTGATAGTGGATGACGAGGAAACAGTGCGCGAGATCCTGCGAAGGACGTTGTCGCAGGAGGGGTACGATTGTGCTACTGCATGCGATGTCGACACGGCTCTCGAACTGATGGAGGGCGATTCCATCGACCTTGTGATTTCCGACATAATGATGCCGGGCAAATCCGGTATAGATCTGCTCGGGGAAGTCAGGGAAAAGAGTCCAGATACCGCGATGATCATGGTAACGGCGGTGGCAGACACCCAGACCGCAATCAACGCCATGAAACTGGGCGCTTATGATTACGTTACCAAGCCCTTTAACCTTGTCGAGGTTCTTATGAGCGTTGACAGGGCTATGGAGAAGAGGAATCTCCTGATAACGAACCGTGAATACAAGGATGACCTTGAAAAAAAGGTGCAGGAGCAGACGGAGGAGATCCGGGAGACTTTCCTGGGTGCGGTTATGGCTCTGGCGGAAGCACTCGATGCCAAAGATACTTATACTAATGGACACTCAAAAAGGGTTACGGAGATCGCGGTTACGCTTGCCACTGAGCGGGGTCTTGCGAGTGAGGCGATAGACAAGATCCGTTTCGCGGGGCTTGTGCATGATATTGGAAAGATCGGCGTTCCCGAGGAGATATTGCTGAAACCGGGAAAGCTCACCAATGAAGAGTTCGATCGCATCAAGGAGCATTCGGCCGCTGGTGAGAAGATACTCAAACCGATTATCAGGGACCGTGAGATTCTGGAGATGGTAAGGTACCATCACGAAAGATATTCCGGCGGCGGTTATCCCGAGGGCAGGAAAAAAGAAGATATCCCGCTTGGAGCGCGTATTATTGCCGTCGCCGATGCATTCGACGCAATGACTTCGAACAGGCCATACAGGGAAGCGCTTTCACCTGAAAAGGCCAGAAACCAGCTTCTGGCAAACAAAGGCAGCCAGTTTGATCCCGAGCTTGTGGATTTGTTTATCAAGGCTGAAGAGAATATGCCATTTTGTCCGATTTCCGGAAGTCCCGGTTTGAACAAATAGCGTTTTTTCATTATTTCTCATCTTTTTTTGTCAGATCAGAGAATCTTCAGGCCGGTTGTTTGGCAATTCCATAATCGGGGTAGTTCTTCAGTATATGTAAGGTCATTCCCTTATATCATTTACTTTAGCCACCGTTTAGGCTTTCATTGCGGGTCGGGCGCCAGGCAAGACGGCAATGCAGGCAGGAGGTTCGGTAAGATGAAAATGTATGACTGTGACATATGTTTATCCGCAGGTTCTGTCAATCAATGGGGATTCTGTGAGATTTGTGGTGAGGAATTTGAGAGTACGGATTCGCTTGTACGGCTGCAGTTCTCTTCAGCATCGGCCATGATGAGCCAGAATATCGTTACCGGACAATCACAGGATGCCAAAATAGTCTCAATAGGACAGGACGCAGCCTGAATCAGCCGGACCTTCAATGGTCCTGTATAAGAGCGAAAGCTTCAATCATTTGTTTCAACGCGGGCGATTAAGCCTGCTTTTTTATTTCCCTCCCTTTGAGAGGTATCCTCCGGATGATATAATCCCAGCTATACATACAGGGGGAGCTGCGAGCCAGCGGCTGAGAAAGTGATATCCATTACTGACCCCATGAACCTGATCCGGATAATGCCAGCGCAGGGATGACTCTTTTTATGCAGGGAAGAGCCGTGCCACGAGATGGGACGGTTTTTTATTGCGGCAGCGGGGGCTTGCCAGGACGGTTGGCTTTGAAGCGATGTGGGTAGAACGGTACGGAAGATAAGGCTGTATAAGTGGGCGAAGAAGCCTGGGGCAGAGGCGGCAAAAAGGCAGTTTTCGGGCTGATATGTGATTCCCGCATCCTGTCAGGCAAATACAGTTTGCTCATCGCCAAAGACAAATCCCGGATCGAGAGCTTACATATTATCTTCATGTGCCGGCTAACAGGAACCTTGGATATAGCCGACAGACCTTATCATGCAGGAACCGTGTAATACGGGTTTCCATAACATAAACGCCCACTGTCAGCATGAGTTGACCCGGGCGCAGATGGAAAGCGACTTTTGCTGTAAGCATGAGTAACTGAACAATCATCGAGCAAGGACGGATGGGTGATAATGGACTTCGGACTGTATGTGATAACCAAGTCTGTGCCGGAACTGGGACGCGACCATTATGAGGTCGCCGCAGCTGCAATCGAGGGTGGAGCTTCGGCGATCCAGCTCCGCGTCAAGAAACGCGCCATGGGAGAAGCCTTAAAGATCGCGAATGCTATTCATGCGCTCACACTGGAAGCGGGTATACCGCTGATAATCAACGATCATGTTGGTATCGCCATGGCATCAAAAGCCGAAGGGCTCCATATTGGACCCGACGACATCACCATAGCTGCCGCCCGCAGGATGCTCGGTTCTGAGGTCATCATCGGCAGCTCTTCCGGCAAGCCTGCGGAAGCGATTAAAGCCGAGCGCGAAGGCGCGGACTACGTTGGAGTGGGGCCGGTCTATGCAACTGACACCAAACCGGGAGAACCTGAAATCGGTATCGCCCGGATTGCAAAGGTCAAGGCCGTTGTAAGCATTCCTGTCATAGCTATCGGCGGCATCAATGCTGACAATATGGCTGCATGTGTCGAGGCTGGAGCCGATGGAATCGCCCTCGTAGCTGCGGTCTGCATGGCCGAAGACATGTATTCCGCGACATCCGCGCTTCGGCAGGCGCTCGACAAGGCGAGGAAGAAAATCGGACAGGCCGCGACGGGCAAAGGAAGATGATGGGTAAATCTACCGTTCTCAATATTTTGAAAACCGGCGTGGTCCCGCCCGGGGTTGCAAAGGCAGCGGCGGCTGAAGGCGTCGATGTTGAGGTCATGGCTGAGAACATGCTGAAAGGCACGGTCGTTGTACCCGCGGGTAATACCGGCAGGAAAGTCCTCGGCACAGGAATCGGTTCGGGGCTTAAAACCAAGGTGAACGCCAACATCGGCTCCTCAAGTGAAGCCGCTTCCATCGAAATGGAGCTTGAGAAACTTGCCGCCGCTATCGATGCCAAGGCGGATACCGTGATGGACCTATCGTGCGGTGGCGACGTCACGGCTCTCAGGCGCAAGCTTATCTCCAGCTGTGAGATTCCCTTCGGAACGGTTCCTATATATGAGGCGACCGTTGAAGCCATAGACAAAAGCGGGAGCGTAGTGTCTATGGACAGTGATGACCTTTTCTCCATGGTAAGGCGTCACGCGTCCGAGGGTGTTGATTTTATGACCATCCATGCCGGTCTGACACGAGCTGCCATTGACGAGCTGCAGGCTCAGGGCAGGATAATGGACGTAGTCAGCCGCGGTGGCTCTTTTATGATCGCGTGGATGCTGCACCATGATCGGGAAAACCCTTTTTTCGAGAATTTTGAACAACTGCTGGAGATCCTGGCGCATGAGGACGTGACGATAAGCCTGGGTGATGGTCTCAGACCCGGCTGTCTGGCCGACGCCAGTGACCGTGCCCAGATGACGGAACTGGCTACCCTAGGCAGGCTCGCCAGGATGGCGCGCGAGGCGGGTGTGCAGGCAATCATCGAAGGACCTGGACACGTGCCGCTCCAGGATATCGAGGCAAATATTAAAATCGCAAAAAAACTTACCGGTGGCGCTCCGCTTTATGTCCTCGGACCGCTCGTAACGGATATTGCTCCCGGGTATGATCACGTGACCGCTGCGATCGGCGGGGCTCTCGCCGGCGCGGCCGGGGCTGACTATCTATGCTATGTAACGGCCGCCGAACATCTGGGCCTGCCGGGCCCCGACGATGTCAGGCAGGGGGTCGTCGTCTCCAGGCTGGCAGCTCATGCTGCTGATATTGCCAAAGGGATCCCTGGCGCAATGGAATGGGATATCCGGATGGCAAAAGCCAGGAAAGCTCTGGACTGGGAAGGCCAGATCAGCCTTTCGATCGATCCCGCCACTGCGAGGGCTGTTTACGAAGACAGGGAAAGCGGTTCCGTTGATGGATGCAGCATGTGTGGTGACCTGTGTGCCATGAAGCTAGTATCTGAATACCTGGGTGTGAAAGCTGGTGAGATTTCAGGTTGTTAGTAGCCAGGCTTGGTGAAGAGGCTCTGCTGGAAAAAATGCGGGATCTCTTCGAGGTCCAGGCGCCATCGGTTGCTGTTGGAATAGGTGACGACGCCGCGGTCATCGAGCCGCCAGACGCAAAGTCGCAGGAAGTATGGACGACCGACCTGATGGCGGAGGGCATCCACTTTAAGACCGCATGGCAAACTTCCAGGCAGTTAGGAAGAAAAAGTCTTGCGGTAAATCTCAGCGACATCGCCTCAATGGGAGCTTCGCCTCGCCACGCACTACTTTCTATTGCCTGTAATCCAAAAACCCGCGTAGATTTTGTAATTGGCATTTGTGATGGCATCAAGGAACTTGCGACTGAGTCGGGCGTGACCATAATCGGCGGCGATACATCCGCTTCAGACGAAGGTATGGTAATCAGCATCACTGTCGGAGGTTGGGTGCCCGCGGGAGAAGCAACCTTGAGAAACGGCGCCCGTGTCGGCGACAGGATCTGCGTTACCGGTTACGTTGGCTGCGCCGCCGCCGGGCTGAGACTGGTTGATGCCGGAGTGTCTGAAACCTGGCCTCAGCTGCATCATGCCTTCATCTCACCCACAGCCCGTATTTCCGCGGGGATCGCGGCGAGGGAGGCCGGTGTGACTGCAATGACAGATCTGAGCGATGGACTGGCAAGCGATTTAAAGCATATCTGCGATCAGAGCCAGGTTGGGGCCGTTGTCGCATTCGAGGATCTTCTGGTTCATCCCGAGTTGCGTCAGGCAGCGGTTGCAAACGGCTGGGATCTGGAAGATCTTGTTTTGACCGGCGGTGAGGATTACGAACTTCTTTTTACGCTTCCGCCAGCGAAACACGATGAACTTTCCCGCGCGATCGAGGATGCAGCCGGTGTTCCTGTAACACAGATCGGCGAGATAGTTTCCAGGACGGCAGGATTGCATATAACAGGAGCGGACGGTAGTTCCCGCCATTTCCCACCCCATGGTTTTGAACACTTTGCGGACAATGGATAACATGCCGCCACTTTCAGTGCTTTCGGTGGGCGGCTCCGACCCTTGCGGCGGCGCGGGCATCCAGGCCGATTTGAGGATGTTCAATTATCTTGCCGTGTATGGCTTCAGCGTGATTACCGCGGTTACTTCACAAAACACGCAGGAAGTAAAAAAAGTGTCTGCTCTTTCAGGAGAGGATATCGCCAGCCAGCTGGACGCGGTCGCGGAGGACGCGGTTCTTGCCGCTACGAAAACGGGGATGCTGGCGACTGGTGAGGCGGTTGAGACGATCGCGGAATTCGTGGAGGGCAAAAAAGCCGGTGTTTTCGTAATTGATCCTGTGATTGTGAGCTCGACGGGCACACCACTTATTGATAATGAAGGCGTCGAGCTTGTTAAATCACGCCTGATCCCATTGTGCAGGGTGATTACGCCCAACCTTAAAGAGGCGGAGCTGCTTACCGGCGTAAGGATTAAGAAGCCCGGGCATGCCGAAGATGCCGCGAAAGAGCTGGTGGCGATGGGGGCTCGTGCCGCTTGCGTGACCGGCGGCCACTGGCCGGGAAAACCTGTGGATGTACTTTACGATGGAGCGGATATCGAGGCTTTTGAAGGCACCCGTTCAGGGGAAGGAACAGAATTTCATGGCACCGGCTGCCTGTTTTCTGCGGCGCTTACGTGTTATCTTGCCCGTGGCCGGAAGCTGCCGGGCGCAATCGCTGATTCAAAGCGGCTCGTCCAGGCCGCCATAGCGGGAAGCGTGAGGTCGGGTGGCGGCATGCGTGTTCCCTGGCTCGGGGTCCGGCTTGAACCCGGGCATCCCAACCATTAATCTTAGTTTCTGACATCGCCGGGTTGTTGACAGGGCGCTGACGGTTTATCGTGATACAAGGCTCCGCCTTTGCGGGGCGCGAAATTATTCTGCAAGGAACTCCGCGTGCGAACACTCAAACCGGGAGACAGGGGCAAGGAGGTTCTCGACGTCCAGTCCAGGCTCTGTGGGCTTGGATACAGCGTCGGGACCGATGGTGTCGATGGCTATTTCGGCGATGACACCGAGAATGCTGTCCTGATGTTCCAGCAGGAATGCGGCCTGCTCGTCGATGGCATCGTGTCCGACAACACCTGGTGTGAGCTGGTCGAGGCGGGCAATGAACCGGGGGAGAGGCTTCTGTACCTTCGCATACCGCCATTTCGCGGAGCCGATGTCCTGGTGCTGCAGCGTTCTTTGAACTGCCTTGGTTTCAATGCCGGGCCGGAGGATGGAATATTCGGTTCTCTGACGGAGAGAGCGGTGCTGGATTTCCAGCGTAATGCCGGCCTGGTCATGGATGGCATGGTGGATGAATCCGTCCTCAAGGTCATGGACAAGGTGACCAAGGACGGCGAGCCCCATTCAGCGGAAGCGAAGATTCCCGACCGCAACGGCGGCAGTGCCGGAGGCAGGTCCCTGGCGGAAACGACGATATCCATCGATCCAGGCCATGGCGGTGACGATTCCGGGTCCGTGGCGGATACCGGCATAATTGAGAAGGATATAAACCTTTCGGTAGCGCTGGCGTTGGGAAGGGCGCTGGAATCCATGGGAGTGAATGTAGTGCTGACACGGGACAGGGATGAAGCCGTTCCCCTGTATGAACGTCCGCTGGTGGCGAACGCCGCCGGGGCTGACATCTTCATCAGCATCCACCACAACAGCAATCCGAGCCCTCTGGCGCAGGGAGCCACTGCATATTTCTTCAGCCGCCAGGGATATTTCTCTGAAGCGGGCAGGATGCTGGCCCAGCATATCGTCACCGCTCTGGCCGCGAACCTGGATGTGCCCGAACTCCCGGCCATGGGACGGAATTTCGCCGTACTCAGGGAGACGGAGATGACAGCCGTACAGATCGAGCCGGTATTTATCTCAAGTCCCGGGCTTGGGAAGATGGACATCGAAGAACTCTCACGCCTTGAAGCCGAGGCCATCCTCGCTGGAATAAACAGGTATTTTGACACCTGATAGTGATTAATCACCATAAAAATCTCGCTATTTGCGGGATTAACATCAGTATATCCGGGATAACACCTAGCATAATTTGACTTCCGAAATATGCCCTGTTAAGGTTCACAAGGTTTTAGAGAAGGATAAAGCCAACTGAACGACGCCAGAAGGCCGTCCTAAAGGAGGCGAAGGAAATCAGGGTAAACATAAATTCATTATCAGGAATTAGCAAAATCTCCCCTAGAAGCTCCTCCCCAAAAAAGAATCCCCGAAGACTCATCACAGTCTTCTTAATCTGTCTCCCCTTAATCGGAATCACCGCTCTCACGGTTTTTGCCGGATTCGCAGGTGCCGATCCCGCGGGTGACGTAACATCCAAGCAGTCACAGGCTGAGTCTGTGCGGTCCGAGTTGGCCGTGCTGAACGGACAGCTGGAGGCAAAGGTAGAGAGTTATAACGCAGCCAATTCGGAACTGGGAAGCATAGATACAAGGATTGAATCGAATGAAGCCCAGCTTGAAGAAACGGCGAAAACTCTCGATGTGACCCAGGACAGGCTTGCGAAGCGTGTGGTCAAGATATACCGCAACGGTTCGGTTGAGGTCCTGGATGTTCTGATGGAAACCAACGACCTGAATGAATTCCTCACGAAGTTCGACATGCTGACAAAGGTGAGCGAACAGGATCGTGACGATTTCGAACAGGTGAAGATGCTCAAGGCGCAGGTCGAAGAAGCCCAGGTTCAGCTGGCAAGCGACAAGGCCAGGCAGGAAACTCTGGTTTCACAGCTTGAGACTGAGAAGTCCGAGATCGAGTCAGGGCTGGGACAGCGCAAGCAGATGCTCTCAGGCCTCGAAAGCGAAATAGCAGCTCTTCAGGCGCAGGAGCAGGCAGCGCAGCAGGCAGCCCTTAACGCGCAGGCAAGCTCTGGCGGCGGAGGCGAGTCGTACGATGGCGGCGGCAGTTATGGTCCAGCGCCGGTATCGACAGCCGGCGGTGCCGCAGGAATCGCGATGCAGTACCTCGGAGTGCCATATGTATGGGGCGGCGCATCACCTTCAGGCATGGATTGCTCAGGTCTCGTAGTGGTAGTCTTCGGTCAGATGGGAATTTCCGTGCCGCGAACCGCTGCTGCACAGTATTCCGCAGGAACGCCGATCAGCTATGGTGACCTTGCTCCGGGGGATCTCGTGTTCTTCGGTTACGGAGGAATAAGCCACGTGGGCATCTACATCGGTGGCGGCAGCATGATCCACGCTCCCTTCGAGGGTGAAGTGGTTCAGATAGCGCCCGTTTCCGGTGGAGGTTCATACCGGGGCGCCGCCAGGTATTAAAAGTAAAAAAATAACACATTCAAAAAGAGCCCGGTTTTTATCGGGCTCTTTTTTATGAGAGACTTCCATGCTGAAAGACCGGATATCGCTCGAATAAAGATCACATGAAACGGATACGAAGAGGATGACATTGAACGATGATCCAAAGACATTGCGGGTGCGATTCGCTCCCAGCCCGACGGGTTATCTGCACGTGGGTGGAGCCCGCACAGCTCTTTACAACTGGCTGTATGCGCGCTCACACGGAGGAAGCTTCGTCCTGAGGATCGAGGACACCGACCTTTCAAGGTCGACACAGGAGGCTATCGATCAGATAATAACCAGCCTCAGATGGCTTGGGCTTGAATGGGACGAAGGATCCGGAGTGGGGGGCGACTATGGTCCCTACAGGCAGATGGAGAGAGTTGATATTTACCAGAAGGCGGTGAGCAGCCTGCTGGAGGAGAAGAAGGCATACAGATGCTACTGCACTCCCGAAGAGCTTGAGAGGGAGCGTGGGGCCGCCAGGGAGGCAGGCAGGCCTTATGTATACGGCGGTCGCTGTCGCGAACTCACGGCTGAAGCGGAAAAAGAGCTGCGCGAAGCCGGGCGCGAGGCGGTAATCAGGCTGCGGACACCCGATGCTGGCGTGACAGTAGTCCATGACCTCGTCAAAGGCGATGTGGAGTTTGATAACTCGCTTCAGGGAGATTTCATCCTGGTGCGCTCAAGCGGGGTACCGACCTACAATTATGCTGTAGCCGTCGACGACGCCGCCATGCGGATATCCCATGTCATTCGCGGTGACGACCATCTTCCCAATACCCCCAGGCAGCTGCTTGTGTTCAAGGCGCTCGATGAAGCGCCGCCGCAATACGCTCATCTGCCTCTGATCCTGGGTCCCGACAAGTCACCTCTTTCAAAGCGGCATGGCGCCTCGTCTGTCGAGGAGTTCCGCATCCAGGGGTACCTCCGCGAGGCCATCTGCAATTACCTTGCCCTGCTCGGCTGGAGTTTTGATGGTGAAACAACACTGTTTACGATCGATGACCTGGTTGAGAAGTTTACCCTCGAAAGAACGGGAAGCACGGCAGCCGTCTTCGACAATGAGAAGCTGCTGTGGATGAACGGCCATTACATACGCTCGATGGAAGTGTCTGAGCTTGCCGCACGGATGGAAGATTTCCTGAAGGACACACGGCTGGCCGGCATGACAGGAACCGATGGCAGGCCGACGATCATGGACATGATTCCCCTCGTCCAGGAGAAGATGAAGACGCTGGCCGATTTTGTCGAGCTTACTGACTTCTTTTTCCTGCCGCTGGAGTTCGAGGAAAAGGCACTTGACCGGCTGCGCAAGGATCAGAATGCCCCGGCGGTGCTCAAACGTGTCGCCGAAGTGCTGGATGATCTGGATGCCTTCGATATCGAAACAATCGAGACGGCGCTCAGGGCGGCGGCCGATGACATGGAGATCAAGACAGGCAAGTTTCTGCAGCCGATCCGGATAGCCGTCAGCGGCAAGACGATAACGCCGGGCATGTTCGAGACACTGTCCATGCTGGGCAAGGAAGAATGCCTGGCGAGACTGGGAGCCTCGAGGAATCTGCTTGGGTGAACATGTTCCGGCCGCGTAATGCTAAACTGCCCCGGTCGTTGTTAACTACACATTTATGATATTCATCCACTCCGCGGTTGAAACATTCAGTAAGTCAGAATCTTCCCGTTACAGCTCAGATATAAAAGTCCCTTTTCTTGTATGCGAACCTGGATAATGCAAGCAGTATGGTCACTATCGATAACGTGATGATTATGTAGGCCATGTTGTAGCTGTGCTCGGAAAATATTATTTTCGCATCGAAGTATTTGAACGGAGTCATATATTTCAGAAAACCGAACCTGTCAGTAATGTCCACAAATGCAGAAATAATGTAGGTTGCAAGTAATACTGAGGCAGATAACATCCCTACCCGTTTTGGCCTGCGCATGATCGTCGCGAACGAGGCGCCCACAACAAGGAAAAACAGTTGTACGAAGAAAACGGACGGCATAAGAAATACTATGTCTCCGTTTATTGACGGGCCTTCATTGAATGCCGCCATGGTTATGATTGACGATATGAGCGTGATGATATTCAGAGTGGCGATGATGGTGAGACCCGCCAGAAGCTTGGAGAACAACACACGACTCCTCGACACTGGTTTCGTGATCAGGAATTCGATGGTTTTATCTATCTCTTCTTTTGAAATGATGCCTGAACCGAGTAAAACCGCATGGACTCCAAGCATGACGGAAAGATACATGACCGTCATCGCAAAGAACCCGCCGGCAGTCTGGAGGTCAAGAGTACTGGCGCCAATGAATGAGCTGAGCCCTGCCGGAAGACTGTTTAATAACTCGGTCATCGATGTGCCTGATTTGCTGTAGCCCTGGTACTTGCTCATCGCCGCAAGTAAATAACCAATAACGGCCAGCGACCAGAAGATGAGGGACTTTCTGTAACTCTTCAGCTCAATCAGGTAAATGTTCATCTGTCGGACCTCATAGCGCGCGAATATCCTTCTTCTGGTAGATCGCAAAACTTGCGATCACCGCGCCGGCAGTCAATGCGGCCAGGTAAGCAAGCATTCCGATTTCATAACCGCCTCCGGCGGTCAGCGTGTTTAAGTTAAAAAACTTGAAAGGGGTCAGGAACTTGATCTTTTCTTCACCGATCACCGTATCGAGCATCCCGAAAGTATAAAAACCAAACACCGCGGGCAGGGAAACAGCGATCACTGATTTTATCCTTGGCAACACAGCGCCGAGCAAAATCCCGAATGCAATAAAAAATATTTGAATAAGCGAGAGGCTCAGCGAGCTTGAAATAAACGTACTGAATTGGTACTGATCGTTTAGCAGCGCCTGGATCAAACCCCAGCCCACGGCCAGGAAAACAATGTCTGTCACAACGGTCAGCATGAAAACCGAGAGCAGCTTTTGACGCAGAACTGACATCCGGCTGACTGGCTTGGTAAGCAGAAAGTCCGCCGTTCTGTCCCGCATTTCCCTGGAGGTAATATTTGTGCCGAGATTCATGGCCTGCACCGCGCCCGCCAGCAAAACCATGTTGAGCACAACGGCGTACAGGCCCGAAAAAGCCGTCATAAATGAGTCGCTTATCCCAAACGTCTTTTTGAACGCTGCGGGAAAATTATTTACAAGGTTGGAATAATCGGTACTCTGGGAAATCGATGGATAAATCGAAATGTACATGCCGGCGATAGCTATAAGTGAAACGGTCCATATGATTGTCGAATTCCTGTTCTGCCTGAGTTCATGTCTGAGGATATTCATAAGGATCACCTGTAATAGTGCATGAAGATCTCTTCCAGGTCCGGCTCGCCGACAATCAGATCGACAAGGTCGATCTGCGCCAGAATTCTGGAAATGGTATTTACGTCACCCTTGTAGAGAAAGCTCACCTGATTCTTCTCAACTGAGAGGTCACTAACCCCTGGTAGTTTGAAAAGTCCATCTTCCGCCTTTTCCCTGGTCGTCAGATGAATGCGCTTGTAGTTGTTCTGGATGAGGTGTTCCATTGACTCTATGTTGATCAGTTCGCCATCCTTGATAATCGCGACGCGATCGCAGATCTTCTGTACTTCGCTCAGGATATGCGATGAAAAGAATATCGTCGTTCCTTCCCTGCTTTCTTCCCTGAGCAGCTCAAAAAAGTTCTTCTGGATCAGCGGGTCGAGTCCGCCGGTCGGTTCATCGAGCATTATGAGTTCGGGGTCGTGCAACAGACCCTGGACGATCCCGACCTTCTTTTTATTGCCGTAGGAAAGGTCGTCTATCTTTTTGGTGAGATCGAGTTTGAGCAGTCCGGATATCTCAATGATGCGTTTCGAGCAGTCTTTTTTATAAAAACTGGCGGAATACTCAAGCAAATCCTTGACCCGCATGTTTTCGTAATAAAAAACCTCGGATGGAAGGTATCCGATATCGCGCTTTATTTCGGGGCCGTACTGAATAACATCCTTGCCGAATATCGTGGCGCTGCCGCTGGTCGGATAGATTAGTGAAAGCAGGATGCGTATGGTCGTGGATTTGCCTGCGCCGTTCGGGCCGATAAAGCCGAGTATCTCGCCCTTTTGAACGCTCAGGCTGACGTCCTTGATGCCTTTTGACTTGCCGTAATACTTTGTCAGGTTCTTTGTTTCGATAATGGCCATTGACCGTCCCCTTATATGCCTTGCCATTCAATAACCCGAAATGGCTTATCCTGAAGATTACCGCCTGATCCCTTAATCCCTCTTTTTCTTTCGGGTCAGTCCTGGCCGAATATTTCAGGACCGATATGTCATCGACCCACGATTTGCATGTTTTTGATTATGTGCACCCGTGATTAAGGGAATCATCTTACCGTGTCGGTGTGCCTCGCACGATGGCTGATACGCAAGGCCTGTGTGTGGTATGGAACAGGCCTCATAATTAATAAAGGCGATCTGTTTCCGACACGATGATTAAACAGCACATCATCCCTTTGGCAGGGGAATGATTAAAAGCAGTTTAATGGTAGCGCATAGGGGATTTGAACCCCTGCTACCGCCGTGAGAGGGCGGCGTCCTGGGCCACTAGACGAATGCGCCACGAAGTATTCCGAAGTTGAACCTGGATGGATTCAACCTGCATATCTTACACAGCGATGTCACGCCTTTCAAACCGGTATACCGCGGCGGCAGTACTGATCAGGGTTATCGTCACCAGAACCGCGATATCACCCCAGGCAAAATCAATATCGTGCAGGTAGCGATAGGGATCCCAGTAATAAAAGATTGACAGAAAATGCACGTTGCCGATCGTATCGTTTATCTTGGCCAGGATATCCAGCGCGTAGGAGATGATTATGATCCCGAGCGAGACAAAGATCGCCGTCCCGCGGCTGTTGAAAAGGACCGAGAAGAAGAAAGTGGCTGAGCCTATCGCCGTGAAGAAGAGGAACGACGGTACCACGAATGCGAGCAGGCCCATGTGGCTCATGTCGCCGCTCACCAGCGGGGAACCGATGGCTATCGGGATCAGCGTTGCTCCAATCAGAAACAGCAACCCCAGTTCGAAAAATAAGTGCCGTGTCAGAAGCAGGGATCTCCGGGAAACAGGCTGCGCCAGCAGCAGCTCCATTGTTCCCTTCTCGATCTCTGAAGCGATAGCCCCCGTGGCAATGCTTATCGAAAAGGCGGTCATCACGATGACCCACATCTGGTTGAAGTACTCCACGGAGAGAAAGCCGTCAAATGTGGCGAACGACATGTTCTCGCCGCCGAACGCCTTCCTGATGCCTTCCGGATAACTTTGCCACAAGTCATTCAATGCGCTGATGTTCTCGCGAAGCGATGGCCAGATCGCAAGAATCATCACAGCATATGCGGCGACGCCTATCGCGTAGACCAATATCGAGAGCCGTTTGTCCGCGATGCTCCTCCTGAGGAGGTTAAGATTCATCTTTATCTCCCGACTGCCCATAGAAGCTCAGGAAAAAATCTTCAAGACTTGGCTGGGTGAAGGTCAGGTCCAATACCTTGTGTGCAGAAAGAAGCTTTATCAGCGCATCTATGTCACCCTTTACCGTGATTCTCATGTGGCTGTCGAGGCGTTCAGCCGAAACGACCTGCGGCAGCGTCTCAATCTCGCCGGTTTCCACATGCTCGCCGAAAACGACGTCCATATGGCGGATCTTGTTCTGCCGGAAATCCTCGATAGCCCTGACGTCGACCAGGCGTCCATCCCTGACTATGCCTATCCGGTCGCACGAGCGCTCCACTTCCGACAGGATGTGCGAAGACAGGAACACGGTATGGCCGCGGTCCCTGAACTCACCCAGAATCGTATAGAACTCCTGTTGCATCAGCGGGTCGAGGCCGAGCGTCGGCTCATCGAGGATGAGGATCTCCGGGTCATACATCATGGCGAGTATGATGGCCACCTTCTGACGGTTTCCCCGGGAAAGAGCCTTGACCTTTTTGCCTACATCAAGATTCAGTCTCTCAATCAGCTCGTCTCTCAAAGTGTCAGGTCCCGGCCTGAAATCGTCAATATAATCAATAAGATCGTGGACATGCATATTCTCATACAGGCGCACGTCTCCAGGAATATGGCCTACGTTCATCTTGATGGGGGTCGATTCACGCCATGCATCCATGCCCAGCACATGCGCGGAGCCTTTCGTAGGCTTCAGCATGCCCATCAGCATGCGTATGGTAGTAGTCTTGCCAGCGCCATTCGGCCCAAGGAAGCCAAAAATCTCGCCATGCCCCACCTCGAGGTCGAGGTTTTCAATTCCGCGGGTGCTCCCATAATACTTGGTCAGTCCGTTGCAGATTATGTTGGGCCTGTCTTCATTCATAGCATTTGTTTTTGCAGATTATCCACGGATTCCTTTTTCGTCGTTGGCTCAGATGGCGAATGTGAACAAATATACCCGCATTGCAGACACGCTAATCCACGGGTGGCAGTAAAGGATGATTCAAAAACAATAAACAGGGAATGAGAAGCAAATGGGAGGGTTTTTGGCTGAGGCGGGAGGATTCGAACCTCCACCGGCGGTTCCAGAGACCGCTGTCCTACCATTAGACGACGCCTCAAACTAAGCGACAAACAGCTTAACACAGGACGTTTCGCGCTTCCAATACCTTAAGAATGCGCTTGGATTTCCGAATAAGCAGATAGAAGACAGGGCAATCCCACACCGGTCGATTTTCGACAGGGAGGCTATTTCATGAAGAGCGTTGATGAACTTTTGCAGATCGTAGTGCAGCGTGGGGCATCCGACCTGCATCTGAAGGCAGGCAGCCCGCCCGCCATCCGCGTTGATGGCGAGCTCTACCTGCTCGACGAACAGGTGATCACGCCTGAAGAGATGAAAGATTACGCTGCCACGGTCATGTACGACAAGCAGATCGCCGCTTTTTCCGAAAACAACGAGATAGATTTTGCTTACGGGCTTGAGGGCGTGGGACGTTTCCGCGTGAATATCTTTCGACAGCGCGGCAGCATCAGCATCGCCATGCGGCAGGTTGTGGGAAAAATCCCCAGTTTCGAAGAGCTGCACCTGCCTCCACTGCTGAAAAAGTTATCACTTGAACCACGGGGCATGATCCTGGTGACCGGCACAACCGGTAGCGGCAAGACGACTACATTGGCATCGATGATCGACTGTATCAACCAGAACGTACGCAGGCATATTGTTACGATTGAGGACCCGATTGAAATCCTTCACAAGGACAATAAATCGATAATCAACCAGCGTGAGATCGGCATCGATACCCGGAGTTACTCGACCGCGCTGCGATATGTCCTCAGGCAGGATCCGGATGTTATCTTCATCGGTGAGATGCGCGATCTTGAGACTGTGCGTACAGCGATCACGGCATCACAGACAGGACATCTGGTTCTGAGTACCCTTCATACTATCGATGTCAGTGAAACGATCAATCGCATAATCGACTTCTTCCCGTTGCATCAGCAGAAACAGGTGAGGATTCTGCTGGCCGGTTCACTTCGTGGCATTGTCTCACAGAGGCTGTTGCCGAGAGCAGATGGCAAGGGCCGTGTGCCCGCGATCGAGCTCATGGTCATGACGAAGCGCATCAGGGACCTGATACTCGATGAAAAACAGACCCACAAGATCTCGGAGGCTATCAAGGAAGGCGACTACTACGGGATGCAGACTTTCGACCAGGCGCTTTTGACTTTGTATCGCGACGGTCTCGTGACTCTTCAGGATGCGGCCGCGGTTGCCAGCAGCCCGCATGATTTCAAACTGATGGCGCAGCAGGAAGGATATGACGTCTCTTTGATTAGTGGAATTGCATAAGGGACGGAATAGGATATTTTGAAAAAGGGGGCCTTCCAGAGTGGGGGTCCCTTTTTATGCCTCCAGGGTGGTCTTGCGCGTTGTTTCTGTCCAGACGTAATGCGATGCGCTTTCATGCTACAATATCGAGCGGTGCCCGGGCCGTCATCTGTCCGGTAGCCGCAGGAACTTCTATACGGATCGGGGTGTGGCTCAGCTTGGTAGAGCGCACGGTTCGGGACCGTGAGGTCGGCGGTTCAAATCCGCCCACCCCGACCATCCAAAGATTCTACCGCCTGTGCTTCCTGCTGGTGATTATGATCTCGGTCTTCGAAAGCGGGACGAGTTCGCGGCGGTAACTCTTGTGAACCGCCTGGACTTCCTGTTTCAGCCTCTCGGTAGTGGTTACCACTTCGCTGCGCAGCTCATCTATTCTGGAATGCAGGTCCTCGATATGCTGCTCGAGTTCGATGACTTTCTCCACACCCGCGAGATTCATCCCCAGTTCAGTCGTCAGGCGCTGGATATATCTCAGGCGCCGGATGTCCTCTTCTGAATAAAGGCGCGTGTTCTTGGGGGTACGGGCCGGGCTTATGAGCCCTTTCTGTTCGTAGATGCGGAGCGTCTGGGGGTGCATGCCGGCCAGTTCTGCGGCCACTGATATCATGAAGAGCGCCGTAGTATTCTGTTTGTTCTTCATGTCAGCCATTACGTTCGACGCCTTCGGCCATGATTCTCATGATTCCTCGCGTGGGTTACTGGTGCTTAACTTTGCGTAGTTCTCAATAGCTTCCTTCTGGGCCTTTGTGAGGTCGGTGGGTACCACAAGCTTTACCTTGACCAGCAGGTCGCCATTTCCGCCTTCTTTCAGGCGTGGAGCTCCCTTATCCTTGACCCGCAGCATCCTGCCGTTCTGGGTGCCTTCAGGGATCTTCAGCGATATATTTCCGTTCGTGGTCGGAACTTCGACCCTGGCGCCCAGCGCAGCTTCAGGGAATGATACCGGCAGAGTGATTATCAGGTCGTCACCACGCCGGTGGAACATCTGGCTTGGTGCGACTTCGACCTTGACATACAGGTCGCCCGGATGCCCGCCCTGAGCCGACGGCTGGCCCTTTCCCTTGAGACGTATCTTGCTGCCGGATCTCATGCCAGCCGGTATCTTGACGGTATATTTCTTGGTTGCGCGGACCATTCCGGTTCCTGAGCATCGATGGCATGGTTTCTCGATGATAGAACCACGTCCGTGGCAGCGCATGCATGGCTGACTCAGAGCAAAAAATCCCTGGTTTTGGGCGATGACGCCGCGGCCACCGCAATCCGGGCAGGTGACCGGAGATGTTCCCGGTTCCGCGCCGACGCCATGACAGGCAGAGCACTGGATATTTTTATCCACAGCGATCTTTGTGGTGAAACCTTTGAGGGCGTCGTCGAAGGAAAGGTTGAGGATGTAGGTCAGGTCTGAGCCACGTTCGGGAGCTGCACCTCCACCACCACCGCCGAACATGTCGAATATGCTGGAGAACCCGCCCGCCCCGGCTCTGCCCTGGCCTCCCGCTCCCTGGGCGCCGCGAAAGATGTCCCTGAACATCGAAGGATCGAAACCCTGGCCGGCGCCGGGTCCCCCGGAACCATAGAATGCCGGGCCCGCATCATATTGCTTGCGCTTACCGGGGTCTGAAAGCACATCGTAAGCAGCTGAAATCTCTTTGAACTTCGACTCGGCGCTCTTGTCGTCCGGATTGGCATCCGGATGGTACTTGCGCGCCAGCTTGCGATACGCTTTCTTGATATCCGCCTGGGACGCGCCCTTGTCAACGCCGATTATTTTATAGAGATCCTCCAACGCTCATCACGTGGAATTCGGTCCGCTGTCCTCTTCGGGGCTGGCGGATACGATCACTTTCGCGGGGCGGACGACTTTTTCATTGACCTGGTAACCCTTTTCCAGAACATCCGTGACGGTACCTTCCTCGTGTCTATCAGACGGCTTGCACATGACCGCTTCGTGCTGGTTGGGATCGAAGGCGGTTCCTTCAGCTTCTATTTCGCAAAGCCCGCGCCGGGTGAGTATGTCGCGCAACTGGTTGTAAACCAGTTCGACGCCACCTTCAAGCAGTTTTTCGTCGTGTTCGGCAGCAGCTTTCATCGCACGCTCGAAGTTGTCCAGCACCGGCAGAAGTTCCTCGATGACCCTGATAGAGGCCTGTTGCGAATGTTGTTCGCCCTCACGCAGCACGCGCTTGCGGAAATTCGCGAATTCGGCCTGCAGGCGCTGGAGCGAGTCCAGGTACTCATCCCGCTCGCGCACTACTTCTTCAAGCATTTCAGCGGATATTTCAGCTGTCGATCCTTCTGGATTTGCCTTTGAATGTTTGATGTCATCATGTTTGCTTTTCACATGTCCGACTTTTTCCGGCGCCGCGGAATCATGCTCCTGCTGTTCCGCGGCTTTTGCTTTTTTGTGGTCTTCTGTCATATTCGAAGGTCCTCCAGAGACCTATTTCTTCTTGTCTTCTTCATCGATGATCTCGTAGTCGGCGTCTTCGACGACTTCGTCTTCGTCCGACTCAGGCGCGCCAGATTCACCGGCGCCGCTGGAGGACTGGGCCTGCTGATAGACTGCCTCGGCCAGCTTGTGTGAAGCGGTGAGCAGGGACTCAGTCTTTGCCTTGATGTCAGCGGTGTCGTCGGTCTCAAGTGACTTCTTCAGATCGCTGATGGCGCTTTCGATATTGCCCTTTGTTTCCTCGTCCACCTTGTCACCCATCTCCTTGATGGATTTTTCAGTCGAGTAGACCAGGTTCTCGCCATTGTTTTTCGCCTCGACAAGCTCGCGCTGACGATGGTCGTCTTCAGCATGCGCCTCGGCGTCCTTGATCATCTGGTTGATATCATCGTCCTTGAGGCCGGTCGATCCTGTTATCTGGATCTTCTGCTCCTGTCCGGTCCCCAGGTCTTTGGCTGATACGTGGACGATGCCGTTTGCGTCGATATCGAAAGCGACCTCGATCTGGGGGATGCCGCGCATCGCCGGCGGTATTCCCAGCAGCTGAAACTTGCCCAGCGTCTTGTTATAGGAGGCCATCTCGCGCTCGCCCTGAAGGACATGGATCTCAACGCTTGTCTGATTGTCATCAGCGGTCGAGAATGTTTCGCTCTTCTTGGTCGGGATGGTCGTGTTGCGCTCGATCAGTTTTGTGAAAACGCCGCCCTTGGTCTCGATTCCGAGAGAGAGGGGGGTTACGTCAAGAAGCAGTACATCCTTGACCTCTCCGGCGAGGACGCCACCCTGGATCGCCGCGCCTACCGCTACAACTTCATCAGGATTGACGCCCTTATGGGGCTCCTTGCCGGTTACTTTCTGAACCTGTTCCTGGACCGCGGGCATACGCGTCATGCCGCCGACGAGTATCACCTGGTCGATGTCACCAGAGCTGATGCCGGCGTCCTTGATGGCCTGTTTCATCGGTCCGACGGTCTTATCGATCAGGTCCGCCGTAAGTTCATTGAGCTTCGACCGGGATAAAGTCATCGTAAGATGCTTCGGTCCACTGGCGTCAGCCGTGATGAAGGGGAGGTTGACATCCGTTGTCATGGCGCTGGACAGCTCGATTTTTGCCTTTTCCGCAGCTTCCACAAGACGCTGGACTGCCATCTTGTCATCGCGCAGGTCGATACCCTGTTCTTTCTTGTACTCGTCAGCCATCCAGTCGACCACGCGCTTGTCGAAGTCGTCGCCTCCGAGATGGTTGTTACCGCTGGTCGCCTTGACCTCAAAGACACCCTCTCCAAGTTCCAGAACCGAAACGTCGAAGGTGCCGCCGCCCAGGTCGAATACGAGGATGGTCTGGTCATGTTCCTTGTCGAGCCCATAAGCGAGGGAAGCAGCAGTAGGCTCATTGATGATTCTTTTTACCTCGAGTCCGGCGATCTTTCCGGCATCCTTTGTGGCCTGCCGCTGAGAGTCCTCGAAGTAAGCGGGCACGGTAATGACCGCTTCGGTCACCTTTTCGCCGAGATAGTCTTCAGCGTCGCGTTTGAGCTTCTGCAGTATCATTGCCGAGATCTCCTGCGGCTTCCATGTCTTGCCGCCGGCATCGATTATCACGTCACCGCTTTTGTCACTCTTGACCTTGTACGAGACGGTCTTTTCCTCGTCCCGGACGTTGGATTCCTTGCGGCCCATGAAACGTTTGATCGAACTGACGGTATTCTCGGGATTCGTCACCGATTGCCGCTTGGCGACCGTTCCGACCAGCCTCTCCCCATCCTTTGTGAAGGCCACTACGGACGGCGTTGTCCTTCCACCTTCTGAATTCGGGATAACGGTCGGTTCGCCACCCTCGAGGACGGCGACGCAAGAATTGGTGGTTCCAAGATCGATTCCTATAACTTTACCCATTTGTTTCCTCCTTGAATGCTATTAAGCGCATAAACATAATAAAATCTAAGCGGTACATTGTCAAATTTTAGACGCTGCTGGTATTCAGAGGATTCGAAGCATCTGCGAACCTAATATTTAAGGCATCTCATATGGCGATATATGAAGCCCTTCATTAAGGCTTTATGCCCGTGACGTTTTTTTCCAAACAGAAACTTAAGGACACAACAGGCGCAACTTGCTGCCAGTCACCAAAATTATAACTTGATTGAAAAAAAGGGTTTACGCCTGTAAACTGATTACTTGGAAAAATCCTGTGTGTAATGGTTGTATCCTCGCTTCGGAACACCCTCGAAAAAGACAGGTTCATCATGCATGCATTTCAATCAGGGCTTGCCTTATTACGGAAACTCGGGAGGAACGCTATAATTTGAGACTTGGAAATATTGATACCCCGGAGAACTACATATCCCCAGCGGTAGCTGAAAAGGCAAGTGTTTCCCTGAAAAAGCAGGTCGATTTCATAACCCGGGAATGGCTCAAGTCGCTGATCGATGTCATGGACCTCGATGCACTCAAAAGATTTCCGACGCAGGAAATGATTGTCGCAGTGCCTCGAATGATCGATAAAGTGGCCGATGGCATGGCTCATCCCATCGACGAACACATATCCGAACTGCGTGAGCTTGCCCTGCACATGGCGAGCCTGCGTACCGATCGGTCAACGGTAGCTGAAATCATCGACGACAACGCCGCCCTCAAGCGTTTGATGCTGCAGGCCGCAGCACAAGGTCTGCGCAAGTCCGACCTCGAATCGCTGCTCACTTATCAGCGTCTGGATCTGGTCGTGGCCGAGATGCTCAAGGAGGAACTCGGATCCTTCACGGAGGTCCACTCCCGGCATTTAAGGGAGCAGGCTAACACCGATCCCCTTACAGGTCTTTATAACGTGCGTTATTTCAAGGAACAACTGGCCAGCAATATCGAGATGAACCGGCGGTACCAGGTTCCGTTTGTGGTAATGATGCTGGATGTCGACGACCTCAAGCTCCTCAACGACACCGAAGGGCACCCCGCCGGAGATCGTGCGCTCAGGCATATCGCGGAGATCCTGGTCAGCGAAAAGCGCGCTACCGACATCGCGGTGAGATATGGAGGGGATGAGTTCTTCCTGATCCTCCCCGGCATCAGATCCAGCCGGGAGGCCGATTCGCTGGCGCACAGGATCGTCGACCATGCACGCGACATCAATCGCGAGACCGGCGGCCGGGAGATGACCAGCGTTTCAATCGGTCTGGCCTCCTGTTCACGGAACGGCACCGGCATGGATTCTCTGTTGCAAAGAGCGGACAATGCCCTGTATGCCGCAAAGGCTTCCGGCCGTGGCAGTGTGGCGCATTACGACAAGATGATGGAGGAAAAGTAGGACGGCGCTTGTCCGTTAAAACCTCTTTTACCAGACCTTTTTGCACTTACGGCTGATCCTGGCCATAGCCAATCCTTTGATTTTGGTGATAGTTGCAATCTGATACATAAGGGAATAGGGTCAGGCCAGCAATCCTGTGGTAAAGGAGAATTGATGCCAGGTAAAAAATTGCCGCTCGGCATTGCCGCCAGGCTTTCACGTTACCTGCAGATTCTTACCCAGACCGGCAAATCCGGAAATAGCACGATCTCTTCGAAGTCCCTCAGTGAATACTCAGGTGTGAATCCAACCCAGATAAGGCGTGATCTGTCGGCGTTCGGCAAGTTCGGAAAGAGAGGCGTCGGTTACGATGTCGATCATCTGATCAGCCAGATCAAGGGAATCCTCCATACTTCTGGACAGCACAATATCGCGCTTCTGGGCAGCGGGAATCTTGGTGCTGCCATCGCCGGTTCCGGTGTTTTCGCGGACCACGGTTTCCGGATCGCGGCGGTTTTCGATATCGACCCGGCCAGGGTGGATAAACATATCGGAGACCTGCCGGTTCAGCATGTGTCCGAGATGGGGACTACGGTCGAGGAACGAAATATAATAGTAGGAGTACTGGCTGTGCCCGCGACGGCAGCGCAGGATGCCGCGGATACATTGATGGATGCGGGGGTCAGGATAATCTTTAATTACAGTGAGGCCCTGGTGAATGCGCCGCCGGGGGTCCGGATACATTCAATGAGTCCGGCGGGTGAACTGCTCTACGCGCTGTACTTTTATCTGTCCTAGGAGGTGACGGGGTTGTGTCCTAGAAAAGCAGCTCTTCCAGAGTCCTTTTTTCCAGCAGGTAGGAGAAGAATTCCACGATCTTGTCGTCAAAATAGGCCTGCTCTGGTGATTTATCGACATAGAGCGCGGAGAGAGGATCGGGTTTGCACTCATGGTCTGAACAAAAACCTGAATCATGACCGTGCACTACCCACTTGCCACAACCTTGAGCTTTACACTTGTTATTCTCGTTTCCCATTTGGACCAACCTGTTACGTTTCAACGGCGGGGTGTGTGTTCCGGGCCGCTTAACGGGAATTAGATGTATTATAAGGCATTTACTACTATTTGAAAAGAGGTAATTATTAATTTGTTATTCAGGAGATGCTCATGAGCCGCAGACGCACGAAAATTATCGCGACGCTGGGTCCGGCCACAGAGGGCGAACAGCAGGTAAGGGCGCTCGTCGACAGCGGCATGGACGCGGCCAGACTTAACTTCTCGCACGGTAACCATATAGAGCATGCGCGTTCAATCGCCAGCATCCGGGCGGTGGCCGCGGAGGTGGGCAGGCCGATCGCCGTGATCGCTGATCTGCAGGGTCCGAAGATCCGCATCGGTGAGATGCCCCAGGGCGGTTCCAGGATGGTCAGGGGTCAGGAAGTTGTGATTACTCCCAGTCGCGTAACGGGATCGTCCGTTCTCATTCCAATAAGTTACAACGATCTGGCTCGGGCGGTTAAAGTCGGCGCGAAGATTCTGCTTGATGACGGCGCGATCGTTTTGAAGGTTCTGGAGGTACGTCCTGATGGCGATGTGCTTTGCCGCGTCACAGCCGGCGGAGTGTTGATGTCAAGGCGGGGCGTGAAACTGCCTGGTCAGGATATGGCAGCTCCTGCCCTTACCGGCAAGGACCAGCAGGATCTGGAATTCGCCCTCCAGGCGGGAGTCGATTACGTCGCGCTTTCATTCGTGCGCACGGCAAATGATATCGAAGAGCTGCGCTCGCTGATCAGGAGCCGCACGGACCGCGCGGTTAAGATCATAGCCAAAATAGAAAAACAGGAAGCCATACGTAACATAACTTCGATCATATCGGCGGCTGACGCCGTGATGATCGCCAGGGGTGACCTGGGAGTGGAGATAGCACCAGAAAGGGTCCCGTACTGGCAAAAAGAGATCATTCACCGGGCTATATCCCAGGCAAGGACTGTTATAACCGCGACGCAGATGTTGGAGTCCATGATAGAAAGGCCCATGCCCACAAGAGCAGAAGCCAGCGATGTGGCCAACGCTGTTTATGACGGTACCGACGCGCTCATGCTTTCGGGTGAAACCGCCATCGGCAAGTATCCAGTGCGCGCCGTCAGCACGATGAATCGGATAGCCCGCACCGTCGAGTCATCCATAAGGCAAAAGAAGGGTGTTCGCCTTTCCGGTGGGAAGACAGTCACAGACGCGATCAGCGCGGCGGCATGTGAGCTGGCCGATAATATCGGCGCCAGGGCGCTTGTCACTCCGACAAGCTCAGGCACGACTGCGCTGCAGGTCGCCAAGCATCGCCCGCATGCACAGGTTCTTGCGGTAAGTTCGAGCGTGGATGTGGTAAACCAGCTTGCCATCGCCTGGGGCGTGCAGCCGTTTCTGGTATCTCCCGCGAGGGATACTGATGACATGTTCGCCAAGGCGAGCGAGGCGGCCAGGGAAGCCAACCGCGCTGCCTCCGGAGACGAGATCGTCATAACTGCCGGTGTCCATGTAAATGTTCCGGGGACCACCAATCTGATCAAGGTCCACAGGATGGAATAGGTTTTAATCGAAATTATGTGGGATTTGAAGGTCAGGCCGGGGGCTCCGTCGAAAATAAAAAATATCGTTGCCGGATGAAAGGCAAAGGACTGGCAAGGAAACAAAAAGGAGCGATGCTTGCAGCATAGAACGACAATGGCTTCCGGGATGGCGGGCTTCTTTCCCAGGAGGCGGGGCTGGTGGAGACTGGTGCTGCTCATCGTCATTCTGGTCACAATAACCGGCTACGTTTCTCCTGTAAGGGCCTATATCAGCCGCAGTGAACAGATAAGTGTAGAAAAGGCCGGTACGGGAAATCTCAGGCAGCAGCATGACCAGCTTATGATTGAAAAAGAGCGTTTACAGAATCAGGCCTATGTCGAACAGGTGGCACGCAGGGATCTCGGCCTTGTTAAGCCCGGAGAACAGTCTTATGTTCTGAAGGATCTGGATCGGGGCGACGAGGTCACGGCCCCGGCTGAAACCGTACGGGAAGACAAATCTTTTTTAGATACCGTGATGGACGCAGCCGGATCCATGCTGCCCTGATACGTGGGCGGGTCTCGTTACTCTGATGCGGATCTGGTTGAGATAGTCACCTGGCAGATCGGCAGGAGGCCAACGATCAGTTTCAGTGTTGCCAGGGAATGCACCTTCGGATGGCCGGCAGTGATTATCAGCTCCCCCTTCAACGCAAACGGCGACCCCAATCCGAACCTGTATTATTTGAGCTGTCCTTATTTACGGATTGCGCTGGCACGGCTTGAAGATGCCGGTTCAATAGCCGATCTGCAGCAGGAGATCATGCATAATCCCGATCTGATGCAGAATCTGTCAGATGCCCAGGCTGAACATGATCTTGAATGGCGCCGCGCCGCAGGTGAGCTGGCAGGAAGTTTCAGAGACGACAGGGTCAATATAGCGGGTTCCGGAAAATCCTCACATTTGAAATGCCTGCATGCCCACTATGCGTATTTTCTTGTTCATCCGGATTACGAGGTGGGTATGAGGATATCCGGTATGTTCGGGAATAACTGGTGTGATGACGAGGCATGCGGCAAATGGGATAAATAAAATAATATATGGAGTCCGTCACATGAAAAGAATCGCGGTGATCGATACGGGGACCAACTCAACCCGGCTGCTGGTTGCGGATGTCGATCACTGCAGCGTAACCGAGCTGGAACGAAGGACCACGATAACCAGGCTGGGGGAGGGTGTGGACAAAGCAGGCCGGCTCAACCGGGACGCGAAAGAACGGGTGCGTTTAAGCGTCTCCCAATACGCTTCGATAATCGCCCGGCATGAGCCGCTGACTACGGTCATGCTGGCAACCAGTTCTGTCAGGGACGCAACCGACGGTGCTGAGTTCCTTGCGGAAATCGCGAACCGGTATGCGTATGATTATAAGATTCTTACGGGCGATGAAGAGGCCCGGCTGAGTTTCAGTGGAGCTACTTTTCATGCCGCGCATGAACAGCGGACACTCCTTTTCGATGTCGGCGGCGGCAGCACTGAGATAGTGGTGGGTGAGGGAGCGGACGTGACTTATGCCCGCAGCATGCGTCTTGGTTGTGTACGTATAAAGGAACGCTTCCTTGGAAGCGGAACCGCCTCAAAAAAGGAGATACAGGCAGCCAGTGAATACATAGATGCTATTCTTGCCGACGCGATTGATCCCGCGCAGGTTTCCAGGATCGCCCTCGGAGTCGGCGTCGCTGGAACGATCACAGCGCTGGCCGCGATCGATCTCGGGCTGAAGGTCTATGACAGGGATCTGGTTCATAACCATGAAATGACAGCCGAAAAGGTGGAAGGTTTATTTACATGGCTGGCAGCGCTGCCAGCCGCGAAGCGGATGCTGATCCCAACCATGGAGAGCGGAAGGGCTGACGTCATCGTCGCGGGAGCTTTGATAATCACGAGATTGCTGCGATACACAGGTTTGCGATCTTTTCTGGTAAGCGAATGCGATATTCTTGACGGGGCCGCGCTGGGCGTGTTTGAGGGAAAACTTCGATTTCCATGATGAATGGATTTGCGGCTGGTCCGCCACCGGACCTATAATCACGTGATCACGGTGCGCCTGCCCGAGTGGTGGAACTGGCAGACACAAGGGACTTAAAATCCCTCGCCCTCAGGGTGTGTGGGTTCGAATCCCACCTCGGGCACCAGATTTATTCAGACGTGTCTCGTGATCGACAGGCTTTTCTCCAGGAGAACGGTAGTACCGGAATCACCTGTCTCAACATCTACCTTGTCCATCAGGCTGCCCATTATGCCCAGCCCGAGCCCTTCTGAAGGTGGCGGAGGCAGTGGCATGCCGCATCCATGATCGATAACCTCGAGCACCATGCTGTCCTGAAGCTCGTAGCAGGTTATCTCGATGACTTCCTTCTCGATGCCGACATCCTGGTAGGCGTGTCTTACGACGTTTGTTGAGGCCTCAGACAGCGCGACCTTGATGTCGGCCACGCTTTCATCGGTAAAACCTGCCCCCTTGGCTACGGCCGCGACTACCAGTCTAACCAGCGAAAGATACTCCGCCCGGGCCGGCACGACAAGGTGCAATACCTCTTCATTGTTCTGTGTCTTCGTTTTCATGAGCTGTAAGTCTCTTTCGAAGTCAGGTCCTGCCTGAGCAGTTTCAATGTCCGCCGCAGCAGCCTCGATACATGCATCTGTGAAATATCCAGGCGGTCGGCAATCTCAGTCTGGCTGAGTCCTTCTATAAAACGCAAATAAAGCAGATTCTGCTCTCGCGAGTCAAGGCTGCTCATCGCTCCTGCAAGACTCAGGCGTTCATCCAGCAGACGCATCGTCTTGTCTTCACCCCCGATTATGTCGAGTAATGACAGATCCCCATCCTCGGTTGTGGTATCGAGCGACGCAACGTTTGTGGATTCCGCGCCTTCAAGCCCTTCGATAACCTCTTCTTCTGTTATACCCACTGCGACGGCGATTTCAGCAATACTCGGCGATCTGCCGAATTCCTGTGAAAAACTCTGGATCGCCATGTTGAGAGTATGGCTTCTCTCACGCAGGCCACGCGGCAGCCTTATAGTCGAAGACCTGTCCCGGAAATAACGCCTGAGTTCACCGACGATCGTCGGCACCGCATATGTAGTAAATTGCACATTTCGGCTCGAATCAAACCTGTCGATCGCTTTCAGGAGTCCCATTGAGGCGACCTGAACAAGATCATCAAGAGGCTCCCCGCGGTTTGCGAAGCGACGTGCAAGTGAGTGGACAAGGTTCATATATGAGTCTACAAGAACCTCTTTGACCTTGGGATCCTTGTTCTCATTATAAGTCCGGAACAGGGAAAGCAGCTCTTCCCGGGCGAGTTTTTTTTGTGACCTCTTCGGCAACGGCTGTTAATGTCCCTGCGCTATCCGTTTTATGATGTGGACATCGAGCCCGCCTGTGGGATTAGGCTTTTCTGTAACGGAGTCCATCATCTTTTCAAGAATAAATCGACAGTAGCGGCCGACTTTGCTGGTCTCATCGTTAAAGCCAGCGCCTATTCCCTCAGTCACGACCTCGAGACAGTCGGCGTGAATGTTGTAATGGATCCTGAAAACAGAAGATGGCGGATTATTTTCCTGGGTCATGGAGAAGCGGAAAAGTTCATCAAGAGCCGTATTCAGGTCATCCGCCTGATCGATATTCAGGCCGGTACGGCTGGCGACTGCCGTCGTAGCCAGCCTGAGTACACTTGTCATACGTTCATCCGTGGGTACGGAAATATGTATTGACTCGTCAGGCATTTCGACCATATTCCAGCCTCCGTTTGAAAAGAAAGAGAAAATCCTGAGCCGTATTACTGCCTCGTGCTGCCATTATACCCAAAAGTCGCATCCGCAAGCGTTTCTCTCACGCATACTTTATCACTGATATAATAGACACTAATCATGGTGTGGTCTTTAAAAAGGAAAGAATGAAAAGTTCACGGGACAAATGCAAGCTGCATAAGGCGAACGGTATCGAGGCATGGTGTACCAGGGCCAACTGCATATACTGGAGACTGCTTCAGTCACAGGACGTCGATATAGGGAACGACGTCGGATGTGGGCTTCAGCATTACAAAATCGTCGACGACCTCTCGCCCGAAATGGCTGAGTGGCTTCTTTCAATGAAAAAACGCCTCGAAAACACAACACCGGATGCGGGAAAATCGAGGATTACTTTCAGGCGCCGCGAAGAATAATAAAGAAGTTTTTGTGTTTACCGGCTCTCAACTAAGGGTATTTTTTGATTGAGAGGTAAAAAACTTCTCATGGACGTGAGCGTCATGAACTTAACAGACAGGACACTAGGCATCATTGTTGGACCAGGCTTTGATGAGTCGCAAGTCGTCAAAGTCGCACAGGAACTGCGTATGCGCGGGGCCAGGGTTATTGTAATCGGACTTGCCGAAACGGAAGCCATGGCGGTTGCAGGCCTTAATGGTTCACTTCTCAAGCCTGACGCGGTCATCTCAAGGACAAATGCATCAGGTCTTGACGCGGTTATTATCCCCGGCGGAGATTCCACGAGCAAACTGAAAACCGACGACAGGGTCCTGACGCTCGTACTGGAGATGAATTCTACCAGCAAGCCGATCGGAGTTACCGGCAACGGCACATTAGTTCTTGGCGCGGCCGGCCTCCTGGCGAACAAACGGGTGACCGGAGATCCGGGGATAAAAGAGGAAGTTGAGAAATCAGGAGCGCTGTACCTGAGCCAGGGTGTTGTAGTCGACCACAATCTGGTGACATCACGAGCTGATACCGATCTTCCTCACTTCGTGGATACAATCACATTCCTGCTTGAACCGGCCACGACGAAAAGTTGACCGCCAGGAAGATACTCGTTGTTGATGACGAGACAGCGGTCCGTAGTCTGGTGTCATCATATCTGAAGCGTGAAGGCTATCAGGTGTCTGAAGCGTCTGATGGCGTCCAGGCCCTCAGGAAAGCCCGCACAGAACATCCCGATCTTATCGTGCTTGATCTGATGCTGCCCGAAATCGACGGGCTCGAGATCTGCCGGGTTCTCAGGGCGGAAAGCGATTCCTTCATCCTGATGCTCACCGCTAAAACCGAGGAAGCTGACAAACTGCTCGGCCTTGGGATGGGGGCGGACGATTACATCACCAAGCCATTCAGCCCAAGAGAGCTTGTCGCCAGGGTGAAAGCCATACTCAGGCGTGGAGCTCACGAAACTGCTTCTGACGCAGCCGTCATCAGATCGGGTTCGATTGAAATTGACTCAAATCGTCACATAGCAAAGATAAACGACAGGGAGCTGGATCTGACCGCCCGGGAATTCGATATTTTAAAGCAGCTCGCCGCCAGGCCGGGAATGGTGTTCTCCAGGGAGCAGCTTCTGGAGATGGTCTGGGGCTACAGTTACTACGGCGACCCGCGTGTGGTCGATGTGCATGTAGCCAAACTTCGCAAGAAAATGGAGAAGGACCCCGCCAGTCCGGAGATCATCATAACCGTCCGTGGGGTCGGATATAAACTGGTGCCCGATGATTAGGAAGATACCAATTAAATGGAAGCTTCTCCTGACCTATCTTGTGGTCGTGGCGGTTTGTCTCGGCGTTGTGATCATTGTGACCCGCCAGCTGACTATCAGTGCCTACAGTGACCACGTTCGCATGATGCAGGGTGAAGGCATGATGGGAAACAGGGTATCTGGCAATATGGCCTCCGACCTGATCGATGCGTTTCGCGATGCACTGAACATCTCGCTTCTCTGGGCCGGCCTCATCGCTGTCCCTGTGGCCTTCGTTATCAGCATTGTCATCTCAAGAAGGATTACGCGGCCGATTCATGACATGGCGCTGGTGACGGAGCGGATAGCTGACGGCGATTACAGCCAGAAGGTGGATGTCCAGTCGAATGATGAGATTGGGAGCCTGGCGCACAGTCTCAACGAAATGACCGAAGGGCTCGCCGAATCCCAGAAGCTCAAGCGTGAGCTGATGGCAAACATCGCTCATGAACTGAGGACTCCGCTAACTAGCATCTCGGGTTATATGGAAGGCCTTGAGGATGGGGTTGTCCCGGCTAACAATGAGACGTACCAGCTGGTCCACAGGGAAGCAGCGAGGCTCAGCCGGCTTGTGGACGACCTGCAGCGCCTCTCCCGAGCAGAGTCAGGCCAGGAGGAGCTCGATGTCGTAGAACTGCCCTCAGAGCTGTTTATCGAGCGTGTGGCAAAAAAACTGCGTCCGATGTTTATCGAGAAGGATATATCCCTGCTCCTGGAATTTACACCAGGGACACCAGCGCTGCTTGTAGATGAAGACAAGACCGACCAGGTGCTGGTCAATCTAATCAACAATGCCCTGAATTACACCCCATCCGGCGGGAAGGTCACGTTGTCAGCCCGCGCATCCGGGCGGATGGTCCAGATTGATATAGCCGACACCGGCATCGGCATAGACGCCGAAGACCTGCCGTATATTTTTGAGAGGTTCTATCGTGCGGATAAATCGCGCTCCAGGGACAGGGGAGGCAGCGGCATCGGGCTGACCATCGCAAAAAAGTATATCGAGACTCTCGGCGGAGAAATCTCAGTCAGCAGTACTCCCGGGCAGGGAACTATTTTCACTGTATTGCTTCCAGCGGTAGCCTGAAGCTTCACAAACTCTTCACAATCGGTTAACCCTTCCTTCACGCGCCTCGGGCATAATTCCTCTTGTACAGATCATTCGACTATCAATAAAGGAGGTGTATCGATGTCAAGATTTACACTTACAGCAGTGCTCGCGATCGCATTACTCCTGATTGCGGCAACGGTAGTATTCGCCCAGGGCAGCCCGACAGGAAGTATGGGCGGTCGTGGGACCATGATGCAGGCTCCGGCGACAACGGATGGGAATACCGCTGGGACCACCACTACGCCAGGCCCGATGAACGGCGGCCAGGGCCATATGGGCAACGGAACAGGCCCGATGAACGGCGGCCAGGGCCATATGGGCAACGGAACAGGCCCCATGATGGACGACGCAGACAGGCAGGCCATGCAGGACGCCATGGCTAGCGGTGATGTGCAGGCCATGCAGAACACCTGCCAGCGTATCCACGACGAAAACAGCGCGCAGAATACGCCTCAGACAGCTGCACCGGCAACAGCTCCCACGAGCAGCGGTGTATAGAATCACTATAAGATGATATAAAGCGTCATCAAGATGACGGGTGAAGAGGTGTTATTTCCTCTCCTCACCCGTCATCTTCACTTATTTGCCTGAAAATATGATCCCGGCAGGTTTATCATATCTGGCGTCGAATTTTGTTTCTGCCCGGGATTAGGCTAAAATTTTATATATGCCGCCTAAACAGGCGGCTGTTGTATGCTTGGAAATCATTGACGAATATCTCAGAAATGTGACTGCAATTGAATCTGTCTGAAGCCTTAAAAATATTTCGCCGCTATAAATGGCTGATCGTTGCAGCGGCCGTGCTGTCAGGCCTGTTCGGATATTTCTTCAGTGCCCGTCAAACGAAGATCTACGAAGCGTCGATTACCGTAGTCGTGGGCCAGAATCAGGGACTGGCAGAAAACCTTAACCTCACGACGGCGCTGCAGCAGGTAGCCAACAGCATGAGCAAGATGATCGCATCCAGGACGGTTGCGGAGAAAGTAGTGGGGGATCTTAATCTCAAGGAAACACCTGATGAGATTCTCGGGCGGATGTCGGCACAGCCTGTCCAGCAGACACAGCTTATAGAGGTCACCGTCTCTGACACTGATCCCGAAAGGGCAGCTCGTATCGCCAACGGAATCGGCAACGCTTTTTCTGAATTGATCCAGCGGACGGAGTCTTCCCGCAGCGGGCTGACGGCCCAGGTATGGCAGGCTGCCATGGTGCCGACGAGCCCGGTTAAACCTACTCCTGAACGTAACGCGATACTGGCGATACTGCTCGGTTTAGGAATAGGTGTTTGCATCGCGTTTATACTCGACCGTCTCGATACACGCTGGCGTTCGCCGGAAGAAGTCGAGGAAACACTCGGTCTGCCTATTATCGGTGTCATTCCGCAGATGACATACGAAACCCTCGGAGAGAATGTCAGGTACTGAATTGACTGAAGAAATAGACGACAGCTACCACTTGTATGTGAAGCATTATCCGAACTCGGCAATCGCCGAGTCCTTCAGGACGCTGCGCACCAATCTGCTGCTGACGAATATCGACAGCGAGCTGAAGTCCATAGTGATTACGAGTGCGGACAGGGGTGAGGGAAAATCCACCATATGCGCCAATCTGGCAGTTGTCATGGCGCAGACTGAGAAGAAAGTACTGCTTCTGGATTGTGATCTTCGATTGCCAAGCCAGTACAAGCTGTTCGATCTTCCACGCGACGAAGGCGTGACGAATATCGTTGGGCATTATACAGAGGGCACGGCTCTTGAGCTTGGGGAAGAATCAATGCCGGGCCTTACAGTTGTAGCGAGCGGTCCGCCGCCTCCAAACCCTTCTGAATTCCTGAGTTCAAAAAGATTTCACAGTTTTCTGGACAGGGCTGAGAAAGAATTTGACACTGTCATAGTAGATGCTCCTCCTGTTGGACTTGTAACGGATGCCGCCATCCTCTCATCTGTAGTCGATGGCACATTACTTGTGCTTGACACTCAAATGGGACACCGCAACCTGGCGCTAAAGGCAAAAGCCGCGCTTGAGCAGGTAAACGCCAACGTGATCGGACTTGTTCTCAACAACGTAAAACAGGAAAAGAGCGCCTACTACTCTTATTACCATGGGGGAGGTCAGTCCCAGGGTTAGGTTGGCGCAGGAAATATTAAGAGCGTAAATAAAGAAGGTGCGGATAAATCCGCACCTTCTTTGTACTTCATGCCGGTAACCGGCATTATTTTTTATTCCTGGTTCCTAACGATTCTTCCTGAGCAGCTGGGAAGCAGCGCCGATACCGACGACTCCCGAACCGATCAGCAATGCAATCGCGATACCAGTACTGGGAAGGGCCCCTCGAGTTGGCCCTGCCGAAGCCAGCCGCGTGCTGCAGCCAAGCCTGTTATAAACCGTACTGTAGTCGGCCAGAACGGCCGTGTAGCCAGAGAGCGCGCTAAGTACCTGACACTCCGCAGCCAGCTGCGCGTCCGTGTATCCTGAAACGTCGCCGGCAACAGCTGAATTAAAAATAGCGATGAATGTATCAGGGCTCAGGCCTACGCCAGCAGCCGCGGTTTCCATGGCTGTGTTTACCGGATTGTACTCTGCGCCGGAACTACCAGTTGGCCATGCGGCCATCGCGGTTCCTGAAAAGACGAGCATTGTAACCAGTACCAAAACAATAAGTGTTGCAATTCTCACAACATCACCTCCCTGTCTGATTGACAATTCACTTATATTTAAAAAACCTTTTTTCAGGGCAAACTTCTTTTCCCTGGCACGGGTTTTGCCCATTAGGTTCAACAATTAAACGTCGAATCCTGCCTTAGTATCGTGCAAAACCTATCCGGTCTTTAACGACTATGCAACATACAAATATAATCGGCATAGTAGTAATAGAGATTACTAGTTTGAAATTGATCGTTCTGAAAGCTAGTGTTCAAGGGGTAGTCTAGTGGCTGCTTAGGAAGGAAAAACAATACTGGAGGAATCTGTGCGGCAGGAAAACCTTCATCGGCCCTCCTCATCTATGCGTGCGGTACGGTCAATGCTCATATTGACCGGCATAGTGGCGATCATGTCAACTATTGTTCCGTGGTATGCCGGGCATCTGCAGAACAAGGCGCTATTAGAGGCGGAGCAGGGCTACCAGGTAGAATCGTTGCATGAAGCTGAAAAAGCTGTCACTTATAACCCTTTTTCCATAAACGCACTGTTCGTGCTTGCCGGAGCGCAACAGCGGATCGGCCGGGAAAACCAGGCAAGGCTTACGCTCCAGAAGGCTACCGAGATCCAACCCCTGAATTACGTTACCTGGGAACAGCTTGCCATTTATGAGCGTGACAAGTGGGGACAGCCGGATATAGCAAAGGAACATTTTGATATTGCCATATCACTCAATCCCCAAGATTCTTTTCTGAGGAAGACAGCGGGAATACCAGGAGAAAAATCAATCTAAATATCATCCACCGGTCCGGATTCATCAACGTTATCATCTCGTCTGCGTGCGTGACTATTAACCGCATCCGCCACGTTTTCTGTCATGAGTAAAGGCTTAAATCCGGGTTCATTTCCATTCTCTAAAGTTCCAGCGAGGCTCATGTCAAAAGGCGTATATGAAGGAACCCAGTCCTGTAAGTAAATCTTAATGCTTTCGCAATTATGATCGTTCGCTTTGTCAAAAAGCATTGGCAGATCCTGTAATATCTGCTTCCGGGTCCATTGTGCTTGTGGATAAAGCATTCGATAGATCATGGGGTGATTTGTTTCCTCCCGGGTTTCGTACTTATCGATCAGTTGCTCATGGAGTTTTTCTCCAGGCCTCAATCCCGTAAAGATAACTTCAATCGATTCATGAGTTTTCAACAAGCTTATCATCTGGTTGGCTAGATCGATGATTCGTACAGGTTGCCCCATTTCCAGAACATATACCACGTTACCGTCGGGAAATGCCGCAGCCTGCAAAACGAGGTCTACAGCTTCACTTATCAACATAAAATAGCGTGACATTTCTGGGTGCGTTATTGTGACAGGCCCACCCTTTAGAATCTGCTCACGAAAAATAGGAACGACGCTGCCGCGGCTGCCGAGAACATTCCCGAATCTCACGGAACAATATTTGGTATCTGGATGAAGGGCGCCCAGCTCCGTCACAATCCGTTCGCTTAGATTCTTTGTGGCACCCATGACATTCGCAGGTTCAACCGCCTTGTCCGTCGAAATATTAACAAAGCATTCAGCTCCAGAATTGCCGGCGCACCTCGCTATATTAAGGGTACCCTGGACGTTGTTTATAACAGCCTCATCTGCTTGCAGTTCCATCAATGGCACATGCTTGTATGCGGCAGCATGAAAAACCAGGTTTGGTTTAAGAATGCCGAAGATGCGTTCCATCTTGTCTGCGGATCGGACATCTGCGACCCACATCCTGAATTTGTAAAAATTATTCCCTCTTAGCTTTTCATGAATATTGTATAGCGCCGATTCATCCTGATCGACTAGTATAATCTGAGACGGATTATGATGGCTGATCTGCATTACAAGCTCAGAACCGATAGATCCACCCGCCCCGGATACCAGTACAACTTTACCGCTGATGAAATCACTTATCTGTGAATAGTCAGTCTGTACAGGCTGCCTGCCCAGGAGGTCTTCGATTTCGATATCACGTATCTGGTTTATACCAACTTTACCGGCATGCAGGCTTTGTAGTGGGCGTAGCGTCTTGGTTGGCAGACCGGTACGTTGGCATATCTGCCAGATGCGTTGAAACTGAAAAAGTGAGGCACTGGGAATGGCGATTATGATCTCATCTATTTCTTTTTCAGCAGCTATTTCCGGAATTCGTTCTGTTGGTGAATAAATGGGTACTCCGTGTATTTCAAGTCCCTTGAGTTCAAGGTTGTCATCAATAAGCGCGACGACATTCATGGCAAGTTGGCGATCATTTTGAATGCTGCGTATTATCGTTTCTCCGGCAGAACCCGCGCCGACCACCAGCAGGTTTTGAGTTGATTCTACCTCCCGTAACGAACGCTCATAAAAAATCCTGGGATAAAAGCGAACACCAACCATGAGGATGAATACGATAGCGCCTCCTATAGGTATCATGACGAGAGCATGTAAATGGGAGGATGACATGACAATCAAGCCGGCAATCAACAGCAAAGCGGTTGAAATGGAAACCGCCTTGATGGTCTTCATGGCCTGACCGAGTCCGACATAACGCCCGACCTCGCGGTAGAGGCCAAATTTTAGGTTGATGCCACAATGAACAATCACCGCCACGGGCAGAAATATAAGTAATTCTTCATAGTATTGCAGCGGCGCCCAGCGGGCGAAAAGGACAAGCGAAGCGAGGGTATAGGCGTTAACTACTATGCATGCATCGACGAAGATCGCAAGCTTTCGCAGTCTAAACAGATGTAAGGAGGTCAGTTTCAAGTTAACTGCTTTTGAATGTCTTCTGTTTTGTCAATATTGCTATCAGGTTGATAGATTCCTCTAATTATTCCAACGCTTATCCAAAAAAGTGCAATATTAGCCCAAACAAGATATGCGTCAAATGTAAATGAATTAATCAAAAAACCCGTTACACTAGCCAATGCTGCTAACGCCCAGAGTTGCGTGCCCGATTTAATGCGCGAAGCTCTAATACCGTACACAATAGTAGTGCCAAGTATTATCATCCATAATGAAAAACCTAAAAGACCCTGCTCCATGAAAATACTAAGATAAGTGTTATCAATTAAATTCTTATTCCATCCGGATTCAAGATAAGTATTCATAATATCACCACCCCGCCTGAAGCCAACACCCATAAATAGATTGTCAGAAATGCCCTTGGAAGCGCCATCCCATGTGACCAATCTATCCCCAATACTGGAAGTCATACGTACAGATATATCGTTATATGCCTGATTCCAAAATGCGGCAACAATAGCTAGGCAAATAATTACGACTCCAAAGATGGGGCCGATTTTCTTTATTCCCGAGCGCACAAGATAAATAAATGATGCAGCAGAAATTAAAGCCACCGCAATCCAGCTTCCTTTTGAGTATGTAAGAAGTAGGGCAGCAAAAGCCCAAATGAATGTCGTAATGGCAAGAGAGCGCCACCAGAGCTGATTGCTGAACGACAACAGGAAAATATATGGAAAAGCCTGAACCAGGAAGGCTCCGAAAAGTACGGGTTGCGATAGAGTGGAACCAATACGGTGAATGGTATTTGAAGGTTGTAAGTTGGAATGATTCGGAAACAGGAAGTTATACTGAACGGCATACTCAATAAAGCCATAGATTATAGCGGTTGCTGAAATCAGTACGATAGCAATAATCAAAATATTGAATGTCTTTCTATTTTGAACCACAATTGCTGCAAGATAATAAAGACAGCCTCCATACGTAACAAACTTTATTACTGCAGCATTTTCCGGGCCATCGATGTTTCTAACAAAAAAAAATATTAAAAAAGCCAATATGGCGAAATCAAGAAAATCCATTCGCAGCGCAGCGCGTCTTGCAAATGCACAAAGAAGCGTACCAAGCGCAATTAATGGCGTTAACAAACTGAAAATAGATTGATTGCGAGAGGCTATACTGACACCGAACAATATCGGATTGAGAAGGATGACTGCAAAGATTGCCATCACCAGCAATACTAGTGCAGTTGTTTCAGTATGAGATCTTTTAATCGCAGATAAGATATTACTTTTCAGTTTATGAGTATTAACAGAAAAAGTAGCTCATGGAGAATTTAATTGTATGATTATATATCAAGAGAATTATATATCATACGCTTCGAATCTTGCTTGGAGGAAGAAAATATAGGCAAATAACGTAGACAAAATAAATCAAGAGCGTCGCATCAGGTTCTGAATGTTTCTCGCCCGAAATAAACATAAACAATATATTCAAAGAATGAGAAGAGGGTTTTCAGCGAATTACGCTTCACAATTACATAAGATGAGTCGTTTGCGACGGAATCTGCTTTCAAATTATTTTGGAAGCATATGGTCAGTAATAGTTCAAATAGCTTTTGTTCCCTTCTATATTCGCTTTTTAGGAATAGAGCAATATGGATTAGTCGCATTTTATTTGACATTACAGGCAACCCTGCAGATTCTTGATTTTGGAGTAAGTCCTACAATCAGTCGTGAAATGGCTCGATACTCAGTCCAGCCGAATAGAGCTGATGAGGCAAGGGACCTCGTGCGCACCCTTGAGGTTGTGTATATTGCCCTGGGTCTGGTCATCGGACTCTCCATCGTCGTTGCCGCGCCTCAAATTGCAGCGCATTGGATCAAGGCTGATACTTTAGCAACAAGCACGGTTCAAAGCGCGGTTATTCTCATGGGCGTGGTGTTTGCATTGCAGTGGCCCTTGAGTTTTTTTACCGGTGGACTGATGGGTCTGCAAAGACAGGTTCTGGCAAACGGCCTTAAGATAACAATGCAGACTATAGCTGGTGTGGGCGCGGTTCTTTCCCTTTGGCTGGTTTCGCCAACTATAATCGTATTCCTGGCTTGGCAAATGGTCGCTAGCGCTTTGGGTGTCATACTTATCAGGTTTGTACTTTGGAAGAATTTGCCTGGGTTAATGCGAGCGGCACGTTTCAAAATATCTTTGCTGCGTAATGTGTGGCGGTTTGCCACCGGTGTGGCGGGTATCGGTATTATGGGCTTGTTATTTTCCCAAATGGACAAGGTAATAATAAGCGCGATAGTTGATCTGAAAGTGTTTGGATACTACGCATTGGCCGGCGTTGTTGTAAGTGGACTATTTTCTCTTAGCGGGCCGGTGAATAATACAATTTACCCTCGTTTTTCAACTCTTATAGTAGAAGGACGTATTGAAACACTCACAAAGCTATATTTCCAAAGCTTTCAATTCCTTGCAGTTCTTATATGGCCCGTTATGGTATTTTTATCCCTTTTTTCTTATGAAATACTTTTTCTATGGACGCGCGACGCGGAAATTGCACAGAACGTTGCACCCACTGTTACGATACTTGTCATTGGTACGGCCTTAAATTGTATGACAGTTCCACCCTATGCATTGCACCTGGCTTATGGCAAAACGCGACCGATCTTTTTCATATTGGGGATTGAGGCAATTATCATGTTACCCGCGATGATATTTATGACTGTTTACTACGGGATAATTGGGACAGCCATTTGCTGGGTGGTGCTCAACGCATGCTATTTCTTAGCCCTGCTTCAGACAACAAATCGTAACTCACCCATCCAGGGGCATTTGAGGTGGTACATGGTAAATCTGGGCAGACCTTTGGCTGGAGCTATTGTTATTCTTGGCCCAGCTCGAATATTAATGCCTGACGGTGAGCCACTATATGTTCTATCGGGCATGCTGGCAGCGTTTGGCATGAGTGCTCTGATAGTCGCGTATTGGGCATCACCTTTGGCGCGAAGCTTGAGTGCGCGAGAGATTTGGAATGGAATAGTACGACAAAAATAACTTTCATCTATTTGCTACATTTCGATTTAGTGTTGATACTTCTACCATACGTATTCTTGATGTTTGCAGGTTTATGTGCATGTTTTCCGTTGTTAATAAAATCCGTTTATCAGAAAAATACGCATAGAAATAGTTGAAAATGACAGCTCAAAAAAATGATATAGAAATCAATACTGAACAATGCCCGGATTGCATTCTTTGCGGTACGGTAGGTGTCATCGTCTACAGAGACTTGAAAGATACACTTTTTGGAGCACCGGGAACCTGGAATACTATGCGCTGCCCCGAATGTGGGCTTTTTTGGATTGATCCAAGCCCCACTTCCGAAGCAGTCGGGATGGCTTATGATAGCTATTATACGCATAGTGCAAAAGATGGCGGAAAGCAAAGGCTATCATCTCTAAAAAAAAGTCTTTCAAATCACGTATGGAAAAGGTGCTACGGATATCGTGACCTGATTGATCCAAGCGAGGATTTGTTGGGAAGAGTTCTTAGTTATATTCCACCACTCAAAGAGTCGGTGGGTATGAGCATTATGGAGTTGAATGCATCGTTGAGGGGAAGCATTCTTGATATCGGTGGCGGTAACGGTGATTTTTTATCTACCATGCGTGATCTTGGATGGCAGGTTTATGGAGTGGAGCCGGATCAACACGCGGTTAAATATGCAAAAGAAATATACAATTTAGAACTGCATCAGGGCACGTTGGAAAATGCGGGTTTTCCTGACAGCTATTTTGATGTTGTGACAATGAATCATGTAATTGAGCATGTTCATGATCCCGTTGAGCTGGTAAGGCAATGTGGTCAAATATTAAAACGCGGTGGACGATTGGTGGTTGTGACGCCTAATGTAGAAAGCGTTGGTCATAGGCTGTTTAAGCAGTTTTGGCGAGGACTGGAACCGCCCAGGCATCTTCACCTGTTTTCCTTGAAGACAATACAACAATGCGCTGAGCAAGCCGGCCTCAATATTGAGCATTTACGAACGACAACCCGTTCGGCGCGCAGCATGTTTGTTGGAAATTGGTTCTTGCGAAAGAACAAAAGTTATACAAACGAAGAGATTACTTGGCCGCTTTGGATTAGCGGAGTAATTTTTCAGTTTGCTGAGGAAATATCTAGAAAGATCTTAAAAAACGCAGGAGAGGAAATCGTGCTTGTATGCGTGAAACAAGATGACATTAAATAAACTAGATCTTGCAGTCATACTAGTTACGTATAATTCGAACGACTGCATAGAGGCTTGTTTAGACAGTCTACGTAACAATGAATTAGCCGAAATAAATGAAGTGTATGTGGTCGACAATGCCTCGACGGACGGTACGCAGGATACACTAAAGAGAATCTCGAATGACTGGTCCGCATTAAAGTATATTTTTAATTCCGACAATGTCGGGCTGGGGTTTGCGAATAATCAACCTATGTTTAGATGCACGTCTAAGTATATTCTAATATTGAATCCAGATACGGTTATTCGGAAAAGCTCACTTTCGAAAATGGTCAATTTTATGGACAAGCATGGCGATGTTGGCGTCGTTGGTCCAAAGCAGTTTTTTATTGATGGCTCTCCGCATGTTACATACCATCATGACTGGAACATACTATCGCCAATTATTTGGCGTTTTTTGCCTTATGGCATGGTTCGATATTGTTATGACAAAGTCTTTGGTCGCTATACTGAGCAGGATGTTCTCTTTGTATCTGGCGCATGTCTTATGATTCCCCGCAAGCTATTTTTGAATATCGGTGGCTATGATGAAAACTATTTTCTGGCTGTGGAAGACGCTGTTGATCTCTGCATAAGAGTAAAGAAAGATGGTTATAGAATCGTTTTCTATCCGGAAGCAGAAGTTGTCCATATAGGCGGTCTTAGCGGCGTGCAGGTAAAACCACTTGCATTATATAAAGGATGTGAGGGAAATCTATATCATCTAAAAAAGCATAACAATGCATCCCTCGCATTGTTTTTGCGCTTCCTTTTGATCATCAACTTTTCAATTAAAGCTGTCATTACGGGTTCACTTTGCCTGGTGGGCTTTAGACGTTTTCGTGCATACTATAATGCTTATGTATATACAACAGGAAAACTACTCACCGAAAAGCTTCCCCAGGTAACGAAATAAACGATATGAACCAATATGCACGGCTGCCAGCAGAGGATCGTAAAAGCAGTAATCGAGTTATAAAATGAATCGCTGAAGTTGTAACTCTGGGTTGGTTCCAAATGGATTGGTTTTGTAGCGAAAGAAAGCCAATCAAATTTTGTGAAGCCGTTTGCAATGGCGTTTTGTAGACAGGCGGAAGAATCAGTTGAGCGGTACGATATGGGGGAAAAGGGAGTTGTCCTGACGAGTGAATGGCAGCGGAAGCACTATAACCTGAGCAAAGAATGAGACTGCTGGAAAAGAGGTTGATGATAAGGTATAAGTCCATTCAATTCTTTATCCGGAAGGCACATCGCGAACAATGAAGTGCTATTCAGCGGACAGGATGGAAGCTAAGGATATACACTATTTAATTTAGACTGAACTTAATTAACACAGACAAGTTATAGTGACAAAAGGATAAAGATAACAAGCATGGATCGAGAAACGCAATCAGATACGTCTATGCACAATTCCGATAGAGCTCATCCTTTGGTCAAGGTTTATATAGTCATCGTAAACTGGAATGGTTGGAAAGATACGATTGAGTGCTTAACAGCGGTCTTTCAGAACAGTTATCCAAACTACCAGGTCATAGTCGTAGATAATAATTCTTCAGACGGATCTATTGAACAAATAAAAAATTGGGCAGAAGGTAAGGTCCGATCAGATGGCAAATACGATATGTATGAAACCGGGAACCGTCCAATTCCCTATTGCGAACTTGATAGCCTCTTAGTGGAAAAAAACAGTTTATTAGATGCAGAAAATGTGCTAGGTGGACAGCTGGATAAATGTATTACTCACCCTCTTGTGCTTATTCAGACGGGAGAAAATCTGGGTTTCGCGGGGGGAAATAATGCGGGGATAAGATGCGGGCTTAATTGGGATGACAACGCATATTTTTGGTTGTTAAATAACGATACCGTGATAGAGCCGGATGCGTTGCAGTGTCTGGTTGAAGTAGCCGAGAAAGATAAATTTGTTGGAATAGTAGGTTCCAAGATACTCTATTTTCACAACCCAGGTGTTATTCAGGCAGCAGGCGGAGGTGTATTGTATCCGCTGATTGGTAGATTTAAATATATTGGTGGCGGAAAAAGAGACGACGACCGCTGGAACCGGCAGTTTTACATTAGCTATGTAATGGGAGCCAGTATGCTGATCAAAAGGAATGTCATTAAAGACATAGGGCTACTCGAGTCAAAATATTTTCTTGGATGGGAAGAAACGGATTTTTGTACAAAAGCAGTCAGGAATGGCTGGAAGTTGGATTATGCATACAAAAGCAGGGTTAGGCACAAAAATAGTTCAACGATAGGCATTAACAGCGCAAGTTCAGACTACTATGGAACTCGCAATTCGATCTGGTATCTCCGGGAGTACTACTGGTATGCCGTTCCAAGCGCCATCCTCTTCGGTGTTATTACGAAGCCCATGGTACGGCTTTGGAGACGGCAGGTGGATAGGATACCGTTGCTACTGAGAGCATATTGGGATGGGTTGTTCTCGAAAGAGGGAAGACCGAAATGCCCTTAGGCAAGTTTATCTTAATGGCCATATCAGTTTGCCTCATAGGCATACTGTTGGCATCAGGGACAATCGAATTAGCTACAATTATCGGTATTTCTTTGGTATTGATTGGTTTTGATGTTAAGAAGCCGATTTTACTGAAGAATCTATTCTTAATTTACACATTCGTTCTCTTTGCCATCGCAGGGCAGTACTTCAATCCAGGCGATACAGAGCTACTTTGGGATATGAATGCTTACTTGTTTGCATTTCTAATTGGGTACTCTCTGCTGATACGGAAAAGAAGGCAAGTTCCCGGTCCTGTCTATTCGCCGAAAACGTTCTTGAAAGTTGCGACGATCGAACGGGTTATGATTATTTACTGCGTAATAAGATTGTTCATATTGGCTTATGAGATCTATGCATATGGCTTAGGAAGCTATTATTCAGGAGCATCGCTTATGGCTGATTTTGAGTCATACGGGCGAGCAGACTTTAGTTTGGGTTTATTGACCATAGCGAAGCAATTCATGATTATTATTAACGTTGCACTCCTTGTTTTCTATATAAGTGTCTGTTCGTTAACAGGGAGTAGGATACGGTATTCGATAGTCGTATTCATGACAATCGCTTTACCTATATTATTACTTCAAAGGTCGAATCTTGCACTTGGTTGCTTATTCTTGCTTGTGATTGCGATATGGGATAAGCGCCCAGGATTCTCGGCGGTTGTTTATGCGAGGATTGCTGTGGTCATGATCTTTATCGTTGTAGTGGGAATTGGATTTGGCTTATTGCGTGACAATGCTTTTAATGGCGCCTCGGAGGGAGTGTCGACTGAATCGTCAGATATTACTCGAGTGCTGTCTGGGGAATTCACACCAATCGTTGCCTACCAGGGAATCAAGATCAACATTGATTACTTGGGATACCAGTATGGAAACACTATTTTTCCCACCATGTTTTACAAATTGATTCCCAGGAGCTGGATGTCGGATAAACCTACCAGCTCCAGCGGCTACTTTATGGAAAAGATACTTCCCAATGATGCCGCAGGAGGATATTTTATCTCATCAAGTATTTATGGAGATATGTATCTCAACTTTGGAATTTTGGGCGTAATATTTTTCTGTTTCCTGTTAGGTGGTTTCTCAGCGAGAGTGGATTCAATTTTTATCGAGCATAATATGAGACGTTTGCCGATGTTTTTGATTGTTTATTACTACTATTACGTATTACTTAGAGGCGACTTGCAGGGAAGTCTTTCTCTAGTACTTTTGACTGCGGCTGTATATTTTATCCTCAAACGGTTGCTTGGATATATTTCGGTCATCGCTTCAAAACCAGATGGTCATATTATCAAAACTGCAATAGATTCATCCTGTCTTATCTCTCCAAAGGTTACTCTCAGTGATTGATAAAATATCTCCAAGGTTAAGTCTTTTGCCTGCCTTTTTATCGCCTGAACGTGATTTTCCAATTGGTTGCCTGGATGTATTGAAGGACATTATCAAACGACCATGTACACATATTGGATCAGGCTTAATCGAACAGATAGACGAGGATGGAGAATATCTTGCGGTGAAGCTACGTTTCGTTTCAGATAAGTTGTACTGGCCGGGATCCTTGCCGCTTTTTGATTTGTACAAAGTGGTTACAGAGTGCTTTTGTGAGGATGATTCTCATTTCTATGAAGTGAGAGAGACACGGGTCGCGCCAAATGACGTTGTGTTGGATTGTGGTGCAGCCGAAGGGATATTCTCGCTTCGTGTCCTTGAGCGAGCAAAACGCATTATTGCATTTGAGCCACTGCCTCTTTTTATAAGAAGCATGGAAAAGACATTTGCTCAATACAAGTCAAAGGTATCAATTCTGCCATACGCATTATCAGATGTTGAAGGGCACGCATCATTAAGCGGTTCTTCGCTGTATGGTACTGTCGTAGACGAGACGAAAAAAGGGAATATCCCGATTGAGATTACAACGATTGATAAATGGTCTGAAGATTCGCGCTTGAAAGTAGATTTTATTAAGGGCGATTTGGAGTCTTTTGAATATAAGGTGTTATGTGGAGGCGCGGAAACCATTAAACGTGACAAGCCCAAGATTGCACTGACGGTATATCACCCAGGCAACGACTGGCGCGAAATGCTGAATTATTGCCGAGGTTTGGTTCCTGAGTACGCTTACAGGGTGAAAGGATTGAGTTACAATGAAAAGTATCCTCGCCCTGTAATGCTGCATCTCTGGCCGGAGTAAAGAATGAGAATAGGGATTGACGCCCGCTTGCTGGTCTATCGCCGCGGTATGGGCAACTTCGTTTATAACTTGCTCATTGAGTTAGCCAAATTGTCAGGCAATGAGCAATATATTTTATATGTTGATGATAAGCGAGCAGCAGAATATGCTCCTCGCGACTCTCGATTTTCGATCAAGGTAATAGGCCCGAAGCTTTATCCTCTATGGGAGCAAGTTAGTTTGCCTCTGGCAATCAAGCGTGATCGGTTAGATGTTTTACACTGTCCAGCGAATACTGCACCGTTAGTCCTGCCTGAACACCTTAACCTTGTATTGTCGATTCACGATACGATGTTTTTATTACCTAAGAATGTATTACCAAAATCGCCTTCAATTTATCAAAGAATAGGGAGAATTTATTATCGCCTGGTGGCTCCACATGCGGCTAAACATGCAAAAATAATCATGACCGTTTCGAATCATTCAATGCGAGACATCGCTGATAAGTTAAATATTGCGAATAACAAGATTCAGGTTGTTTATGAGTCTGGAAACGTGCGGTCTTGCTGTATGCCGGATTCAGATGTGGTTGTTGATGTGATGCAGCATTTTGCAATTAAAGGGCAGTTCATCTTCGCGTTGGGTGCATTGGACCCCAGAAAAAACACCACGGGCGTTTTGAATTCTTTTGCTCATCTAAAAGATTTGACTAAACAGCCCATATACCTGGTGATTGCCGGTCTATCCGACAAGGAGATAAATAAATTTCATACTTTGGTTTTGGAAATGGGCCTTGATGGCTGGGTGATTTTGCTTGACTTTATTACTGATGAAGAATTGATAGCGCTATATAACGGGGCAGACGTTTTTTTATATCCATCATTATATGAAGGGTTCGGCATGCCAGTATTAGAGGCGATGGCATGTGGTACACCCGTCATTACAACATCCGCAGGATCAATTCCCGAAGTAGCTGGCGACGCAGCTCTGTTTGTTGACCCCATGGATCCTGAAGAAATTGCACACTCAATATTAAACATAATTTCAAATATTGATATACGGAACAAGCTTATCGAGAAGGGTCTGGAGCAGGCCAAGAAATTTTCGTGGGAAACGACTGCTAGACAAATGTTGGAAATATACAGGATGAGTGTCAGCCGATGAGATTGCTATATATTACGCCACGGTTTCCGTTTCCGTTGTTGAGAGGCGATCAGGTTGTTCCTTTTCATCGTCTTCGAATCTTGAGCAGGAGACATGAGGTCACACTCCTTTCCTTGTATGAAAAGAAATCTGAGTTAGAGGGGCTTGATAGTTTAAGGCCATTTTGCAAGGTGATTCATACAGTCAGGCTGCCACGATGGCGGTCGGCTGTTAATGTTGCCATAAAGGGACCGTATTCATCCCTACCTTTGCAGGCGTTGTATTATCAATCAAACCCTTTTAAAAAATATATTGATGAGTTGCTAGCTGAAAATAGTTTTGATTTGATTCATGCATATATGCTTAGGGTCGCACCATATTTGTCTCACGTGACGGTTCCAAAGATACTGGAGTTAATTGACTCCATGCAACTTAATTTGGAGCGCCGTTTAGCAATGGAAGGCATTCCAAAACGCATGCTTTTGCGCGAGGAATTGCGTCGAATAGTTAATTATGAGCGAAGAATCGGAGAATATTTTGATCATTTGATAGTGGTCTCAGAACAAGACAGGTTGCTTATTCCAGATCAAAAAGTTTCAGTTATTCCCTTGGGCGTTGACACGGGATTATTTAAACCGGATCGCAAAGAATCCAAGGAACACAAGATCATATTTTCAGGGAATATGGGATATTTGCCAAATATCAACGCTGTCAAGTGGTTTGTGGGAGAGTGCTTCCCTGTTATCAGAAAAGAGGTACCTTCAGTATCTTTGATAATCGCAGGCGCTAATCCTTCAAAAGGGGTTTGTGAACTAGCGCGTCAGGATGGAATAACAGTAACAGGATTTTTCCAATCCATGCCGGAGACATTGGCTCAAGCCTCAATAGCCATCGCACCAATGCAGTCAGGGTCCGGGATGCAGTTCAAAATACTGGAGGCAATGGCATGTGGTTTGCCTGTAGTAACAACGACCCTGGGTTTAGGTGATATTAAGGCAAAAGCAGAAGAAGAGATTATGATTGCTGACACAGCGGAAAAGTTTGCAAAAACTGTTGTAGAGCTTCTAAGGTCACCTGAATCGGCTGGGCGCCTGGGAAGAAATGCTCGTAATTTTGTCATGCATCATCATAACTGGGAAGTTGCTGCTACAAAAGTTGAAGAAATTTATAGCAAGGTCATTTACGCAGGTTAAACTGGTGGATAGTGATTCAGATAAGGTGGTTACGATTCAAAACGTAACACGAGGAATTTAAAGAGATGTAGTCATTTGGTTGGGGTTAAATCCGAGAACCTGGTTCTTGTAATAGATTAAAAATATGAGAGTAAAATTCATTGTCGAGTAGCGTTTTCAACGGGACTATCCTTTTCGTATAATTAACCAGATGCTCAGTTTTAATGACGTATGTAGATATATTTATCATAAATGAGGAAAAATGGTGTTGATTACTGGGGCCAATGGTTTTCTGGGGCAAAAATTATGTAAAGACATGCTTCAGCAGGGATGGCGCGTCAAGGCAGCGACAAGATCATTAGACTCTATTATCGAAGGTGTTGAACCGGCAATCGTCGGTTCAATTGACGGTGAAACACGTTGGGTCGATGTCTTGGGCAATGTGGATACCGTTGTCCACCTCGCTGCTCACGCGCATATAATCCACGATGAGGCAACAGACTCGTTGGCCGAGTTTCGCGCAGTCAATGTTGATGGCACCTTAAACCTCGCCCGTCAGGCAGTCAAAGCGGGTATTAAGCGATTTTTGTTTTTAAGCACAATCGGTGTTAATGGTAATGCAACTCATGGAGTACCATTTGATGAGTTAAGCAAACCTGCTCCATATTCAGGCTATACAACGTCAAAATACGAAGCTGAGCAAGGTTTGCAGGAAATAGCATCAAAAAGTTCTATGGAAGTTGTTATTATCCGATCCCCTTTGGTTTATGGGCCAAATGCGCCAGGAAATTTTGCTAGGCTAATCAATCTCACCAGCAAATCTTACCCATTGCCATTAGGTGCAATTCGTAATCAGCGCAGCATTATTTCGATATACAATTTGATTGATTTTATCGTTACCTGCATCGATGAACCCCAGGCAGCTAATCAGATATTCATGGTTTCTGATGGAGAGGATCTCTCAACAACCGAACTTATATGCCGACTGGCTGCTGCACTCAATGTGCCGACACGCTTATTGCCCGTGCCTCAGAAATTTCTTAAAGCGTGTTTTGTTTTGCTTGGTAAGGGCAGCCTGGCACAACAACTTTGCGGCTCGTTACAAGTGGATATTACAAAAGCGGTTAAAATGCTAGACTGGAATCCACCAGTTTCGGTTAATGAAGGCCTGCGTCATACGGCTGAGTATTTCTTGCAGAGTCGGGATTGAGGCTTCAAAGAACCCACATTTAACTATATAACTATGCAACGAACAGCTGCAGACACTACAGGTGCACAACCCGACATAAACTGGAGAGAAATAAATTACTTTGGTAAAAGAGTGTTTGATGTAACATTAGCTATTTTAACCATAGCTTTGGCTTCGGTGCCTATGCTGTTAATCGCAATGATGGTAAAACTTAGTTCACATGGACCTGTTCTCTATTGGTCTGAACGTATTGGTCGTGACAATAATATTTTTAGTATGCCCAAGTTCCGTACCATGCTGATAGAGACACCTACAGTAGCAACTCATATTCTTGAAACGCCAAATAATTACCTGACTCCGATTGGTGGCGTCCTGCGCAAAGCAAGTCTGGACGAGTTACCCCAAATATGGAGTATCCTGATTGGTAGAATGAGTTTCGTTGGTCCAAGACCAGCTTTGTTTAATCAGACTGATTTGATTGATTTACGTAGTGAATCTGGAGTTAGCAAGCTTGTGCCTGGCTTGACTGGTTGGGCGCAGATCAATGGACGCGATGAGTTACCTATTCCCGATAAAGTGCAGCTTGATGTGGAATATATGAATAATATTTCCCTTTTAATGGATATGAAGATTTTATGCTTTACTTTATATAATGTGTTGGTACGTGATGGAATTTCACACTAGAATTGAAATGAATTCTGATTTAGTAATATCCACTATTTTCATAGTATGAATTTTTTCCTCCGTATGAACCTTTGGCATTAGAATCCGTCACCACTATGCCCAGCACATTACATGGAACATTATTAAAGAAGTCCTGGAATGTGTTTAAGGACTTCTTGGCGGTTTTGGCCAGTCTTACGACTATCAATACACCATCGACCTTGGTTGCCAAACTTGCTGCATCTCCAACAATTCCAAGAGGTGGCGAATCCACCAGTACGATGTCAGCATACTTGCACGCCTCTTCGATGAGCAACCCAAGTTTATCTGACGATACCAGCTCGCCAGGGTTGGGGGGTATAGGACCAGAAGTAACGCAATAAATTGGTTTGATGCCACCAATATTTTTTGCTGATTGACCTTGTTCCCATGAAGCACTTGCATCATCGTAATCCAGCTGTACACCCAGTACTTTTGCTTCTATCATTTGAAGGGCTTCACGTAAGGAGCAGGTACCGGCAATCACACTTGTAAGACCAACTGCATTATCAAGTTGCATATAATGTGACAACATCGGTCGTCGTAGATCTGCTTCCAGAACAATCACTCGTTGCCCCGATCTTGCCATTGTTACAGCGAGGTTGGCAATAGTTGTAGATTTTCCTTCACTGGGGCCAACGCTCGTTATCATTATTGACTTAATCTCTTTATCTGGCTCAATATATCCCATGTTGGTTTTCAGAAGTCTGTATGCCTCTGAACATATACCGGCAGGATTAGACAACGTTACCAATGACTCATTGTGAGAAGACGATAAAGTGGGAATTGTTCCTAAAATCGGTTTATCCAGGACGTCGGTTATTTCGTCCGCAGTTCGTACAGAATTATCGAAAACGTTTATGATGTAAATCAAGCCAAGACCGAAGATAATGCTCACAAAAAAAGCAATAATTCCTGTTCGAACCGGCTTGGGTGATACTGGAGAATTTGAAACTGTTGCTGCTTTTACTATTTCCAGATTACCGGTCTGCGTAGCTTCCATGAGTTTCAGGACATCAAGTCTCTCTTTTAATACTTTGTAGCTGGCAGTCTCCTGAAGCTCAACGGGTGTCGCCAGCACCTGTGCCTCGATTGGAATATATGCAGTTTGAACAACCTCTTTGTCTACTTGTCGCCGCCAGGTAACATATGATTCAGCGAAACTGTTGGCGACATCAGCCGCTAGCTGTGGGTCCTCATCAGTCGCTGTAATTTTAAGGATATCTGAATTTTTTATAATACTGACATTTATCAGTAAATCAGCATCTTTCCCCCCCAACCTATCGCCCATCGAGTCCTCGACCGCGGATATAACCTGCGGTGATTTCACAAGATCTGATGCAGTTTGCATTTCCCGCTCGGGATTTACTGATTGATCAAAAAAATCTGAACCCAGAAGTGCTCTGTCAAGACCAGAGCGCTTGCGTAGTAATTCTGTAGTGGATTGATACTTGTTGGGAGACAAGAGGACTGTATATCCAACTGCCAGTGATGTTATTACTACAATCGAGACTATCAAAATCCATTTACGATGCCACATCAGACCTAATAATGCGCGGTAGTCAGTTTTCATAAAAATCGTTGAAGATTCTTCCATTCTTGGGAGTCACCTTCCATAAATTATTTAGTTCGAGCAAATCATAGCTGCGTAATATTATATATAATCAGCACGTCTTGCAAAGAAGCCATCCCTCATATCTCCGAACGACTCCATCTTCCTTTGTCCTGGCTGTTTTTATGCTGGCCGGCCTTAATACATTTGCAATATTTTTCAATGGTGCATACTTTCTAAACGCAATGACCCTGTGCATTGTTGGAAGTTGGGTAATTGTTCTCGCATTAATCTTCTTTAATAGCGGTGAATTTCTTGCCAGCTTTCGGAAAGAACAGTGGCTGGTGTTCGGGATTGCCTTTGCATTCTGGCTCTGGGTTGGATTATCGATGATTTGGTCGATCAGCCGTGACGCAACATGGATTGAATTTAACCGCACCGGGGGTTATCTGGCCGTTTTTGCTGCCGGTATGGCAATTGGCAGATATCGGTTTTCACGGCGTCTTGCCGTTTTTCTTTTCCTGATAACCGTAACTGCTGCTGCCGTTTATGGTCTCGGACCAAAAACCTTCCCACAACTCATCGAAAATCTGGACAATCTTAGCCGGATAGCCGTGCCAATTGGCTACACCAACGCAATGGGCCTGCTGCTGGCAATGGGATATATAATTTCGATATATCTTTCCACGGTCAGGGATTTTCATTGGGTCTTGCGTTTATTTTCCGTGTTGGCAGCTCCCTTAATTCTCACTTGCTTGTTCTTTACAAACTCACGTGGAGCATTACTGGCACTTTTAACTGGCCTTGTTATTTACTATGTTGTAACACCAGTTCGATTGAGAAGTTTTGGCGTAATGATGCTTTCTTTTTTCCCTGTGACGCTTATCTCCACCTGGAGTAACGGACAGAACGCGCTGATGATGAATTCCATACCTGTGGAAGAAAGGCAGCTGGCAGCCATTCCACTCAGGTTATATCTTCTTATTTCCGTAATCACAGCAGGCGCTGTTTTTTCCATATTCATTATTCTGGGCGGAAAATTCAAATTCCCATCCGTTATTAAAAAAATAGCGGGAGCTACGATTCTTTCATCGATTTCGATATCAATTATTGTGATCGTCACACTAGCAATCAGCTCACTGCCTTCGTTTGGAGATTGGGCTGGAGATGCATATCAGAGATTTCGTTATGGTATGCCTTCAACATATGGCGCTGCCCGGCTTCTGGAAATGAGTACATCGGGACGATGGCTGTTTTGGGAGGAAGCCATGTCAAACTTTCAGGACAATCCAATCCTTGGAACTGGTGGACAGAGTTTTCCTATTGTGCATCTTATGCGCAGGGAGAATGAAGTTTTTGTCAAACAGCCGCACAGTCACCCCTTTCAGCTTCTGACAGAACTGGGACTTGTCGGCTACATCATCGGCATGGCATTTATCGCCGTCAGTCTTGCCTGTTGCACTTTACTCTTATGTAAATTACAAAATCGTTGGGACAGGGCTCTGGCTGGTGCCATCCTCTCTGTAATAGTAGTTTATTTGATTCATGCTGCTTATGAATGGGACTGGAATCTATTTGGGCTTACGATGGTATGGTATCTTTTCACCGGAATTTTGATGGGATGGCTAGCTGTTGTTCAGCAAGATGCTGGAATCAAACAAAATAGCGATTTATCCGACCCAGTTTCTCATGTATCCGGGAAACCCTCCTAAAGCTAATCAACCCCGGTGACGACAAGCCTCGCAGCAGACCTGAGGTTCTGGTTCGGCAAGTCTCCAGGTGTTAAAATATTAATATCCGCGAGAAACCATGGGAGCTCAAGGTCTGGGCAATCCCTTAAATAAGGGCAAAAATTTAAGCGGTCCCCGGCGCTTGGCCGGCGGTGCCAGGAAGCAGATGAGATTATGTCGGGTAAGAGCAGTCTGCCCCGCTGGATTCTTTTGATTGATATCATGGCAGGCCTATGTGCGATCTTTTTCGCCTTCCTCATCGTGCGGATCGAGCCATCACTGGCGGTCCACGGCAATGTATCGCTGAATTCGCTGGACTATATTTTCTATGTCAGTTTTGTGGTAATGACGCTGACCAGCATAGCTCTTGGCGGCGACTATCTGGTCTCAAAAAGGTATTCGAGGCTGACTGATATCAGCCTGGTATTACGGAGCGCCGTGATCGCCTTTGTTCTTCTGGTAAGTTCCGCATTCGTGCTCGAGGATTTTATCTTCTCGGAATATTATGAGTTTTCCCGGCCGGGAATCCTCATACTCACCGTCTCCTTTACCTTTATGTTACTGACGATAAGGCTTGTCGCGCATCACACTCAGGCTCATCTGTTTGGTACCGGCTCGTGGCGCAGGAAGATGGTCATTGTGGGCGCTGGTCCGCAGGGCGTCGAGGTTTACAGGCACCTTAAGGCCAAGAACTGGCTTGGGGTTAAATGCATAGGTTTCATCGATCAGAACGCGTTGAAGTCTCCTGTGGAGGATGCGCCGCTTCTGGGGCGCGTTGAAGATCTTTCAACAGTCGTCATCGACCAGGATGTCGAGGAGATCGTTATCGCGCTGCCCCCGGAAGAGCATGTACTTATGGAGCGGATCGTCAACAATGGTGTGCGGCGCGACGTGAAGGTCCGCATCATCCCTGACTCTTTCGCGTACCCCTACAGCGACATAGATATACAGGAATATGATGGACTGGCAATGATTGACGTCAAGCAGACGAACCTGGACGCAATGCACAGCGGGCTGAAAAGATTGATGGATATCGTCCTGGCTATCATCATGCTGATAATCCACTCGCCGCTCTGGGCCGTTACCGTCATCCTGATTCGGGTTACATCAAAGGGGCCGGCGCTCTACAGGCAGACGAGGCTGGGCAAGGACGGTGAGGCTTTCGAAATGCTGAAGTTCAGATCGATGGTGGAAGGTGCCCATGAGATGCGCAATGATCTGAAGCGAAGCAATGAAGCATCCGGGCCTATCTTCAAGATGAAGGAAGACCCGCGCATTACCCGCATCGGCAGGCTTCTGCGGCGGACGAGCCTTGACGAATTACCCCAGTTTCTGAATGTCCTCCAGGGAGACATGAGCATTGTCGGCCCGCGGCCGCCGCTCCCTGATGAGGTAGGACGCTACCAGTCGCATCATCTCAAGCGTCTTGCCGTAAGGCCGGGAGTCACTGGGCTGTGGCAGGTCAGCGGCCGTGACAGGCGAGACTTCGAGGAGATGTCGAGGCTTGATCTCTACTACATCGAGAACTGGTCCATAAGGCTGGACATGAAGATAATCCTGAAGACGGTTCCCACCGTTCTAAGTCGCAAGGGCGCGTATTAGGAAAGACTGTTGACCTTTAAGAGGCGTTGCCAGTTGAGCCGTGACAGGTTTTTCAGGCGGCAGGTTGATTTTCGAGCAATGTACCGGAAGTCAGCCGGCCCTTGACGATCAGCCTGTGTGACGTATCCCATGGCGGATCACAGGTGATAAGGGTAATCGAATCATAGCCTTGCGGCTGAAGATCGCTGACATCTTCGGGAACTGTCAGCCGCGTGCCGACTATCACATATTTAAAGACTCCGTAGGATGTCTGCAGCGTAACCTCGTCCCCTTCACCCACTTCATCAAGGTTGAGAAAAGGACCACCGTACAGCACCCTGTCGCCGGCTACACCGAAGTTGCCTCCCATGCCGGGCAGCGGGGTCTCCTCAAGATGGCCGGGTCCCTTGCGAAGTGATCCTTCCGTCGTGCCTTCGACCACGATCGCGTTTACGCCGATTTTCGGGATCTCGATACGGGCGATCGTCTGCTCGCTGGTCAAGCGGGATTTTGTCAGGATCGCAAGCTGGCGGAGTTTTTCGGTGTCCGCCTGGCCTTTGAGCCTGTCCATGACATCCTTGTTCAGGGTCAGCGCCGCAGCCGACTCCTGCTCGAAGGAGCTCGACAAACCTCTCTGGTCATACCATCCCCAGACCCATGTAGCTGGTACGTACAAGAGTATGCCGACACCGACGACCATGAGGATTATGCCTGTTATGGCAAGTATGCTGACTGATTTAATCATTGGAAATGGGAAATTCAATCCTTCTCTTATAGCATAGAGAAGCTTGCCTGCATTCTCAAGGAAGCTTTTTTGTTATCGTTCGCTAGCCTTATGATGACTTGAGTATACTAAATAACAACAACTGAGCATCTAATCCTGGAGACTAAAAGATGCATTTTATAGATACACATTGCCATATTGTTTCGGGTGTGGATGACGGGGCTGCATCCGTCGACGTGAGCCTTGAGATGGCTCAATTGGCAATTAAAGACGGGATATCCACGATTATCGCTACACCACACATCGTAGAGGGCATTTACGACGGCGTGGACCTGCAGAAACGCCTGGATGCCCTCGGTATCGCATTGGTTGAAAAGGAAATCGATCTGAAGCTGGTAGCGGGAGCCGAAGTACCCATGAGCGCCTGCATGGCTGGCGACAAACAGATACTCGAGGGCCTGACGCTTGGAGACGGACCTTGCCTGCTGATGGAAACCTCAGACACCAGTTATGATCAGGTTGCCCGTGCCGCATACCAGGTGAGATTGTGCGGGCTTCTGCCGGTGCTCGCGCATCCCGAGAGGACTGCGTTCGTGCAAAAGGATCCCGGAAGGCTGGAGCAGCTTCTCGGCAACGGCGATGTTTTCTGCCAGATAACAGCGGCAAGCTTTGAAGGGCTATTCGGCAGGACCGTGCAGAAGACGGCCTGGTCCATGCTCAAGTCGGGGATGGTCCACCTTGTCGCGTCTGACGCCCATTCAGCCGGCAGACGCAGCCCACACCTGTCGACCAGCCACAGCCTTATTATCAAGTCGGTCGGGGAAGAAAAAGCCTCCGTGATATTTCAGGAAAATCCGCAACGGGTCCTGGCCGGGAACAAGTTGCTGCAGGCGCCAGCCGGCACTGGCGGCGAAGTTTCAATACGGGGCTTTCTGGCAAGGCTTCTGGGAAGATGACGCACAGCCGGACCGTTAATCCCTGAAGCGGGAAGATATATTGTTCCTGGAAGCATTGAGAAATATAAATCGCAGAAGGTTTCGCACATTCCTGACAGTGCTTGGAATCTCAATAGGCATTATCGCACTCACCGTGATGGGCAGTCTGTCGGAGTTCATGAGCCGGATGGTGCAGGTTTCGCTTGAGGACGCCCGCAATACGGTGACGGTGCAGCCGAAATATTCGCTGGGGGCGCCGGGCAGCGGTACGATCTCCCTTGAAAGCCAGAACCGCATCAGGGAGATGCCGGAAGTCGAGAAGGTCATCCCCTGGGTAGTGACGGCTCTAGGTGGAAAGGATGATACTGAAGACACGGGAGGGTTCTCGGGACTTGCAGGCTTTCCGCCCGAGGAAACCGCGAGGCGTTTTAAAAACATAGAACTGGAAAGCGGCTCATACCTTGAAGGCGGTGACTCGGTTGCGATCCTGGTGGGGCATGCGGTTGCCATGAAGTATGACCTCCACGTCGGAGACATCATCAATTTTCGGGGTATGAATTTCTATGTCAAGGGGATATTCAAGCCTTACGAAGGGCTTTTCACAAACGGAAGCGTAGTCGCGCCGCTGGAGACAGTCAGGCGCCTCGCGCTGCTGCCGCCACAGGCTGTTGTCCTTAATATCATCCCCCGGGAAAATACCGATACCGAAGCGCTGGCTGACCGCATAAACGAAGAGCTGACCGACGTCAAGGCCCTGTCACCGAAAAAGAGCGAAGAGCAGGCGAACCGTAGCCTGTTGATATTCAGGGCGATGGTTCTGGGGCTGGCGGTAATCTCTCTGGTTGTCGGTGGTGTTGCTACCACTAACACAATGGTCATGGCTATTTCTGAAAGAACGCGCGAGATCGGGCTGAAAAAAGCCCTTGGCGCCCCCGACCGGGCTATTCTGCTCGAATATGTGACCGAGGCTACCATCATCGGCCTTATTGCCGGCGTGGTTGGTCTGGCTGTCGGAGCAGCCGCGACTGTCGGACTGAATATGCTGACCAGCAGCCAGTTCGGCCTCGAAATATTCCGAATTACCTTGCGCCTGGGAATTTTTACTGTTGTTTTCGCTGTCTGTCTTGGCGCCCTGGCCGGGTTTTTCCCTGCCTTGAGAGCCGCGCTCCTCAATCCAGTCAAGGCGCTCAGAACCCAGTAATCCTCTCATTTTCCTTTTTGAAAGAACGATAAGTCACTTATAATCACCCGCGAATATTGCTATAAGCTAAAGCGCCAGCGTATAGTGGCCGACTTATCCCATGTCAGGGCACTCCAACCGGGATTTCCGGTGAACATGGGCGAAGTAGAGAGAACATTGAGCGGGGGGCAAAGAGAGGGAGGCACTTTCCTTGATTCCCCATCTTCTTGTCAGCAGGAGGAGACTCTTCCTTTTGTGCTGATGACGCTCGCCGGTGAGAATTTTGCCATAGAGATAAACAAGGTGCGGGAAATAATCCGCGTTCCCAAAGTCACATGGATACCTGGAGCAGCTTCATATATCAAGGGAGTTTTCAATCTGAGGGGAAGGGTCGTGGCTGTGATTGACCTTGCGGTACTGATTTCTCTTCCCGATTCCGTTCCAGGCGATCAGAGCCGCATTGTCATTGTTGACTCAAAGGACGGGCAGGTGGGTATCCTGGTCGACAGCGTCAGTCGGGTAGAGGAAATCGTCCCTTCATCAATCGAACAGCCAATGAGAACCCTGGATGAAAAACAGAGAAACTTTGTGATAGCTCAGGCCAGTATCAATGGCGTGATGGTTGGAATGCTGGATATCGACCAGATAGTCGAAGAGACCCGATCGGCATAGAGGGTTATAAAACGGATTTGGGGGGCGTTCGAATATGAAAGATGCATTGGGCAGACTCATGCACGGTTCCGGCGAGGCATATATAGAACAGGACAAGCTGTACAGCCTGTCTGGAAGAACTTTCGTGGTGGCATGATGTTGAATATTTTCAGAAAGAGCATACAGGCGAAGATCATGGGGATGGTGGCGCTGATCCTGACGGTTGGATTTGTTGTCTTCGCACTGATCAGTATCAGGCATGAAGAGTCAGACCTGGTGATGCAGCAGGAAGACAGCAACCACGTTCTTGCCACCGCAGTGTCAAACAGCCTTAAGACAAGCATGCTGGCCGGCAAACAGGACCTGACAGTACAGGCATTGGACAGCCTGAAGGGAATCGGCGATGTCCGGCAGGTAAGAGTCTTCAGTACCAATGGCAAGGAATCATTCGGTGGCGGTGGCACCTTGTCAGCCGCTGGCTCTGATCAGCTTTCCAGGGTACTGCGTTCCGGCGAAAGGGCGGAGTTTTACGAAGATGAAGGTGCGAATCGCGTCTTGACCGAGATACATCCCTTGCCAAACGAGGCTGCATGTCAAACATGCCATACGGATGCAGGCATAGTGCAAGGCGCGATTATGGTTTCAACGTCGACGAAACGAGTTGACGAGGCCGTCTCGTCAAACAAGATATATACGATTGTCGCCTTATCAATTCTGCTGGCGCTTATTCTCGGGTGTCTGTGGGCGGTTCTTTCGGTGACTATCGTAAAACCGCTGAGGAGTGTTGTTTCCGCCATCAAACGCATCGCCGCCGGAGATCTCACGGAGCGCGTACCGGCAAAATCATCTGATGAGCTAGGCGTACTTGCGTCTAACTTCAACGAGATGACCCAGAGCCTCAGCGATCTCAGCACAAAAATCATGGAAACAGGCGAGCAGACGAGTTCCGCATCAGCTGAGATTTCAGCGACCGTCGAGCAGCAGGCAAGCACATCCGCGGAACAATCATCAGCTGTTGCGGAGACTACGGCCACCATCGAGGAATTGGCAGGGACAGCGCGGCAGATCGCTGACACTGCCAAGTCAGTCTCAAGGGTTGCTGATGAGACATTGACTCACGCCAGGCAGGGACATGAAGCGGTGGCGGCGACTCTCGAAGGCATGGAAAAAATAAATCAGAAGGTAAACAAGGTCGCGGAAAAGACCCTCTCGCTGGGAGAAAAATCCCAGAGGGTGGGAACGATTCTCGAGATTATCAACAACATCGCCGACCAGACGAACCTCCTGGCCCTGAATGCGGCGGTCGAGGCTGCCAGGGCAGGGGACCAGGGACGCGGTTTTGCAGTTGTTGCCGGCGAAGTGCGGCGCCTGGCGGAAGAAAGCGTAGAAGCAACCGCCAAGATCAAGACTCTTATTGACGAAATCCAGGCCGAGACCAACAGCACCATCATGGCTACGGAGGAAAGCTCCAAGGAAGTCGCGTTAGGTGTTTCGCTCGCTAACAACGCCGGTCAATCGCTGGAGAGCATTCTCGAAGTTGTAGCGGAGAACACAACGGCGGCAAAAGAGATATCCATCGCCACACAACAGCAGAAGAGCGCCAGTGAGCAGGTCGTAGTCGCAATGACAAGCATATCCGAAGCCAGCAAGCAGCAGGCGAGCGGCGCGGGCCAGACTGCGGCGGCCACAAAGCAGCTCAATAGCGCGGCGGCTGAATTACGTTCCGCCATAGCAAAATTCAAGGTCAGATAAGGTGCTGGGCTAAAACATTGAGAGCGCCGGCGGTAAAAGCAATATCAGATGAATTTATTGCATTCGCCGGTTTGAGACCGGCGAATGCTTTTAAAGGAGAACGAATAAACCATGGATGATTGGGCGAACGACCAGGAGTTTCTGCAGACCTTCAGGGCTGAAGCCGAGGAGAGGCTGAAAAACCTGACAGAAGGCTTTGTGGCGCTGGAAGAATCTCCGGGTAACGAAGAGGTGATCAAAAGCCTGTTCAGGGAAGCGCACACGCTCAAGGGCTCAGCCGGGATGATGGGATTAGTGGCAATAAAAGAGCTGGCCCATAAAGCAGAGGATATTCTAACTGCCGTGCAAAACAGCCAGATCGAACTCAACCAGGAAATCACAACCCTGATGCTTGAGAGTCTTGACCGAATGTATGTTCTGCTGCCATCGCAGGATGAGCCTTCGAAGCCCGAACCTGATATTTCAGATCTGCTCAATCGGCTCGGAGGCGTTCTCGGTAAGAGTACTCCGGTTGAAATAGCAAAGACAGCCGGCGCGCAACCCGCTCCGGCTGTTATTACTGATATCCCGCCTGCAGCAGTGGAAGAAAATATGGAACAGCGGGTCTCTGAAATAGTATCTCCGGAAAATACCAGAACGCAGACTGCGCAGAATACATCGATGGACACATCCGCGCTTTCTGAGAAAAGAGCTGATCCGACGATCAGGGTGAACATCGAACGCCTCGACAAGCTGCTCAATCTCATGGGTGAGATACTTGTAAACCAGATAGACACCGAAGGACAGGTGAAGGAGCTTACCGCGATTCAGTCCAAGACCAGGGAGATGCGATCGATATTCAGCTCCCTTGTGGAGCAGGCTGATCAGCTCAAGGGAGGCGCCGGGCCTGATGATCTTGCTTCCTTCAGCGAGATGTTAAACCAGGCTCTGACCGAGGCGACGGGAGTGGCCGACCACCTCGAGTCGACAGCCTCACATCTTAAGGAAAATACCGCAAGCAGGCGCCTTGCTCTTGATGAACTCCAGGATCGCACACTGCATGTGAGGATGCTCCCACTGAGCACGATACTGGGCGCTTATAGCAGGGTAGTCAGGGACGCGTCGAGGTCCGGTTCCAAAAAGGTGCGCCTTGAAATAAAGGGTGAGGAGACAGAGCTCGACAAGCGGATACTGGAGCAGATAAGCGATCCGCTGATGCACATAATTCGTAACTGTGTCGACCACGGCATCGAGATTCCTTCTGTCAGAAAAGACGGAGGGAAGGCAGAACAGGGCACTGTCAGTATCACGGCCTCGCAGCGCGGAGACAGGGTCGAGATTCAGATTGAAGACGACGGCGCCGGGATCGATCCCGAAAGACTGCAGCAGACGGCCCGCAAGAAGGGCGTACTTTCTGAAAGAGATGAGTTGACAGATGAAGAGGCCATGGATCTTATCTTCAGGCCCGGGTTCTCAACCGCAGAGATAATCACTGATATCTCAGGCCGTGGAGTCGGACTTGATGTAGTCAAAAACAATATCGAAAAGCTCGAGGGTTCCGTATCGCTGGTATCAACGCCTGGCAGCGGAACAAGATTCACAGTATCGCTGCCGGTAACACTGGCTGTTATCTCCGGACTCCTTGTCGAGTGTAACGACTCGAAGTTCGTGATTCCACTGGGATCAGTGAAGGAAATGGTGTCGCTGAGGGATGAGGAAATACAGACGATAGGGAACCACAAGGGATTCCTGGTCAGGGAAAATGCCATCCCGTTGCTGGATCTTCTTGATTTTCTCGGAGGCGGCCCGACGGAATCCGGAAAAGGAAAAACCAATGTCGTGATTGTCGGCTCCGACAGGCATATGGCCGGCCTGCACGTACAAAGGCTGATCGGAGAACAGGAAGTCGTTATCAAGCCACTGGACCGCTTTCTTTCAAAGAGGAATTCAGTAGCTGGTGTGACTATTCTTGGCGATGGTGAGGTCGTTGTGGTGCTGAATATCAGCGAGCTCGTTCACAGCATCAAAAAATCGGGCATTGTCTCGGACAGGCATGAGCCGATCCTGAAGAAAGAAAATATCGAACAGAAGAAATCCATCCTTGTGGTAGAGGATTCTCTGGTGATCAGGGAACTGCAGCGAAACATCCTTGAGGCTGCGGGCTATGAAGTGCGAACTGCGGTGGACGGTGAGGATGCATTTTCCCGCCTGAGCCAGGAATCCGTGGATTGCGTCGTCACCGACGTCGAGATGCCGCGCATGAACGGCTTCGATCTGACTTCCAAGATAAGAAAGACTGAGGATCTGACAGTCATACCGGTGATTATCGTAACATCCTGCTCAAGTGAAGAAGATATGCAGAAGGGGATCGATGCCGGAGCGAACGCATATGTGATCAAGGGGACTTTTAACCAGCAGAAGCTGCTCGATACAATCGAAAGGCTGGTCGCCTGATGCACAATATCGATATCGAGGACGCTCCAGGATCGCAGAAAGCAAAAAGTATCAGGGTTCTGGTCGCCGACGATTCGTCAACAGTCAGGTTGATGCTTTGCCGGATGCTTGAGTCGGATTCCAGCATCAAGGTAGTCGGAACCGCGAGTAATGGCAGGGAAGCGGTCGAGCAGGTAGCAATGCTCAAACCGGACATGGTGACAATGGATGTAAACATGCCGGTAATGGACGGTCTTGCGGCTATAGAACACATAATGGCCTACAATCCGCTTCCGGTACTTGTTGTAAGTTCGGTGGTCGACAAGCAGAACACTTCCAACGCCGCAAAGGCATTGGGGGCAGGGGCAGTCGACGTCATCTCAAAACCGGAACCTAAATCAGTGGAAGAATTCAATGAAGTGGCCGCCGATCTGCGCGCAAAGATCAAGCTTCTTTCAAGAGTGCGCGTCATCACTCACCCACGCGCGCGGTTGCTGTCCAGTGATTCGAAGACACATCTTGAAGTCGTAAAAGATACTGATGCCGGATTCAGGAAAATAATAGCAATCGGTTCGTCAACCGGCGGCCCCCAGGCTCTGCAAAGGATTCTCTGCAGCCTGCCTGAAGATCTAAATGCCGGAGTCGTTATAGTTCAGCACATAGCAAAAGGTTTTACCGAAGGTCTGGTCGAGTGGCTTAGCCATACATGCAAGATGGCTATCAAGATAGGTGTAAACGGGCAGCTGATCCGTCCGGGTGAGATTACTATAGCGCCTGACGAGATACATATGATTGTAACTTCAGGGGGCCGGATAGGGCTCGTCGAGAAGCATATTTCCGGGCCTCATAAGCCATCGGCCGATGTTTTGCTTGAATCAGTGGCGGATGTTTATGGAAGCAACGCGATCGGCGTGATCCTTACCGGGATGGGCAGGGATGGAGCGCAGGGCATCAAGGCGATCCATGAGCGCGGAGGCCATACGATAGCCCAGGACGAAAATACGTCCGTTATCTTCAGCATGGCCAAGGAAGCAATAAAGCTTGGAGGCGTAGAGAAAGTCTCTCCTTTGACCGAAATCAGTAATATAATTGTGAGCTTTATCTAGCGAGGATCCTTTGGAAGCTGCACAGGAAAAAGTAAATCCCATTCGTATACTCGTCGCGGAAGACAGCCCGACCCAGAGACAGATAATCCGGTCGGTGCTGAGCCGTGAAGGTTACGATGTCGTCATGGCCAGCGATGGCATCGAGGCGATCACCCAGGCGCTCCATGAAAGCCCCGATCTCATCGTCCTTGATATAGAGATGCCAAAAATGAACGGATACCAGGTCTGCCGCCTGCTTAAGGACGACCATAGGACTTTTCATATACCCGTTGTGATGTTGACGAGCAAAAGCCAGGAGACAGACAAGTTCTGGGGTTTGAAGACCGGGGCCGACCGTTACGTGACCAAGGATTTCAAATTGACGGGTCTTGCCACGACAGTACGCGAGATACTGGAGCATAAAGGCATCAACGCCGGAGCCGCGCATTCAATTTCTGGCAACGGAATGCCGGGACAACAGGATGTCGATGTTTTGTCACGTGTCAATGATCTACTGGATCGCAAGCTCTACGAGGCGACCATAATCAATGAAATAAGCAAGCTGAACACACTGAGCGAAGACTGCGGCATAACGGTCAATTCAGTACTATCTGTTATCGCCAAGGTAACCGACTGTTTTGTCTGCTCAGTCTTTTTCATCGATGAGCTCGAACTGATAGTCCATGTACAGAGTCCGGTTGGAACTGATTTTTTTGAAGAGTCTCGTTTACACGCGTTCGAAGCGGCCAGGCCATTGCTCGCTCCTGGAACAAACATGTCGCAAGTCAGCGAAGTCCGGGATGCGGACCATGCGTTTATCGAGGGCAATAACCCGGATTGTGACGAGGTCAGGTCTGTAATGACGATTCCTCTCAAGGCAAGAGGCCAGACAATAGCCCTGCTAACACTGACGAGTCCGCGCAGTAATGCTTTTTCTGACGAGATCCACAGGGTGCTGGAGATAATTGAATATCCGGTGAGCGTCGTCGTGGATAATGCCCGCCTGCATGAAGGCACGAAACGCCTTGCGATAACCGACGGTCTTACTCGACTGTTCAATCACCGTCATTTCTATGAACTTCTTGAGCAGGAGTTTCAGCGCACCAGGCGTTACAAGACAAATCTGTCGATGATCATGATAGATATAGATTTCTTCAAGCATATAAACGACACATATGGTCATCAGGCGGGGGATGAAATTTTAAAAGAGCTTGCGAATGTGATCTCGCGTGAAGTCAGGGAGGTCGACCTGCTTGCAAGATACGGCGGTGAGGAGTTCGCGGTGCTGCTTCCCCAGACGAATATCGAAAAGGCGCAGGAAGTGGCGGAGCGCATCAGAAAATCTGTGGAAAAACACGAATTCGATTCCCTTGAAAGCATTATCAAGGTAACGATAAGCATCGGAGTCGCCGGTTATCCGGAAAACAAGGTAAACAGCCAGACGGAACTCGTGCAGGTCGCTGACGCCGCGCTGTACAAGGCCAAGGCGTCCGGCAAGAACTGCGTGATCATAGGCGGTGCGGATTGATACCCAGGAAGAAATTGGAACTGACGGAAAAAGATTTTGAGCGTTTCCGCAGGATAATCGACCAGGCGAGCGGCATTTTCTTCGATCGCAGCAAATGGGAACTGCTGAGGCTGGGTCTTACGGACAGGGCGGAAGCTACGGACGCGGCAAGCCTCTCTGATTATTACGAGATAATCACTGATAAGGCGGACGGTGAGGAGGAACTCAGGCGGCTGCTTGATCATCTCTCCGTTCAGGAGACGCAGTTCTTCCGCAACCTGCCGCAGTTCGATGCCCTGCGAAAATATGTCATACCCGAGATCGCCCGCCGCAAGAAGGATGGCCACCGCAGTCTCCGCCTGTGGAGTGCCGGGTGTTCAACAGGGCAGGAGGCGTACTCACTTGCAATGTCGGCTCTCGACATACTTCCAGATCCCGAATCGTGGAACATACAGATTCTCGGCACCGACTTAAACCAGCAGGCACTTCTGCAGGCGGAAAAGGGATGGTATCCGGAGAAAAGGCTTATCGGTATCGATAGATCACATCGTGAAAGATATTTCCGTCCCCTGGATGGTGGGTTTGTCGTAACCGAACCTGTCAGGCGGATGGTTCACTTTGCCAGGCACAATATGGTCAACGATCAATTGCCGATGTCGATTTTTGGCACATGCGATGTAGTTTTCTGCCGCAATGTGATTATTTATTTTACGCATGACACCGCCAAATACGTGATTGAGCATTTCTTCGATATCATGAATCCAGGCGGCTATCTGTTCCTCGGCCATTCGGAAACGCTCTGGAAGATGTCAGCGAAATACAGCCTCGTGGAAATGGGTGACGCGTTTATTTACAAGAAATCACTGCCACGGTCAATCGAAGGCAGGCGCTTTATTCCGGACCGCAGGATACGCGAGGCCCCGCTCCCGATAAATGTTCAGGAGGATCGCCGTATCAAGGTTTCGCGACGTGATGTCACCGGTGTCGAAGAACTGATAAACATGCAGGAGGCGCAGGTACCATCGAAAGAAGCTGACGCTGAGTCGGAGGAACCCAACATCAGGAAAGCGAGGTCACTACTGGAGCTGGGAGAATATGACAAGGCTTCCGAATGCCTGGCTGACGCGGTTAAGCACGACGGAACCAACGCCGAACTTTTCTTCCTTCAGGGCCTGGCTCTTGAAAAGGCGAATCATTTTGATGAAGCCACGGAATCATACCGCAAGTCTGTATATTGTGACGAGAACTACAGCATTGCATATTTTCACATGGCAAGCGTGCTCGAGCATGCCGGAAACCTCAAGGCGGCTGTGAGGGAATACAGGAACGCGGCCAGAAGCATGAGAAAGGACCCCGTGGAGCGTTGGGATAATTATTTTGACACTTATGACATGGAATCAGTCATAAACCTCTGTGAATGGAAGATAGAAAACCTCGCAAGCCTCGAAGATTAACGGCAATTCCGCTAAAGCAAATTCTCCATTCAGTATGGTAACATTCAGGTCCTGGAACGGACGCAGCTTTTTCTTTTCTCGATTTTGTCAGGGCTCTCATTGGATCTGCACTCGTATGATAGGATTTCAAATTGCCCCATATTGAGGTTTTGAGAATCGAAACGAGGAGCTGAGGGATATTGGTTTCACACGATGACGTTAAGTATGTTGCCAGGCTTGCCAGACTGAGTGTCGAAGATGCCGAGCTGGACAGGTATTTGGGGCAGCTTTCCTCAATACTCAACCATATAGACAAGATATCCGAACTCGACCTCACTGACGTTGAGCCGACCTCACATGTCCTGAAGCTATCCAATGTCTTCCGCGAGGATATATCCCGGGCGGGCGTATCGAAGGAAAGTGCGCTTGCCAACGGGCCTTCGGTTGAAAATGGAGCCTTCCGGGTGCCGACTATCCTGGAAGGATAACGCTGTATGAACCTGCTGCGACTTACAGCTGTAGAAGCTCTCAGAAAAATGGAACAGGGCGCCCTTTCAGCCGTTGATTTGACCGATGCCTATCTTTCCCAGATTGCAGACCACGATGGTGACGTATCCGCCTATCTCAAGGTAACTGGCGAAAGCGCACGCAGTGAAGCTGCCGCCATCGACTCCAGCAGGGGCGACCGGGCTCCATTGGCCGGCTTGCCGACAGCCATCAAGGACGTCCTCTGCACCGAAGGCGTGACCACAACCTGTGGCTCGAAGATCCTGGAGAATTTCGAACCCATTTATACCGCGACGTGCGTGAGAAAGATGATGGACGCGGGCATCGTAACCCTGGGGAAAACGAATATGGATGAGTTTGCCATGGGCTCCTCAACGGAGAACTCGGCTTACGGACCGACCCGCAACCCCTGGGACCTGGGACGGGTGCCGGGCGGTTCAAGCGGAGGGTCCGCCGCCGCGGTCGCAGCCGGCGAGGCGATCTGGGCTCTAGGCTCGGATACAGGCGGCTCGATAAGACAGCCGGCCGCTTTCTGTGGCGTCGTCGGCCTGAAACCTACATATGGCAGCGTATCCCGCTATGGGCTGATTGCTTTTGCATCCTCGTTCGATCAGGTCGGTCCGATCACAAAGAATGTCATGGACGCGGCCCTGATGATGCAGTTTCTCGTGGGAAAAGACCCGCTGGATTCGACGTCGGTAGTTTATCCCACGGATATTCCGCTGCCTGTCGAGCGTGATCTTTCGGGAATCCGAATAGGAATAGTAAAAGAACTGGTCGGGGAGGGGATAGACCCGGGGGTAATGACCGTCTTCAATGAAGCGGTTGAAAAGCTGAAGGCAGCCGGTGCCGTTATTGGTGAGGCCAGCCTTCCGCACTCCGAATATGCCCTGCCGGCTTACTATATCCTTGCGCCGGCTGAGGCGAGCGCGAACCTGGCCCGCTTCGACGGGGTGCGATATGGACTGCGAGCCGGCGAAACCAGTGATATATCGGAGATGTACGAAAAGACGCGAAGCCTGGGTTTCGGTGAAGAGGTCAAACGCAGGATCATGCTCGGCACCTACGCGCTCTCTTCCGGATATTACGATGCCTACTATGGGCAGGCGCAGAAGGTGCGTACTCTTATCGTCCAGGATTTTGAGCGGGCTCTTGCAGAGTTTGACCTTCTGATATCGCCGACCACGCCGACGACCGCTTTTGGGTTAGGTGAGAAGACAGACGATCCGCTTACGATGTACAAATCCGACATCTGCACGATTCCCGTGAATCTCGCCGGTCTGCCAGCCATCTCGATTCCGGCCGGACTTTCGAAAGGTCTTCCTGTCGGTTTCCAGATAATCGGGAAAGCGTTCACGGCTCCGCATCTGCTTCAGGCCGCGTACAGCGCCGAGCTGGCATTTGGTTTCGACAAGGTCTCACCGCTGATCGAAAGGCGGGATCATGATGGAATATGAAGCCGTGATAGGTCTTGAGATACACGTAGAGCTTTCCACCGAGAGCAAGATGTTCTGCGGCTGCCGGGTGGAGTTCGGAGGAGAACCCAATACGCGTACCTGCCCGGTTTGTCTGGCGCATCCGGGAGCGCTTCCGGTCATAAACGGCGAGGCGATCCGTTCCATAGCCCGTATCGGCCTGGCGCTTGACTGCTCCATACCGGAAAAGAGCATCTTCCACCGCAAGAATTATTTCTATCCCGATCTTCCGAAGGGTTACCAGATATCGCAGTTCGATCAGCCGTTCGCCGTGGACGGCCACCTCGATGTGACGCTGGAAGACGAGACATATCGTGTCGGCATAGAGAGGGTCCACCAGGAAGAAGATACCGCCAAGAATATCCACGCGGGTGAAAGCGGGCGCATCTCCGGCTCGACTTATTCCATGATAGATTTCAACCGTTCGGGTACGCCGCTGGTCGAGATCGTCACCAGGCCGGAAATCCATTCGCCGCAGGTCGCGCGGGCCTTTCTGAACAAGCTAAAAAACACGCTGCTATACCTCAACGTTTCCGACTGCAACATGGAGGAAGGCTCGCTGCGCTGCGACGCGAACGTCTCAATCAGGCCGGCTGGTGAGACCGGGTTAGGTGTAAAGACAGAGCTTAAGAACATGAACAGTTTCAAATATATCGAGAAGGGGCTCGAGCAGGAAATCGCCAGGCAGGTCGAACTGCTCGAAGCCGGGGACCGCATCGTCCAGCAGACCGTACATTACGATGTGGCAAGCGGAGATATCAGCGCCTTAAGGAGTAAGGAGGAGGCGCACGACTATCGCTACTTCCCGGAACCTGACCTCGTGCCGATCATCGCCTCCGCGGAGTTTGTGGAAGAAATCAGGTCCGGCATACCTGAGCTTCCCCATGCGCGCGCGCAAAGATATATAAGCACATTCGGGTTGTCCGATTACAACGCAGAGGTGATCACATCAAGCCGTGATCTGGCTGACTACTTTGAGGAGACCGTTGCTCATCACGACGACGCCAAAGCCGTCAGCAACTGGATTATGGGCGAGCTGCTGGGTTATCTGAACGCGACCGGGCAGGACCTTTCTGAATGCAAGGTGACGCCTGAGGAGCTTGCGGCACTGCTCGGAATGATCAGGTCCGGCAAAGTCAGCCAGAATATCGGCAAGGAAGTCTTTATCGAGATGTGTGACACCGGCTCAAAGGCCGTCGATATCGTGGCAACGAAGGGGCTTACGCAGATATCGGACGAATCCGAACTCGAGACTCTGGCCGACAGTGTGATCGAAGCCAATCCGGCGCAGGTCGAGCAGTATCGCGCCGGCAAGCAGCAGGTTCTCGGCTTTTTTGTAGGACAGATCATGAAGGAGACGAAAGGCAGGGCCAACCCTGCGGTTGTCAATCAGATCCTTAAGAAGAAGCTGGCCTGATAAGAAGATGAGCCGTTTTATCCCCGCGACGATGATGACACAGCACCCGGACAGCGCGTCGCGTTACGTTCCCGTGCGCGACGAGCCAAGGGAAGCAATCGATGCCCTGACCGAGCAGCCGATCGGGCTCGGCCTGGAAGAGATAATGGTCGATTACGAGGGCAAGCTGACCCCCTATCACCAGACAGCCGAGATATCCCTGGGTTTGATGGAGCGCGGGCTGGTACCCGGTGAAAATGTGGCGGTCACGCCGCGGGTTCCGAGCGCCACGCAGGAGACTGCTTTTCACCAGCTGATGGCGCTGATGTCCGTGATTGAATCCAACTACCAGCTTTCCGCGTCGGGAAGCAATGGCGCCATCCGCGAGGTCGTTGTGCCCATGGTCGAGACCGCTTCGGAGCTACTCGATGTGCGCCGTCGCATCCAGGATGTCACTGAGCTGGGACACAAGGAGTTCGGCATATCGCGTGATCCCAACGCTGTTCAGGTCATTCCTCTCATCGAGGAAGTTCCTGAGCTGCTTACAGCAGGCCGCCTGACAGGTGAGTACCTGACGCGGGCCAGGGAAGCGGGTTACAAGGTGGACGACCTGAGGATAATGCTGGGGCGAAGCGACTCGGCGATGATTTACGGCATGGTCGCCTCGGTACTGGCGGTCAAAGTGGCGATCTCGGACTGCTTTGCGACAGGAAGTGAGCATGGTGTTGAGATCTATCCGATATTCGGCGGCGGCGTGTTGCCCTTTCGCGGGCATGTAAGCCTTGATAATTTCGAACGCCTTACGTCCGATTTCGCCGGAATAAGAACGGTGACAGTCCAGTCCGGCCTGCGCTATGACTGCGACAGTGAAGCGGCGCGCCAGGTAGCGCTGAAGGCGCGGGACGTGCTTCCGGGGGCGCCTTCGCTGGCATACAGTCCCGCGCAGCGCGACGAACTGACATCCCTGCTAGGCATATTCACGAAACCATATCTTGAAAGCTTCAACGAACTCCTCCCGATCGTGATCGCGCTTTCAGACCTCATCCCCAGGCAGCGTGACCGCCTGGCGAGAAAGAGTGCAGTCGGCTACGCGCGCGCGGCGGCGCAGCCGGACAAACTGGCGAAGGAGATCGGCGATCCGGAAATAGCTGCAGGAATCGCCGCCATTAAAGCCACTGGAGCCACGAACCTGCCCCGGGCCATAAGCTTTACCGGCGCTTTATATTCAATAGGTTTACCGCCTGAGTTCATCGGTACTGGCCGCGCCCTGGCCGATCTTGCGCGGCGTGGGGGAGACGAGGCGGTAAGCCGCCTGCTGCAGCTCTATCCTGGCATAAGGGCCGATATGGCCAAGGCCGCACGCTATGCCAACATGGAGACCGCGTCACAGCATCTGCCTGATTCCCTGGTGTCACAGATCTCCGCCGACATGGAAGAGGTCTCGAAGCACCTTGGTATCGGCATCGGCCCGTCATCGGCGGACGACCGCCGTTATCACGTGTTGCTGGAAACGCTGCAACCGATGATGAAGCAGTTTACCGCCAAAAGCGATGAGTGGAGCGGGGAGAATGACGACCGGGACCTCGTCACCGAGTGGATCTGCCGCCTGGGACGAATCAGGGGCAGCCTGGGATAAAGGTTCCCGTTTGCCGTATGAGAACAGCTCAGCCCTGACAAAGAATCGAAACTGATATCGATAATCGGGCGTCCGCACGGCCGCCCGGCTTGTTATGGGTCCATTTCTTGCGGTATTATTTGGGTTCGTCCGCGTCGCGGACGTAACTCACTGGGAGATTCCAAAACCTTATGAACATGTCAAAAGAAGATTATCTGAATAACTTTATTCTCCAGGGTGCGGTACTGAACCCGGAGAACAAGATAAAGATTGACGACACTACCCTGCGCGACGGAGAACAGACCGCGGGCGTGGTTTTCGCAAACCAGGAAAAGGTGCGTATCGCCAGGCTGCTGGATGAGGTCGGCGTTCACCAGATAGAAGTGGGCATACCGGCCATGGGCGGGGATGAGAAGAAGACTATCAAGCACATCGCCGGCCTGGGCCTGAACGCCAGCATACTTGCCTGGAACCGCGCCGTCATCAGTGACATCCAGCATTCGCTGGACTGCGGCGTGAACGCGGTAGCCATATCGATGTCCGCCTCGGACATACATATCGAGCACAAACTGAAGAAATCGCGGGCCTGGGTGCTCGAATCGATAAAGAAGGCTGTGGACTTTGCCAAGGCCAATAACGTCTATGTCTCGGTGAACGCCGAAGACGCGTCACGAGCTGACCTTGACTTTCTGGCGCGGTTCGCCAAGGCCGCACAGGAGCAGGGCGCGGATCGCATCCGTTTTTGCGACACGGTCGGGATCCTCGATCCTTTCGACACATATAATGTCATCGCTTTCCTGCACAAGAACGTGGATATCGATGTTGAGATGCATACTCACAATGATTTCGGAATGGCGACAGCCAACGCCCTGGCCGGTATCAAGGCCGGAGCTACATATGTGAATACGACCGTGAATGGACTGGGGGAGAGGGCGGGCAACGCGGCCCTCGAGGAAGTGGTCATGGCGCTGAAATATATATCCAAGGTTAATCTCGGACTTCATACCGAGCGTTTTCGGGAGCTTTCCGAATATGTCGCGGGAGCATCGGCGCGTAACATCCCGGTGTGGAAACCTATTGTGGGCGCGAATGTCTTCGCGCACGAATCAGGCATCCACGCGGACGGCGTAATCAAGAATCCTCTCAATTATGAGGTTTTCAGTCCGGAAGAAGTAGGTCTGGAACGGCAGCTGGTCATCGGAAAACACTCCGGCACAAGATCCATCAAGATGAAGTTCAAGGAATTTCTGATCGAGCTAAGTGACGACGAGAGCCAGGAGATATTGCGGCTGGCGCGAAAGCTCGCGGTTGAGCTCAAGCGAGGCCTTTTCGAAAAAGAACTCATGTATATCTACAAGGACTACAAGGCCCACAAGGAGGCCACCGGGGCAAGCAGTGGCTAGTACGCTAGCCGAAAAGATCATAGCGGCCCACGTGGGCCGTGATGTGAAACCCGGCGAGATAGTGGTTACCAGCGTTGATGTTACTGCGCTTCAGGATGGAACCGGGCCGCTTGCGCTCCAGCAACTCGAAGAGCTTGATCTGGTACGTGCTGAAAATCCGGCAAAGACTGTTCTGTTTATCGATCATGCTGCCCCAAGCCCCCGCAAGGAACTTTCCAATGCGCATATATCGCTGCGGGAATTCGCGGCGAAAACCGGCGCGGTCCTTTCCGAGATAAACGAAGGCGTCTGCCACCAGCGGCTGGTCGAGAGTTTTGCCTCTCCTGGAGACATTCTCATCGGCGCTGATTCCCATACATGTACTTCCGGAGCGCTGGCTGCCTTTGCTACCGGTATGGGTTCCACGGATGTAGGCATCGGCATCGCCACGGGCAAGACCTGGCTGAAAGTACCGGATACGCTTCGGGTTGAGATAACCGGGGAATTCAGGCCGGGTGTCTATGCCAAGGATCTCATCCTGCACCTTATCGGCATGATCGGGGCTGATGGAGCTACTTACATGGCTCTGGAATTTGGAGGGCCCGGCGCGGAAGCAATGACCATGTCGGAACGTTTCACGCTTGCCAATATGGCCGTTGAGGCCGGAGGCAAGACGGGACTTTTTGCGTCGGATGAGACGACCCGGGCATTTCTGGACGAACAGGGGCGGGGCGATTGCTACAGAGAGCTTGCTCCCGACGACGGTGCCGAATACGCGCGCACGATCGAGATCGACGCTGCCCAGCTGGAACCGACCGTCTCGGCTCCACATACGGTGGATAATACTATGAAGGCCTCAGATGCCGCAGGCGTGAAGGTGGATCAGGTATTCATAGGCACATGCACCAATGGCCGCATAGAAGACCTGCGCATCGCCGCCGACATATTGCGCGGCCGCAAACGTAATCCCCAGACGAGGCTTATCATTACGCCCGCCTCCCGATCAGTTTATCTTCAGGCGGCGCGCGAAGGCCTACTCGAAGTTTTTGTCGAGGCCGGTGCCCTGGTGACAGGACCAGGATGTGGAGCGTGTGTGGGAGTTCACGGCGGCATCCTTGGAGATGGTGAAGTATGCCTCGCGACCCAGAACCGCAATTTTCAGGGCAGGATGGGCAATGTTGAAGGGTTTATATACCTGGGCTCACCCGCCACAGCCGCGGCAACCGCGATTGCCGGCCATATCGTCGACCCCCGGGTTCAATTTCTGACTTGATGAGCCTCGGCGAAAAAAACAGACAAGGAAGCAATAAAAAATGATTTTGAGAGGCAAAGCCTGGAAATTCGGAGACAGCATTTCCACCGATCACATCGCGCCGGGGAGATATTTTCACCTGCGCACTGATCTGCCGGAACTGGCAAAGCATGTGCTCGAAGACGCGAACAAGGATTTCGCGTCTAAAATGCAGCCCGGAGATTTTGTCGTCGCCGGCAGGAATTTCGGACTGGGCTCCAGCCGGGAGCACGCGCCGCGAATCATAAAGATAGCGGGCGTCAACGCGGTCCTGGCACAGTCATTCGCGCGTATCTTCTTCCGTAACTCGATAAACGTGGGACTGCCGGTGCTCGAGATCGACACGTCAGGTATCGAGGAGGGCGACGAGCTGGAGGTCGATCTGGAAGCGGGGACGGTGCGCAACGTCACCAGGGAAGCGACACTTTCATTCGAGCCGCTGCCTCCGGTCATGGTCAAAATACTTGGTGATGGCGGACTCGTGGAGCATTTCAGGAAATATGGAGATTTTCATCTGGAAACAGAGGCGTAAAACCGGCGCCGCTGGATATTGCGATATTACGGGCGGGCATGACACCCGCCTTACTGACAAAGGGAGATGGTATGGCACATAGAGTAACTTTGATTCCCGGTGATGGCATCGGTCCTGAGATAACAGCCGCGACCCGGCGGGTCGTGGATGCATCGGGCGCGGTCATCGAATGGTCGGTTGTCGATGCCGGCCTGGACGTCATGGCTGAGTATGGAACACCACTGCCGGAGAATGTCCTGACATCCATCAGGGATACGCGCGTCGCACTCAAGGGTCCCGTCACGACGCCAGTGGGCAGCGGTTTTCGCAGCGTAAATGTGTCGCTCAGACAGACGCTCGACCTGTATGTGAATCTGCGTCCCGCGTTCACTATACCCGGAGTACAATCACGCTACGAGGATATAGACCTCGTTATCGTGAGAGAGAACACTGAGGACCTCTATGCGGGCATAGAACACATGGTAGGCCCGGATGCCGCTGAGAGCATCAAGATCATCACACGCAGCGCCTCCGAGCGTGTAGCGCGCTTCGCTTTTGAATACGCGCGCAGGGAAGGGCGCCGGAAGGTCACTGCGGTGCACAAGGCCAATATCATGAAGTGCAGCGATGGACTTTTCCTGGAATCAGCCAGGCATATCGCCGAACAGTACAGCGATATCGAGTTCGAAGACCGCATAGTGGACAATATGTGCATGCAGCTTGTACAGAAGCCGGAACTCTATGACGTCCTCGTGCTTCCAAATCTCTACGGCGATATAGTCTCGGATCTGTGCGCCGGGCTGGTTGGCGGTCTGGGCGTGGCGCCGGGAGCCAATATCGGGGATACCATGGCTGTATTCGAGCCGGTCCACGGCAGCGCTCCCAAATACGCCGGTAAAAACAAGGCCAATCCGACAGCGACAATTTTGTCCGCCGTTTTAATGCTGCGGCACCTTGGCGAAAACAAGGCCGCCGACCGCGTGATGAAAGCTGTACGCACTGTCATCGGCGAGGGAAAGACCGTGACCTATGACCTGGGCGGAACCGCCGGCACTTCGGAGATGGCTGACGCGATAATCACTACGATGGAATAACCTGCGGGCATATTCAAATCACGAGAGGCGATCCGGCAGGATCGCCTCTTTCTTTTATGAAAAAATAATTATTGATCGGGAGCAGGATCTGGCGTTCTATGAACCGACGCCGGAGAGTGGTTTTAATCCTGCAAGTATAGCCTGCACGTCTCCCCAGCCATGACCAGTCCACGTTCCGGTCGACATGCTGTACCAGAGATCCTGCGGCTTACCGGCCGCGTCCGTGAACTGCCCCTTCCAGACAACGACAAATACCTCCGCTTCACCCACCGTATCGGACTTCACCGGGTCTCCGGCCGGAAGAAATTCTTTCGTCTTGTGCCAGTAGACCTGGTAGCCGACGCCATTTATTTCAGTTTCGGTCAGGTAATATCCGGATTGCGGTTTGCTGTTGGCGTGACTCTGGTTAAAAGTCAAAGTACGGCTTTCGTTTCCCGGATCAGAATACCGGTAGCTGTAGTGACCCACGGGGTCCTTCGTATTCGCGCCGCTGGAACCGGTATAGTCGGTGTCCAGACGGTATCCGGATGGCAGTTCAGTCGGGACGATAACCGGATATGGCACTTTTCCCTGAAGCACAATCAACGCTTTCATCTCATCAGGAACAGGTATTCCAGTAATACTCTGCAGGCCTGGATCAAGTACTATTCCCGTCCGGGCTGGAATGGTTGAGGTCTTCGTGGCGGTCGTCGCCATCCTGGTTTGAACCGTCCCACCCGCCGGATTTTCTTCTTCTCCACATCCGGCAATGGAAATAATCGTCAGACCGGCGAGCGACAGGGAAATAATGAATCTGGCTATGAATGGTTTCATTGAAGTTAACATCGCTTTCTTGACCAGGCAATATCATAGCAAACATGCGCCACGGGCAGCGCCTGAATATACATCAAATACAATATTCGAAAAGTGGAAACGGCTTAAGAAATAAATCAACCAATTTGCGGACAATTTGCTTACGCTGCTATTGATGCAATGGCCTCGTTGGAATAGTATTCAACCCCCACTCACTCGCTGCAGGGGAGCAATGAAGTTATACGGTAATACCAGAATCGCCACGGCAAATGACCGGGCATCCGGGGAAGATCGCAATGAATTTGACGATGCGTCCTGTGATAACTGCTTCTTTGGCCAGAGCGATCTGTGCTCTCTCCCCAAGGACGAAGCATGCACAACATTCAGGCCGCAGAAACAACAGATTTCGGGCGTGCCAAGCCTTACTCCGCTTCACCTTTGATGACCAGCACCGGGCAGTGAGCCTTCTGCAGCACCTTGTTGCTTATGCTCCCGAGCAGCATACCTTTAAATTCGCTCAGGCCGCGGCTTCCGATAACTATCAGATCGACTTCTTCCTCTTTCGCGATATCGATTATGGCGTTACCGGTCAAATCGGGTGACGCATCGATTTCCACCCGTGTGCGAACTGGTATCCCTGCTTCGGTTATTACCTTGCCGGCGTCCTGCACTATGACTTCGGCCAGCTCACGGTTCTTGTCATCAGGATCCAGATCGGCCGTGCATGCCGGGCAGACGTGTACTACCAGGACCTCGGTCGAACCGGCCAGGCGCGCGACTTCAGCCGCATGCTCAACCGCCATGACGGCGTTTTCAGAACCATCTGTTGCTACAAGGATCTTTGTATACATATTGTCCTCCTCTTTCCCCGATGTGCGTTATTCATAACAGGAGTAGTTGAAAAATGTCAGATGTCCTTGATGTTTCCCAGGCGTGAGATTGAAACCATAAGCTCTTCACCGTCGATGGTTATGGTCTCACCGAATGAACCTTCCGGCGCCTCCGTTGAGTACGTCATGTCCCGGCACAGGGTCTCAGACATGAAGAACTCTCCGAATTCACGGCTCACATCAACAAGCGATGCCGCGCCTGAGATATTAACGGCTATCGTGTCTTCAATCTCGAATCCGGCCTCCTTGCGCAGGTTCTGAACCTTGTGCACCAGCTCGCGGGCAAGCCCTTCCCGCAGCAGGTCTTCGGAAATCACGGTCTTGATGCCTACGGCATTTCCCGCCTGCGTCTCGACCGAATAACCTTCCTTTTCAACTTCCTCGACAAGGATCTCGTCGCTGCCTAACAGCTCCTCGCGGCCGTCGATGGAAATGCCTATCTGACCCTGGGCTTCGATGACCGCAAGGATATGACCGGGGTCCATGGCTGCAATGGCGGCGTCGACCTGAGGGCGGCGGGCTCCGAAACGCGGGCCGAGCTTCTGCAGGTTCGGCTTCAGTTTCACATCCGCCAGCTGTTTAATGTCTGTTATAAAGATGATCTCCTTGACGTTCAGCTCGTCGAGTACCAGGTGAGCCAGCTTCTCGATAGCTTTCTGCTCCTCACCGGTAGCGACGACAACAGCTTCGGTCAGGGGTTGCCTGGTCTTGATGGCCGCCTTGTTCCTCGCGGCGCGTCCCAGATTGATCACCCGCCGGACCTGCTCCATCTGGAACAGCAGGTCTTCGTCGCGCAGGCTGTCCGCTGTTTCTGGAAAATCAGTAAGATGCACGCTGACGGGTGCATCAGCGTCAGTCGAGCAAACGAGGTTGCGATAGATCTCTTCCGAGATAAATGGGGTATACGGAGCCAGCAGTTTCGACACCGTCACCAGGCACTCGTGAAGCGTTAAATATGCGCTCAGCTTGTCATCGTCCTCCTCGCTCTTCCAGAAGCGGCGGCGGCTTCGTCTCACATACCAGTTTGAGAGATCGTCGACGAATTCCTGGATGTGCCGGCCGCTCGCGCTGACTTCGTAGTTGTCGAGTCCGTTTCTGACCCTCTCCACCAGTTGCTGGAGGGAGGCGATTATCCAGCGGTCGAGCAATGGCCGCTCGGAGACCGGAACCTTGTAAGCAGTCGGATCGAACGAGTCGATGTTCGCGTAGACGACAAAGAAGGAATAAGTGTTCCAGAGTGTGAGCAGGAACTTCCTTACCACCTCATCGATGGCCTCTTCAAAGAAGCGGCGGGGATACCACGGCGAGCTGACGGTGAAAAGGTACCAGCGGAATGCGTCCGCGCCCTGCTTGTTGAGTATCTGCCAAGGCTCGACGACATTGCCCTTGGATTTACTCATCTTCTGGCCGTCCCGATCAAGTATATGCCCCAGGCAGACCACATTCTTGTAGCTCGACTTTCCAAAAAGCAGCGTGCTGATCGCCATAAGGCTGTAAAACCAGCCGCGCGTCTGGTCGATCCCCTCGCAGATGAAATCCGCCGGAAAGCGCCGCTCGAACTGTTCCTTGCCCTCGAATGGGTAATGCCACTGGGCGATGGGCATGCTGCCCGAATCGAACCAGGCGTCGATCACCTCTGTGACCCGGGTCATCTCACCGCCACAGTCGGGGCATTTGAGCTTAATTTCATCGATGTACGGTCTGTGCAGATCGAGGTCATCGATGACTTTTCCGGTTATATCCAGACCTTTTAGTTCTTCGATGCTGCCGATGCAGACCTCGTGGTCCTTATCGCAACGCCATACCGGCAGGGGGGTGCCCCAGTATCTCTCTCTCGATAGCGCCCAGTCGACGTTATTCTCCAGCCAGTTGCCAAATCGCCCGTGCTTGATATGGTCGGGATACCAGTTGACCGATTCGTTGGAAGCCAGCAGCTGTTCCTTGATGGCGGTCGTCCTGATGTACCAGCTCGCCTTGGCGTAATAAATCAGCGGCGTATCGCAGCGCCAGCAATGGGGATAGGAGTGTTCGTAAGGCACGTGGGCGAACAGGAGGCCGCGTTTCTCAAGGTCCTCGACTATTCCCGCGTCCGCGTCCTTGACGAAGATGCCGGCCCATGGCGTGATCCTCTCATCGAACAATCCTTCCTCGGTTACCGGATTGACGACGGGCAGGCTGTTCTCCCGGCCGACTTCCATATCGTCCGCGCCGAAAGCCGGAGCTATATGGACGATCCCGGTTCCCTCATCCGATGAGACGAAATCAGCGTTGACGATATAGTGGGCCCTGGCATCAACCTTCACAAAATCGTAAGGGGGTATATAGGCCGTGCCGGCAAGCTCGTCCGCCGGTACTTCCCGCAATATTCTGACGTCTTCACCGAGCACTTTCTCGACCAGCGGCGCGGCCATGATCATCCTGTGTCCAAGGGATTCGACCTCGACATAGCTGATACCGGGGTGGATAGCCGTGGCAACGTTGCTGATCAGTGTCCAGGGGGTAGTCGTCCAGACAAGCAGGGAGACTTCGGGGTCATCGGCAAGGGGGAAACGCACATAGACTGAAGGGTCCTCGACCGTCTTGTAACCCTGGTCCACCTCGTGGCTCGAGAGCGCCGTGCCGCAGCGCGAACAATACGGCACGACCTTATGGCCGTGATAGAGCAGGTCCTTTTTCCATATCTCCTTGAGTATCCACCAGACGCTTTCTATATAAGTGTTGTTCAGGGTGTAATAGGCGTCCCTGGTGTCGATCCAGAAGGCGATGCGTTCAGTCAGCTTCTCCCATTCTTCAAGGTACTTATAGATGCTCTCACGGCAAAGCTGGTTGAACCTGTCGATGCCGATGCGCTCGATATCCTGCTTGCCGTTTATGCCCAGCTGTTTTTCAACCTCAAGCTCGACCGGAAGGCCATGAGTATCCCAGCCGCCTTTTCGGGGGACATGATAACCGCACATCGTGCGATAGCGGGGGAAGATGTCCTTGAATATCCGGGACAGGACATGGTGGGAGCCGGGCATGCCGTTCGCGGTAGGCGGACCCTCGAAGAACACGAACTCCGGACCATCCTGCCTCAGTTCCTGGCTTTTATGGAATATGTCATTATCGCGCCAGAATTTGAGAGTCCGCTCCTCGAACTGCGGGAAATCCACCCGGGGGGATACCGGTTTATATAGCAGCTTTTTGTTTTTATCCTGGCTCATTAACCATGTTCCCTGCATTCGCTCCAGAAGATGCCTTGATAAGGTCAAAGACAATACAATATACGAACTCCGGCGCTACTTTTGCAACTTGCGCGGCTGGTGGGAATCGGTTTACTGATGGGATATCATAAATAAATATGCGCGACTGCGGACCATGGTAAAGAAGAAAGCTGAAAAAAGTACGACTCCGGTCAGGGTATTTTTTACCCTGATGGTAGTGTTGATGCTCGTCATTGTGGCATCGGTGCTTCTCGTCCGCTCTATGGAAAGAGATGAGCAGGAAGTCGAGCATGGATCGACCGGCACAGTCACCAGCGCACGCGAGCGGACGATAACCGAGGCTCCTCAAGCAAACTTCCTCAGCCTGTTTGTTTATGACGCGAATGGCGGGGTAGCGTCCTTCATGGTTGGCGGGATGACCGAGGAATTCAATGCTTTTGCCACAGCTCTGGCAGCCGCCAGGCCGGTCGAGGCGGCGGCTGATGAGTCCTATTCCGACCTGATTATCCTTTCTTTCGGCAGCAAGGATACACTGGAACTTGCCTATTCGAGGAAGCTCAACATATTCAGGCTGGGAGACCAGGCGTACGAGCCGCAGGAAAACCTGGCGCTGAAGATCGTTGAAGTAGAGCAAAAATTCAATTATTGAAAGAGAAACAGGTGCCCATGACCACTTATCTCGATAATGCAGCCAGCTCATGTCCCAAACCGCCGGGGGTCGTGGAGGCCGTTGACGAATGCCTGAGGCTCTACTGCGCGAATCCCGGACGCGGGGCACACAGAACAGCCGTTGGGGCCGCGAGGATCATTCACAGGACAAGGCAGAAAGCCGCCACCTTCCTCGGCGTCAGCGACAGCGCCAATATCATCTTTACCCAGAACGCTACCGACTCGCTTAATATCGCGCTGCATGGATTTTTATCATCAGGGGATCACGTGGTCACATCGGTCGTCGAACACAATGCCGTGGCCCGGCCGCTTCTTGTTCTCGCAAAGCATGGCGTAAAAGTTACCTACGTGGGTACGGATGCCACCGGGCGGGTAGACCCGGGGGACATCCTGTCAGCCATCAGACCGGAGACGCGTTTGGTCGTACTTACACATGCCTCGAATATAACAGGGGCGATACAGCCGATTCAGGAGATTAATTCCGCTCTGATGGAAAAAGGCGTGCCCCTCTTGCTGGACGCCGCCCAGAGCGCCGGCACGTTGCAGCTTGATATGAAAAGCCTGCCCGTGGGCATGATGGCCTGTACCGGCCACAAGAGCCTTCTGGGGCCACAGGGCGTTGGTCTTCTGTACATTTCACCCGGGCTGGAGCTTGCGTCTGTCAGGCAGGGTGGCACCGGCACTCATTCAGATGAGGAGCAGGACGCGCTCGCCAGACCCGACCGTTACGAATGCGGTACTCTGAATACGCCCGGCATAGCAGGGCTTGGCGCGGGAATAGCATATATTGAGGAAAAGGGACTCGCACAGATCACGGCTCACAAGAACGGGCTGACAGCCGGACTCCATGAGGGTTTGCTGGAAATGGACAACGTTTCAGTCTACGGTCCAGGGGTGGGGGAGGCCAGAGGGCCGCTCGTCACTTTTAATGTAGGGGATATGCCATCATCAGAAGTCGCCGGCATTCTCGATCGTGAATATGACATCGCTTCGCGTGCGGGGCTGCATTGCGCGCCGGGTGCGCATCGCGTCATGGGTACGCACGAGCGGGGAGCCGTCCGATTGAGCGTAGGACTCTTCAACACCAGCGATGATATCGAATCTGCGCTTGATGCCGTTGGTAAGATAGCGTCATCCCGGCAATAAGAACATCCAGACGGAAAAGATGAATTCTGGGGGGCAGTGAAGATGGCGGAAGACAAAAATATCGATGATACGAGCAAACCGCTTCCGGAGTGCTCGACCCTGGCCGTAGGCAGCCTTCCGCATACGGACGCTGGCGCGGCCGTTGATGCGATGCTTGAAAATAACCCGGTTTGCCCCGGCTGGCCGCAGCTTCCCATGGTCGATTTCCGCGAGAGCATGTATGTGCAGTATTCAGAAGGCATGCCGGCTGTGGTCGTTGATGTGGAAAACCGCCGTATTTCCTTCGATATCGAAAAAGCGCCTCAGGAAATGGCCGACTTTTATGAACATTATCTGGCTGATGATGTCGGATATTGCGCTATCACGCCGGATTTTGCGCGAGGTTTCGACATGCTCATTGACCGTTTGCCCATATCGGGTGCACGATTTTCCAAGGGACAGGTCACAGGACCAATAAGCTTCGGTTTGAGCGTAACGGACAACGAGAAAAAGCCGGTCCTTTACCATGCCGACCTGTTCGAGGCTGTCGTCAAGACCCTGGCCTTCAAGGGCCGCTGGCAAGCTGAGAGTTTTCGGCGCGCGGCGCCCGCGCAGCAGCCGGTCATTTTTTTTGACGAGCCGTACCTGACCCAGGTGGGATCGGCGATGATCAGCCTCTCCAGGGAACAGGTATCCTCATGTCTAAACGAATGTTATGCGGCGATCGACGGTTATACCGGCACTCACGTCTGCGGCGGAACCGACTGGGGCCTGCTCGCTGCCACTGACGTCGATATACTCCATTTTGACGCATTCGAGCATATGCAGGAGCTTCTCATTTATGAGAAAGAGCTGGCCGCCTTTATGGAACGCGGGGGTATGCTTGCCTGGGGAATCGTGCCGACGGACAGAAAGGCGTTCGATCTGACTGCCGGTGAACTCGCCGGCCAGGTTATCTCGGCGGCCGGCAAGATAGCCGGTTTTGGGAGCGGCGTGTCACAGGAGGATGTCCTGAGCCGTTCCTTTATATCGCAGTCATGCGGGCTGGGCTCACGTGACATCGGGACGGCTGAGAAATGCCTGTCCCTTGCGACCGGCGTCGCTGATGCCCTGCGTGGGCAATTATGATAAACTAACTTCCGGTTTGGGATTGTACCTATGCCGGGCACGAGGATCAGTCCGGGGTGGGGAAGAAAAACCAGACCGCAGGAGACAAGCTTGAAAAAGATAGTTGATAAAATCGGATATGACCGTCTGAGGCGGGCAATCGGGCAGTTATGGAAATACTGTCTTGTCGGTGCATCCGGTTTTATAGTGAACCTCTTCATATTCTGGGTAATGATCAACGAATTCCAGGGTCATTACATGATCGCCGGAACAGTATCATTCACTGTTGCCGTAACAAACAATTTCCTGCTCAACCGATACTGGACCTTCGGCAGTTCCGATAGGGACATATTCTCACAGGCGAGCAGATTCTTCATTATCAGCATAACAAGCTGGGCGCTTAACATGCTGATGCTGCGTCTTCTGATCGAGGACGGCGGCCTGGACCCGTATGTCGCCCAGGGACTCGCAATAAGCACGGTTACGATCCTCAACTTCACCGGCAATAAGTTGTGGAGCTTCCGGCAGCCCACTGCCTGAGCGGCTGCAGTTGAATTCGCCGGCGTCCCCGGTAAGGAACTTCTGTCTCTTAATTTCCCTTATTGCCATCGCTTTTCTGTTTTCGCTTATCCATGATGTATCCCCGGCAGCAGCCCAACTCGAACCGGACTTGAGCGAGCAGGAAGCCAAGCACCTGGCCATGGCTGATCAGAGCGTCTCAATGGCCGTGGGAAAACACCCCGAACTCGAGCGCCACGCGCGTTTTGACAATACTCTCAGGCGCTGGGATATCTTCTGGACCAACCCTTATAACGACCGCAAGCTGATTTCAATCTTCATAGACGACAAAAACGGGAATATCCTTTCCAGCGATATCAAGGGAGAAGCGTGGTTCGAAGTCCTGCCCGCGACCACGGAAAATGACGCAATCGACCTGGCTTCAGTCCAGCCTGATGTGGTGAATGAAATCAGGGATCGCGAGGAACTATCAAAGAGCGCCAGCCTGGGAGATGATTCCATCTGGACCGTGAGTTTCTTTTCCGGTACTGATGAAGTCGCACAGGTTTTGATCGATGACGCGACCGGCTCAGTCAACGAGGTGATGACAGGGCCCCAGGTAGCCTGGCAGATGGCACGCGGCTATAAGGGCGCATTTGGTCGTATCGTCAACGAACCCTATGTCTGGCTTCCATTATGTTTTCTTTTTCTTGTGCCTTTCGTGGATATCCGCAGGCCATTTCGAATTCTTCACCTCGACCTGCTCATGCTGCTGGCATTTACCGTATCGCACTATTATTTCAACCAGGGAGAGATATTCAAATCAGTGCCGCTCGCTTATCCGCCGCTGGCCTATCTGTTTTTCCGCCTCCTTTGGATCGGCTGGCGCCGCTCCGCCGGCCGCAGAAGCCTGGCATACACTTCCCCTGAACAAAGAGATGCCAGTATCGAGACAGGGGTGGCACGGGAGCCGCGCATCAATTTCAATTCGAAAATCATGCTGATCGGACTTGTTTCCCTGCTGCTTTTTCGCATCGTGATCAATATCGCCGATTCCAATGTCGTAGATGTCGGTTACTCCGGCGTAATCGGCGCTCACCGGATACTCGAGGGTACGACACCTTACGGGAACATGCCGTCTGACAACGGCAACGGTGACACATATGGTCCGCTCAACTACCTTGTGTACGTCCCGTTCGAAAAGGTCATTGCCTGGTCGGGTGAATGGGACGACCTGCCCGCCGCCCACGCCACGGCTATCTTTTTTGATCTTCTTGCCGTGGCCGGCATGTACATGGCCGGCAGGAGTCTGGCCCGCGGCCGTTCGTTTGCCAACAGGCTGGGCCTCGCGTTCGCTTATGCCTGGGCCGCCTATCCCTATACCACCTATGTGCTAAACTGCAATGTCAATGACGCCGTCGTCGCCGCTTTCATCGTCTGGGGTTTTGTTTTTCTGCAATATGCGCCCCTCGCAGGAGTGCTGCTTGGTTTTGCTACACAGATCAAGTTCTTTCCGGCCATGCTGGGGCCTGCGTGGGCTTCTTTTCCGAAAGCGATGCGTGGCTGGGGCAGAAGGTCACTTTTTGTGCTGGGTTTTTTAATGGCGCTGGCATCGACCGTGCCGGTGATTTTCATGGGCGAAGGAACGTTGACCCTTTTCTGGGAGCGAACGCTCAAGTGGCAGATTGGGCGTGACTCCCCATTCAGTATCTGGGGGCAGTACCCGGTGCGGCTAGCAGGCGCACAGCGTATAGGCCAGTATCTGCTGGTGGCCCTGTCGCTGGGGTCCTACTTCTTGCCGCTTCGCAAGAACATGGTGCAGGTAGCCGCGATCTCAGCCGCTCTGATCATGGGTTTTCAGCTCGTCCAGACCCACTGGTTCTATCTGTATATCCCGTGGTTTTTCCCCCTGGCGCTGATAGCATTTCTCATGGCCGGTTGCGGTCCGCGAGTAAAAAATCACATCTCTACAGGGAGTTTCTTTGTCGAGACAACTTGAATCGATAAGAAAAAGTCTGCGCAGACAGTCAGACAGGAGGCTGTTGTGGCTCATCACTATCGCATTCCTGTTCTTGCAAGTGTTTATATGGGGTGTCCTTTTCAGGAGCATCTGGTACGCGGACAGGACGATAACCGACATACCCGTTTATTACAGTTATGCCAGCCGAATCTCACAGGGGTTGATGCCATACCGTGATTTTTCGTCCGAATACCCGCCGGTCGCCATGGCGCTTTTTTCGCTCCCGCGGCTGCTTTCTGGAGCCGGGGAGAGCGAATTCGTTGCGTGGTTCCAGGTGGAGATGCTGCTTTTCAGTTGCAGCACCGTACTCCTGCTGTCGTGGATCTCATGGGTTCAATGGCAGAATGTCTGGAAGGTTGCCGGGACGCTGGCGATGTATACGCTGTTCCTCCTGAGTCTGGGTTCGATCGTCCAGGAACGTTTTGATCTGGCAGCGGCATTCATGATGCTGGCCAGCGTAGCCTGCTTCATAACCGACAGGTACCTGGCAGCCTGGCTGCTCCTGGGCATCGGGCTGATGACCAAGGTAGTGCCGGTACTGCTCGCGCCGATCTTTTTGATGGCGCATTATCGCCGGCGGCAGTTCAGTGAAATCTGGATGGGTCCGGCTGCCATGGTCATGGCTGCCCTGATCGTCTCAATTCCATTTCTGCTGGCGTCACCGGAAGGTCTGGCAAACGCATTCCTCTACCATGTTGAAAGACCGCTGCAGATCGAGAGCTCATGGGCTTCGCCTGTCCTGCTCTATTCAAAACTGACAGGCTACCAGGCTTCCATCATGAACTCATATGGTTCCCATAATGTATACTCAACAGCTTCGGATACCCTGGTGATGATTTCGGGTCCGCTGACAGCTGTCGCCCTGCTGGCCGGATACTGGATCTTCTGGAAGAGGAGCAGGAAGGACGAGGACAGCCTGCCGGATATTTCAGGCAATACAATAATCCGCTTCGCCGCCGTAGCGATTGTCACGTTCATCGCCGGAGGCAAAGTGCTTTCTCCACAATTCCTCATCTGGCTGATCCCGCTGATCCCGCTCGTGATCGGCGCCGACCGCATCGTGATAGCCGGCATTTTTGAAGCGATCCTCCTGCTCACCCAGTTCGAGTTTCCCTACAGCTACTGGCAGCTCTATACGTTACAGCCATACATGGTTGCTACGGTGGCTGTCAGGAACCTGCTGCTGGTTGCCATGCTGGTGATGCTCGTCGCGGCGCTGGGGAGTCGCCACCACGCCCCGTCTTTCGTCAATCGTCCAGGCGGAGATATCAGATTCCTGGGTTCCGGCAAGAAGTTCCTGCCTTTTGACAACAATTAGGCGCCGCCTGGATCTACTTCGACCTGAAGCCTCCGGATCGCGGTTGCCCTGCCGTTGTCGTCCGCTTCTACGAGCACTCCTTCTATCCAGATATCCTGGTCTGCCACCTCGAATTTAACGGGCATCTGTGTGAGGAAGCGGTTGATGATTATGTTCTTGTCCACGCCTATCACGGAATTGCGGGATCCGGTCATGCCGGCATCGGTTATGTATGCAGTACCCTTGTCCAGGATACGGTCATCCGCGGTCTGAACATGGGTATGCGTGCCGATCACGGCGGTGACCCTGCCGTCGAGGTAATGCCCCATGGCCACCTTTTCGCTGGTCGCCTCCGCGTGAAAATCAACCAGGATATGATCGACGCCGTCCGGAATCTCATCGAGGACAGGATCAATCGTCTGAAAAGCACCTAGCGGCGCACCAATATACAGGTTTCCCGAAAGGTTTATCACAGCCAGCTGAATTCCGTTGCGCGATGCTACCGTCCATCCGCGGCCTGGATTTTCAGGCAGGTAATTGGCCGGACGGATGATCCTGTCAGACCGTGAGAGAAACGGTATGATCTCCTTCTGCCGCCAGACGTGATTCCCGGTCGTTATCACGTCGACACCGCCCGCCAGTAACTTCTCGGCGATTTTCGATGTTATGCCGGCGCCGCTGGCGACATTCTCCCCGTTTACGATAATGAAATCGGGAGAATGCTCTTCCTTAAGCTCCGGGAGCCTTTTCAGGAAACCTTCACGACCCGGCTTTCCGAATATGTCACTTATAAAGAGAATCTTCATCTGGCGAGTATAACAAATGCAGGCGGAGATTCACGCGCCCTCACTTGATGGCGACCTGTTGGCAACCCGCGATTTACTCCTATATCATCCAGAACTGATATGAAGATATTAATTACAGGCGGCGCCGGATATATCGGAAGCATAGTCACCGAAGTATGCATCGAGCGCGGCGACGAAGTTACCGTATATGACAACCTGTCAACCGGACACCGCGAGTCCGTCCACCCCGGGGCGAATTTTTTGGCCGGGGACGTTGGTGACCGCGGGCGGATTTCGAGCGCACTGAAGGAGAGTGGGGCGGAGGCGGTCATCCACATGGCCGGCTTTATCGAGGCAGGCGAATCAATGCGGAACCCCGGCAAGTATTTTATCAACAACACCTGCCGCCCCGTGGAGATGCTTGAAGCGATGGTTGAAACCGGCGTCAACCGGATCCTTTTCTCGTCCACGGCCGCCGTCTACGGAGACCCTGTAACCGATTCGATCGACGAAGGCCATCCCCAGCATCCGACCAACGCCTACGGCGAATCGAAACTTCTTTTCGAGCGGCTGCTGGACTGGTATGACAAAATACACGGAATCAAACATGCCGCCCTCAGGTATTTCAACGCCGCCGGCGCGTCGTCGGAGAGGGGAGAGGACCATGAACCGGAGACCCACCTGATCCCACTGGTATTAAAAACGGCCCTCGGGAAAAGGGATTACGTTGAAATCTACGGAACCGACTACCCCTCCCCTGACGGCACCTGCGTCCGCGACTACATTCATATCAGGGATCTGGCCCAGGCTCACCTGGTTGCGCTGGACGCGCTCGGAAACGAAAGTCTCCACTATAATCTTGGGAACGGTAACGGCTATTCAGTGCGTGAGGTAATGGAAACCGCGAGAAGGGTCACGGGGGTCGATTTCGAGATCAGGGAATCCGGCAGGCGAAGTGGGGATCCCGTCATCCTGGTGGCAAGCTCTGACAGGATATCAAAGGAACTGGGATGGAAACCGGAACACCCGGAACTTCTGGACATCATAAGCAGTGCCTGGGATTGGCATCGCTCTAATCCGGATGGATATTAGAAATCAACCTGCAGGTTTTTGTATTATCTTCAAAGGCAGAGGAAAATTCAATTGCCTTCAGGGTAAAGAAAAGACAAGGGAGCCTTCAGGACGCCAAACAAAAACAAAGCACATATATGCATTAAGTTAAAACTTCAAATCAGATATTCGAGCATAACGAGTACACTCAACACTTAATCATATATATGGCGTTCCGGGGTTCTCCCTTGCCAATTTTGTTACAGCCACCTAGTCGCGGTCACACACCAGCTTGCCCCGCTTGTACTCACAGTGCCTCCTGTGACCGTCACCGTGATCATCATCATCATCACCAAAAGCCACAGCACCAAAAGCCAGTGAAGCCGTGCAAACCAGCCAGACCGTGGCGAGTATTGCCAATTTCCTCATATAGTACACCCCCTCATTAATAAGACAACCTTATCCCTTACAGACTCTGTAGGATTTAAAGTAACATAATATATTCAATCCTGCAATGTATTTTACGCATCCACAATTTGCCCCATTGCATACTGAAAGCAAAATATCTTCAGCAATCTATTGATTCGGACTGACTTTAAGGCTGTTTTTGCCTGTGCCAGCCCTGAAATAGAGCTATATGAGGTATATTGGAACGGCCAGGAATAATCTTGGGTACTAACTGTAATGGTCATTCGTTGAGATGAACAATTATCAGAATTCAGTAAGTTATCGACCGGCCGGCCGGAGAAGGATGCACACATACAGACACCATGCTTTTAGCCGATCCATGCAAATCGGCCAGCATTTAAAACCCGTCTTCCGTTGCAACTCTTCGACCCGACTATCCGCACTAATAACTCAGTAACAACTCGAACTCTCAACACGAAATCAATTATGTATAGCAACCAGGGGATTACCCTTGCCAATTATGTTAAAGCTGCCTAGTCGCGATCACAGACAAGCTTGCCCCTCTTGTACTCACAGTGCCTGTTATGACCGTCACTATGATCATCATCATCACCGAAAGCCACTGCACCGAAGGCGAGCGAAGCTGTAGCAACCAGCCACACTGTGGCAAGTATTGCTAATTTCCTCATATAATTCACCTCTTTCCCTTTTATGTAGACTAATGAATAATAAGTATCGCGAAAATGATGATAACAGATAATATGTAACCATGCAATATATTTCACAAGCAAAAAATATTAATTCGGGACCCGCGTATGCATTAATTGCATACGCGTGGCTGGGGACCATCGGCGCGCTTGCCATATTTACATATCTGGCTGCGAGAGATGGTGGATATTTCTCGGTGAATTTCTATCCTGCGGCAATTGCCGCCTGGACCGTCGTCGGGCTGATAATACTTGCCGCATGGGACAACCTGCGCGTGGTTACAGCGGCTCGTGCTGCGGTACTGGCCATGGGAGCGATTGTAGTCTGGACGGGGCTGTCATCGATATGGTCCATTTCACCTAATCTGTCGCTCCAGGAATTCACCCGGGAATCCCTGTATCTTGCCTGCTTTCTTTGCGTTCTCAGCGGTGCTGCCAGCCTTCGAAGCGTCAGACTTTCGGTGTTCCTCTATATCTGCGTAACAACAGGGCTCGCAGCCTTCGCGATTCTTGCAAGGATACTCCCGGACATTTCGCAGGATTTCGTCTACTCCGGAGGACGCCTGATGGGAAGCGTCGGCTATTGGAACGGTCTCGCGGCGCTTATGGTGATGGGTTTAATTCCCTGTCTCTGGCTGGTTTCAACTCCGGAGGCTACACGTTTTACACGAACTGCTTTCAGTTGCGCCCTGACACTTATGGGTCTCACCCTATTTTTCACCCTTTCGCGCGGCGGCATCGCTATCTGTGTCGCTTCCATATTCCTGTATCTGGTCTTTGTGCCCGACAGGCTTGCGTCGATCCTTTCCCTGTTATCATCCATGGTTCCGGCCAGTCTGCTTATTTGGTACTCGGCGACGAGATTGCCTTCGCTGCAGGCTTCGGGGGACGGGATTCCTGTTGATGCAGCCGAAGGCAGGACGTTTGCCATCCTGCTGGCCCTTGCCCTGCTCTCTTCTGCTGGAATCAGACTCGCGACGCTGCTGCTGCCCTCCAGAGTGCCCGAAACCCGTCGTGGCCGCGTTTTCATTCTGGTCTTCTGGGTGACGGTCGTCACCTGTCTCGCCGGAGTGGCGCTGATCCAGCGTGATGTCATTTCTGACAGATATTCATACTGGAGATCGAAATCCGACGTGCAGGTCTGGCAATACGATGAGGTATCGGTGGACGCGCGCGGAGTCGAGCGGCTCGCGTCCACGTCCGATAACCGCACGGAATTCTGGCGGATTGGTCTTGATAATTTCCGCCAGCATCCTCTCGTCGGAACCGGCGGTGGGACATACCGTTTTGTCAATATGAGAACGCAGAGCGGGGAGGGGCTGGCGCGGGACCCCCACTCGATCTGGATCAGATTCCTCACGGACCAGGGAATAGTCGGCTTTTTGCTTCTGCTTGCCTTTATGGCCACCGTTGTCATTGCGATTGCAGTTCAGCTGTGGAATCGTCCCCGGCTTCGCAGGGACGGACTCTATATTTCTCTGCTGATCGCCGCGCTCGCCTGGGTCGCAGACAGCAGTATTGAATGGAACTGGGCGCTGCCCGCGGTATCTGTTCCCTTCTTCATCATTTGCGGCCTGATATTCCGCCTTGGTACCGCTTCAGAACAGGATATGGAATCAGGAAAGAATTCCGTGACAGACAGCGGAAGCCTTCCAACGCTATATGTGATTCCCGTCTGGCTGAGGATGATCGTTATCTCGGCAGCAGTTGTCCTGTCCGTCACATTCCTGTCTTTTCTTACTTCCAGGATGCTGAGCGATCGTGCTCAAACCAGCCTAATGTCGGGGAATCTCGACAGTGCGGAAACCTCGGCAAGAAGAGCCAGCAAATTCAATCCATACACGGTTGATCCCCTACTTGTACTCGCGCACTCAGCTGTCGGGAGGGGTGACTATATCGAAGCCAGGCGCATCACGCAGTCGGCCATCGACCTGGAACCGGAAAAGTCTTCGCTTTATGAAGAGCTGGCACAGCTGGAGTTTTATGACCTGCATGATGTCGAACAGGCGACGATTCATATAATGGACGCCATCGATCGCGACCCGCAGAACGACTCACTTCATATACAGCTGCATCGCATTTTGAGTGACGCCGCCATATACCGGGACACCGGCGTCATGCCTGACCCTCCTGAGATCAAAGAAGAACCTTGATATACAGGCAAAAACCGGGACTGTTCTTTTCGCTGATACTTATATCAGCAATGATTTTTGTGGTATTGGCCTCCGGATGTGGTGATTCACAGATCACGCCCGGCACTACGGGTGCGGCGCAGACTTCAGCATCACACCAAAGTGGTAGTGCCTATACTTTCGCTGTCTGCGGAGACAATCGCATCGTCGGTATCAATAGCGGCGTCATGGGACGCATTATAGATTCCGCGAAATCCCGCGGCGCGGCTTTCATTGTCAATACCGGGGATGTGACGACCAGCGGAACCAAGGACGAACTGGTTCTATATCATGACTATACGGTTTCATCCGGGATTCCTTTTTTCACCGTCCCGGGAAACCATGACGTCGGCAAGGGTGGCAGCAGCGAGGCATATGAAGAGGTCATCGGGCCTCCATATTACAGTTTTGATTATGCAGGTGATCATTTTGTGATTATTGACAACGCGGATGATGAATCAGGAATCGCCGATGCCCAGATGCAATGGCTTGCTGAAGACCTGGAGGGAAATGCCGGGAGGCCGAAACAGTTCATCTTCGCGCATATACCGGTAGGAAGCACTGCACTGCCATCCGGCCATGTGACCGGAGAGGGGGGAGAGGCCGGCCTGGTATCGGGGAAGATGATGGTTTCAGAGGCAGTGAAATATCCTAACGTCGAAGGTGTTTTTTTCGGGCACATCCACGCATATCTCGCCTATCAGCTGGATGGAATTGATGCCTATGTGACAGGCGGCGCCGGAGCGCCGTTATTTCTTCCAGAGGGCAAGGGCGGTTTTTATCATTACCTGCTGGTGACCGTTATGGAAGATGGAGTTGAAGTCGAGGTCGTACGGGTTTGAATCAGGACGCCGGGCGCCGAATTGGACGATGGTTCATTCCGGTATGGTGTCAGGGCTCGTAGCCCATCAGGTTCGCGAGGCGGGCATGACGCCTCGCCATCAGCTCGTCACCCAGCTTCTCTCCGCATTTACCAAGACAGAAGTGAGCGTAACCATTAGTGGGATACAGATCGACGACCATCGTGAATTCATTTGCTGCATGCCGGTAACGCCCCGAGTTATAATATGCCCGCCCCAACGCCTCGCGGATGGACGTCCGGTCAGGTTCCCGTGTTCGGGCGCGCTCAAGGACGATGGCGGCCTGCGCCGGATGAGCGCTCCTGAGGAAAGCCTCGCCGCGCCTTAACAGTTCATATGCTGACTCGTTGCCCAAGGAATTGACCCCTTTTTGCCTAATTCCATTGTAGACGCTCGAGCCCGTGTTAAAAAGTGAGAATAAGAAGGGCTGCTTTTATCGGCGCTTTGAATTCCGATAGACTTTAGCGTGAATACTGCAGGCGTCTGGAAAACCGCCCAAAACGATCCAGGGAGAGATTTATGCTGGACATAAAAAGGCTCCGCAATGAGCCGGATGAAATCCTGAAGGCGCTGCAGCGCAGGGGCATAGAGGCGCCGCTTGATGGGTTTGCCGAACTTGACAGGAAGCGCCGCGAGATCATCGTCGAGGTCGAAGACAAGAAAGCACTGCGCAACCAGGTCTCCGACGAAATCGCTTCGTCGAAGAAAACCGGTGAAGACGCTTCCGAAAAAATAGCGGCCATGAAGAAAGTGGGGGAGGAGATCAAGGCGCTGGACCTGGTCCTGCGCGATATCGAAACCGGGCTCGATGAAATCGTCCTCGATCTTCCCAACACGCCGCTGCCTGAAGTTCCGGAGGGTGCAGATGAAAGCGCGAACGTCATGGTCCGCACATGGGGGGAGCCCACGAAATTCGATTTCGAGGCCAAAGCCCATTGGGACCTGGGAGCAGACTTGGGGATCATCGACCAGGAACGAGGGGCCAAAGTGGCCGAATCGCGCTTCACCCTGCTTCGCGGCCCGGGTGCGAAGCTGGAACGCTCGCTGATCAACTTCTTCCTCAACCTGCACACGGAAGAGCACGGCTACACCGAACTCTTCCCGCCGATACTGGTAAACAGCGCCAGCATGCGCGGCACCGGCCAGCTTTCAAAATTCGCTCAGGCTGAGATGTACAAGCTGCGCGACGACGACCTTTACCTGAATCCGACGGCAGAGGTACCCGTCACTAATATATACCGAGACGAGATGCTCACCGAGGAAGAACTTCCGATTCATGTTACGGCGTACCTGCCGAGCTTCCGGCGTGAAGCTGGAGCAGCCGGGCGCGATACACGCGGCTTGATCCGTCAACATCAGTTCAACAAGGTAGAGCTGGTCAAGTTCGTACTCCCCGAGACTTCGTCCGATGAGCTCGAAAAACTGACCGCCGACGCTGAGGAGATCCTCAAGCGCCTCGAACTGCCCTACCGGACCGTGGCTCTCTGTACCGGCGACATGGGGTTTGCTTCAGCCAAGACTTATGACATCGAAGTCTGGTTGCCCTCATATGACGATTATAAGGAGATATCCTCATGCTCCACGTATTTGGATTTTCAGGCGCGGCGCCTCAACATTCGATACCGTCCCGCCGACGGAGGCAAGCCGCGATTCGTCCACACACTGAACGGAAGCGGCCTCGCGGTCGGGCGCACGTTTGCAGCCATCATCGAAAACTATCAGAATGAAGACGGCAGCATCACCGTGCCGGAAGCGCTTAGGCATTACATGGGCGTGGATGAAATCAGGAGCATCTGACCAGAAGCCAGGACGACTTGTTATATTTTTCCGACTATCGCTGAATTCACGGTTATAATGTCGGAGCTGACAAGGGTGTCCCAGGGATTAATTACCCCGCGGAGGGGTGGCGGAGCCCGGCTGATCGCACCGGTCTTGAAAACCGGCAGGGGCCTTCGCGGTCCCTCGTGGGTTCGAATCCCACCCCCTCCGCCATGACATTCTTTTTATTTTTCGATTTTCACTGCGGACAGGCATCTTAAAAAATCATTGGCGATAATAAAAGAACAGCTGTCATTTGACCTCGAGAGCGTGCTGCTTCAGGAATATTCGATCCGTGAAAGCCTGCGCGCGAGAACCGTACGCCTTAACATGACACCCCAGAACGGACTCGTCATAGTCGTTCCCGCCGGATTCAACCGTAAACGTCTTCCGGATATCCTCAGGGAGAAGAAGAGCTGGATCGAAAACGCACGGCGCTGGGCTGACGAACAGCGCCTGCTGAATCCCCCCGAGCCGGTAGCCAGGCCTGATTCTGTGACCCTGGAGGCGATCGATGAGATCTGGTCGGTCTTCTACCGATCGACTGGCAGCGCCCGTACCTCGGCACGAGAGCACTCCGACCTCAGGTTGCTGGTCTCCGGCAACGCGAGCGAGACCTGTGCGGCCACACTCGCTCTCAGGCGCTGGACGGCGCGAAAGGCCAGGAAAAGCCTCATACCCTGGCTGGAGGACATAAGCACCGAGCTGGATCTGCCTTTTGGAGAGGCCATTGTAAGAAATCAGCGAACACTCTGGGCCAGCTGCTCGCCGGAAATGACCATAAGCCTTAATCAAAAGCTGCTTCTGCTGCCGGCGCGCCTGGTACGTTATGTCCTGGTCCACGAGCTCTGCCATACGATACACCTGAATCATTCAAAGAGGTTCTGGTCACTTGTAGGCAGGAAGGAGCCGGCTTACGCGCAGCTTCGCCGTGAATTGTCCGGCTCCTGGAAATATGTCCCCATGTGGATGGAGGAATGACAGGACATCCGTAGTCTCGATGTTCCGCCTTCCCTGTGGCTTTTTTAAGGAAAAGGATGCTCTCTCACGACGAGAATACAGATTCATGTGAGGAATCGGCCATTCTCGGGAAATTCGACCTGATATGACTAATAAGAAAGACTAATAGAAAGTACCGATTTGCTTCTTGAAAGACGGGCGAACATCGGTATAGAATATACGCCCGGTGGTATCCAGCAGGGTTGTGCCAATAAAAAAGCGCTCATGCATGACGTTAAGGGCATTGCCTGAACCAGAAGTAACACCATCGCAAGCCTGAATGTTTGTGGTCTCTTTTTCAGCCATAGACACGCGGGTATTAGACGCTCAAAAACTGTTTCAGACAAGGAATGGAAGCCGTGAGCGAAGCGGTTCGGTTCTAGCGGTTGAAATCGCGGCAGGCAGCTAATAATATTGCTCGCTGCAAAAGTCCTTCCAGTCTTAATTGACTTAAAAATAGATAAGGTTGGCCCGGGTTGTTTTTGCCTGAACGGAGGTCAGCCGAATTTCATGCGATCAAATTGGAGGCAAGTGTGAGACTAGTACTGCTTGGAGCACCAGGGGCGGGTAAGGGAACGCAGGCCAAGAAGCTGATTGAAAAATACGGTATGCCGCAGATCTCCACAGGCGATCTTCTGCGCGCCGCTGTCGGAGCCGGAACTGATCTGGGCAAGGAAGCCAAGTCCTTCATGGACAAGGGGGAGCTTGTGCCGGATAGCGTCGTGCTCGGCATGGTTGAGGAACGTCTTCAGCAGGATGACTGCAAGAACGGGTACATCCTCGACGGTTTCCCGCGCAACACCGCACAGGCGGAAGCCCTTGACGTTATGCTCGACAAACTCGGAATGTCACTCGATGCCGCACTCAGCGTCGATGTCCCCCTCGAAGACCTCATGAAACGGCTCACGGGCCGCCGCACCTGCAAGGACTGCGGGCAGATGTACAACCTCTATTTCAGCGCTCCCGCAACGGAAGGCAAATGCGACAAATGCGGCGGCGAGCTCTATCAGAGGGATGATGACAAGGAAGAGACGATTCAGAAGCGGCTGGAAGTCTATACCGCCCAGACCGCTCCGCTCATCGACTATTACAACGGCAAGGGTATCGTCAAGTCCGTGACCGGCACCGGCAACATCGATGAGATATTCGCCAACGTCGTAACAACGCTCGGCCTCAGCTAGAGCCCGGGTACTGATTGTGAATGGCACAGGACAAAAACTAACAGGAGGGTCACGCTAATGGCTTTGGTTAATCCACACGGAAAAGACAAGAAATTAATGCCGCTTCTGCTGGCTGGCGCGGAGCTCGCAGCAGAGCAGGAGAAGGCAAAGAGCCTTACCCAGGTTCGGATCTCCTCACGCGAGGTCGGTGACCTTATCATGATGGGCATCGGCGGCTTCACACCGCTCACCGGTTTCATGACCAAGGCAGACTGGCAGGGCGTATGCGACAAATTCACCATGGCCGACGGCACCTTCTGGCCGATCCCGATCACCCTTTCGACCACACAGGGCCAGGCTGACAGCATCAAGGAAGGCGAGGAGATCGCGCTGGTTTCCGAGGAGAGCGGCGAGACCATGGCGACCATGACCGTCACCGAGAAGTACTCGATCGACAAGGAGCATGAGTGCAACACGGTCTATACGACCACCGACATTGAGCATCCCGGCGTGGCGATGGTCATGAACCAGGAGGAAGTAAACCTGGCCGGTCCGGTCAAGGTCCTGTCCCAGGCCAACTTCCCTTCAGAATATCCCGAGATCTACCTGACCCCGGCACAGTCGCGGGCAATCTTCGAGGAGAAGGGCTGGAACACGGTTGCCGCTTTCCAGACCCGTAACCCGATGCACCGCTCTCATGAATACCTGGCCAAGATCGCGATCGAGACCTGCGACGGAGTCTTCATCCACATGCTGCTCGGCAAGCTGAAGCCAGGCGACATCCCGTCAGACGTTCGTCAGAACGCGATCGACATCCTCATCGAAGATTACTTCGTCAAGGACACCTGCGCCGTCGGCGGTTATCCGCTGGACATGCGTTATGCCGGTCCGCGTGAGGCTCTGCTCCATGCCCTCTTCCGCCAGAATTATGGCTGCAGCCACCTGATCGTCGGCCGCGACCATGCCGGCGTGGGCGACTACTACGGTCCCTTCGACGCGCATCACATCTTTGATCTGATCCCTGAGGGCGCCCTCGAGACCAAGCCGCTCAAGATCGACTGGACCTTCTACTGCACCAAGTGCGACGGCATGGCTTCCATGCGCACGTGCCCCCACGGCAAGGAAGACCGCATGCTGCTGTCGGGTACCAAGTTGCGGAAGATGCTGTCCGAAGGCGACGACGTGCCGGACCACTTCAGCCGTCCGGAAGTTCTCACCATCCTTCGCGCATATTACGAAGGACTGACCGAAAAGGTCGAGATCAAGACGCACAAATACTCAGAAGGCGTTTAATTCGAGGCTGTCAGCTCCGCGCTGATGCCCACATACATACAGATCAGAGTTTAAATGACTAATCCCGAGAGAGGGGGTGCAGGACAGGCAGTAAACCAGTTTAGGCAGCAATATCAAAATCAAGGAGGTTGGAAAACGATATGCCTAGTTTCGTGATTACAGAAAAATGCGATGGCTGCAAGGGTCAGGATAAGACCGCTTGCATGTACATCTGCCCGCACGACCTGATGACTCTGGATACAGAGCGCATGAAGGCTCATAACCAGGAACCGGAACAGTGCTGGGAATGCTACAACTGCGTCAAGATCTGCCCGCAGCAGGCAATCGAGGTCCGCGCTTACGCTGACTTCGCTCCGCTTGGTGCATCCGTTATCCCGATGAGGGGTACCGATTCCATTATGTGGACCGTCAAGTTCCGCAATGGAACGCTCAAGCGTTTCAAATTCCCGATCAACCTGCGTCCGGAAGGCATCACGGATCCGTATGCAGGTATGCCGGAAGCGAACTTCGATGAACTGAAGAAGCCAGGCTTCTTCAACTTCACTGCTTAATTAAAATTGGTAAATAAGGAGATGTGAGTATGGAGAAAGAAACTAACAGCTTCCAGTTTGTTGAGAAGCCGGCCGTTGAAGAGGTGGATTGCGATATTCTGATTCTCGGCGGCGGTATGTCAGGCGCCGGCGCTGCCTTCGAGGCTTGCCGTTGGGCTAACCCCAAGAACCTCAAGGTAGTAATGGTCGACAAGGCCGCTGTTGAGAGAAGCGGCGCTGTCGCTCAGGGTCTCTCGGCCATCAACACCTACATCGGTGACAATGACAAGATGGATTATGTCCGCATGGTGCGTTCTGACCTTATGGGCATCACCCGCGAGGACCTTACCTGGGATCTCGCGCGCTACGTGGATGATTCCGTGCATCTGTTTGAAGAGTGGGGCCTCCCGATCTGGAAGAAAGACGCCGAGGGCCATTCCATGGACGGCATTGCCGCCCGTGACGCCGGTGCTCCGTCGCTGAAGGATGGCGGAACCCCGGTTCGTTCCGGTAAATGGCAGATCATGATCAACGGTGAGTCCTACAAGGCCATCGTCGGCGAGGTTGCCAAGAAGGCGCTGGAGCTCAACAAGGCCACGACTGGAATGGAAGAGAATCTCTACGAACGCGTCTATTGCACCAGGCTCCTCATGGACTCTAACGAGCCCAACCGCGTCGCTGGTGCCATCGGCTTCAGCGTCCGCGAGAACAAGGTGTTCGTCTACAAGGCGAATACGGTCCTCAACGCTTCCGGCGGTGCCGTAAACGTCTTCCGGCCGCGGTCGGTCGGCGAGGGCATGGGCCGTGCATGGTTCCCGGTATGGAACTCCGGCTCAGGCTATGCCATGGGCATCCAGGCCGGCGCTGAGCTGACCCTGATGGAAAACCGCTTCGTACCGATGCGCTTCAAGGATGGTTACGGTCCCGTTGGAGCATGGTTCCTGTTCTTCAAGGCACAGGCCACCAACGCCCTGGGCGAGGACTACTGCGTCAAGCACGCTGACATCATTCACGAGCAGTTCGCTCCGTACGACAACCCGATGGGCACCAACCTGCGTAACCACGCGGCCATGATCGAGATGAAGGCCGGTAACGGTCCCATCATGATGCACACCGACAAGGCCATGGCCAAGCTGGCTGAGACCATGGACGAGAAGGCTCTCAAACACCTCGAGGCTGAGGCATGGGAAGACTTCCTCGACATGACCATCGCGCAGGCCGGACTCTGGGCCGCGCAGAACGTTGAGCCGGACAAGGTTCCGTCCGAGCTCATGCCGTCCGAGCCGTATCTGCTCGGTTCCCACGCTGGCTGTGCCGGCTTCTGGGTAAGTGGCCCCGGCGACATCCCGGGTGCCCCCGAAGAATGGTCCTGGGGCTACAACCGCATGTCGACCGTCAATGGCCTGTTCATGTCCGGTGACGTCGTAGGTGCTTCCGGTCACAAATTCTCCTCCGGCTCGCACGCCGAGGGCAGGATGGCCGGCAAGTCGATGGTTGCATGGTGCCTGGATCACGCCGATTACAGCCCGGCAGTCAAGGAGAGCGTGGACGATCTGGTGGCTGAGATGTATGCGCCGCTGGAGCTCTACGCCAAGTACAACTCCTACACGACATCGCCGAAGAATATCGACGTCAATCCGAACTACATCAGCCCGCGGATGCTGCAGTTCCGCCTGATGAAGATCATGGATGAGTACGTAGGCGGCTGCTCCACCTGGTACACGACCAGCGCAAGCCTGCTGGCCGAGGGCCTGAAGAAACTCGAAGTCCTCAAAGAGGATTCCGCCAGGCTCGCCGCTGCGGATCTGCACGACCTGCTTCGCTGCTGGGAGAACTGGCACCGCATCTGGGCAGCAGAGGCGCACGCCCGTCATATCAACTTCCGCGAAGAGACACGCTACCCCGGTTACTACTACCGTGGTGACTTCCCGGTCGTCGACGACGAGAACTGGAAGTGCTTCGCCAACTCCAAGTACGACCTGGAGTCCAACACGTGGGAGCACAAGAAGGTCGCGTATGTCGAGCTGGTAGCAGCCCCGACCCCGGTCTAGAACCACTTGACCAGGTAAGGAACTGAGTATAACGGGCGGGGCAAGCCTTCAACGGCTTGCCCCGCCCTCACAATGCCGTGATGCGTTATGAGCAGTAAGTTCTCATAAAGCCTCACTGCCCATCACGGATCACGGATAGCCTCTAGCGTTACAGTCTCACGAGGAGGGACGTTATGGCAGATAAAGTTTTAATAGTAGGTGGGGGTATCAGCGGTATAACAGCCGCTGTGGAGGCCGCGGAAGCGGGCCTCGAAGCCGTCATAATAGAGAAGAATGCCTATCTTGGCGGGCGGGTGGCACAACTTCACAAGTATTTTCCAAAGCTATGCCCTCCATACTGCGGTCTGGAGATCAATTTCAAGCGCATCAAGCAGAATCCGAAGATCAGCTTCCACACGATGGCCGAGATAAAGAGCATTTCCGGCAGCGAGGGAAATTACAAAGTCACCGTTCAGGTAAATCCCGGCTATGTCAACGAGAAGTGTACCTGCTGCAATGATTGTGTGGCGGAATGTCCCGGAGAACGCTCCAATGATTTCAATTATGGAATGGACACGACTACGGCGATCTACCTGCCGCATGAAATGTCATTCCCCATGCGTTACGTCCTTGACAAGAATGCCTGCGCTGCCGGGTGCACCAAGTGTGTTGATGCCTGCAAATACGGCGCCATCGACCTGGACATGCAGCCGAAGACAGTCGAGTACGATGTCAGCAGCGTCGTTTTCGCAACGGGATGGAATCCTTACGACGCGTCAAAGATCGACAACCTCAACTTCGGAGTCGCGAAGAACGTCATCACCAACGTGATGATGGAACGGCTTGCGGCGCCGAACGGACCGACAAAGGGCAGGATCGTCAGGCCCTCCGACGGCAAGGAAGTCAAGAACATCGCTTTCGCGCAGTGCGCCGGCAGCCGGGATGAGAACAATCTCGATTACTGCTCGTCCATCTGCTGCATGGCCTCGCTCAAGCAGGCCACCTATATAAGGGACTGCTATCCCGAAGACAGCAAGGCGACGATCTTCTACATCGATCTGCGCGCCGCCGGCAAGTATGAGGACTTTCTCATGCAGGTGAAGGCGGATGAAAATGTCACCATGACCAAGGGCAAGGTGGCAAAGATCGAAGAGGATCCGGCTACAGGAGATGTCATTGTCACAGTCGAGGATATCCTCGGCGGCGGCAAGGTGGAAGCCAGATTCGATATGGTCGTCCTCGCATCGGGCATGGAGCCCGCCGCCAAGGGGGCAAATCTCCCAGCCGATCTCGTCTACGAGGCCAACGGTTTCATGGATTCGCAGCAAAAAGTCGCCGGCCTGCACGCTTGCGGTGTAGCAAGAAGGCCCGACGATGTCGCTACATCGGTGCAGGATGGCACCGGGGCGGCTCTCAAGAGCATTCAGAGCAACGGCGGCATACCAAAATCCGCCGATGCTGTCGAGATGTCAGGAGGTAACTAGACATGGCAGATCCTAAGCTTGGTGTATATATCTGCTCTGACTGCGGAATCGGCGAGGCTCTCGATACCGAGAAACTGGAAAACATAGCAAAGAACCAGTATCGCATCGAGGTGGCCAAAACCGTGCCGTTCCTCTGCAGCCAGGAAGGCGCGCAGGTGATCAAGGATGATATCAACAACGAGGGTGTTAACAAGATCGTTATCGCGGCATGTTCACCGCGCGTCAATGGTGACATTTTCGATTTCGACCCGGCGCAGTACATAACTGAACGGGTAAACGTCAGGGAACACATCGTCTGGAGTCAGCTGCCGGCAGCTTTGGAAGAAGTACCGGAGCCGGCGGCGGCACCTGAAGCGCCAGTCGTAGCTGAAGGCGAAGAAGCGGCCGAAGCGCCAGCAGATTCAGCAACCGCGACGGCAGAGGCCGCCAAAATGGTCGTCAATGAAAACACACAGGAAATGGCAGAGGATCATCTGCGCATGGGAATCGTCAGGGCGCAGAAATCCGAACCACCAGTACCCGTTATCGAAGCGGTGGAACGCACCGTACTGGTCATCGGCGGAGGCGCGGCTGGACTTACAAGCGCCCTGGAATCCGCCAAAGCCGGTTACAAGGTCATACTCGCCGAGAAGGAAGCTGTTCTTGGTGGGTGGGCAGGCAAGATGTACAAGATCCTGCCTGACAAGCCTCCTTTCGAGGACGTGAAGACGCCGGACATCGATGAAAAGATAGCAGCCGTACAGAGCCACGAGAACATAACCGTACTAATGGAAGCCCATATCGACAGTATCGCGGGTACTCCCGGCCAGTACGACGCCACCATAACTCACAGCGGCAGCACGGAGACGCACAGGATCGGTTCCGTTGTCATGGCCGTCGGCTGGAAACCCTATGATGCCGGCAAGCTGGAGCATCTGGGTTATGGCAAGTTCAAGAACGTCGTAACCAACGTCGAGGTCGAAGAAATGGCCGCGGCGAACAATGGAACCATCAGCAAGCCTTCGGATGGCCAGCAGGCCAAACGGGTAGCCTTCCTGCAGTGCGCCGGACAGCGTGACCCGGAGCACCTGCCTTACTGCTCGTCTGTCTGCTGCATGACTTCACTCAAGCAGGCCCTGTACGTCACCGAGAGCGACCCGGATGCTAGCGCCTACATAATCTACAAGGACATGCGGACCCCTGGCCTTTATGAGAACTTCTACAAATCCGCCCAGGACAATCCGGGCGTGATGCTCACCAAGGGTGAGATAGTCAGCATCACTGAAGATGCGTCAGGCAACATAATCCTGGAGATCGACAACACCATCCTCGGCGAAAAAGTCCGCGTCGAGGCCGACATGCTGGTGCTTGCCACCGGCATGGTCACCAACATGCTGCCTGACGGCGCTGAAAAGGTCACCGACCTGACCCCGGAGTACGTGGGGCAGTGGAAGGAGACCGAGACCCAGGACGGCATCATCAAGGAAGTAATCGCCGACCCGGTCGTACTCAACCTCGCCTACAGACAAGGTCCGGAGCTGCCATACCTGAAATATGGTTTTCCGGATTCGCACTTCGTCTGCTTCCCTTACGAGACACGGCGCACAGGTATTTACGCAGCCGGATCGGTGAGGGCGCCAATGACCGCCATGCAGTCCGCCAACGACGGCGTCGGCGCGGCGCTCAAGGCGATCCAGTGCGTCGAGCTCACTTCGCGCGGCCAGGCGGTACATCCGCGTTCCGGCGATGAGAGCTTCCCCGAGATCAACTTCACCAACTGCACGCAGTGCCGCCGCTGTACAGTCGAGTGCCCCTTCGGCGCCCTCGACGAGGACGAGAAGGGAACACCAAAGACAAACACCAGCCGCTGCCGCCGTTGCGGCACCTGCATGGGAGCCTGCCCGCAGCGGATAATCTCGTTCAAGGACTACAGCGTCGATATGATCGCTTCCCAGATGAAGGCGATCAAGGTCCCGGATGAAGACAGCAAGCCCCGGATCGTCGCCCTTATATGCGAGAACGACGCTTATCCGGCACTTGATATCGCCGGTCTGAACAAGATACAGACGAATCCCTTCTACAGGTTCATCACCATGAGATGCCTGGGCGGGACGAACCTGGTCTGGATCGCGGATGCCCTTTCAGCGGGCATCGAAGGCTTTCTGCTCATCGGCTGCCGCTATGACGACGACTACCAGTGCCACTTCGTCAAGGGCAGCAAGGCCGCGAATGAGCGCCTGGGCAAGGTCCAGGAGACGCTCAGCCGTCTGATGCTCGAAGCGGAGCGGGTTACGCAGGTTCAGCTCGCCATGAATGAATGGGACCAGCTGCCAAAAATAATGGATGACTTCGCGGAGCAGCTCAAAAGCTTCGGACCAAATCCGTTCAAGGGATTCTAGGAGGATAGTATGGCGGATGAAACTGTGGACAAGACTGAAGAAACCGCTGGCGCCGGCGATGATGCAACCGCCACTGCACCTGCGGAAGAGACAGCTGTAACTGCGGCCGAAACGCCTGTGGCGGACGATGCCTTCGGAACTTCCAAGGAGGATACCGCAGCAGCTGAGGCACCGGATACCGGAGAAGCCGCAAGCGAGCCTGTCGAAGCTGCACCGGTTGTCCGTGAAGCCATGTTGATCAGACCTGATGTTGGCTTCGTAAAAGAGATAATCAGCGGCGGAGGCGCCGACCTGAAGAAATGCTACCAGTGCGCAACGTGTTCCGTGGTCTGCAACTTGACGCCGGACGACAGTCCATTTCCGCGCAAGGAAATGATGTGGGCGCAGTGGGGGCTCAAGGACAAGCTCATGGGAGACCCCGACGTCTGGCTCTGCCATCAGTGCAGCGACTGTGTGGCCCAATGCCCCCGCGGCGCCAAGCCGGGACGTGTACTACAGGCTATAGCAAAAATGACTATCAGCAGCTTCTCGCAACCCAGCTTCCTGACAAAGGCCGTCGGAAGCCCGGGCGCTCTGGTCCTGATGGCCGCGATACCAATGCTCATCCTTGCTGCGGTCATCGGCGTCTTCGGCCACTTCTCGCCGGAACGTGGCGAGATGATAGGAGGCAAGCTCGAACATCCAGGCGACATTGTCTACGGCAGCTTCCTGGGACATTGGCCGATCGTCGGCCTGTTCAGCACCTTTTTCGTCCTGTCGATCATCATCCTGGCCATGGGAGTGCGCAGCTACTGGGGCGCGCTGAAGACTCATGCCGCCGATGAAGGTAATCCAATACAGGGATCTGGTCTCAGCAAGCTGGGTCCCGTCCTGGGCGAGATCCTGACACACAAACGTTTCGGGAAATGCGACGAGACAGAAGACCGGAAGATCTCGCATATGTTTATCTTCTATGCTTTTGCTCTTCTCTTCACGGCGACCGCGATTTCTACAGTAATGACCGACCTGCCCCTGCTCTGGGGTGGTGAGGGTGTGCCATCACCCTATCCGACTATCAGCTTCGTCAAACTGTTCGCCTATCCCGGCGCCGCAGCCGGAATCATCGGCATCGGCCTGATCACAATCAACCGCTTCAAGCATCAGGAGAAAATAGGCCTCGGTGGCTATTTCGACTGGATGCTCATTACTGTCATCATCCTGCTGATGGTGACCGGAATCGGGGCCGCGGCATTCAGACTGGCGAATATTGGAGTTCTGGCTTATCCGATCTATTTCGTCCATCTGACGACGGTGCTCTTCCTGTTCATCTATGCGCCGTTCTCAAAAATGGCTCATATGGTCTACAGGACCGTAGCGCTGACATTCGCACGTGTTTCTGGAAGAGATACGGGCATAGAGTAAATACGAAACGTTTTAAAAACGCGGGTGTCCGCATAAGCGGGCGCCCGCGTTTTTGTGCCTTCACCAAGTTTCCTCTACAATATTTAAGAAGCAAGGTTCCATTCCGGACGATCAACCAGGGAAAGAAGACAGATGGCCACGTTGAATAACAAATCCGTGATTCCGCAGAAATACGAGCTGGATTCAAAATTCAAGTTCAGCTGTCAGCCGGGAATAGAGTGCTTTACCCGATGCTGCCGCAATATCGACATCCTTCTGACGCCATACGATGTGATCAGGATGAAGCAGCGCCTCGGAATTTCCAGCACGGAGTTCCTCGAGAAATATACACGCTACGAAGTGGATGAGAAGACGACGCATCCGCTGCTCTTCATGCGCATGAGCGATGACGAGGACCGCTATTGCCAGTTCGTGACGCCTAATGAAGGCTGCAATATTTACTCCGACCGGCCCGCGGCCTGCCGTTACTATCCAATCGGTCAGGCGACACATCGCCGCATGGACGACGAGAACAAGTTTCCAATCCATGACGAGTGGTATGTGATCGTCAAGGAGGAGCACTGCCTCGGATTTAAGGAAGACAGGACCTGGACCATAAGCGAGTGGCGCGAAGACCAGGACGCGGCCTCCTACGATGAGATGAACCGCGAGTGGAAGAACATCATGCTCAAACAGGATCTCGCCAAGGACAAGATTGACGACAAACGCCAGCAGATGTTCTACATGGCCAGTTATGACCTCGACAACTTCCGCCGCTATGTTTTCGAAAGCCGTTTCCTCGAAGTCGTGGAGATCGAACCGGAGATGCAGGCGCGGATGAAAGAGGATGATGTCGAGCTGATGAGGTTCGCCGTCGACTACATCAAATACCTTTACGGGATCAAGAACACAGTGAAAGCGAAAACCAAACAGGAATAACCCGGCCCCGGCTAATCCTTACCTCTTGTTTTCAGCATTGTTGCACGAATGGCGAGCACTGCTGTTGCTATTATAAGCACCAGAGAAAGCATGCAGAGCGGACACAACGCGTGAAGCACGAACAGCTCGATATACGTCAGGTATAAAGATACCGCCAGAGCTCCAAGCGCCATTACAGCCAAAAGCTTTATAAGCACCGATGCTGATGACTTCCTGGAAATTGCGGTGCCCGCGAGCAGGCCAATCGTCATATATCCGGCGATCCCGATGCCTGCCACCGGCAAACCGAAAATCTCTGAATATTTGCTCTGATTGACTGCCGTACAGCTTATGGTCTCATTGACGTCACAGGAAGATACATCGGGAGGGGCATAGTGCTGCTGAAGAGCATAACTTGAATCGATTATTCCACCCAGAGCCAGAATTATTATGGCGACAAGTATTACTTTCTTCACTTTCACGGTCCTCCAATTCAAAAGACGGGTATGGAGGGGGCGCGTGGGAGTCGAACCCACTCTCTATCTGGATCTCAGACAGGCAAACGGTTTTGCAGACCGCCGGGAACAACCGGTTCCTGCACCCCCGATAACGATAGAGGGCCGGCGGCCATTAAATCGGCTGGTCATAAAAGTTAGAGCAGATTATGAGGCTTTACCGGCTCCCCCGAATGTGATTCGCTCAACACGGAGCGATGTTTCTATTCATCTGAGCAGCACGGCGTACACCTCCTGATTGCCTAATTTTGAACTTGATACAGTCTAGCGGAATACCTCGTACGGCGACAAACCCGCCCCGGCTGGATTTCCCTCGGTAAAATCTCTAGAATCTTAGCTTGGTAAACGATAACAGGTGCGGCGATTCAGGCTACTGGGTCCCTGTCCGATGAATCGTTACAGAATCACTGCGGAGAGGTGGCCGAGTCGGCTGAAGGCGATCGCCTGCTAAGCGATTAAGGGGGTTTTAAGCCTCCTTCGAGGGTTCGAATCCCTCCCTCTCCGCCACGTTCAGCCATTAGCCTCGCTGGTTTCGATAACTTCAGCATTTCAGGTATACTTTCTTTTGTTCTTTTGCGGGATTCCTTTATTCGTGCCCGCGATAACGATGCGCCCGTAGCTCAGCTGGATAGAGCGTTGGACTACGAATCCAAAGGTCACAGGTTCGAATCCTGTCGGGCGCACCATCATGGCGACCCCCGCAATAACAACCTCAAGAAGTCAGGACTACCATTCGTGATAACCTGTTTCCCATGAAAGACCGCGAACACTACATGCGCATCGCGCTCAGCGAGGCCAGGATGGCCGCTGAGAGCGGCGAGGTTCCCATCGGCGCGGTAATAGTACATAGGGGGGAGGTGATCGCAGCAGCCGGCAACGAGCGCGAGGAGAAGAAAGATCCCACCGCGCACGCCGAAATGATCGCCATCCGCAAGGCATCTGAGAGGCTGGGTGCCTGGCGACTGTCCGGTTGCACGATCTACGTAACACTTGAGCCTTGCCCCATGTGCGCTGGCGCGATCTATCAGGCTCGCTTCGATCGCCTGGTCTACGGAACTACTGACGAAAAAGCTGGAGCCGCTGGCACGCTTATGGACATCGTGCGCGATGTCAGGCTTAATCACCAGGTAACAGTAGAGTCCGGGGTACTGGCAGAAGAATCCGCGGCCATGCTTAAGGAATTTTTTTCCCTGCGGCGCTGAATCATCCTTTTCCGGCGGACGTAACCTCCAATTTCGGTAACCGCCTTTCCTCAAACAGGTGTAATCCGCTAAACTAGGTCGTTGGAATCTGCAGCAATGCCCGGATTCAATCCCTGGTTTTAATGTTTGAATTCCAGCGCGGAGAGGTGGCAGAGCTGGTTGAATGCGGCGGTCTCGAAAACCGTTGTGCCTCTACTCGGGGTACCGAGGGTTCGAATCCCTCCCTCTCCGCCAGTTATGAAATGAGTCACTGTCTCGCCCGCTACGCTGCCTGCACACGAAAATCAACTGTGACTCAAGATAGGCGGATAGACTTTATGCAAAAAATGAAATTCTCAATCGAAATAATAGCTCCCAGAGAAAACGTCTGGAAAACCCTTTGGGAGAACGAATCATTTCGCGACTGGGCAAGCATTGTTGACGAAGGCACATATATGGTTGGCGAGATGAAGGCAGGAAACAAGGTGCAGTTTATTTCTTCCGTATCCGGTTACGGCGTGACGAGTTTGATCGAGAAGCTTGTTCCCAACGAGTTTGCCGTTTTCAGGCAAATGACGGATACCAAGGAGAGCGGGGAGCAGGAACGGGAAAAAGAATGGGCTGGCGGAACGGAGAGTTATTCGCTTGCGGAAAAAGATGGCGTTACTACTTTGACTGTTGAATTCGATGTTCCACGCGGGCAGGAAGAAACATTTAAAGTCAGGTTTCCCAAAGCTTTGGAGCGCGTGAAAATTTTAGCGGAAACAAGGGAGTAAGAACCCAGCCAGTTCCTTCGGAGTTTTTCAATCAGAGACCGCCATTCATAACATCCTCAGCCTGTCGTGTCGGTTGGCTATATTGCCCCGGATGTTGGATAATTTCTTGTTCGAAAGTCTGGAGAGGTGTCCGAGTTGGCCGAAGGAGCACGACTGGAAATCGTGTAGGCGGGGTTAACCCGTCTCGAGGGTTCGAATCCCTCCCTCTCCGCCACGCGCCCGTAGCTCAGCCGGATAGAGCGTCGGCCTCCGAAGCCGAAGGTCTCAGGTTCGAATCCTGTCGGGCGCACCAT